>Ga0105053_10009424_pt1 | contig 12429 bp, 12 predicted proteins | sample BON01_FD_78093 | JGI IMG/M metagenome (GOLD analysis project Ga0105053, IMG submission 78093) | Freshwater microbial communities from Lake Bonney liftoff mats and glacier meltwater in Antarctica - BON-01 | ecosystem: Environmental > Aquatic > Freshwater > Ice > Glacier meltwater | place: Lake...
ATATATATATATATATATATATATATATATATATATATATATATATATATATATATATATATATATATATATATGTATATATATATATATATACATATATATTGTATATGTATATACATATATATATATACATATATACATATATATCCGCACATATATACATACATACATATCCATTTATATGTATACTTTCAATACTCATTCGTCCAAGTACTTACATTAGAGTATGCATTGATGTATATAGCAAAGAACTTGGTGTCAGAGAATCGAAACGACTCCATACATGCATATATATATTTATATGTATGAATGCATGTATGAAGATTCTCTTCTCATATGCATGTGCCTATTCACCACGCCTCTGTGTAGATATGTATGTGTTCCTGTGTATATACATGTATATAAATAGAGATATGTATATATGTATATATGTGTGTATATGTATGCCAGTAAATCTATATTTATGTATATACATACATCAATATATTATATAGCGTTGAACGTAATGTGTGACGCACAACGACTATGATAGCTTCCACACAACGACTACGCAGAGCAGACCCCCCTCTCTCTTTCTACCTCGCTCTTTCTTTTCGCTTTCTTTCTCTCTTCCCATCTGTCTCACTCTCTCTCTCCATTGCACGCACTCTCTCCCGCTCTCTCTGTCTCACGCTCCCTCTTGCTGTTTCGTTTTGTGTGTGTCTCTCTCCCCCCCTCTTGTTCTTTCTGATATTATTTCAACGTGATGCGTGCCACGCATCATGTTTTATATAAATGCAGACATGTATGTATGTGCGTGCGGGAATATATGCATAAACATGTGTATATATATATGTATATAAATGTAGATATGTATATATGTGCGTGTGTGTGTAAATATCTATGTGCATCTATGTATATATTTATCAATATATTATTTAGCCTTGAACATGATGCGTGACACACAACAACTATGACAGTTTCCGTTAGCACCCTCCCCCCCGATGTTTACAAAACATATCACATTCACATGTCTCGGAGTGTCGTGGTACAAATTCGAATAGAAAATCTGGTCCGATTCAAATTTGTACTGACATATCTGAGTTTTTCGAATGTGTCGAATCAGTAGGAGGCTGCTGTTTCAGGGGTTCGCCTACTATCACTCTCGCTCACTCTAGTTGTGTTTCTTGCTCTGTCTCTGTCCCTTTCTCTGTGTGTCTTTTTTTTTTTCCTGCGTATTTTTTCGTGGTGACAGGGACAGGACACTGAGCTGAATTACTCATTGCTTTATGCACAGAGCAGACCCTCCTCTTCCTTTCTCCCTCACTCTGTCTCTCACTGACTTTCTCTCTGTGTCTCTCTCTTCCTCTCTCTCAGTATCAGGCGCGTTCTTTCTCTTTCTATCTCTCCCCTTTTCAATATCTTTCTCGTTGATTCTATCTCGATTCTTGTTTTTCTTTCTCTCTCTTTCTCCATGATGTGCTTCTTTCTCCCGTTCCTTCGTGTCCTGTCTCTCTCTTCCTCTCTCGCTCTCTCTCTCGCACGCTCTTTCTCCTTCGCTCTCGATCTCTTTCTCCCTCTCTCTCTCTATCTCTCTTCCTCTCTCTTTGTCACACTCTCATTTTTCCAGTTGTCACAGAAACAGGTCACTGAACTGAACTATCATTCACTTTCCGAACAGAGAAGACCCACCCCTCTCTTGCTCTCTCACTCCATCTCTCTCTCTTTCTCTCTCCCTCATCCTCTACCTCTCTCTGCATATCGTGCATGCTCTCTTTTCTTTTCTCTCTCACAGACACTCTCTCTCTCACGCTCTCTCTCTCCCTCTCTCGTCTTTTCTCCCCCTCTCTGTCTCTCTCTCTCTCTGTATTTCCTCTTGGCCACAGGGACAGTTCACTGAGCTGAATTACTAGTTGCTCTCCGCGCAGAGCAGACCCCCCTTTATCTTTCTCGCTCACTCTCCCTCGCTCTATCTTTCTCTTTCGTTCTCTCCCTCCCTCTGTCTCCCCAACGCGCGAGCTCTTTCTCTCTCTCTCTGTCCGACGTTCTTTTGCTCGTTTTCACCTTCTCTCTCTCTCTTTCTCTCCTTCTCTCTCTCTCTAGTTCCGCCCACCCTTCGCTCTCTCTCTCTCTGGCGCTCTCCTTCTCTGGCGCGCTCTCTCTCACGCACACAATCTTTCTGTCTAATTTTCTCCTTGTAATAGGGACAGGTCACTGAGCTGAATTACCAGCTACTCTCCACACAGAACCGACCCGTAGTGGGGGTCGATGGTTCACGCGCCAGGTAAATATTTCCAGTAATGTTATATCTCATATTACATCACAAATGCAGCTTTAGTCATATTACATCACAACTTTCGAACCGTTGAAAAATGTTCACCTGGCCTCCTGTGGCAACGGGTGGCAAACGCACCAGGTAAAAATTCGAGTAATGTTCGCCTGGCCTATTGTGGGAACGGGTGGCAAACGTGCCAGGTAAAAATTGTCAAAAGTCAGCGCTATAGTCATATTACATAACACATTTAACTGTTGAGAAAGATTTACCCGTTATGGGAGTGCCCGTTATGGGAGTGCCTGTTGTGGGAGTGGGTGGCGAACACGCTACAGGATGGCGACGATGCATTTGATGCCTTGAGTTGCAGGTCTCTTTTGGCAAGAGAGCTGCTGATTATAGGGCTCGTTTACGAAAAATGACCTATATAGATGAGGTATCGTATGTGTCTTAGCGAACCCGTACACATGTACAACGGCCAGATAGCCGTTGTGGGAGTGTACATATTTCGAAAGCGCTTGCTGCTATGAGGTGGCTACGATTAGTAGGCTCCTTAAAATGATAGGTCTCTGTTGCAGAATATCGTCTCTTTCATGGGGCTCTTTTGCAAATGAGACCTATAATTTGAAGGAGCCTACTGCATGTTTCCACCCCATATGGGAGTGTTAACATAACTGGCCTGTTATAGGATTGAATGCCGAACGCGCTGCGCTAGGTATACATTCTCAAACAGTCTCTGCCCTCTACTCTCATTTTTATCAGCAAATCTAGTACTCTTGGCGGGTTGTGGGGGTATATATATACGTATATATATATACGTACTAAGCGCGCTTAGTAGAAGTTCTCAAAACTCAGCACGGTACTAATCTATAGAACAGTAGTACGGAGCTAACTTTTGAGGAAAAATCCAGTGTAACCCTCGAGTTCACGCCCTTCGTGTTCGATCCTTCTGCAGATGCCGGTATTTTGATTTATTTTGGGTGCGATCTGCCGCCATCTGGCTTGCTCTCCCGTTCGCTCTCTCTCTCTTTCCACATATATATGAATATATATTTGATTTGCAGTGGAAGTTTGTCGTATCTGGTTATTTTATCTTTCTTTTTTTCCTTTTTCCTCTTTTTCTCTCTCCCTTTATACATATATATATATGGTTGATTTGTAGAGAAAGTTATTGCGACACTATATACTATTTCTCTCTATCGTTCTTTCTCGCTTCCTCTCTATTTCTCTCTGTCGTTCTTTCTCGCTCCCTCTCTATTCCTCTCAATAGTTATCTTTCTCCCTCTCTCTCTCTTTTCCGCTCTCTTTCTCTCTGCATATATAGGTTATGTGCTAGATTAGCAAGTTTGCTATGACGTGCTACTCTTTTTCTCTTTCTCTTTTTGCCTCTCTCGCCTTCTCTCTCTCTTTATATGTACACATACATGTTTGATTTGTACATGGAATTTACTATGACGTGTTATTCTGTCCTTTTTTCTCGTTCTTTCTCTCTCTCTCTCAATATATACATACTTGTTTGATGTGCGTGCAGGAAGTTTCATGGCACATGCCTCCATCGTGACATGACTCATGACGTGACTCATTTATAAATGTAAGATGACTCACTCACATGTTTGTCATGATTCATGTATACATGTGTGGCAAAAAGGTGACCGTGACGGTCCCATGACGAGTCCCTACCATATCACATATCACTCTTGTGATTCCACAGTCTTATGATAGTACTCATCATTATGTGTGACACGTCTCATTTTTACCTATACGTCACTCAATTGCATGCGTGACAAGTCTAATTTGTATCTGTGACGTGTAGGAAGTGTACCGTGACGTGTCCCCATCGTTGTTGCCCTACTATTCATATCGGGGAATATATGTGACATTTCGTGTTACTTAATTGTGACATGACTCACTAGTTTACCGTGACATGACGTTTGACATGACTTCATATTGACCCTACTATTCATGCCGGGAAATTAGCTCAATACATGATCGCGTCTGGTGGTGGGGTTGGGAATGTGAGAATTTCGCGTGGGGGCTGTGGGGAAATAAGGTTGACGTTCGAAATGACTGCATATGAACCCTATACTTCATGTTGGGGAATGGGACACCATGTGATCGCGCCTGGTGGTGGGGGTGAGAATGCGAGAATAGCGCGTGGGGGGTATGGGGATATAGGGTTTTGGTGTGACATAATATACATGCACTGGTACAACACACAAGCACATGCCACATTCGTATGTGTGACGTGAGTCATTCGTGTTTGTGACGTGACTCTCTCGTGTGTGTGATATGACTCTACATCTGTGTCATATGACCCATTCATATGTGTGACATGACATAGGGTTTTGGTGCGACACAACACACATGTACGTGACGCATTCATATGTGTGATGTGACCCATTTATATGTGTGACATGACTCATTCGTATGTGTAACACAACACACGTATACATGACTCATGCATATGTGTGACAGGACTCATTCGTATGTGTGACATGACTCCACATGTGTGACATGATTCAGTCATATGTGTGACACACGACACAGGTATATGACCCGTGTACGTATGGAATCCCACATGAGATTGTGTGTGACACATATGACTGAGTCATATCACACACACGAATCGGTTTTGTCACACATGCGAACGTATATGCGTGATGGCACACATAGGTATGAGTCATGTCACTAAACCCGACGAAATTCGTTTCAGGCCGAGTGAGAGTGTGTGCGATGGTATGGGATGGCTTCGATTAGTAGGCTCCTTCAAATTATAGGTCTCTTTTGCAGAATATAGTCTCTTTTATAGGGCTCTTTTGCAAAAGAGACCTGTAATTTTTTAAGGCGCCTACTGATCGTAGCCACCCCATAGGGGTGCGTATTGGGCCATAGGGAAGCGAGGGGGTGTGTGGGGGTGTATGTGTGGGTTGTCACTTGTGTGCTTGGGGGTGATTGTGTGCGTGTGTGTGAGTGTGTGTGTGTGTGTGTTGGTGTTGCTATCTAACAAGGAGGTGTTAATACACATCTACACACACGCGCGCACACCTTCTGCGCACATGCAGTGATGGCGCTCAAGGGCAAGAACACGGTCAAACTAGCATTAAAGAACTGGCTTAAATCTGTCAGGAAAACATTGCGAAAATAAGGCGGCAAACACTCAACTAGTCAGAAGATATTTTTCTCTGCTCAGTGTCAGGTCTAATAATGTAACTAATACATAGGATTGATAATAAAATCATTTGTGAAAATAGGGGGGGAAACACTCGACATGTCTCACGACTCGTAAATTTACCGACCATGCCGTTTTGTTTTGGTTGTCGTTTATGTCCCATAACATTGCAAGTCAATTTCAATGGTTTATAAGAATAAAACATTGCAAGAATACGGGGGAAATTCTGGACTATTGGTGCGGTGAATAAAACACGCACGCGCGTCTGATACGTAGTATGCAAGCTGCCAATTACGCGAGGACCACACTTGCAATGAACATTGTATTATCACCACCCTCCATCTCGCCTGGGCCAATGGAGGAAATGCAGAGTTTTTTTGCGGAAATATCGTGCTTTATGCGGATTGAAAGGGCTATTTTCTGAAATATGGCAATTGTATTATGACCACCCTCTGTATTGCCCGAGCTACTGCTGCTCGGCCCGTTGCTCAACAAAGTAGGAGATGCACCGCACGACATGAGCAATGCACCGTCCGTATTTTCAGTCCACTCCCTTCACTAACGATAGACCACGAAAGAAAGCAAAAAAATAAGACATCGACAAACCATTGCCGATGCTTACATACACTCGCACTACACACATACTCAAGCAACTTCCTCCTAGTCTTTCCTCCCACCTGAACTTCCAGATTCGAACGGAATTCATGCTTGCAGTTTGTGCTGGTGGAATTTTCCGCGGATCGAAAATTTCCAAAAACAAAGTCAATTTTGTCGGATGGACACCGTGAAATTTTTTTTTGGGGTATTCTCATCAAGACACACCCATTTTGGAGGAGCAGTTTAATGTTTTTAGTCTTCGCTTGTCACTAATCCTTTGCAGTCACGTCGGTTTTTGGTGACATGTCTCACATCAGTACAGCGAACCCAGCGTTCGTGACTTGGTCGTGAGCACACAAACAAGCCTGCGTTGAACAGAGGCCAGCGGTGCCGGGGGTGAGAGGAAAGAACAAGGACACCAGGAGGCTGCTGTGACTGCGAATCTCGTCTTAAATCAGCCGGCTCTGCGTTCACGTAGCAAGGAGCAAGGAGCAAAGAGCAAGGCAGTGACACCGCACTACAGGCATAGTGCTACAGCAGCTGTATGACACAACAATGAGGAAATCTAGACGAAGAAGCTTCCCATCACTCTTGCTTTCCTCCTCTCTCTCCAAATCCTCCTCTCTTCCTCTTTTCTTCTCTCCGCTCTTCGACTCTCCCTCTCTCCCTCCCTCTCTGTCCCCCTCTCTGTCCCCCTCTCTTTCTATCTCCCGCTCTCCCTCTCTCTCTTTCTCACTCCCCCCCTCTCTCCCTTTCTCTCTCTCTCCCTCACGGAGCGAACTGAGCGATGGAGACTCAGAGCTTCAAATGCCCCTTTTAGCACCGATCGTGACCGTTACCAAAGTCGGAAAGAACATCTCAGATGTATCGTGAAAGACAGAGAGTCCCTCATTTCACTCTCACGCTTCCAAAATTGTCTCTCATTCACCAGCAATCTTTCAATATTATCTCTCAGCCCCCCTCCATCTCAACGTGCCCACGAACTGCATCGCTCATGTCACCCCACCTCTCATAATGATCTCTTAATCAGATAATCCCACGCCCAACCTCACAAATCAGCCCTCATCTTATTTTTACACACACTTTATAACGTATTCGCTTGTCTCTCGTAATCATCCCTCTGGTTTACAATCCACTCGAAAAAATACATCTCAGTTGACTGTGACTGACAATCTCCAAAATATATTTTTCATCTCAGCTCTGAACCCCCGGGCTATTATTAACACTCAGTTTCATGCCCAACCTCCAAATTTTTCCCTCACCCCTTCAAAAAGCTAAAAACTAGCGAACCCCCTCACCCCTAACAAAGCTAATTTATTTTTGTTGGATGGAAGACTACCGCAGCGGTCTCAACCCCGTGTAATTTCTCATTCGGAATCCGAACCAGAATTGCCCATTCTGGACGGATTCTATTTAGAATCCAATTCAGAATCCGATGTCCTAAACAAAACTCGCCCAACCCAATTCGTCCCAATTCGTCCCAAACCCAACTTGTTGAAAACCCAATTTGGGGGCCACGTGCTTGGCCCCCGAAGAAGCCCAAAGGGCGTGCTCAGAATGGCGAGTGCAACCGGCAGCGCGAGCTCAGCCACCCTCTGGCGGGCGCAAAATGATGACAGACGGCAGCAATTTGAGCATGTTCTGTATATGTATGGGTTACAGCCCAACTCGGCCCGCGTCCAACTGTGGGTTAAAAAAAAATAGATGTTGAGTAGGATGGGCCATCACTTAATTCATTTTAAGGGAAGGTTTAAAAGGCATGTAGAACCCGGTGACCTTAAAAATAAATGGGAATGAACTAATTGAAACGACCCTCCCTTGCGCGAAGGTCTGGGTTAAAGAACAAATAGGACGGCGTCAAACTGTGGGTTAAAAAAGAAAAAGAGGTTGAAACGACCCTCCCTTGCGCGAAGGTAAAAGAGAGAGAGCTCTGAAAAGAGGCTTTCTGGTACAAACCTCTATTCTGAATCGGATTCTGAATCGGATTCTAAATAGAATCCGCCCAGAATGGGCAAATTTGGTTCGGGTTCTGATGAGAAATAACACGGGTTAAAGACGTCATCGTTCAGCTCTCCGCTGCCGTGTCACTTCGGCGTGGATTGACCTTCATAGGTGTGCGCACGGCAGCTTCCACACCACCGCTCTACGCCTCAAGACCTCCGCTACTGCGCCCCCATGATTGACTTCAGTTTGTCAGCGCGGCGCACCCGGTATAGACACGCAACCCACCAATCTCAAGACAAGGACAACACTGAACACAGAAACGGTTTATACTCTTCACGAATTGTTTTATTATGTTCGGATAAGTCGCAAAAGATGACTGTTGTACATGCTTTGGGAATTTTATAATTAAACAGAATGTAGTAACGTGTCTAAACACCCCACTTTTCTGGTTTCCTGGGATCACTAGCAGACAATGACGTTCTCTGCGCTATCCCCTTCTAGAATGTTTGAACTTGCAGGTGCGCACGCTGATGTCTCAAATAGTTGAGCTAAGAACAGCGTTGGTCCTGTAGATAGCAACATTCATTTCCAACGTGCTCTCAGCAATCGTATCCAGCAGGAGGAGGGTTTTGAACCCGATATCTCCCCTTACTGCCTGAACCACGTGTGTCCTGAACGCCTGAAATAGGCACATGCGATGACATGCAACTTGGCTGCGCGTCGTCCACGCCAGGATTCTGCGACTCGCGCATCAACGTCCTTCCATTGGCTCCCTCTGCAACCCCAGCCGATGAGTGTTCCCGTGATTCCAAGTGCAAAACCTGTGAGTGGTCCCGTGATTCGAAGTGCAAAACCTGTGCAGCAATGTTTGGGTCCGACACCCTGGGCGTGGGCACGAGAGAAGTAGGTGCGGGTGGTAGCGACCTGGGCGTGGGCATGAGCGACCTGGGCGTGGGCACAGAACCGCTTCTACTACTTGCAACGCTTCTACTACTTGCAACACTAGTGCTACGATGCGTCCAGAGTTGAGTAGTATCCAGCGGTGGGATGTCACGAGTCTGGGAAGGGCCTTGACGACGTAATGACATTGGCTGTTCGACACTGCAAATTTCGCGATTTTGCTGAGCTGGACTTTTGGCATACATCCCGTGCATCCCCTCCTGAAGATCACGAGGGGTAGTTCCAAAGACACCTGCAGCTGTCGAGTCTCGGATCACCGCTGGAGATGCCGCAAACGCCCCCCCAGTGATACCGGACAGGGAAGATTTGCATGGCGAAAGAGGAGCACTGGGAGAATAGTCATGCTGGAAAACAACACATTGACGTTGCAAGGGTAAGAATTGTGCCGTCTCTGGCTGGTTGTTGGCTGTAGCGGCGGGACAAAGTACAATACGGTGGATCTCCAATACGCTTTCAACCTCCTGAGTGAACAACGATGAGAACGGTCAGGTCCAAACACACCCGAATCTGCGAGATGATAACCCTTTACAGATAATAATGCACGTACATCACGCAAATGTCTCAAAGGCATTCCACGCAAAAACACCTCTGGAATCGAAGAATCCAGAGAAGGTCCAAGAGAGTGCCGAAATGGACGGCGAGGCTATTCAGGAAAAAACACGTACCTGGTGAACAGGTGGAGAATTGGCAGCTGGCGAGTGCGGCGTCTTCTTCCAGTTCGAGTTGTACGAACTTCGTGTACTTGCAGCAGGCGAAATATCTCGACTTGCCGAGAAGGGATTTGCCTCCTCCTGATCGATTTGGTGCGCACAATTCAGGCTGAGCATTCCTCCTGGACGCACTGCGCTGGGTCGCACTGCGCTGGCAGGGCCTGACTTTGGCGACGACTTGTGAGATGCGCAGTCATCCGCCTGTGGGCTCATGTTGTATTTCCAGCCCATGATTCCGTTTTCAGCCCAAGTTTGCGTGTTGCGAGCCCAATCTGCAGAATCACGCGGTTGCATGTTCAGGGCCACCAGGCCTGCAGAGGGAAGAGTGTCGGCACTGTGACACGCCTCGCTTTTGGGTGAGGCAATCGCCTGTGCCTGGCTCTGGATGGTGCACACTTCGTATCCGAACAGAACTGGACTGCTTTCCGCAGAGGCTGCGGCAGCGCCCTCGCAGACAGAAGATGCATCATAACTCAATTTGCCTGCCCAGCACATCAAAACCTGTCAGTTAAGGTATCTGGCCCGCCGAAGGCGAGTTCGATGCAGCTACTCCCATCCCATGTACATCACGCACACAGGGTCTGCCAAGCTGGCAGAGGGTTGGCACGTACCTACACCCAGGCCACTGTCCAGAAAGGTGCCCTTCGTTCCCACTGAACTATCACGGTGTAGCTGGGCCGACTTGCCCGACTTTTGGGACGGCCACGATCGCCGCTTGAAGAAGCTCTTGAAGCTCTCCATCGCTCAGCACGCTCCCAGGCCGTGAAAGAGGGAGAGGGAGACTGTCACCCCGGCCGCTGCCGGTCTCAGTCTTGTGTGTGCTCACGGCGTAAGAGGGTTACTCACGACGTACGAGTGCTTTACTACTGTGAGACATGTCACTAAGAACTAAAAAACGTACCGACTGCAAGGAATACAGCAGTAACAAGCGAAGACTAATAAATTCGGGTTCATTGAAAAGGGTGTGTCTTCTTCAGAACACCAACGAAAATATGTCACGGATAACATTGACATTGTTTTTCCCGATCGCGGGAAATTCGACTAATATCGAAACTTCATTTTCCCGATTTGAAAAATCGGAAGACTGCAGCTGGGAGTAAGAGTTAGGGTGAGTATAAGTGTAGTGCGAGAGTGTGTAAGCATGGCAGTGGTTTCCATTTCTGTGTTTCTTTTCCTCTGTCTTGGTCTATCGTTGGGGCAGGGCATGGACTGAAATACGGACGGTGCATTGCTCATGTCGAGCGTTGAGCAGCGGGCCGAGCAGCAGTAGCCTAGACGAGACACAGGGTGGTAATAAAACAGTGATCATTGCGAGTGTGGTCGACGCGTAGTTCATGGATTGCATACCACGCGTCAGATACGCATGCGTGTTCTGTTCTAGGCTCCTCTGATGCTGTTTTCTATTCGCGTCTACGTAGGCTCCGAAACGCTTGAAAGACATCCTCGGCAGCAATCGGAGCACTCGACGGTAGCCTTGCTATTCGAAAGCAAAAAGCGGCACGCCACTGCTATAGACACGTGAAACGCTGGTCTTGAAACAGAAACAACTCAGTCGTCCAGAACAAAGGCAGCCAAACTTCCGAGCAGCCTCACACACAGGCACGCACGTGCCCGGCAGCAATGCCGAGAGAGGGGCGACGTAGGAGGGAGAAAAAGAGTGATTCAACATCTGAGCAGGGTGCAGACGATGCTGCGTCCTCAAAAACGGGCGCTGACGACCGTGCCGAGACCCAGGTTGCAGCTGGCAGAAGTCAAGGAGGTGGCAAACAAACATATATACGTAAGCACAAGAGCAGCATTGCCTGTAGATACAAACGCACAACGCTAGTCACGTACACGTACACACACGCTCACGCTCACATGCACTCACGCACTCGCCTAGGTATAATCGAACGAGCTTTCCAACTGATTTACGAGCACCTCGCACTCAGTATGCCTACTGCGTGGCCGTGGCCGCATGCATGCCCTTGACAATTGGCAAGCTTGCACACACACATTCCCTCCCAGAGTGAGATGAATTTACACGATATCAGCACACACACACAGTAACAATATATGCAAACCCCAAACATCAGGAAATGAGAAGGATGACGAAAGGGGGGACGAGGACAGGGATGGAGAGAAAGGGGGCGGTGTTCGTGGAAAATCAGACCCTAAAAAACCCTCAGCATCAGACGAGGAGGATGAGGAGGACGAGGAGGGGGACGACGAGGGGGGCGAGGAAGAAGAGGAGGAAAGAGATGAGGAAGAAGAGCGGCCGAAGGAATCTGTGAATCAAAGCAAGGAATGTGTGAATCAAAGCAGAGGGTCTGGCAGGACGGCGAAATTGAAAAGTGGTGATTTTGTCTTACCGCAGGTCGATGCTGCTGTGTGTGTGTGTGTGAAAGGAGGGGGTAGTGGTGGTGGTGGGGGGGAGGTGTAAGAGGTCGGGAGTTGAGGGCGAACTTTGAAGAGAGCGTGTTTGTGTGGGGTTGTGTGTGCGTATATGTGTGTTTGTTATGAAGCACGCAGGTGGACGCCGCTGATTTGGCGAATGAAAATGATGATGTGAGCCTCACAGTTCTTGGAGGCGACGCGGCAGGTGTGTGTGTGAGAGAGTGGTTGTCTGTGTCTCTGTCTGTGTCTGTTTGTGTGTCTGTGGCTGTGTCTGTGTTGTGTCTGTGTCTGTTTCTGTTTCTGTGTCTGTGTCTGTGTCTGTGTCTGTGTCTGTGTCTGTTTCTGTGTCTGTTTCTGTGTCTGTGTCTGTGTCCGTGTCTGTGTCAGTGTCTGTGTGTTAAGGTGTGCATATGTGTGATGTG
>Ga0105053_10009429_pt1 | contig 12427 bp, 7 predicted proteins | sample BON01_FD_78093 | JGI IMG/M metagenome (GOLD analysis project Ga0105053, IMG submission 78093) | Freshwater microbial communities from Lake Bonney liftoff mats and glacier meltwater in Antarctica - BON-01 | ecosystem: Environmental > Aquatic > Freshwater > Ice > Glacier meltwater | place: Lake...
GTCTCACCTTTGTAGGTGTTTCTCCAACTCTCTTGTCGTGTGACAAGGAACTTTGTCTCGACACCTTCAGAAAAATGATAGTTGATAAAAATGAATTCATCGTACAACTTGAAGCGATGATTGCAGAATTGAACGCAGCGCTGTTGAATCGAAAGGAATTACCGTGCAATAAAAAAGTGTTAAGTTGGCTTTGCGCCATTACGTGGAATTTAGGTCGTTTCGCAGTGCCGGCACTGCTCGAAAAAAACAGCACTTACTCAACTCAGCTTTATAGTATTTGCTGTGGATGGTTTGAAGTATACGGCAAAATCACTGATACAGATCCGCACGAAGCTTTGGGGCACTCTCAGTACCAAATAGCCCTCTACACAACCCTAGCAAGTGCGATCGACGCAACTCTTGAAAGTGTTCCATGTTCACTTATCGTATCAGATACCATAGGACTTGCGAGCCACGATTCAGAGCTAAAACTCACTCAAACACAAGCAATGCTTGTACAATGCGTGCGAGAAAGTATGGAAAAGATTCAAAAGTTGAATTCTGAAAGAAAACCGAAAGATGATCCGAGATCCACCACCATGCAAGTGGGCAATTTAATCCTCCAAGCGATTGACAATTCCCCGGTTGAATCTTTAGGAGATTTATCAAAGTTGTCTGTCAATAGCATGATCCATCTCGGAATATTTTGTAGTGCATGCAAGAGAATGTCATTGGCATTCCACGTGTTTCGAGATGCATTACAAAAGGAATTGGCTATGGAATCAGAAACAAAAGTAGGAGCTCTGCTTGTGTTGCTAGTTAAACATAGTGCTAGTCCTTCAGATGCAGTGCAGTGGCTGGAACAGGCCGTGCAGTTGTCGCGGTCCATGAAACTTGAAGGCAAGTATTTGACCAGTGATTGCCGAAGGTATCTCAGTTTGTGGATGTGGAATTACGGTGTGAGTTGGCTGCACTCAAATAGTTCGACAGAAGGACAGCAGATTCTCCAGGACGCTCTGGAATTGTTGTCGTGGAGTCCGATGAATCATAGCGATAATATGGAAGCAAAAACTATGAGTGAAAGTTTACAACGGTGGAAAGAATCAGGACAAGTGGATTCAATGTAGATAATAAACTATTTTATTTCGATTTCCTTGCTGTTTTTTTTATTTTGCTTTTGCTTTCCCCATCGTCATTAAGAAATCCTGAATGCTTGCCTTCGAATCCAGGACGCTTTCTTCTTCTTTTTTCACCCGTCTCCGGATCGATATTCGATTTGGCTTCTTCTAGCACGATTCCTTTTCGCTTCAACTTATTGGCAATTTTCTTTTTACTTGCTTGATCGATATTTGTCTGGCGTTTGTCAAGAGCATCGGATTTCTCCTTTTGCTCCGTTTCCAATCGAGATGCCCATTTTAGTGCACTTTTGTTCTTCTGAGTTTCAATCCGTTTCACGGTCTTTTTCAAAAGTTTAGGATCAGGAAATTTTTCCCCTAAAACTTTCTGCTCCATCGTATTCCAGACCTTCTCAGTAAACTTGTCTCGATCTTCAGGCCTACTACTTGTTTTTAACTCTTGTAAAAACGCACGATTTTCTTCTGCTTTTTCAAGCATTTTCTTTACATTCAAAATATTACGCTTTCCTGGGCCTTTTTTCAAAATATCCTTATGGTCTTTTTTGATTAACTCAGCATCCACAACTCCAAATGAAAAGTTCGCTTCCAACGACGAGGCTACCTTTTCTCTCAGAGCTTCTTCATCTACGGATTTTTTACTATCGCCTTTATCTTCAGACTGGTTTTTCTTTTTCGGTCTCTGCATTTTCGATGGTCTTTGCCTTTCATTCGGTGTAGACCTTCTGTTCCCTTTCATGTCCTTCAGCTTTGTTGCCAAACGCTCTCGGAGTTCTTCAATGCTTGTTGCGGGTGTCGTCTTACTTGGAAACTGACTCATTCCTTCATCTCTCGGTTCTTCAGTAACTTGCGCCGCATCTCGTTTAGCAATCAGATCGGCATTCGTTTCGTGATCGGAGGACTCGAATTTAGCTCTTCGCTTTGCTGCCTTTTTAGTAGCATCTTTGACCGACTGTTTAGGAGCTTGCTGGCTTTTATTCTTATGGAATTTCCGGGCGATCCAACTGTTGTCTTCCTCCTGTACGTCTTTCTTCACATACAAATCCCCTGGAAGCATTTCAATACGGCTTGCGAAAAAATCATCATCTTGTTCCATAGAAACAGCCACCGTTTCAACCGCCGGTTTGGACTTGCTTTTTGTCTTTGCCATTTTGCTTGACAAGTTTCTACGACGACTCTCGGTATACCAATTTCAACAATTGATTGGCACTCATTAAAATACAGGGTCTACCAAAGAGGTACGGTCCCCGTTTTAATTAAGAACAACTCTGTTTTCGATAGATCCGTTTTCATTAGCAGTCCTAAGAGTTGCTAGTGTTTTCGGTAAACGGAGAAAATGGATTTCGAAAAGTGGATAATTCCGATTCGTCATTCTTGATATATTTGTTAGTTGCAATCACAAATATTCCTGGGGCTATGCTGAAAGAGTCACTATTATTATTCCTGCTGGTGCTGCCAGCTGAATGCTTGCGTTTGAACTTGCAAGAGATCGCAAACCAGCCGTTGACGCTTCGCTTGGGCCGAGTCCCATCTTGGCTAAACGGGACGTGGTATATTAACGGACCGAGCGTGCACAATTTCACCGAGTATGGGGTTGATAAAGTAACAGATCACTTCTTCGATGGACTTGGAGCTATCGCAGCTTTTGAATTTTCTAATCGAAACATCAACCTTTCAACCAAGTACGTTGAGAGTGAAACATTTCTGCGCTTGAAAGACCACGGTCAATACGACTCCATGACATTTGGATCTGCAATGGATTGGAATTCTGTGTTGCGCTATCCATTCTCGATATTGTTCGACAATACTCCAATTAACTTGTATCAAGGCAGGAATAGTTCAATTCTCTATGCAACATCCGACAGTACTTTCGTGCATGGCATAGACACCAAGTCCCTTAATACAGTATCGTCTTCTGGAATGGATTCATTAGGCTTCCTAGGTGCTGCACATCCAGCTGTAGACCCTGGGACTGGGATGGCTTATAATTATGCTGGACCGATGAGAGTGAGTCTCGATGTTCGTTCTTTGGAATTGGTTGGTTTGTATGCATTAACTGAGGAGACTCATCATGAGAATGGAACTTTCACCAAAAGAGTTATGGGTGAAGTTTGGGTTCCAGCTTTGTGGCTGGTTCATAGTGTTGCTTTAACTGCAGATTTCGTTGTTTATCGAGTGCTGAGTGAACGCCCAAGAGCAACGTTAAACTACGGCAGTTTAGCAAATTTTCTAAGATTTGAAAAATCGAAGCATGTGGAAATGATAGTTGTTAATCGACAAACAGATGAAACCTTGCGAGTGACATGTGATGAAAGTTTCAGTAGCTTTCACATTATTAACTCGTACCAAATAGATGATGGGACTATCGTGATAGATCAAGTGGCCTCCAGTGAGAGTTTGTTGAATGAACGATCAGCAGATGCGTTTAGTCACGGATACAAACCAGGCCAACATGATGATCACGTTATTGCTGAAGACGTGCCGTACTTTTATAAGCGATGTATCGTCCAGATTCCCTCCACGCAAAGAATGTTTAACATAGATGCTGAGTCTTTGAATTCGAATACCTGTCACTGCAATGATTTATTTCGTTGGCCTTTTGAATTGCCGTGTGTGAACCCATTATTCAAGCAAAAACGTCACAGGTTTGTGTGGTCTGCGTCTGCAACTGGAAAATCGCTTTGGGTGAACCGCATAGTGAAATTTGACCTTAATAGGATCGATCAACTTGCTAGTCATATTACAATGTGGGTTCCACCGGTAGGATATATTGTTGGGGAGCCTCGAATGATTCCAAACCCTTCTCAATCGGCTGAAGATGATGGAGTGGTTTTGGTGGTGATTACTCATGTGCAGCTTAGTGAAACGCAATTAGCCATTCTTGACGCAGCTTCATTGGAGTTGCTGAGTTTTTCAAACTCGCCGATAGACTTTTCGCTTCAAGTACATGGGGTATACATGGATAAGAATTTCGATAATTACGTTTCCCCGAATTGAGTTCTCTAGAATTGTAGAATCGATAACTATTGTAGTATAACTTTTAAATTCATTGTTTAAGTTTAAAAAAGATTGTGATTGCGAAGATCGAATAGTTTTGTGGCGGCATCCTTACGGAATGCAAAGTGATACAAATTTTTGAAGTCCTCTAACAAATTGAAACCTAGACACTTTGCAAACAATTCACTCAATCTTCTGTTGCAATCGACCACATCAGTATAAAGGCCATCTGGATATATTAGTTGAGTATAAAGCATCCCAAGCGACAATAAAACAGCACACACACAAGGGAGAACGTTCCTGAAAGTACGTACTATGTGCGTCAATTCGGTACATGTGTCCTCCTATGTTTGACATTTTCGTTTCGATTGCTGAATATATATATATTAAAACAAATTTGTTCAGCTTGATGTAGAATAATTTAGACAACTAGTTGAAAACAACCGAAATCCAATAATAATAGTTTGCCACGCAGAGATTTTAAATTTCGGCATAGTCAGGTGTCGGTTGCGACAATCTTTGCATAAAATTCAACCACTGAGTTTGGTACTGGTCACCAATGCTGGATTTCAGATGGCAATCTTTTTACACCAATGTTGGATTTTAGATGGCAATCTTTTTACACCAATGCTGGATTTCAGATGGCAATCTTTTTCAATTAGCTTCTTCATCTTGTATAATACCGTCATATTTTCACCTTTCTATTCAAGGGAATGTACTATTAGAAAACAGAGAACTAGTCTCTTGCTGAAAGAAAAGAGTTAAATGTCCATGAGGAAATCCGACCAGAGGTATGATTGTTTTTTTTTTAACTTTTTTTTGTAACGAACATTTTTCATGAAAGCAGCGAGTGGTTCATCAACAATAACCGACCAAATCCTGCGTCATGTTAAAAATGCAAAAACCGATAAACTGAAATCCACGAAGTTACTCTTCAATAAACTCAGAAATCCCGTCGTTAAAGATATCGAATCTTCATGCTCCGAGTCTTCTGAACAATTCGATTGGAATGAAGAAGAAGATTTGCTACTAGATATTGAGAATTTGAGAAGTGCACTCACACAGGAATTCGGGGAAGAGGATTTAGCTACAAATGATTCAAGCGATTCAAATGAAATAGTAAAGGATGAACTCCCCTGCTTTCGTAGCACGAATAGAATTAGCCAAATCGACGAAATGTTGCGACAGCTAAAAAACGAATCAGAAGCAATAACTCTGCATCTCGGTCAATTTGAAACTACGAAAACATTTCTTGTGGAAGGAGACGAGTCGGTTAATATTCTTGTTCGACCATACATATACGAGTATGTACACTTGCGAGGGGTGCTCCTTCGTTGGTGCTGTGCCGAAGTAAAGGTTGAAGACTCGTACTTGTCGTGCAACATTCGTGTGAATCAATCAGTTTTGGAATGGCAGGTTGTGAAGATGCGTCATCCAAATACTTTTTATATTGCCATTGATCAGCTGACTGCGGTATTTTGCTTGGAAAATGTTGCTCTTAGACTTCATTTCAAATCCGAGGAGATGCAGCCGCTTCAGTTTCTCATGCCGTCAGTTCGAGATAGGCAAAATTGGGTGGTTGGTTTAGGGCTATTTTATATGTTGCATTAGTTATCGTATTGGTAGTAGAATTTAGACTACCATATCTTCTCTCTCTTTTGTATCTATAATAATAAAACATTAGTATTTTCAGGAGCGTTGGTTGGGTACGTCTTTCTACAAAACCATTAACTTTCTTTTTAGTTTTAATAAAAGAATAACAAAATTGATTTTTAACACAAAATCGATTCATTTAACTTGCGAATTCAAAAATACTACCATTGTGCTCCAGTTTTTCCCATTAGATTTTTGATTTTGGAGGCAGGTAGAGATGTCATGCAGGGCTATCCTGTCAGAGATACTTCGAATGCCGGGTGACGTATGGAGCTTCTACATGCGCTTGTGCCGAGCATTCGGGTTCAAGTTTGTTTGTATGGTATCCATAGTATACGGCATCAACCAAGGCATGGGAGAGGCGTTTTTTGGTGTAGCAACTGAATATTTTTTGTCTGATTTACCGCCAAAAGGTCTTGGGGTGCAGCCTTCAAAAATGACCTCCATTGATGGTTTTGCTAATATTCCTTGGCAAGTGAAATCTCTCTACGGAATTGCAAGTGACACGTTTCCAGTAGGCGGTTTGCATCGGTCACCGTATATAATTTTCTCTGCTGCAGTTGGTGTTTTTTCCTGGTCCTTTCTATGGCTGTTCCCTGTGTTAACTGCTGGTATCACAGCTCTTGCTTTGTTCTTTGGTAACTTCAGTATCGCTTCTCCTGATGTCATGGTTGATGCGTCCGTGGCGGAACGTTGTAAAACTCACCCTCGTCTTGCATCTGATCTACAAACATTATGCTGGGCCTCGTTTGGAATTGGTAAATTAGTTTCTGGACTTATGTCTGGGTATCTTTATGACACACTGGGAAGTCGAATGTTGTTTGGGTTCACCGCCGTTACTTCAATGGTGACATTGTACCCTGCAATGCAAGGATGGCTGTGCGAGGAAACGAAGCCTCCAAATGATGCTGGACGTACTGGATGTCGTTCCTTGGTAGATGCATTTGAAGATCCGGTGTCAGGACCGTTATATAGACTGTCAGTGATTTTACTTGCAATGTCCATTACAATGGGAATTGGAGCCAATGTTGTTCAAGGCGGGCTTCCTATTTTGGCTTTGTCATTGCCCATCACGCTGTTGGTTCCTATCTGTATTTTTTATTTTGAAAAAGGTGTAAGCAAAAGGCTTGCGAAAGCGTCTGCGTTTATTTTCCTGAGTCAAGCCGTACAACCATCAAGCCCAGTGCTGTTTTATTGGAGTCGAGATAACGATCAGAATTGCGGGGGACAATATGGCGACCGGCCATGCTTCAGTCCTGAATTCTTCAGCGTTGTGTCAACAGTAGGAAATATCGTTTTTATCGTGGGAACAACATTGTACAACAAATACTTTTCCTCCTGGTCGTACAAAAAGATTTGGGCCTCTACTCAGATAGCAATGTGTGCATTAGGAGTTCTAGATTTCATTCTTGTTATGCGGCTTAACAAGATTGTTGGTGTTTCAGATCATTTCTTCGTGATAGGAAGTGAAATTGTACAAGATTTAATAAAACGGGTGAATACAATGCCTTTGTTTGTGTTAGCTGCTGCTACGTGTCCTGATGGTGTTGAAGCCACTCTGTTTGCGATGAACATGGGGATATCTAACTTTGGAGGTTCAATGAGTGGTTATTTTGGTATAGTAGTCATGTGGATGCTGGGCGATGTGAAGGCCCCAGAATTTGTCAATATAGAATCATTCGTTGTTATTCGGAGTTTAGCGAGACTTCTTCCACTATTGTTTATTCCTTTTCTTTGTCCTGATGGCTCGCCGAACTCAGAAGGTGAAACGGAGGTTGAATTCGCTGCTGTTACGTTGGAAGAAGATATCAATGACATCTAATTATTTTAATTAATAGGCAGTTTCAATAGTTTGACAGCATCATCGGAAAGAGTGACATATGTACTAGATTTAAATAGTAGGCAATTTCCATATTCCGATATCGGTGTTGACACCGAAAAGTTTTTCCATCTGTTCACGAGCTAAAAATGTTACATGCGATTGTTCCAAAGTTCTACTTCTCCCTCCATACCACTTTAAATCTCTTTTAAACACCCGATGGTTAATATGGCAGAAGCGTCTCATTCCATTGTATCTGTCTATACATCGCTTCGTAGTCTTGATTCCAAGGGCATCTTGAAGCTTTCTAAGGCATATTGGGCAAGCCTGAAGTGGAATATGTGAAAGTTCTTCAACATTCACAAATCCATTCATGCAACAAGAGTAATAGATACAATGATGCATTCCCATACAAATCATCACGTTTTGGGCCAGCCACACACAACTTCGTCTCAGTAACAACTGGCTCCTCTCAACGAAGGACACATTCGTTAAATTGTCCGAGTCCACTTTCTTAAACCATGGGTCAAGCCTCCCGAGGCTGATAACGCCAACACGTTCCTTCATTGCCCGAGTTCTGGTGTTCAAGAGGCTCGCTAGATAATTTCCATTCGTGAACCCAGCACCGGCAGTGATATCATACAAGGTAACACCTAATAGCATGAATGCATCGGTGGGCAATAATTGAAGCAGATAATTCTCCACTTGTGATGCGTCGATAACTGTGTTTACAGATGGAAGATTTAAGTTGTTCAATTTGACGTTGAAGCTCATGCCCCGGTCTTTGTAACGTCCCCATAATGGCATAGGGGGTAATAAACAAACTTGAACCCCATAGAAATAAGATTGAAGAAATTCTGCCATTCGGTGCAACTCGATACCTCCATCATGCGCTTGCAGATCTCCTACTGACACAAGATATATCTTGTTGCGATTGCTTCCGGCAGGAATAGCTGGAGCGGACTGCTTCCATTGAGGGTACGTTTGGCCGTATGCAAGATCAGGATACTGAACCATCCATTCATCTTTCCACGGTGACTGAATTTCGGATATTAAACTTAAACCGTCTCCGTCTCGCTCAAAAGCTTTCCGGAACGATTTGGTCTCATGTTGAAAACTTCCTAGTGCTCGTCGGCATTCGTCTTTAGTTGGGTGATAGACATTGTTAGAAGGCAAAAACGTCTCCCTTGCTTCTACTCCATCAGACTTTTGAAATATATTTTTCGACTTTTTCTTGCCGAATAATCTATTTTGTTGCATGTTGAACTTGTTGTAGTTTGCTTGAAATGCTGCCTCAAACCCCCATGGGTTATACACAGTATATATTTCAGTCACTAAATTTTTCAGAATAATAGTAAAGTCCTTTTTACGATGTTCGCTACCTCGAACTACAGATTTTATTTGGTGGAACGGATAGGAAGACAATTTGATTTCCTTTTCATCGAGAATTTCGATTCTATCATGAAAAATTACCAATTTTCTGGAATGAATAGTACATTCACCTTCAACCCATAAATATCCTGCTTTTAATGCACCAAAGGTAACTCCATTTCTCCAATTGTTTTTTTCTCTTACGGCGAATTCTCGCCACTTCAAAAGAATTACCTGTAATCGAAGAACCGGATATAAGGACTCGCGATCACCACACAATTTATTCACAAAGCGTTTCATGCGTTTATTTCTGTCTAACCACTTTCGAATCGCCGATTGCAAACATTTAGCAGCACGTCCTCGATTCATTCGGAATGTCGAATTGCCGCGCTGAAGGAAAGCCCCCCTCGACTAAAAAACGGTTTTACCAGTCGTGTTTTGAATACCGTAAAATGACTGTAAATGAATTTTCGTAACGACTTTTTATTAATTACAAGATGGCCACTACGAAGCGTTTGGTACCACTGTATACAATCAGCGACAATGTGCAGGAGGTATTCACGAGTAAATTCTCCCCTGATGGCAAACTTCTTGCTGCCGGTTGCGCCGATGGTGTAGTTCGTGTGTATAACACTTCGAACGGTCGACTTGCATATGAGTTGCAAAACAAGTCTGGGTCAGAAGCTCTTCCGGTAACAGGGATCAAGTTTCGGCCAGTAGGAGCTGCGAAAGTAAAGAATGTGCTTCTTGCGGTGAACGCTGATGGCTCTGTGTCGCATTGGCATATTACTAGTGGGAAATGTTTGCATACTATTCGAGATGAGACGAATCAGTTGTATTGCGTAGACTATAGACAGGATGGGACTATTTTTGCAACTGCTGGTAAAGATTTTACAGTTCGTGTTTATGACGAAGCAACCAAGACATTGATGTCTGAGATGAGAAGTGGGTTTGGAAAAGTAACCCCAGGGCATTCGAACCGCGTGTTTTCGTTGAAGTTTAATCCAACAGATCCAAACATTCTGATTTCAGGTGGATGGGATAATACCGTTCAGATTTGGGATTTAAGAGTCGAGCATGCAGTCAGGTCTATATTTGGTCCTCATATTTGTGGCGATGCTGTGGATATACACGGAGATACTTTGTTGACAGGCTCCTATAGAGTAAAAGATCAATTAGAATTGTGGGATTACCGATCTGGAGAACGCATTGAATCCATACCTTGGCAACAAAGTGCAGTTCATAGCCACTCCCCTACAATGTTGTATTGCGCACAATTCAGCAAGGGTGATGCTGATCTGATTGCCGCTGGGGGTAGTGGATCAAACGAAGCCAAGGTCTTTGATAGGAGTTCAGGGAATCGTCTTGTGGGAACTGTTTCAGGACTCTCACGTGGGGTGTTCACCGTGGACTTTGATCCGATGGGTCGACGGTTGGCTGTTGCTGGAGGTGATAGCGCCATCCGCGTCTTGTCCATTGAAACCAAGTCGATGGATTCTGGTGCTATATTAACAACTCCTAGACAAGAAGAACATGGAGAAGCCAAATTGGAAGAAGAAAAATCACCAGAAACCAAATACGAATAAAGCGTTTCCAAGTTGTTGCTTAGATTCATTTATAAAATATATAATTATATGGGACGATCGATTATGGTTTCTCCTGGATTTGGTGCATTAATTACAAGGGATTCCAGTTCTGTTTTGGTATATCCTCGAATCTGAAGATATTCAGGGTCTGTTTCCGAAACTGGAGTGAAAACGGTTCCTTGGTTTAAACAGGTGAGATTTCTGATTACTAATGTTGCACCAGGGGCTGCATGTAGTCTTAAATCTCCATCAAGTTCCAAAGATTCAATTATAACATTGCCTTCAACCACCAATACAGACTGTTCTGAAATTTTAACTTTTTCAGGGGTTGGAAATCTGCTCTGTATTTCTTTTAAAGTGCATCCAAAAGAAGAGTACAAAACTATTTTTGCTCCTTTGGAGACAGGTAACTTTAAAAAGGTATCCGATTTAAGTCCTGTGGTCTTCACATTGACTCCTGCCATTTCTAGAATCAATCGATAGGCGGCGTAGATATCAGATTCACCAGAGGATGCCGATTCTGCAAACCCCGAAGAAGCCAGTTTCGCCGCTGCATCTTCTGCATTGTTTTTCACTGCACTGAAACAAATAAATCTTTCCATCTGGGTAAATCCTACTTTGGTATTTGGATCCTCCAACAGCAACTTCGGGTAATCCTGCATCATGCATTCAAGTCTTGTTGGCTTTTTGAATTTGGTTTTTTCTTCATCAGCGTATTTTGGATTGACAAATTCAGGAATAGCACCTCCAGTCTTTTCTAAAACAGTAAAATACGGCTTTAGTTTGAAAATAAGTACGTTGATGTTTCCAGGATAAGGCGATAATCCGGATTCATCAGGCACATCACCTTTAGGACTAACAGTCGCACGAAGAAGAGGGTCCAACTGATTGTACTCGACATTAATGGTAAAACTAGACCCGTCTGCTTTGTTCAGCTGGCAGATGCCTCCAACTGCTTCTCCAGGTTTTCTAGGAACAGTGAGACTGTTGACATCAAAACCATGTTGTGCACTGACCCCTAAAGCAGCAATGATGGATCTGAATACAAGACCATTGGTATCCTGAAAGAAAACAATCCATTCAAGACCACGTGAATTCCATTCGCCCAATACGCCTTTGCTATGAAGCAATGAATGAACGTCGCCGTGACCATGTGGTTTCGTGTCTATCATGCCTTCATCGTCTAAGGCGAACCGGCCTTCATTGTCTATGATCGCCGGGACCTTTTCCTGTTTCATCAGCACTATCTGGTTATCAGCCATACCGAAGTTACTGTGCTTGTGGAGCAGTTCTACAGTCTTCTCATGGGTGTCTCCGCTTGTCATGATTGCAAGGGGCAAAATGATGGAGGGATCGTTTGAATATTCCCTAGCACGAGTTTGCAACGCAAGAATAGCTTCACAGTAACTTTCTAAATAGCATCTCCCAGTCATCGTTTCAATCGGCAGGGCTACCTTGATACCATTGTACCCCAGTCTTTCTCCTAGTCCACCTGCAACGAGAACGAACCCCGTCTTTCCAATGTTCTCCATACCAAGAGCTTCAGAATCCGCAAATTGACCAGTTGCAGTTTGAAGTCGTTCTCCAGCTGGAACTGAAGGCGTATATCCTTCATATGGATTGACCCCCGTTTTACTTTCAAGAAGCAACTTCTTCGCATTGACGATATAAGACTGAAGACCACCGGGATATTGGGAATCCAATTCTTCAAGCTGTTTCAAAAGAGCATCTTTGTTGTTGTTGTCGTTTTCAAACAGATGGCCCTGTCCTAGTTCCTCACGCGCATATGCTTCCTCCATTTTGAATCTTTGTTTCATTTGTGTTTTTCGTTTTTTTTTTTTTTTTTTTTTAACAGCAAAAATCTTTTTTTTAAAATTATTTTTAGTTGA
>Ga0105053_10009432_pt1 | contig 12423 bp, 18 predicted proteins | sample BON01_FD_78093 | JGI IMG/M metagenome (GOLD analysis project Ga0105053, IMG submission 78093) | Freshwater microbial communities from Lake Bonney liftoff mats and glacier meltwater in Antarctica - BON-01 | ecosystem: Environmental > Aquatic > Freshwater > Ice > Glacier meltwater | place: Lake...
GCGTGTTACCACTTACTGTAATCGATTTTCTATGGAGTAACAAATAAGGCAGCGAGCGTATTAAAGTGAATTGACGCCGCCCTATCCTCTACGTTACAATTTTACTCACGCTAGCTCAAGCTTCGATCCCGCCTAAACCGAGCAAGTTTTACGCCAGCGGAGAACTATCGGACGCCAAGCCGCAGCTCGACTGAGGCTTCGAGTGAGCTCAGCCGAACTCTCGCCGAACGTCAAAGAACGCAAAGAAAAGCAAAAAATTGTATTCTTCGCCTGCATACGGCTGAACCGAGACCAAATTATGCCTACCTACCCAATCCTAACTGATCTAGCCCGCCTCTTCCCGCCGAAGCGACTGTTACAACAACGGGCGCAATTGGCGCCCTATGAATCCGACGCATTGACGGCCTTCCACGCCCGGCCGGCGGCGGTGGTTTTGGTGGAAAGCCAGGAAGAGGTGATCGAGACGGTGCGGCTCTGCCATCGCCATTGCGTCCCCTTTGTGGCGCGCGGCAGCGGCACCAGTCTCTCCGGTGGTTCCTTGCCGATCCAGGATGGGATTGTGATTGCCCTGAATCGGCTCAATCGCATTTTACGACTGGACGCCCAGGCCCGTATCGCTGTGGTTGAACCAGGCGTGGTAAATTTGGATGTCACACGCGCCGCCACACCCTACGGCCTCTACTATGCACCGGATCCCTCCAGCCAGTTGATCTGCACGATCGGCGGCAATGTGGCCTTTAACTCGGGCGGGGCGCACTGCCTGAAGTACGGCATGACGGCCAACCATGTGTTGGGCATCAAAGCGGTGCTCCCCGACGGCGAAGTGGTGCACCTGGGCAGCGAAAGTTTGGAGCATATCGGGCCAGATCTGACTGGCTTCTTTGTGGGCTCCGAAGGACTCTTTGGTATTGCGCTCGAAATTACGCTGCGTCTGTTGCCCAAGCCAGCGGTCTATCGTACGGTGCTCGCCGCCTACAGTAGCCTGGAAGCTGCCGGCGATGCAGTCGCTGAAGTCGTGGCTTCGGGTCTCTTGCCCGGGGCAATGGAGATCATGGACAATCTGGCGATCCAGGCGGCGGAAGCGGCGGTACACGCCGGCTATCCAATGGATGCGGCGGGCTTGTTGATTGTCGAGTTGGAGGGCGAAGACATCCAGGTGGCGGCGGAGTTTGCCCACCTTTTACAAGTAATCGAGCAGACCGAGCCGTACGAAGTGCGCGTAGCTCAGGATGAAGCTGAGCGGATGCGGATCTGGAAGGGGCGCAAAAGTGCCTTTTCCGCGGTCGGTCGCCTCAGTCCAGACTACATTGTGCAAGATGGTGTGGTGCCGCGCAGCAAATTGGGCCAGGCCCTGGGCATTATCAAACGGCTGAGCGAGGCGTACTCGATTCGCGTGGCGAATGTTTTCCACGCCGGCGACGGCAATCTGCACCCACTGATCTTATACAATGGCAGTGAACCCGGTGCGCTTGAACGCGCCGAGGAGCTGGCCGGTAAAATTTTACACATGTGTATCGACTTGGGCGGATCGATTACGGGCGAACATGGCGTGGGCATGGAAAAGCTGCAATATATGGCCGACATGTTCAGCGCGACCGATTTGCAGGTGATGGACAGTTTGCGCCAGGCGATTGATCCGCAAGCATTGGCCAATCGCGGCAAAAAACTGCCCGGCGGCCAAGCGCCAGCGCGGCATATGCACGGCCCTCATCCGCTTGAGAAACAGGGAGTAATTTCGCGTTCATGACGAACTGGATCGATACCGTAACACCGAACAGTATTGAGGATGTGCAAAGTGCGGTGAGTGGGACTTCACATTGCTTGGCGCATGGCAATCGCAGCAAGCCTGGGCTGGCTAGCGCGCCACGGTCCACCACTTATTTGGATACGCGCGCGCTCACTGGCATCCTTGAATATGAGCCAGCCGAATACACAATTACGGCGCGCGCCGGCACACCGATCAGCGAAGTCGAAGCGGCGTTGGCGGAAAATGGCCAATATCTACCTTTTGATCCGCCTCTAGCGCAGCATGGCGCCACCCTCGGCGGTACAATTGCCGCCGGGTTAAGCGGTTCCGGCCGCTATCGCTATGGTGGCGTGCGCGACTTTTTAATTGGCGTACGTTTTGTCGATGGTCAGGGTCAACTGGTGCGCGGGGGTGGCAAGGTGGTCAAAAACGCGGCTGGGTTTGATATCCCCAAGTTGATGGTGGGCAGTTTGGGGCGCTTGGGCGTGCTGGTAGAAGCTAGCTTTAAAGTCTTTCCGCGACCGCAAAGTTACGCCACCTTGACGGCTACGTATCCAACCATCAGCGACGCGTTAGGCGCGCTGCACAAAGCAGCCGACGCGCGCATGGAGCTTGAAGCACTCGATTTGGTGCTGGATCGCGTGGACGGATTGCGCACCCTGCCTACACTCTGGGTGCGTCTGGGTGGGTTAGAAGGCGTGATGCCACAACGGTTGGCGCAGTTGCGTTCAGTTTTGGGCGCCGGCGATGTGATGGATGGCTTTGTCGAAACTGCTTCCTGGCAGGCGGGGCGTGAATTCAGCTGGGTGCCCGCAGGCGGGGCGCTGGCAAAAGTCGCCCTCACGCCGAGCCGGATTGTGGCGCTGGAAGAAAAGCTGGCAACCACCAAGGCGCTGCGACGTTATGCAGTGGGCGGTAATCTGGCCTGGATTGCCTGGCCAGCCGCCATCGCTGAACTCGATACCCTGCTAACGGCCGAAAATTTATCTGGGCTGGTCATTCGGGGCGTCACCGAACAGCCACGTATCGGCGTACAGACCGGCCAGGTTTTTGCGCGGCGGATTAAGCAGGCGCTGGATCCGGCAGGCCGCTTTTTGGCATTATAAATTGCACACTACAAAATAATTAATTGTGAATAATTAACAATTAATCGCTAATTATTGCCGTATCGTCGCTGCACTCAATGGGCCTTCACCATCATTAATTGTTAATTATTCACAATTAATTATTTATTCGCGTTATTTCTCACCATTTTTTTCATTATTCACGATTCAATTCTTATGCAACATACCATTCCCGTTGAATCCCTTGGCCCACAGGCCGAAGCAATGGCTCAGGCTGTCAATACGTGCGTTCACTGCGGTTTTTGCCTGTCCGCCTGCCCCACCTACAAGGTGATGGGCGAAGAAATGGATTCGCCGCGCGGGCGTATCTATTTGATGAAAGAGCAGTTAGAAGGTGAGCTAGAATTAGACGCCGTGACGCCCTTTATCGACCGCTGTCTGGGCTGTATGGCGTGCGTCACCGCCTGTCCATCTGGCGTGGAGTACGGCCATCTGCTGGCGCCATTCCGCGCCTATGCCGAGCCCAAACGGTCGCGGGCGCCAATGGAGCGCGTAACACGGCTGTTGGTGCGCGAAACTTTACCCTATCCCGGCCGCTTTCGGTTGGCCGCAGCCATGGGCAAGATGGGCAACGCGCTGCGCGGACTCTTGCCCCATGCATTAACGGCGATGCTCGACTTACTGCCAGAAAATTTGCCCAAGGCGCAACCGCTGCCAGATTTCTATCCGGCGCGCGGCGTTCGGCGCGGGCGTGTCGCTTTGTTATCTGGCTGTGTACAACAGGTGTTGGCGCCATCGATCAACTGGGCCACTTTGCGGGTATTGGCCCACAATGGCATCGAAACAGTGATCCCGCGCGGACAAGGTTGCTGTGGATCGTTGTCGATGCACATTGGCGAGGCGAAACAGGCGCAAGGTTTGGCGCGCAACAATCTAAATATTTTTCCCGCTGATGGGGATGCGATTATTACCAACGCGGCCGGCTGCGGATCGGGTATGCACGAATATGGACTGCTCTTTAAAGGTTTGCCCGAAGAAGAAGAAGCCAATCGTTTTGCGGCTCGGGTGAAAGATGTCAGCGTGTTTCTAGCCGAGTTGGGACTGATTGCACCGCCACCTCTGCCCAAATCGGTTACACTGGCCTATCATGACGCCTGCCACCTGGCTCATGCCCAGCGCGTCACAAGCCAACCGCGTCAATTGTTGGCGGCCATTCCCAATCTAACGCTGGTGGAGATTCCGGAAGGCGAACTTTGCTGTGGTTCAGCAGGCACCTATAATCTAGAGCAACCGGAGTTGGCATATGAAATCGGCGCACGCAAGGCCCGTAACATCGTTGCGACCGGCGCCGAGGCGGTCGCTGCCGGCAACATCGGCTGTATCATGCAGATTCAAACCCATTTGAAGGCGCTGAATCATGATCTGCCGATCTGGCATACGATGGAAGTGCTGGATCGAGCCTATGGGGAAGCTGGCAAAGGGTGATAATCCGGATCACTGCTCCCCCTGGATGATTGACATTATCGCCTAATTCGCTTACGATTACGATGTTACCGGTTATAAGACGCAAAAGCTGGGAGTCGTTCAAGGAGAATTACCAATGTCTAAATTTGTAAAGGTAAAAACAGAGCTGCGTGACTTGGCGCTAATCAAGCAAGCACTGGACGATCTAAAAATTGGCTATCAGGAAAATGCGCGCTATATTCACACCTGGAGCGGATTTGCCGGCAAAGTACCGCTGGTTGTCAAAGATAAACATGTCACCTTTGGCCTGCGCACGAATGAAGAAAATAGTTACGAAGTGATCGGCGATGATATGCAGATGGTGCAGATTCGCAAAACGGTGGGCCAGGTGCAGCAGCGCTACGCCTATCGCAAAGTGCTCGCCGAAACGGCCAAGGCGGGCTTCGAACTGGTCGATGAGAACACGGGGCGCGACCAGGTGATCCGTTTGACCGTCCGCCGCTGGACGTAGAGGAGTTTTACATGCAAAAAGAAGAGATCGAAATCACCATTCTGCCCGATGGCCGCGTCGAGTACACGATCAAGGGTGTCAAAGGCGGCGCGTGTGAAAGTATCAGCGCGCTGCTGGAGCAGTTGGGCAAAGTAGAAGATGCGCAGCGTACAGGTGAATTTTATGAGCAGGGGTCCGATGCCCACATTGCCATCCACAACAGTTGAGACAACACCGATCTGGCCGGCAATGCCGACCGAAACCGAAATTTATATCTTACCGGACGGCCGTGTCGTGATCGCAGATCTACCCGTCGAGCTAGCGGCCCTATTTGCCGAACTGGGTGCAGCCGAACCGTGCGAGGTAGCGGCTGTTCATGCGCCTGGGTTGGTGATGCCAACCGACTCAGACAAGTTGGCGTAGCCCATGCCTGCAAGCAGTATTATCTTAACCGACTTACCCACCACTCAGCCGATCAAGATTGTCCAGCTATTTGAACACCTGGAGCTTTTTAGCGAAGGTGAACCAGCCCAGCACACACTCTTTGTCCTGGGTCGCGCTCGCCTGACCCAACTTGACCGCCTCGATCTGCCCGCTGATCAATTACTCCTTATCGATCCCCCGCTGGACGTACGCCAACGTTTCAAACTGGAAGGCGATCTGGCCGTGCTCTTCACTGGCAAAGCAGAAGAAGTAGGTCTGCCCTCGCTGCAAACCGTCGCCGGTGGTGTCGCCCACATCCGCATTGGTGAACACTTTTTAGATATCTACACGCAACGCCAAGGGGCAATTGTGCATGTGCCGGCGTTGGGCATTCTTTGCGGCGGCCACTTTGGCAGTGACGCCATCCTGCCGCCCATTGCGCCCGGTTCGGACGGCGGTGAAGAGCTGGATACGCTGCGTCTGTTGGCTCGCCTGATCAAACAAAGCCGGTTGCAACTCTACATACCGCGCATCGGTGCGTTGAATAGTAACCCAACCGACGTGATGATGCGGCTGGCGGCCGATGTTGCTTATCTGCACAGCCTGCGTCGTGTCGTACCGGCGCTGGCTGCGCGCGGCGACACATCGAGTATGTTGTCACAACTGAGCGATTCACTGCTGCCAGAGGGACGCCGTTCGGCACTGTGTCGAGAGGTTCATCTGAAGAATTTGCAGACGTTGTATGCGACTGAACAAGACAGGTCTATTGAGTAAATGGAGATTAGGGATTAGAGATTAATGAGTAACGGAGCCAGGCATCCAATCTCTAATCTCTAATACCCACCTAGACCCCAAACAAACTTACCTGTTCCGGTCGTTCGGGATAGGTTACGCCCATGTGTGCGTAGGCGGCGCGGGTGGCGACGCGCCCGCGTGGGGTGCGGTCCAAAAAGCCGAGTTGGAGCAGATACGGCTCCACTACATCCATAATCGTGTCGCCTTCTTCGCTGATGCTGGCGGCCAGCGTGTCCAGACCAACGGGCCCACCGCCAAATTTGTTGATAATCGCATCCAACACGCGGCGGTCGAGATCATCCAAACCCAGCCAGTCGATATCGAGCAAGGCCAACCCGGCTTCGGCCACGGGCAGGTCGATCCGGCCATTGGCGCGCACCTCGGCAAAGTCGCGCACCCGGCGCAGCAAACGCAAGGCCACGCGCGGCGTACCGCGCGCGCGACGGGCAATTTCCACCGCGCCCAACGGCTCGATCGGCACTTTTAGCATAGCGGCCGCGCGTTCGACAATCTGCTGGATCGCATCCTGCTCATAAAAATCGAAGCGCTCGACCACACCAAAACGGGCGCGCAAGGGCGAAGTCATCAACGCCAAACGGGTCGTTGCGCCAACGATCGTAAACTTGGGCAGGTTGAGGCGAATATTGCGTGCGCTGGGTCCGCTGCCCACGACAAGATCAAGGGCAAAATCTTCCATCGCCGGGTAGAGAATCTCTTCGACCACGCGCCCCAAACGATGGATTTCGTCGATAAAGAGCACATCCCCCTTGCGTAAGTTGGTAAGGATAGCGGCCAGATCACCCGCCTTTTCGACGGCAGGGCCAGCGGTCACCTTCAAATTACTGCCCATTTCGTTGGCTAAAATGTGACTAAGCGTCGTTTTGCCCAATCCCGGTGGCCCATAGAGCAAGACATGATCCAGCGGCTCTTCGCGCTGGCGCGCCGCTTCGACCAAGATCTGAATCTTACCCCGTAAACGGTCTTGGCCGATCATGTCGCGGAGCGTGCGCGGGCGCAGGGCATGGTCGACCTGCTTTTCAACGCCCTGTTCATCACCAGAAATGATCCGTTCGGGTGCTGGCTTACGGTCAAGGGGTGCGTACCCCGTTATGCTGCGTTCGTCAGTCATTTTTTCCCTATAATTGGTCAAAAAAATTATCTTGTTGCCTGCTGCGTAAGCATCCTTTACCGCAGCGAGCCACTCTTATGGATGAGACAAGATGATCGATTTGTTTGTCAACTGGCAACAGTTGCACGTTTGTTCTATGTTTACCTATTATACCAAATAACTTCACTGGACCGAAACCAAAAGCAAGCATGTGCGCGTTTGACCTTTGCTGCAAAAACTGATATAAACGTTGTCTGATTTTTACGTAGTGATCGCCAGGATTCGTTAAGTTTAAACGGTTTATGAGGCGAAACGTCGCCTGAGCCGAGCCTGCCATCGCTACAGCCCCTATTGAAAAGGAGAATATTTATGGCAAATCCAGCGTCGGCTGAGCGCGAGCGCGAAAAGTTGCTGCAAGAACAAGCTCAAGTAACCGATGAGCTGAATCATTTGCGCGAATTGATGCGCACGGAAGTAGATGTCGAACTTGATGAAGGTGATTCTGAAGTATTTGAACGTGAGAAAAATGCGGCCCTGATCGCCGTGATCGAAATTCGCATGCAAGATATTCAAATGGCCCTCCGGTCAATTGAAAAAGGTAGCTATGGCACCTGCGCCCGTTGCGGCAAGCAGATCGAACCGGCGCGCCTGGAAGTGAAGCCAGACGCGACGCTTTGTCTCACTTGCCAACAAGAGATCGAACGGTTAAGCCGGCGCAGCCGCCCCAGTCGCCCCATTCAGTGGTGAAATTATCTGAAAACCAATGGTAGTAGACCCTTGCCCCGCGCCATAACAATAACAACCGGGACGGGGTGCAGAGGTTTTCGGAGTGATCAGAAAAGGAGTCCGCTATCGTGCCTGCAAACGTCTTTCCATCCACCCATCCGCTGACGCACCATAAGCTGACCTTGCTGCGCCGCAAAGAGACCGATCCCAAAAAGTTCCGCGAACTGGTCAGTGAATTAGCGATGATGATGGTCTATGAAGCTACGCAGGATTTGATGCTCAACACGCGCACGGTAGAGACGCCGCTGACCACCATGCAGGGTGTGACGATGGGCGAAAAGATTGGCTTGGTGCCCATTTTACGTGCCGGGCTGGGCATGGTAGAAGGGGCTTGGCGGGTGCTACCCCAGGTGGAAGTCTGGCACCTAGGGCTGTACCGCGATGAAAAAACCCTAAAGCCGGTGGAGTATTACAATAAGCTGCCGACCGACCCGACCGTGCAGCTTTGCCTGGTGCTCGATCCGATGCTGGCAACTGGCGGATCGGCCATTGCGGCGGTGGAAGTGTTGAAACGATGGGGTGTGGCGCGCATTAAGTTTGTGGGCCTGATCGCTGCGCCAGAGGGCATTCATGCCTTACACGCGATTCATCCTGATGTTGATGTACATGTGGCGGCGGTCGATGAACGCCTGACCACCGAAGCGGATGGATTTCCCGCCGGCTATATTTGGCCGGGGCTGGGCGATGCCGGCGATCGACAATTTGGCACGGGGTGATGGGAGGACAGTAGGACAGTAGGTCAGTAAGTCAGTAGGATAGTGAGTCAGTCGAGATTCAGGCGTGGGTTTCAACTGCGCCGTCAACCCAGTGGGGTTAGGTTGGCCAAAATTTTTAGCACTGGTGTGAATGTGAGGATAAATGGAACAGAAAGTTGTCCTGATTGGCGAAGATGTGGGCCATGCCAACTTGCAACGTTTGCAGGAGGCGCATCCGGATCTGGAATTTCGTCTTTGTCTGGAAGCGGCCCGCTTTGTCGCCAATGCGGCGGAGGCCGAGATCATCTTTAGCAAACAATTTCCGCCCGGCGCCATCGCCGCCGCCCAGAAATTGCGCTGGATCCAAGCCGGCACGGCGGGCGTCAACCACTTGTTGACCCAAGGGTTGGCCGAACGCAACATCGTCTTGACCAACGCGCGCGATGCGCATGGCACGCCGATGGCCGAACAGATCTTGGCGATGATGTTGGCCTTTGCCACCCGCCTCCATACATTGATCCAGGCGCAGGCCAGCGGAACACGGGTTAACGCGCAGGTGATTGGCGAAAAGTTCGAGCTCGCCGGTCAAACCCTCTGCGTGATCGGGCTGGGTGATATTGGTGGCACGCTGGCACATAAGGCCAAACAACTGGGGATGCGGGTGATTGGGGTGCGGCGCACCACGACCGCTTTTCCCGAGATCGACGAACTGTATACGTCCGATCAACTGCTTGCAGCCTTGCCCCAAGCCGATCATGTGGCGCTCTGCCTGCCTCTGACCGTGGCGACCAAGGCGTTGGTCGGCGAAAAGGAATTGCGCGCCATGAAGCCAAGTGCCTACATCTACAATGTAGGGCGCGGTGCATCGATCGCAGCCAATGCGTTGCTCCAGGCCTTACAAGCGGGTTGGATTGCCGGCGCGGGGCTAGATGTCACCGATCCGGAGCCGCTGCCGCCCACTTCCCCCTTGTGGCAAATGCCGAATGTGATTTTGGGTCAACATACCAGCGGCAGCAGCCCTTACAATGCGGATCGGATTACGACGATTTTTCTCGACAACTTACGGCGTTACCAGGCCGGCGAGCCGCTGCGCAATGTTGTCGATCAGACTGAAGGTTATTAGCCCTGTTTTAGATCCCTACGCTGGCTCAAGTGTGCCTGCCCATCGGCGTGATAGCTGCTGCGCACCAACGGTCCACTCTCTACCCACTTGAAACCACGCTGTTCGCCTTCCTCTTTCAAGCGCGCAAACTCATCGGGTGGATAGTAGCGCTCGATGGGCAGATGGAAGCGGCTGGGCTGCAAGTATTGGCCCATCGTCATGATATCGACATCGTGGGTGCGCAGATCATCCATCACCTGTAAAATCTCATCCCACGTCTCACCCAAGCCCAACATAATGCCGGACTTAGTCAGCGCCAGCCCATCCATTTGTTTGGCTTGCTGGAGCAGTTGCATGCTGCGCAGATATTTGGCCTGCGGACGTACTGTTTTATAAAGGCGGGGCACCGTTTCTGTGTTGTGGTTCAGAATTTCCGGCTGGGCGTCCATCACCGTTTGCAGCGCGGCTTCATCGCCCTTGAAGTCGGGGATCAACACTTCAATTGTACAGCCGGGGCGCAAGCGGCGAATCCAGCGGATGCTTTCGGCAAAGACCCACGCCCCGCCATCTTTCTGCTCGTCGCGGTTGACGCTGGTGAGGACGGCGTGGTTCAGCCCCATTGCGGCCACACTTTCACCCACGCGGCGCGGCTCGTCCGGATCGAGCAAACTGGGACGGCCGGTCTTGATCTTGCAGAAGCCACAACTGCGCGTGCAGGTGTCGCCCATCAGCAAAAAGGTGGCCGTGCCGCGCCCCCAGCATTCACCAATGTTGGGGCACATCGCCTCTTCGCAGACCGTGTGCAGACTTTTGCCGCGGAAGAGGCCGCGCAATTCTTGATATTTGGGGCTATCCACCGACTTAACGCGCAGCCACTCCGGGCGCCGGCCGCGAGTCAGGCCGGCAGGAGTGGATGGAAGGGCTGGTGTCGGTTCCAAGGTGATGGTGCCGAATTGGGTTTGTTGACGGGTCAGATTAATTTGATTGGTCATGGCATGTAGCTTTATATAAATTCTTTGAGCATGATGTGAATGGTATTGGCTAACTCATCTAGGTTAAATGTTCACTGCGCTAATAGTTGACAACGGCCAAGGCAGCTGATTGAGTTTGTCGACGATTCGTTGATATGGCTGGCACTTGCGTCAGGACATCCAAATACCACCACCAATGCGAGGGTGGGGGATTATGCTGATGACGTTCTTGCACCAAATCTGTAATTTTCGACAACTCAGCATAAAAATCTTCGGCAAGTGTCAAAAGTTGATGGTCTGCTTTCGCGAGGATTTCCAGCTCTTCTAATGTAAGCTTTGTTTTGTCAATCTCAAGGTCATCGCGAATGTCGAGCATTTGCAAGTGTTCAAAACCGCTTACATGCGGTGATGTAACGGCCAACTGATAATTTTTTAATAAGTTGCTGTAGTTGAATACGCTTTTGTAGATGCTCAATATCTTTGCCTGGTTTCCAACGTATTTCTATCCGAGCTTGACGAACTGCCTGGGCGGTTGCGAGACGAAGCGATTCTGAGATATTTCTACTCATACATAGACAGCTTCTTGCTCGATTTGGCGTTTAAGAAAATCGTTCATGGTGGACCGGTAACGTACAATATCGACAGGGCGCGGCAAAAGTTCCTCTAGATCTTGTTTGATGCCGACCAAAACCAACAAGTCCGGGTAGCCCAGTTCGACCACAACGTCTACATCGCTCTTGTCTGTCATCTGGTCGCGCGCGACCGAGCCAAAGACACCGAGTTTCAGGATTTTGTAGTCATCCTGCTTGCGTTGGCGATAATGGGATAAGGTTTGAAGGACGTCGGTTCTGGTCATACGCATAAATTATTGCATATATAATGTCCATCGGCTAGACCACACCAAGTGTAAATAATACACATTCCTCAATAGCGCTTATTGTACTCTGCGTCGTTACGCCCAATCGCCGCGTTAAGCGAGAAACATCCAACACACGTAGCTGATGACATAGAGCGACAGAATCACTCGTCAATCCACCTTCCCCAGCAGACACCTGCACCGAGGAAGGAAGCGCGGCACGTCGTAGATTGGTAGTGAACGGAATGGCAAGAATAGTAGTTGTATACGAATTTAGGTCGTTGTTTTGAAAAATTAGCACCGGGCGTGTTCCCGCTTGCTCAGACCCGCGGATCGGGTTCAGCTCGGCAAGCCATACTTCACCGCGTCTGACTTTCATTGCGCGTCCTCGGCTGCCAGCGCGTTGTAATAGCCGCTCATATCTTCCTCGGCCAGTTGGCGATCCTCATCGGCAGATTCTGCATAAAGCTGCGCAAGCCTTGCCGCCGTAGGCAAGGGACGTACCTTCGCTCGGCGTTTCCGAAACTTAAGAAACGACACATAGCTAATCACTTCTTGCAACTCAGTGTCACTCAGTGTCTCTATTTCTTGAACTACCAATTCCTTGACAGACATCAAGTCACCTCCTATCTGCTGAATGCAAATGCCCCAGATAAACCAGCCAATGTCATTCAGCGCAGAATACGTGTATAGCCGTCATGATTGCCAATCCACTACCGGCAAGTTATTATAGAATTTCCAAAACCGTGGCTGCGTGTGCGAGTTCATCGCGCCAGTCGACCTTCGGGCGTAGATGCGCTAGAGACTGTCAAGTGGCAAAGTCAGAACTAGATCAACGACTTGCTCACGGGTAACTGTTTGTGTTTGCAGAAATCTACAATTCTCTCATCGTTTGCTTCTACTATAAACGCATTTTCGTCCC
>Ga0105053_10009435_pt1 | contig 12420 bp, 8 predicted proteins | sample BON01_FD_78093 | JGI IMG/M metagenome (GOLD analysis project Ga0105053, IMG submission 78093) | Freshwater microbial communities from Lake Bonney liftoff mats and glacier meltwater in Antarctica - BON-01 | ecosystem: Environmental > Aquatic > Freshwater > Ice > Glacier meltwater | place: Lake...
TAAGTTTAGTTAGTTGAATATGTTACTTGATTTAGGATAAGGGATTGTCAATTTAAGCGCTAAGAGATTATTGTTTATCTGGCTAGGGCCAAATCCTGACCTAAGTGCTGCTTTACTGGGCGTCTAACAATCTGAATTCACCAAAGAACTCGAATATAGTTAATGAGTACCGAAACTACTTTTCAAAATCATCGATTTTACCACCTTCTTATAGTCATGGTCTGCTTTATTTCGCAGCCATCTATGGCTCAGAGAATCAGTTTCAGCACCTGGACAGGTAGCGATGATATTGTATTGAATTCTGTGGTTGCGTCCCCTGAATTAAACTTCAATTTAAAACAACCTATAATCACTTCAGGAACAAGCGTAGCTATCAATTTGGTAGATAACCAAGCCATCGCATTCAGAATTGAAGCACCGGAAAACTTTGATTTGACTGTCAATGTGGATGCACCCTTGTTTTTGACATTTGCTGATGATCCTTTGAAAACTATTCCTTTTCAGGTAAAACTAGCATACAACAATATGATGCCTGGGGATGAATTAACTGGAAAAGCCGGAGCAATTGAATTGCCCGTTGGTTTTACCAATGTGACCTTTCCAGTAAACCGAAGGACTGCTGGAGCACCACGCCCTCCTCCTAATCCCCTCACAGGGACAGAGGCAAGAACTAAGAGCACCGCATATATATATATCTATGGCAGCTTAGGTCCCGTGGGAGCTGTTATGGCTGGTAATTATTCAGCACAAATCACAATTAACGTCCTTTATCAACTATGATTAAGTACTGATTCAAAACAGCGATTTTGTAAATATTAAATGGAAATACCTGGAGGTGACAGATTTGAATCCCAAATGGTAGATCTTATAAAGGGGAGCTTTTGAAAAAAGTCCCGGGCGATAACATGGATCGAAATGAAAGTCCCAGAAAAGCTGACACTCGCACTAGAGATTCAATATACAGAACGAAAAGTCGAGCGATATTTAGAATTTCTTCACTGAATAACAGTACCTCCAATTTTCAGGAATCAATCTCCCTGTGAAATTGAAGTCAAACAATTTTAATAAGTAAATCCGGTAAAGTAATCCGATACATGAATACACTCCCACCGGCATTATCAGGTTGGCTTGGACTTCGGATGACAGGAGAAATTGCCATAAAGATAAAATATCCATAACACATAAAATTATTTACATAGGATTATTTACATAGGAAATTAGCATAATATGATTACACACGTAAGAAACAGTCCAATTTTAACAAAAACAAATTTTAATCAGAAAAATTACAAACAAATGAAAAAAACAATTAAAACAATCTTAACGCTTACTTTGGTGATGGGCTCAGTAATCATGGCACATGCACAAAAAACTATCACTGCTCCTGCCTCTGCAACTATACTTAATAACTTGACCATTGCGTTGGATGAGGCGCAGAACGAAATTGCATTTGGAACTCTTTCTCAAACTACTCCTGCTGGAGTTGTTTTAGATGCAAACGGAGTTACAAATGTAAACACCGGTACAGTAACTAATGTAACCAGATTTGACTTAAAAGGTTCTAACGATGCAGTAACTTTAAGCTATGATGCTACTGTTGAGCTTTCTAACACTGATGAAACACCGGCTACAATGACAATGACACCACAAGTAGTAGGAGCAGAATTGGATACTGATCAAGCTACTGCGACTGCTGTCACAACTGCTGCTTCTAAGGTAACTTTAGCTTCTGGAGTTTATTTCCTTTGGGTAGGTGGAACAATACCTGCGCTATCTGCCCAAGCTACCGGTACCTATTCCGGTACATTCAATATTGATGTTGAATACAATTAAATTAATGCCGGCGGGGATTCCTGCCGGCTATTTTCAAACTCTATGAAAAAGTTTCTACAAGTTGTTTTGACAGTAATCATCCTGACCATACCAATTTTGGTAGTTGGACAGGTTTCTATAGCACCTACCACCATATTTATTGATCAGAATTGCATAGGTTCTGTATTTATTACCAATCCCGGAGATACTCCACAAGAAATCAATATGAGTTTTGTATTTGGATATCCTGGTAATGATGAGCTGGGAAATCTCACTATGATGTATTCGGATAGTATTCGTGCCAAGCAATTTGGAATCGATGAGCGAGTACGTGCATTTCCAAGAACTTTTATCTTGGCTCCCCAGCAACAGCAAACTGTGCGACTCCAAGTCAGACCAGATCGTTCTCTTGCGGCCGGCACCTATTTCACCCGTGTCAAAATCACGTCTAATGACCAAACTACAGATGTAGAGGAAACTGCTCAAGTAGGAGTCTCAACCCAAGTGAATTTCAAGTTTGATCAAGTCATCGCCGCATTTCATAAAGTAGGGGCAGTGACTACAGGATTAGAATTTGAAGATGTCCAAGTGGTTCAATCTGAAGGCGTACTTCGAGTAATTCCAGCCTATAGGACAACGGGGAATTCCCCATTTATCGGAAGTGTGACCACTATGCTGAAAAATTCTCAAAACGAAACAATCGTCGAGCAGAGCCAAACTGTTGCGCTTTATTTCTCAGGAAAAAGAGTGGTAGAGCTGAAATTACCCGAAAACACATCTCCTGGAGATTATACTGTCACATTGAAGTATGAAACAACAAGAGGCGACATCCCTTCCACAGATTTGGTTCAATCCCAACCGATCACAAAAACTAGCCCTGTTAAGTTAAACTAGCTCTAAACGAACTTACAGGCATTATCCACAATCAAATCCACTTGGATAAAAAGCCAATGAAAGTATCAAAGATCTACACATTTAGGTTGTGCTTATTCTTCTTTGTGCTCATAACTTCTCATTCGACTTTTGCTCAAAAAGAACCGGATGGAGAAGTATTATTAAATTTCAATTATCCTGCCGTAGGTAATGTGTACCTCAACGGCGTATTTTTTAGAGATGTGGCCTTCTTACCGATTGGTGAAGTATTAAGCCTACTTTATATTCCCGCCGAAAAAACAGCTTCTGGGAAAGGACTTCAAGGCTCATTTCCTACAAAGAATGATACTTGGGTAATCGATCCAATCACCAATCAACTTACGATCAAAGGAAAATCCGGCAAACTCAGTGCAGACAAATACTACGTCGGGGAATTAGACCTTTTTTTACATCCCGATTATTTTTACGAGCTATTTGGGCTCACCTTCACGATCAATACTTATGCGCTCAGTGTGAGTATGAAGTCCATTGACCCCTTGCCAATTGAGGAGCGAAAAAAACGGGAATCGATTCGTCAGCAACTCCAAAACCGCCAGAATAAAGGAAAATCAACTGCTCCTCTTCTTTATGGAAGGGATCGTAAAATGTTGGGTCTTGGTGTTTTTGATTACAATTTGACCTACACCAATAGCAACTTGGGAAACAATCTAGGCATGTCATTCAATGCAGGAATGGAGCTTCTTGGAGGTGATCTTCAAGGAACCTACCAAGGAAATTATTACGAAGGAAATCTAGTAAGCAATTTTTCAGGATTAAGGTGGAGGTATGTGCTGCCAAGAGGTCTGCAGCCTGAGCGGAACGTAGGTTTGGCAAGTATTTCTGTGGGACAGGTGAGCACTACCAGTTTTACAAATGGCGCAAACTTAATAGGAGTTTCAATTTCCAATAACCCGGTAATTCCGAGGTTAGAATTGGACACATTTGTGATTGATGGAACCACAGCACCGGATTCAGAAGTAGAATTGCTTATTGGTGGTCAGTTAGTTGATTTTACCAGAGCCAATGAGGTGGGATATTATCGATTCAATGCACCTTTGACCTACGGCACCGTAAGATTAAGCACCAGAATTTATACCCCTTCTGGGGAAGTAATCATTCAAGAACGACAAATTCAAGTTCCGTTTAGCTTTCTTCCTAAAGGCTTTGTGGGGTATAATTTTCAAGCTGGACTTCCACAATTTACATCCGACAGCTTGGGCACTGAACTAGTTACTCATGCAGATATCGCTTACGGACTAACTAATACTGTTACAGTAAGAGCTGGAGTGGATCAAGGCGAAATCTTTGGCGACCAAACTATCTATCCGGTTTTTGGACTTTCAGCTCGTATTTTCCAGCAATACCTTTTAAATATTGATGTGTTGCCTGATCGATATTACCGTGCCACTGGAAGTGTGTTCTATGCTTCAAATACTAGTATAAACGCACAATACACCGAATACAATCCTAACTCCGTTCTCAATTTCAGAGGTCAAGTGCGCGACGCCAATCTAAACACGTTTTTCCCTTTAAAGCTGTTTGGAAAGTTTGGAGGGTTCCGATTGACAGGAGAGCGAATTTGGTTTGATTCTGGAGAAGGAGTAAACAACTACCAAGTAGATTTCAATACGCAAATCAATCGGGTGGTTTTTAGAGTAAATTACCGTGGCGGTAGAAGAGGCATTCTGATCCGTGAAAATCCCACTCAAAACCACTTTGGATTATTTACTACTTCTCTAACCTACACCCTCCCGCGAACTCCCGGAATCCCCGTGTATGTCAGAGGATTGTTTTTGAGAGGACAATACTTATATTCTACCCAATTAAAACAATCTGAATCCATCAGCTTTCTACTATCGCACACCCTATTCAAAACAGGCAGATTTACGATGAGATATGACCGGCAACTGGCGCTCAAGCAATCTCAGTTTCAGGTGGGTTTTCTGATTGATTTCAACTCTCTAAGGTCATCCTCTCAGTTCAGCAAGCGCACAATAGGCTATTCTGCTCAACAGTCTATCAGTGGCTCCTTAGCGTATGATCCAGTAGGAAAAACTGTGATTCCAAGTAATCGTGATCAAATCACCCGCTCCGGAGTTACCGTCCGTCTATTTGTTGACAAAAATGAAAACGAAATCTTTGACGAGGGTGAAGAGATCGTTCCAGCCAAGGCTTTGCGTTTAGATCGCTCGGCCAACATCCTGCTGGGTTCTGATGGATTACTCCGGATTACCCAGCTACAGAGCTATTGGAAATATCGATTAGATATCGATATAGCAGCACTTCCAAATCCAAATCTTGCTCCAAAAATTAAGAGTTTCTCTTTCATCGCCGAGCCAAACCGTTTCCGCTCTATCGATATTCCACTTTATCAGACAGGAATTATTGATGGTACAGTGTTCTTAGAGAAAGACAGTGAGTTGATCGGTCAGGGTGGTTTACGCTTGATTATGCTCAAAGAAGGCGAGAACGAAGGGAAAGTGATTCGAACCTTCTCTGATGGAAGCTACTATTCTTATGGTTTGCTTCCTGGAAAATATACGCTTCAGGTTGATCCTTTGCAGTTGGAATTTATGCAGGCAAGTTCGAATCCAGCCCAATTGGAATTTGAAATAAAAGCCCTTGCGGATGGAGATTATTTAGAGGGAATGAATATTATTCTACTGAGGTGATCGTTTAAATTCAAATATTTTTCCTTTCAAATATGGTTTAAATGGATATTTCCAAAGATCAAAGCATTATACAGTTTACTAAATGCTTCCAAAGTGAATTGGCATACAAATGCAGAAGATGTGGACATGATGGTAGTCAGGTTCGCAAAGATTATTCCAGAACATGCAATAAATGCAGTGACACAGAGTCACTCGGAGCCGGACTTTCACCCGACTCGTTTATAATCCTTCCAAAAATTCTCCAATCCATGAAACGGTCTGGTTTTTCCAGTGAGTTGCCTGATTTACCAAGTTTCTGTGTTAAAAAATGATCGTCAGATAAACCAGGGGATGGATGTTTATCATGCACTTATGTTGTAACTAAAGTCACACATTTATCAGGCCATTTTTAGTAATTTAGGTTGTTAGAAGTAGCCGTGAGTAATTGCCTCAAGAAATAATATGTTCTTAAACGCTTACCTCAAATAATCAATTTATCATGGGGAAAAAAATAGTACTTAGTGCAATAACTGTTGTGTTATTATTTTGTTCGAATTTAAGCTCCGGTCAAACACTTGATTTAGGAACACTTTCCTCTTTTGAAGCTTATACTGGAGCGGGAGCAGTTACAAATTCAGGAACCTTTACAGGAGATGTTGGTACAAATCTGGGAGTAATTACAGGGTTTGAGCCGCCATCTTTTACTGGTACAATACATACTAATAATGCTATAACCGCTCAAGGCAGAATAGATTTACTTAGTGTATATATTGATCTTAGCAATCTTTTTGTTACGCATCCCGGGACTCATGCTCCAGCTTTTGGCGGTGGAGAAATTCTTACCGCCGGAGTTTATTCCATACCTGGCGCTGGATCTATAGGTGGAAATCTAACACTTGATGGAGGGGGGAATTCCGATGCTGTGTTTATATTGCAATTTAAAGGAGCATTTACAGCAGGAGCAGGTACAAAGATCATCTTAAGTAATGGTACACGAGCTGCTAATGTTTTTTGGATTGCTGAAGGTGCTATTGATATTGCAGCAAATAGTGTTATCAAGGGAACTTTATTTTCACATCCTGGAGCTATTTCTCTTGCTGGAAACTGTACTATAGAAGGTAGAATGATAGCACTGGAAGGAGCAATAACGATTGGATCTGGCGGTGTGGCAATCGAACCTGCTGGCCCAATTACCATACCCATAAACTGTTTTGGCACATGCTCGCCTGCTCCTAGTGTAGATGTTTTAGGAAGTGTTTCAAAATTCACACTTTTCACGAGTGCTGGTGCTGTAGCACATACGGGCACCTCTGGATTTGTAGGCGATATTGGCACACATACCGGTGCTATAAGTGGTTTTGGAACTTCAACTCATGTAGGATCTTTTTATAATGCAGATTCTATTACAGCACAGGCCGTATTAGATTTAGATAACGCATATAATCAACTCATGCTCTTACCAAATACGGTACCTTTCCATGCGCCAGCTTTTGGAGGGGGAGAAACGCTAAATGCTGGGGTATATTCTACACCAGGAGCAGGATCTTTAGCCGGAACTGTCACCTTAGACGGTCAAAATAATCCCAATGCAGTATTTGTTTTTAAGTTTGCGGGAGCCTTTACAGTAGCGGCACAATCAAAAGTAATTCTTACTAATGGAACGCGTAGTTGTAATGTTTTTTGGATTGGCGGGGCCGGAGTTGCTACTGGCGCCATTTCTATGGGTGCTTTTACGTTTATGAAAGGAACAGTTCTTTCTCATGGTGGAGCAAATACCATTGGTGCAGGTGGAAATCTTCAGGGACGAATGCTTTCTACGGCTGGAGCTATTGGTATTGGAAGTGACGTAGTAGCATATATAGAACCTGTATCAGTATGCTGTCCAATTCCGTTTGCTTGGGTGGGTCTAAGTAATGATTGGTATGATCCCCAAAATTGGTGTGGAGGCTTGGTTCCATCTGCATCATCCACACCGATCCTGATACCCCTAAAACCAAACCAACCTGTCATCAAGAATACTGGTATCGACATTGATATTTCTGGCCAACTGACAATGAATGAGAAGGCAACACTTACTTTGCAAGCTGGACCTGTTTTGAAATTATGGAATACCTCTGAAGTACTAACCGATAGTGGGGCTGTAATCATCCTTGAACCAAATTCAACCTATATCAATTTAGGTTCGAGTGCTCCAACTCTGGAAGTTCAACAGCTATTCACCGGATCAAAGGGTTGGAGAACCATCGGTGTACCACTTACTTCTACCTATGCCACGATGACTACGGGTTTTGAAACCCAGGGATTCTCTGGCTCTACTAATCCTACACTCCAGCCGAATCTACTCTGGTGGGAGGAAACAGACAAAGGCACGACGCTTCAGGGCTGGAGACAACCCGATAATCTCAGCAATGCGGTACCTGCAGGAAGAGGACATTATTACTATATCTTCAATGGATCAGCAAAGCCATCCCCTAGTACTGGGGACTACAGCGATGTCCTTCCTTTGACCATGACAACCACAGGATTGGAAGTGAATTTGTTCAGTGGGATATTTGATTTTGGAGCTACTTTCACAGAAAGGGATACTATTCTGGTAGCTCAGGCAGATACACTCATCGAAGTAAATCAGGCCGATGAAGGGTTTAATCTAATTGCTAATCCGACAGCTAGTACGTTGGATTGGAATGCCGCGAGTGGCTGGACCAAAACCAATGTGGATGCAGTCATTTATGTTTGGGATCCAGTCACAGAGGCATTTCTAACATGGAATGGAAGTATTGGGACATTGGGAAACGGATTAATTGCCCCTTATCAGGGATTCTGGATAAGATCGAATGCTGTTAGACCTTCACTTCAATTAACCGGAAACGGGGTAAAAGCTATAACCAATAAACTTTTTCATGGAAAAATTATTGCCCCTGAAGAACCTTCGGTAATTCATCTTCAAGTGAATGGAGAAAACCTCCAAGCTGAGTCTTTTATCAGCTTTGGAGGGGATGGATCAGAAGGAGTAGATCCTAAAGATGCCTATCAATTAGAATCATTAGCTGAAGACTGGATGCTCCTTTATACCTATGGCTCTATCAACAAAAACACACCTTTGGTAATCAATCATTTAGACCCTTTAAATGGAAATGATAAGGTTATTCCACTGCATCTTGCAGCTTCCGAATCAGGAAATCCGATCAACGGAAATTATTTATTGAGTTGGACCTTGCCAACTGATTTACCAGCAGAAGTTTCAGTGACTTTGATGAACCATATTTCTCGGAAATCCATAGACATGCGAAAAGAAAACGTTCTCGCATTTACATTAGAAGCTCCGAGACTTCCTAATGCGAGAACAGGGAAATCATTTGATCCATTAGCTATTCCTAAAGCAGTAATCTTCAAATCTCCATACAAGACCGGTGAAGTAAATCCTAATGCCAGAATAGCCAACAAGCTACAGCGACCATTTACCATTTTCATCAGCGCAAAACTTGAGGGAGAAATCGACTATTTACCTGATTTACCTAAACTCTTTGGACCAATGCCGAATCCATTCAGCAGTCAAACCAAAATCAGTTTCTATCTTCCTAACACTCAAAAAGCAGAAATTCAAATTATCGATATGCTAGGTCAGGTAGTCGGAAGTTTCCCCAGTGAAGTCTATAATTCCGGAATTCATGAGCGCAACTGGACCCCTTCAACGATCCAACTTCCGCATGGAATGTATGTCATCCAATTGAGTACCGATAACTATCAGGTGAGCCAAAAATTAATCAAGAATTAAAGGTGATTCGCAGAACTATATTATTATTAGTTTTTTCTACCTGCCTTCTTGAGAAAAGTAAGGTACAAACTGTCGATGATAATCGTAGGGCTACTTTGAGGGTGCGCGTAACCAATACTAGTTCTCAACCTAGTCAAACTGGCCGGAATGGCACTGGTGTGTCTGAGTTTTTCAGCATGGGAGAGGGTCAGCAGCCTGTGTTTAATTGGCCTAAACGTAATCTGTGACTACACAAAATCAAAAACCCAGTCCAAATGCGATTCTGGACTGGGTTGTATAACTTGTAGAACCTGAGTTTTTCAGCAGACCCTAACTACACACAATTGTAAGGGCATACTAAACCTATTTATGCTTACGTCTGAAAACCGCTTAAAAATTTGACTAACCCTAAAAATCATTTAAACAATTTCTCGGCGTAGTATACCTTTAATTATTACGCAACACCGAATCATTTGCATCCAAAAACAAAACCCACAGGTCTTTTGTATTAAATTTATTGTTATAATAATTCATTTTAACAGAAGCTTCATTATACGTATGGAATCTTTCTATAGCTACTCTATACCTCTTCTTGTCGTCCATAGGAGCAATAATGTAGTTATCACTATATCCTGAAGTTTTGAGTTCCAATAGTTTTACCTCTGCAGAAGCTCGGGAATAATAACTTCCAACAATTAAGTAATAAAAGGAAGACTCTTTTGCTGTGAGATCGATAGCTTCTTCTGCCTGGGTTAAGTTAGTTCCATTAGCTAAGTCATTCGATTCACTCCTTTTCACTAATGCATCAGTGATAGACAACGAATCTTGAGTAGAAATTTCAGAATCACTTGTTTGCCATCTATTTATTCCTGATACAGGGTAACTATATCTACTATTTTGATTTTCACCATAGAAAAAGATAAATTCAGTTCGCCTGTTAAGTGCATGATTTGACTCAGAACATTGTTCCCCACACTCAACTAAAGGATAAGATTCACCATAAGACTCCATAAAAATTCTTGATTTCTGGACCCCTCTTTTCGTAAGAAAGTCTAATACAGAGGCAGATCTTTTTTCTGAAAGCTGTTGATTGTATAATATAGTTCCTCTAGTATCAGTATGAGATAGCAACTCAATATTTAATTCAGGATTGAAACGCAAATTATTAATCAGTTTTAACAGTGATTCGTTTTCAGACGGTCTAATTGAATATTTATCAAAATCATACTTGATATCCTCCAAGACTATCGGGGTATTAAGCTTTAATTTTTGAAGCGCAACAAAAACGGTATCCGATTCCCGTACATCATGAGCTTCAATTTCATAGTTTAGATAACCTGATCCGTAAACTTTAATTCTAATTAATGAATCAGATTTGACTAGGTTAAAATCTGCTAATCCCATCTTTGATGTTATTAGGTTTTGGATCAAATTTGTAGCTGGTCTTTGGAATTGGACAACCATATTTTCCAAGAGGATACCTGACTCTTCATCAGTGACCAATACGACAATCTGTCTAATCAAGTCCTTTGGAATCCGAAAGACATAATAGATATCATCCATCCCCATACCACCGTCTCTATCGGATGAAAGAAACTGAGTACCTTCTAAGGAATCATCGATGTAGAAGAAAAAGTCATCCTTATTAGAGTTATAAGGAACTCCCAAATTAACAGGTTGCGAAGATTGCCCAGATAGTAATGAGGTGCTATAAATATCAAGTCCACCCAAACCTCCTAATCCATCTGATGAAAAATAAAGCGTGTCCTGATGGATAAATGGACTTCTTTCGATACCAAACGAGTTTATTTCGCTCCCCAAATTTACAGGAGCTTCCCACTCACCGGATCTCAAGTCAGTATAGTATAGATCTAACTCGCCATAACCCCCGGAGAAATCAGCGGCAAAATATAATCTTTGAGACTGCGCATCCCAAAACGGATCAGTAAGAAAATTTTCAGGCAAAGACGGAATTAATTGTCCTTTCTCAGTAAGCCGATTAGTGAAATTGATTTTGGGAATTACTTCATCCAATTTACCCACTCTTGATTTTCCTTTCTTCGGAGTATAGGTGTTAAAGGAAAAAGTGCTGTCCATAGTCACCGGACCCATATGAAGCTCACCCTTAAACTCATTGGAAGATGAAATATTTGTTAAATCCATAATCAGATTGTCAAAATCACCTTCAAATACATGCAAGTAACCATTTCCCGTCCATCCATACATCCCCGTTGTTGAATTGTTCTTAGTGCTACTTGTGGCGTCGCTTATGCGATCGGACACGAAATACTTTTTTCCCTCAAATTGCGTGTAACCAAATTCCGAAAATACTGTATTTATCGATTTCAGAGGTTTCAATTCGTAATCTGTATCAGCGTTTAGCAGGTACTTAGCTTCAGAGGCAGACTTGAAGAGCATTTTCCACTTACCTTTTTCGGTCTGGGTATTGTCCAGTACAGCTATTGAATTAAGTGAAGATTTTGCATCTTCAAATTTGGACGTACCAATGTTAATCACCGCCAATTCATAAAATTTATTAACATCCATTTGTCCTTTTTGCTGGTATAATGTGTACCAGTATTCTGCCTCTTTGAATTCTCTTTTTTTCAAATAGGAAATTGCAAGTTTATAGGCTACTTCATGGCTAGGCTTTTTATCAAAAGACTGCTTATAATTAGCTATGGCCAAATCATATTCAAACATTTCAAACTGATCATTCGCTTCAATTAAAGTGCCCTTATTAGAGGAGCAACTAATAAGCAGTAATAATCCAAGTGTAGTAAAAAGGATGACTTTCATATCTTCTTATTAAAAATATCGTGGAGATCTTAATCTGGAACGCCTAGAACTAACGAGATATCCTACTGATAACTCATGGGAATTACCTCTCCATAAACCACCAATTGGGTAATCAAATGAATAACCGAAACGGAGATTTTCTTTTAAACGGATTTCAGTTAGTACTAAAAACCCAATGTTTTTATCCTTATTCACATATGCATCCTTATCAAAAAGATGAAAACTCCTTCTATGTCCAAGACCTATACCTATTGCTTCGTCATACATCAATAGTAAGTTCATGTCTGCTCTGGTCATTGCTCTGGAATCATCCATTAGAAGCACACTAGGTTTTAAAAGCAGCCTGTCTGTGAGATTAATCATTCCTCCGAGGCTAACTGCATAAGACCTTTGCGGAATGACTACCACATCTGCATTCTCAAAATTTAACAGATCCCCAAGAACCTGATCCACGGATATACCTATAAAAATATCCTCTGAATAAAACAACAA
>Ga0105053_10009436_pt1 | contig 12418 bp, 15 predicted proteins | sample BON01_FD_78093 | JGI IMG/M metagenome (GOLD analysis project Ga0105053, IMG submission 78093) | Freshwater microbial communities from Lake Bonney liftoff mats and glacier meltwater in Antarctica - BON-01 | ecosystem: Environmental > Aquatic > Freshwater > Ice > Glacier meltwater | place: Lake...
CGCACAACTCATCACCCAATGTATCAGCCTACCCTTGGAGTGGCTCTGGCTTCGGCACTAAATACGCCGACCCAGCTACTCTGCCTACTGGCCTCGGATTTGGCGTGGCATTTACAACTAATATGTAAGGAATACAAATATGTCATACTCACAGTTACCCCCTGAATACAAATACGACACTCTTGCTGACGCGGTTTATGCACGCGAAGTTGAGCATTTTCATTACGACTTTGACCGCAAAAACTTTGAGCATCTGTTGGCAAACGCCACAGATAATGAGTTTGCGGCGGGTGTGGCCGAGCGGCTCCAAGACACAGCCAAGCAAATGGGCAACGTGGCCGGAATTATGGCTGCACTTGAGTCTCAGATTGAGGACAAGGCCGCATACGAAGCAGCGGTAGAACGGGCCATCATCCGCCGCGCTGCAAAGGAGGAATAATGCATTACGTCCAAGTAGAGGGTGACACCTTCATCCGTCACATCAATGGCTTTGAGCCTACACAGTGGGACGCAGACAACTACTGCTACGCCATACGGCTGACTGATGAACAGGTGGCGCATTACGGCGTTCACAAGAAGCAAATAGTTACGCCACCTTATTTCGACCCTGCCACACAGACGCGTGCAGAAGGCCCCGCGCTGTTGGTCGATGGCGTCTGGAAACAGAGTTATGTGGTGACGGAACTTGACCCAGAAGCGGTAGAGGCGGCGGCGGCTGTGCAGTGGGCTGTTGTCCGCGCAGAGCGCAACGGCAAGTTATCGGCAAGCGATTGGACACAGGTTGCCGATACGCCAGCGGATGCGGAAGTTTGGGCAACCTACCGTCAAGCACTGCGCGACATTACCAGCCAAGCAAACCCGTTCAATATTACATGGCCGCAGCTAGCAGGCACGGGAGAATAATATGGCCGCTTTAGCTTTCCCTATGCTCTGCCCTATCGATGGCGGGTGTTATATTTGGGGCGCACCAACTCTGGCGTGGGTTAAGCATCCTAAAGGGGGTATATAATGAACTGCGCGGATTTTGTAGGCACATTGTTTCTGGCGCGTGATGTGGCCCATAGCACGCACCTGAACACGCGTTCGTTTGCCAAGCACAAAGCCTTGCAGAAGTTTTACATCGGCATCATTGGTCTGGCGGACGATTTTGCCGAAGCCTATCAAGGCAAATATGGCCTAATTGGGCCTATTTCACTTATGTCGGCTAAAAAAACTAACAACATTGTCGAGTTTCTACAGGGCCAAGTGGACGAACTGATGGAAATGCGGTATAAAGTCGTTGATAAGGATTGCACCCCAATCCAAAACATTATCGACGAGATTTTTGGCCTATACTACAGCACTCTGTATAAACTTAAATTTCTTGCATAAGGACGCGACATATGGAAATTCTACGCCCTCTTAATGACCCCGCTTTTGCTACCCAAAGCGTATCTTATACTGGCACCGCGGGTTCTGTAACTGGTTGGAACGCAGGGCCGCAAGGTGTGTTGGTCTGGTGTACGTCGGCTGCTTACATCCGCGTTGGTGACAGCGCCACAGCTACAACGGCTGACACACCGCTCCCCGCCAACACGCCAATGCATATTTACATACCCCAATCCGGCGATGCGGGAGGTAGCGGCGGCGTATGGCGCGTCAGCGCGATCCAGATCAGCACCGGCGGCACTGTGTACGCAAAGCCGATTAACATCCGATGAGTTTTGGCGCGCCCGTTCGCAAGGATCATAACCCTATTATTAAGTTTACATCTTCGGGTGACTACACCGCGTAATCCATTTTGCGGCCAGTTGCCTATACCATATTGTCAAGAGACAAAATTTACTGTAGCTTGGCGTTTAACCGTACTGATGCGGATCATCAGGAACTCTTTAAGGGTTAAACATGGACGATACAGTCTTTAACGAAGCGGATGCCTCCGCGCCAGAACTCGAAGCCACGGCAGCAATCGAGCCTGTAGAAAACACGACGCCGGAAGAGCAGTCTACTGAACAGGAAGCCGCTAAGACTTTTTCACAAGAAGACTTAGACGCCATTGTCGGTAAGCGACTCGCAAGAGAGCAACGCAAATGGGAACGCGAACAGGCTCAAAGAGCAGAGGAAGTCCAAGCACGGCAGCAGCCGATCTACGACATAGCTCCTGAGCAATTTGAGACTTATGAGGATTACGCAGAGGTTTTGGCCGAACGTAAAGCCGAAGAACTGCTGGATCGCCGTGATAGGGCGCGCCAGCAACGCGAAATGCTAGAGTCTTATCACGACCGTGAAGAAACGGTGCGGGACAAATATGACGACTTTGAACAAGTCGCCTATAACCCAAACCTTTCAGTCACTGACGCGATGGCGATGGCAATACAAGCGTCCGATATTGGTCCTGATGTGCTTTATCACTTAGGGGTCAATCCAAAGGATGCCCAGCGTATTTCGCGTATGGACCCCATTTTGCAAGCTAGGGAAATTGGTATGATTGAGGCGAGGCTTTCAGCCGAGCCTACATTCAAGAAGACATCCAACGCCCCCGCACCGATTGCCCCTGTCACAGCCCGCACCGCTGGTGCGCCAACATTTGATACGACGGACGCAAGGTCAGTAAAGTCCATGAGTACGTCGGAATGGATTGAGGCAGAACGGATGAGACAGATCAAGAAGTACGAGGCACAACGCAACCGTTAATTTAAGGTATTTTTTATGGCTAACTCGATTTTAACAATCGACATGATCACGCGCAAGGCGCTTGAGATTCTCGAAAATAACTTGGTTCTTACCCGTAACGTAAACCGTCAGTACGACGACAGCTTTGCTGTTGAAGGCGCAAAGATCGGTTCGACTCTGCGTATCCGTTTGCCTGACCGCGCACTCGTCACAGATGGCGCTGCGCTTCAGGTTCAGGATGACAACGAGCAGTTCACAACTCTTGCTGTTTCCACCCAGAAGCACATTGGCGTCAACTTCACATCTGCTGAATTGACCATGCAGCTTGACGACTTTGCTGACCGCGTTCTCAAGCCGCGTCTTTCGCAGCTTGCGGCCAGCATCGACGCAGATGTTGCCAACTCGTTCTTGTCCATTGGTAACACTGTTGGTACGCCCGGCACTACCCCAGGTACTTCCGCAGTCCTTCTTGCTGCACAGCAGAAGCTGAACGAAAACGCTGCGGTGATGTCGCCACGCTATGCCACTGTCAACCCAGCCGCTAACGCTGGTTTGGTCGAAGGCTTGAAGGGTCTTTTCAACCCAACTGACACAATCAGCAAGCAGTTCAAGAACGGCATGATGGGTACTGGCGTACTTGGCTACGACGAAATCAATATGTCGCAGTCCATTAAGCAGTTCACCACTGGTTCGCGTACAGCAACTGGCGGCACAACTTCGGCAGCAATCACTGTTGAAGGCGCAACCACTATTGCCATCACTGGCGCAGGCGCTTCGGCTACTGTCAAGATTGGTGACGTATTTACCGTTGCGGATTGCTTCTCAGTTAACCCACAGACCCGTGAAAGCACTGGCTCGTTGTTCCAGTTCGTTGCGGCTGCTGACGTTACACTTAGCGGCGCTGGCGCTGGCAACATCACTGTTGTTCCGCTCTATTCGGCAGCACATGCGCTTGCTACTGTCAACGTATTGCCTGCCAACAGCAAAGCAATCGTGTTCGTCGGTACTGCATCCACTCAGTATGCTCAGAACCTTGTATACCACAAGGACGCCATCACCTTCGCAACCGCCGACCTTCTGCTCCCACAGGGCGTAGATATGGCTTCGCGTCAGGTGCATAACGGCATCAGCTTGCGCGTTGTTCGTCAGTACGACATCAACAACGACCGTATGCCTTGCCGTATTGACGTTCTGTACGGTTACAGCACCATTCGTCCACAGATGGCCGTTCGGATGTGGGGTTAATCTAACACGGCCCTCGGTTCGCCGAGGGCCACATATTTTAAAGGAATTTTAATATGCCTACTTTAGCTAATGGTGCTGGTGGATACCAGCTTGGTGATGGTAACCTTACCCAAGTTACCCTTGGTACTACTGGAATCCCCGTCGCGCTTACTACGGCTGCAACACTGACGTCTGCCGCCTTGTCAGGCGGTATTATTGTTTACACTTCAGGCAGCCCGGCTAGCCTTGCGTTGCCAACAGTTTCGCTAGTTAATGCCGATGTCAGCAGCGCAAAAGTAAACTCATCGTTTGAGTTTTCGTTGGTCGCAACCAGCACCGGCGTTCCTACGCTTACCGTAGGTACTGGCTGGACGCTGGTCGGATCAGGTGCAGGCGTTGCATCACTCAGCGTATTGTTCCGCGCTGTCAAAACAGGCGAGGCAACGTACAACTTGTACCGTATCGCTGGTTAATAACTGCTACCCCAGCCTTCGGGCTGGGGTATCCTTTAAACTAGGAAGAGTACCCTATGACCAGCGCAGGCGACATTATTAACGGATCATTGCGGCTCATAGGGGCGTTAGCTGAAGGCGAAGTACCTTCCGCAGAAACGTCGCAAGACGCACTTAGCGCCATGAACCAGATGATCGAAAGCTGGAACATAGAGCGGCTATCAGTGTTTGCTACGCAGGATCAGGTTTTCTTGTGGCCTGTCGGCCAAATATCCCGCACGCTTGGCCCAACGGGTGACTTTGTTGGCAACCGCCCTATACTGCTGGATGACGCGACCTATTACCGCGATCCGGGTACGGGCGTCAGTTACGGCGTCAAATTTATTAACCAACAGCAGTACGACGGCCTTGCCGTTAAAACCGTTACATCTACATACCCGCAAGTCATGTTTACCAACATGACCTACCCAGACATTGAAATGACAGTGTACCCGCGCCCCACACGCGAACTAGAATGGCATTTTATTTCCGTTGAGGAGCTGACGCAACCGGCGCTCCTCGCCACCGTAATTTCGTTTCCGCCCGGCTATCTGCGTGCATTCCGCTATAACCTAGCGTGCGAACTAGCACCTGAGTTTGGCGTAGAGCCTGCACCACAAGTCCAGCGCATAGCGATGACGTCTAAGCGTAACCTAAAGCGCATCAACAACCCTGACGACATTATGTCGATGCCATACAGCCTTGTAGCCACACGCCATCGATACAATATTTTTGCGGGCAATTTTTAATGAAGTCGCCGATACTCGGCAGCGCGTATGTGGCTCGTTCAGTAAACGCCGCCGCCGCGCGCATGGTAAACTTGTTTCCCGAAGTGGTGCCTGAAGGCGGCATGGAGCCTGCGTTTCTTCAGCGTTGCCCCGGCCTACAGTTTCAGCAATCTATAGGTTTAGGCCCGATCCGTGGGTTATGGGCGCACCAGACACGCGGCGACGATTATTATGTTGTTTCAGGCTTTGAAGTATACAAAATGTCAAGTCTTAACGGAACGCCGTTAAAGCTGGGCGACGTAACCGGCACTGGCCCTGTATCCATTGCGGACAACGGCACGCAGATTTTTTTCGCATGCAATCCAGACGCGTTTATTTACGATGAGTCAAACAACACCTTCGCGCAGATCACCGACCCTGACTTCCCGGGCGCAGTTACCGTTGGGTACTTGGACGGCTATTTCGTGTTTAACGAGCCAGACAGCCAAAAACTTTGGGTGACGCAGCTTTACGACGGGTTCCAGATCGACCCATTAGAGTTTGCCAGCGCCGAAGGTAGCCCCGACGGCATTGTCGGAATATTGGTAGACCACCGCGAATGTTGGGTGTTTGGCACGGACTCTACTGAAGTGTGGTACAACTCTGGCAACTTAGATTTTCCGTTGTCGCCAATTCAAGGCGCGTTCAACGAAATCGGTTGCGCGGCCCCACATTCCATCGCCAAAATGGACAACACCGTGTTCTGGCTTGGCGCTGATGCGCGGGGGCAGGGCGTCGTCTATCGCGCTGCGGGTTATAACGCCCAGCGCGTTTCTACGCACGCGATTGAGTGGCGCATACAAAACTACCTGAATATGACTGACGCGGTAGGCTACACCTATCAGCAGGACGGCCATGCGTTCTACGTTCTTTCGTTCCCTTCCGCCGACGAAACGTGGGTGTTCGACGCGGCAACTGGCGCGTGGCATCAGCGGTCGTCGTATCAAGCAACTGCTCCATCTAAGGGTGGATTTAACCGCGACGCGTTTAATCCCGACGCGTTTTACAATGTATTACCTGTGACTGTTTCCGGCGTCAGCGGCGTATTTTCTCGCCACCGCAGCAACTGTCAATGTAATTTTCAAGGTAATATTATTGTTGGAGATTACGTTAGCGGCGACATATATACGCTTGAGCCTACTGTTTTTGCAGATAACGATGTAGCGCAGCGATGGCTGCGGTCGTGGCGCGCGCTGCCGACAGGACAAAATAATCTTCGCCGCACAGCCCAGCATTCTTTGCAGCTTGATTGCGAAACTGGCGTTGGTATATCAAGCGGTATCGGCGCAGACCCGCAGGCTATGCTTCGTTGGTCGGACGACGGTGGGCATACTTGGTCTAACGAACATTGGACGACTATGGGTAAGATCGGCGCTACCGGCACCCGCGTCATTTGGCGTCGGCTTGGCATGACGCTAAAGCTGCGCGACCGCGTGTACGAAGTGTCTGGCAGTGATCCGGTTCGTATTTATCTTACCGGCGCTGAATTAATCTTGAGCGGAACAAATGGCTGAAGCCCCACTTACCCGCATCCCTGCATCCCGTGTGCCGATTACGGACGTGGAAGACGGCACAGTGACGCGCGAGTGGTATCGGTTTTTGTTCAACATATTTACTATAACGGGCGGCGGCGTAGCTAACTCGGCTGCTAGTTCGTCTATGGGGCAGGATTTGGCCCCTGCGTATATGCCGCAAGTCGAAGACAACCGTTACGGCGCGTTTTATGATACGACTACCCAAAACGCAGGCGCGATCAATACCGCGTACCCAATCAGCTTTAATTCGACATCTTTATCTAACGGCGTCTACATCGGTACATCTACGTCGCGGGCGTATGTAGACCGTGTAGGAGTATACAACTTTCAATTTTCGGCGCGACTTCTTAAAACGTCGGCTGGCGCCGGGGACGTTTATATTTGGTGCAGGATAAACGGGGTTGACGTAGTACAATCCGCGGCAATCGTAACGTTGGCCGGAAGCAGTTCAGCAGTTGTCGCTGCGTGGAATTTTGTGGTAGACTTAAATGCAAATGATTATTTTGAGTTAATCTGGTCCACAAATAATACTGGGTGTAATATACAATCGACCGCGGCTAGCGCGCCCGTACCCGCAGTTCCGTCCGTCATCTTGACGGTCACTAACAACATTAAATGAGGTTTGATCATGTCTGTTCTTGCTCCACAACCTAAAGCGCAATTTTTTGATGCTAACGGCAACCCGTTGGTTGGCGGCAAAGTTTATACTTACGCGGCAGGCACAAGTACGCCATTGGCGACTTTTACCGATGCGTCGGAGGCGACAGCCAATACCAATCCAATCATTCTGGATTCGCGCGGCGAGTGTAACATGTGGTTTTCTACGGCTACCAGCTACAAAGTGGTTTTGGAAAGTGTTTCCGATGTACTGCAATGGTCCGTGGACAACATTGCGACTTACGGTACGCTTGCCGGCCAAAACTCTAATAATGTTGCTATAACCGGCGGTACGATTACAGGAATAACGCTTACCGTCAACGTCATTGGCGACGTATCAGGCAACGCAGGGTCAGTCACAAACGGCGTCTATTTGGCTGCGACGCAGACACTGACCAACAAAACCATTACGGGTCTGGCGTCAACGTCTACAATCAACGACGCTAACGGCGTTGGCTACACTATTGGTTTCCGCAGCGTCCCGCAAAGCTTTAACACGACAGCCACGGCTGCGGATAACGGAAAGCACCTATATGTGCCCGCGACCACTACGGTCCCGTCCGGTGTCTTTGTGGCCGGCAATCGGTTCTTTGTCATCAACAGCAGCGCAGCGCCAATTACGCTGACGCAGGGCGCTGGCACGACGTTACGGCTTGGCGGCACGGCTACTACAGGCAGCCGCACCATCGCAGCATATGGCGTAGCGTCAGTGCAGTGCGTTGGTACTGAAATATTCTATGTCACTGGCAACGTAACCTGATAGGATAGGCTCATGCCAATTATCGCAAAAAACATCATCCCCGCCAAAAATCTGGAAAACGCGCAGACAACGCAGTACGTTGCGGCCAACGTCACAACCATCATTGACAAGTTTACCGCTACCAACTTCAGCAGCGGTATGGTTAACGTAAGCGTCAACTTGGCGTCCGTTGGCGAGGATGCCGGAAACAGCAACCTAATCGTTAAGACGCGGACGTTGCAGCCCGGTGAGACGTACACCTTTCCTGAGATTGTGGGCCACACGCTGCCGCCCAGCGGGTTTGTTTCCACACTTGCGTCGGCAGCAGCCGCCGTCAACTTACGCGCTTCTGGCCGCGAGATTAGTTAATGCCGCCTTTCGTCGTATTCTCGTTACCAAGATCGCGGTCAGCTTGGCTGGCCCGCTTTCTAACTTACGGTGATTGGATGTGCGGCCATGACGAGTTACGCCACATGCGTAACTTGGACGATGTACACGCATGGTTTTCGCAACCGCATATCGGCACTGCTGAAACCGCGGCGGCACCTTGGTGGCGGCTGCTGGATTGCTTTGCGCCTAACACTCGCGTTCTGGTTGTGCGCCGTCCGCGCGACGAAGTGGCCGAAAGCCTGATGAACATACACGGCACACAATTTGACCGCGGTATGCTGGACGCGATACTGCTAAAGCTGGACCGCAGCCTAGACCAGATTGAGGCACGGCTGCCTAACGTCTTGTCAGTATCGTTTGACAGCCTAAATGACGAAAGCACTTGCGCCCGCGTATTTGAGCATTGTCTGCAACAGCCGCATGATTACGCACACTGGTCGCAACTGGCGCACGATAACGTACAGATTAATATGTTGGCCATGATGCGCCACTACGGCGCGTACGCGCCTGCTATGGAAAAGCTGGCGTCTATTGCCAAGCATGAAACGATAGCTGCGATGGCACCGGAATTAAACGAAGCACCGGAAGGCATTACTTTTCAGACTGAAAGTTTTGATAAGTGGGTGCAGGACGCGGACAGTTTGTTTGACGAGCATCTTGTCGCCGTTGGCGAAACACCAGGCAACTGGCAAAACAAAAACCTGCCTCTGATGCGGGCGTTGGACGGCATCGGCGCGATGCAGATAATGACCGCCCGCTGTAATGGCCGGATGTTTGGCTATCTGATGACGTTAATATCGCCGTCTTTAGTGTCGCCAGACCTTTTGTCGGCTACGCACACCACCTTTTTTGCGTCGCCAGAATTCCCCGGCTTAGGCTTAAAACTACAGCGCGAAGCGGTTAAAGAATTAAAAAGTAAAGGTGTAGATGAGGTGTTTTTTGAGGCGGGTAAAAGGGGTTCCGGCCCGCGCATTTCCATGCTATACAAGCGCCTAGGCGCGCAAGACCACGGTCAAGTCTACCGTTTACAACTGAAGGAAGCGTAAAATGGGTTTGGCAGCAGCAGCAGCTATAACAGCCACAGCAGCAATTGGCGGCGGCGTAATTGCCTCTAAAGGCGCTAAAAAAGCCTCTAGAGTGCAATCAAAGGCGGCTACAGATGCCGCAGCAGCACAAGAGCGTGCAGCGGCGCTGGCGTTAGAGGCGCAAAAGACCGGATCAGCCGAAGCTATTGTGGCGGCAAAAGAAGCAGCAGGGATAGCGCAGACCGCGCAGGACGCAGCAAATAAGGCCGCGCAAGATTTTTCGCGTGCAGGCTTTGAAGAAACGCGCGGCACTTACGACCAAGCGTTTGGCGGGGCGCAGAGCGCATACGACCGATCATTTGGTAACGCTCAAACGGCAGTGGATCAAGGCTTTACTAACGCTCAAACTGCGGCAGATCAAGCGTATGGCCAGTCGCAAGCGGCTGCACTACAAGGTTTCCAAGACGCGCAGGGCGCATACGATCAAGCGTATGGCCAGTCGCAAGCGGCTGCACTACAAGGTTTCCAAGGCGCGCAGGGCGCGTATGACCAATCTTATCAGCAGCAGCTAGGTTTTCAGCAGCCGTATAGGGAAGCAGGGCTAACTGCCCAAAACCAGATTATGCAGCTTATGGGTATCGGCGGCGATCAGAACGCTGCCGATTACGGCCAGTACGCTAAGGCTTTTGGTACAGACCAGTTTCAGCAAGACCCCGGCTACGCTTTCCGTCAATCGGAAGGCATGAAGGCGCTTGAGCGCAGTGCCTCCGCGCGCGGCGGGCTTATGTCTGGCAGCGCCATGAAAGGCATCCAGCGGTTCGGTCAAGACTTAGCCAGCCAAGAGTATGGCAACGCATTTAACCGCTACCAGACAGAACGCGGCGCGCGCCTTAACACGTTGGGTTCTTTGAGCGGCGCAGGCCAATCAGCATCAAACGTAATGACTGGATCGGCAGGGCAGTACGGTTCGCAGAGCGCGGCGAACAACTTAGGTTTTGGTCAGACAACTGCTCAAAATGCTTTGGGTAGAGGACAGGCAACTGCTCAAAATGCTTTAGGTTTTGGTCAGACAACTGCTCAAAATGCTTTGGGTAGAGGACAGGCAACTGCTCAAAATGCTTTGGGTAGAGGACAGACAACTGCTCAAAATGCTTTGGGTCTTGGGCAAGCGTCAGCCGCAAACGCTTTAGGGCGCGGGCAGACAACTGCTCAAAATGCTTTGGGTCTTGGGCAAGCGTCAGCCGCAAACGCTTTAGGGCGCGGGCAGACAGGCGCGGCAAACATTGCGGACTTTTATGGCGCGCAGTCTAACCTTGCGCTGGCCCAAGGCCAGAACACCGCGCAGAACGCGTACAACGTCGCGCAGGCAACGCAGCAGGGGGCCATGAACGTGGCAAACGCTGGTTCGACTGCCGCGTACAATGTCGGCAACGCGCAGGCGCAGGGCTTTACCAACGCAGCGCAAGCCCGTGCGTCGGGGTATGTCGGTCAAGCTAACGCGTTTAACACGGCGTTGGGTCAGGTAGCGGGGATGGCAGCAAACTATCCAATGCAAAAAGCCATGATAGGGCACTATGACCGAGTGCCGGGCGGAAGCCTCGGCGGAAAAAAACCACTTTCATACGACGGATAACTTATGGCAAACCAGATGATAGCCCTTCAGGCGCGTAACCCACAGCTTCCCGATCCGGCGCGCGCGACCGCGCAGATGGGGCAAATGATGAACATGATGTCGCAGCAAAAAGCGGCTGAACGTCAAGCGGCGCAAGCATCGCAAGCGATGGGTTTTGCCGCGGCAAGGGAAGAGCGGGATATAGAAACGCAGACGGCTGATATACGTGGAAAAGATTTGGATAGCCAACTCAAGGATATGACGCGCCTTCGCAATATCGGGCTAACGGTTTTAATGGGCCGTAACGCTGCCGCCCAGGAAGAAGCGTATCAAGACTTATTGGGTATGATAGCGCAAGTAAACCCGCAATCTGCGGATATATTCCGAAAAGTTGCACCTAACTTTAACGCTGATATACTAATGTCCCTACTCACGACAGCAGACGATTACATAGCTAAAAATACTTCGCAGCGCACCGCAAGCATAGAGTATGATAAAACTGGAAAGCCTATGGTTGCGGATATAGGAGGTAATGAGCCATTTACAATTACGCCGGGTGTTGTAACGGATATACGGGACTTAAATCAAACGCAACGCCCGCCGCCGCAGTCCGGCGCGGCTATACCTAATACGAGCCGGTTCGTACGCGACGAAGATGTCCCGCTTACGGACTTCCAAAAAGAAGATATACGGCGCATACAAACTGAGCAGGGCCTACCTATCACTCCTGCGTCCTTTACTGGCGGCAACATGCGCGCATCAAACGCAGGGCAGATGCCGCCAAATATGGTTTCCGGCATACTTGATTCTGCGGTTAACACAGGCGTCATGGCGCAGATCGACCTTGACCACATCATAGCAATGGCACCGCCGCAAGCAAAGCAGGCGATTATGGATATTGTTCGCAGCAACCAGATTACCTTGCAGGCCGACGCCCCGTCGCTGGCAGCCAGCGGAATGGGCCAGCAGCAGCCGATGGCGTCTAATCCGGTGCAAAGACCGCAGTCGCAGTTTGCCGATATGCGCGCACAACCAATGCAGTCCCAGACTGCTGGTCTGCGCGGCGCGCCGCCGATGGAACAGACAATGGCGCAGTACAAAGTAGGCGACTCTTTTCAAGGGCGCGATACAACCGTGTCGCCGTATCCCGCATCGGCGCAAGTACCTATCGCACGCGTTCGTCAAGAAGCTGTAGCTGGACGCGAAAGCGCTGCTGAGGTATACACCAAAGAAAAAGCTAGGGCGCGCGCGCAGCGCGAAGCACTGATTGAAGCAGGACCAAAACCGCTGACGCCGGTACAAGAGGCAAAGCTGCGCGACAACATA
>Ga0105053_10009439_pt1 | contig 12418 bp, 11 predicted proteins | sample BON01_FD_78093 | JGI IMG/M metagenome (GOLD analysis project Ga0105053, IMG submission 78093) | Freshwater microbial communities from Lake Bonney liftoff mats and glacier meltwater in Antarctica - BON-01 | ecosystem: Environmental > Aquatic > Freshwater > Ice > Glacier meltwater | place: Lake...
GGATCATACCCATCGCCACCTTCGACGATCTCGATCAGTTGCGGGATCGGCAGGCTTTCGACCGGCAGGTCGGGGCCGAACCATGGCTCAAGCAGATCGCGCCTTTCCTCGAGGCTCAGCGCGCGCGCCTCCGCCACGCCGGGTGTGGTCAGCAGCAGCCGGAGTGCGGCGGCGGTTTGCGCGTCCATCTGATCTGCCGGCGCCGATATGCGCAGGGTCGAGGTCCGCGCAAGCTCTGCTGCCCAACGGTCGGCCAGCCGTCCGGTGGCCAGCGACAGCGCCAGCGCGAACACCGCCAGAAAGGCCATGGCCCCGGCCGCAAACACGGTCAGGCGGACGGTATAGCCGGTCGGTGGCACCGCCCGGTCCGCCTGCACATCGCCAGAAATGAGCGAAAGGACCCGTCCGATCTGCACGCGCGTGACCTGCATCTGGCCTTTCGTCGTTTTCACAGATCCACCCCGGCCGATTGCAGTTTGCCCCCGCGCAGCCGCAGCACGCGGGCCTGCACCTGCGCCTTGGCCGCGCGGATCAGGTTGAGGTCATGCGTGGCGATCAGCACCGCCTTGCCCATCCGGTTCAACTCGACCAGCAGCGTCAGCAGTTTTTGCGACATTTCCCAGTCCACATTGCCGGTGGGTTCGTCCGCCAGCACCACGTCAGGCGACATGATCACTGCCCGCGCCAACGCCGCACGCTGCCGCTCTCCACCAGACAGCTGCGGCGGCAGTTGCCCCGCCTGCCCGCTCAGCCCGACCCAGGCCAGCAGGTCCGCCAGATCCTGTTGCCCACTGTCGCGGCGCCCCGCCACGACCAGCGGCAGCGCCACATTCTCGGCCAGCGGCAGATGATCCAGAAACTGACAATCCTGATGCACAACGCCGATCCGCTGTCGCGCAAGTGCCACCCCGTCGCGTGACATTGACCGGCTTTCCTGCCCAAACAGCGTCACTTCGCCGGAAGTGGCGGTCAATTCGCCGTAGCACAACTTGAGCAGCGTGGTCTTGCCCGCCCCCGAGGGTCCGGTCAGAAAGTGAAACGAACCGGGCGACAAATCGAGGGAAAGCCCTGAAAACAGCTCTGCTCCGCCATAGCTGTAGGCCACATTGCGAAGCTCGATCACCGTCACTCTCCCTGCCACCTGCTTCCTTCTGCCTAAATCACAGGCCGGTTTCAATGACAGCCGCCAGCAATCTCCTGCTTATCCTTGGCGAATGCGCGGTTCGTTGCTAGAATGTGTACAACAAACACGGGAAAACCCGTGCCGTTGCGGGCAGAAGGACAAAAACCATGCGGCTGATCTGCCCGAATTGCGGCGCACAATATGAGGTCGCGGATGATGTCATTCCGCCAACCGGGCGTGATGTGCAATGCTCCAACTGTGGTCACACATGGTTTGAGATGCCGGGCGCATCAGAGGCCGCCGAAGCAGAGGAAATGACGCGGGCCGCGCCCACGGCAAAGCAAACGCCCCCCGCAGCGTCCCCCGCAGAGTCGGTTGCTGAGCCGGTTGCTGAGCCCGAACCGGAACCCGAACCGGGGCCAGAGGCGGTTGAGCAAACGCCAGTGCCGGATGCCGCGCCCGCTGCAGCCGCACGCAGCGCAATATCGCCGCAGATCGCCGGGATCCTGCGCGAAGAAGCCGCGCGAGAAGAAGCCGCGCGGCGCGCAGAAACCGCCCCGGCGCTGGAAAGCCAGCCAGATCTGGGGCTTGAACAATCGTTCGATCCCGAAGACCAGCGCGCCGAAGAGGCGCGGCGCCGGATGGCGCGGCTGCGTGGCGAACCTGCACCGGCCATTGGCGCGCCGATGACCCCTGCAGCCAATGCACGCCGTGAATTGCTGCCCGATATCGAGCAGATCAATTCGACCCTGCGTGCAACATCGGATCGACCCACTGCCATGCCGCCCGAGACTTTCATCGTTCAGGATCAGCGGCGCGGCGGATTTGGGACCGGTTTCGTGACGGTCCTGTTGCTGGCCGCCGCCTTTGCCGCGATCTATGCCTTTGCACCGCGCATTGCGGCCGCAGTTCCACAGGCCGAACCGGTCCTGACCCGCTATGTCGCGCTGGTGGATGAGGGGCGGCTCTGGCTCGACCTCAAGATGCAGACGATCATTGAATCCCTTTCGGCGGACAACGCCGAGACGCCTGAAACCGCCCCAGAGTCGAGTGGCAACTAGAACCGGTCGAGCAACCGCTTGAGGTAATCAAGCTCACCTTCGGGACGTTCCTGTTCCGCCGCGCGACGGCGGATCTCGTCGAGCAGTTCTTCCGCCCGGCGATAGACATCCTCGCCCTGCAACATGTTGTCATCGCTGCCATATTGGCCGGTGTTGCCAAGCTGGCGGCCCAGCGGATCACGGCGCAGCGGCTCGACCCGACCCGTGGCATCGCCGGTCTGCTGCCCTTCGCCGGGTTCCTGCGTCTCATTCTGCGCCAAGGCCTGCCCCAGATTTCGCAGCCCTTCGCGTAGCGCATCCATGGCCTCGGCCTGCCGGTCGATGGCGCGGCCCATATTGCCCTCGCGCAGCGCCTCTTCGGCACCGTCCATCGCCCCTTCGGCCCGCTCGAGCGCGCGGCGGGCGGCCTCGGCCTCTTCGCCAGTCAGGCCCGGCAGATTGCCGCGCTGCCGGTCAAGCTCATCGCGCAGCGCCTGCTGACGGTCGGCGAGCGTGCCCTCGCCGGCCTGGTCCTGACCTTCGCCGCCGGGGCCGGTGTCGGATTGCTGACCATCCTGCCCTTCGCTGCCGGTGCCCTGACCCTCGCCCTGCTGTCCGGGTTGGCCGGGTTGGCCCTGCTGACCCTGTTGTCCCGGCTGACCTTGTTGGCCGGGCTGGCCCTCTTGCCCCGGTTGCTGTTGTTGCCCCGGCTGGCCGGGGTTGAACTGTTCCTGCAGGTCGCGGAACGCCTCATCCGACAGGTCCTGCTGATCGCGCAACGTATCTTGCAGATCCTGCATCGAGCGCTGACCGGGGGATTGCGGCCCGTTACCGCCTTCGCCCTGCGTCACCTGCAGGTTCTCCATCAACTGGTTGAGTTGTTCCATCAATTCGGCGGCTTCGGCCATGCGGCCCTCTTCCATCAGCTCCTGAATCCGGTCCATCAGGGCCTGCAATTCATCCTGCGTGACAGACATCGAGTCCTGCTCGGCGCTCGACGGTTCGTCCGTACCATCCTCTGAAGGTTCGGCCTGCTGCGCCAGCATGTTCAGGTAATCATCCGTCGCCTCGCGCAGTTCCTGCATCAGTTCGGCGATTTCGGCGTCACTAGCCCCGTTGCGCATCGCCTCTGACAGGCGTTCCTGCGCGCGGCGCAACCGTTCGCGGGCATCGGCAAGCGTGCCATCCTCGAGTTGCACCGCAAGGTCCCAGAGCGCCAGCGCAATCTCGTCCTGCTCCTCGATTGAAAGGCCATTGCCGTCGAGTGCGTCCAGCCGACGCAGCGTGACCCGCAGGCGCAGGTAGGTGGTCTGATTGGTAAAGATATCCTCGGGCCGGTGCGACATGGCGCGCAGCAGCATCAGCACGCGGTGGGCATTGTCGCGCGACCAGAGCAGATCGCGGCGCTGTTCGACCACGGCCCGCGCCAACGGCTGAAAGAACCGGCGACCGGGCAGGATCAGCGGCTCGGGTTTGCTTCGCGTGATCTGACCACTGGCATCGGTCACTTCGAGCGTGATGCTCACCGGCAGATTGGCAAGGGGATGCTCGCTCAGATTCTCGATCAGAACCTCCTGAAAATCGCTGCGATCGCCGTTGAACGGCATCGGCAGGTCAATCACCAACGGCTCGCGCGCGTCGGGGTCGATGGTCAGGCCATGCAAACGCGTCACCCGGTCCGGATCGAGCGCGATGGTGGCGGAACCGGCGGTCACGCCGAAATCGTCGCTGGCGCGGAACGGCTGCGAGAATTCGCCCATCGCATCTGCGTCGATGGGACCGTCGAGCGAAACATTGGGCGGCAGATCGGGGATCACACTGATCGTCCATTCGGCCCCGCCGGGCCCGTCGATGCCGAGTTTGCCGTCCTGCATCACGGTAAAATTCTGCTGCGCATCGCTGGCGCTGCCGATATCGGCGGTGCGGCCTGACACGGTTTCGGCCACGGTCAGCGCGCCAACCTCGCCATAAAGCCGCAGGGTGATCTGGCTGCCCTGCGGCACGGCGAGCGGCCCTTGCGGTATATCGGCGAGGTAAAGCGACGGGCGACCGGTATAGGCGGGCGGCTCGATCCAGCCTTCCCAGACCGGACCAGCGACAAGGCCCTGGCCATCGCCCATGCCGATATCGCCGGGCAATGTCACCCGCCAGAGCGAGCCGAACAGCAGCGAAACAACAAGGAAAAGCAACGCACTATAGCGCAGCCCATAAGGATCGCGCGTTGAGAGTTTGAGGTCCGGTTCGACCATGCGCGCATCATGGGTGCGCGCCTCCATCCGGGCCAGATGCGCCCTCCAGACCGCCTCTGACGCCGCATCACCCGAACCGATGGCCTGATTATCCGCGATGGCCGCAATCGGACGTCCGGGCAGCGACGCATCAAGCCGCGCCACCGCCTCAAGCCGGTCCGGCCAGCGGAACCAGCGCAGGCCCCACGCCAATGTGCCCGGCACGGAAAGAACCGAGGCGACCGCAAAGGTCCAGAACACCTCGACCGCCATGATGTCCTGCCAGCCCATCGCCAATGGCGCAATCACCAGCGCCACAGCAATCCAGAGCGGCCAGAACGCCCGCACCGCACGCTCGGCCACAAGGCCGGCATGGGTCAGAAAAATCGGCAGCTTCAGATGCCTGAGCGTTTCCGGGCGATCGGTCAGCAGGAATCTCCCCTATCGGGCCCAGACATAATCACGTCAAAGCCATGTTGGTATGGTATCGCGCGAAATCATTTCGTCAAAGGTCGGTCTTGCGCGGATAACCGCGAATTGATCGCCCTGCACCAGCACTTCGGGGATCAGCGGGCGGCTGTTATACTCGCTGGCCATGACCGCGCCGTAAGCCCCGGCAGAGCGGAACGCGACCAGATCACCCGCCGCAACCGGCGGCATCATCCGGGCGCGGGCAAATGTATCGCCGCTCTCGCAGACCGGGCCGACAATGTCATAGGGCCGCTGTTCGACCCCGGCGACAGGTTCGCGCACCGGGACGATATCGTGATGCGCATCGTACATCGCCGGGCGGATCAGGTCGTTCATCGCGCCGTCGAGGATCAGGAAATCGCGCCCTTCGCCGGATTTGACGTAAATCACCTCGCTCAGCATGATCCCGGCATTGCCGGAAATCAGCCGGCCGGGTTCGATCTCGATCTCGCAACCCAGATGGCCAAGGCTGCGCTTGATCATCGCGCCATAGTCGAGCGGCAGCGGCGGCGCCTCGTTCGAACGGGTGTAGGGGATGCCCAGACCGCCCCCCAGATCGAGGCGGCTGATCGTGTGCCCATCCGCGCGCAGCACGCCCGTCAGGTCGGCCACCTTGGTATAGGCCGCCTCGAACGGGGCAAGCTCGGTCAGTTGCGAGCCGATATGTACATCGATTCCAATGACTTGCAGCCCCGGCAGCGTTGCCGCCAAAGCATAGACTGCGCGCGCGCGGGCGATGGGGATGCCGAACTTGTTCTCGGATTTTCCGGTGGCAATCTTGGCATGGGTTTTCGCATCAACATCCGGGTTGACCCGGATCGTGATCGGCGCCGTCACCCCCAGTGACAGGGCAACTGCGTTCAGCGCCTCCATCTCAGGCTCGCTCTCGACATTGAACTGCCGGATGCCGCCTTGCAGCGCGGTTGTCATCTCGGCCCGCGTCTTGCCCACACCGGAAAACACGATGCGGTCACCGGGAATACCCGCCGCTTTGGCCCGCATATACTCCCCGCCCGAGACCACATCCATGCCCGCGCCCGCATCGCCCAGGAGCTTGAGGATGGCGATATTGCTGAGCGATTTCATCGCGAAACACACCAGATGCGGCAGCCCGTCGAGCGCCTGCTCAAAGAGCGACAGGTGCCGCAACAGCGTGGCGCTGGAATAGACATAGCAGGGCGTGCCGACCGCTGCAGCAATCGCGCTCAGCGGGACATCCTCGGCATGCAGATGCCCGTCACGATAGAGGAAATGGTCCATGCCGCACCTTTTGCCGGGCGTTACGCTATGCGTTTCTGTCAGACGACCGGGCGGGTGCGCAAGAACAGATAGAGCGGCAGGCCGCAACTGACCCCGACGCAGAATGTGGCCGGAATGGCGATCAGCGCCAGCCAGTTACGCCGCACCCAGACCTCGGCCAGAATCCAGACCGTCAGTGTGATGGCGGCAATGGTCAGATCCCAGGTCAGGCCGGTGGTCGAGGCGTTGACATACCAGGCGTCGATCAGGCCCGAGAGGCCGGTACCCGTCTCGCGCATGTAGCTGACAAACCAGTACATCGGATGCACTGCACCCCAGACGGCCAGCGCCAGATAGAGCATCCGCAGCGGCGACATCACAGGCTCAACCCGAAGCTGACCGTGCCGTTGGTCAGGCCCATCGTGGTCGATGTTTCCACGCCACCCGACCCGGCGCTGATCCCGAAAGAGCCGGTGGGAGTCAGCGGCGGCGCATCGGCACCGCATGCAGCGAGGGCCAGTAACGCCATAAATATCAGTGCTTTGTTCATCCCAGAACCTCCTGCCAACGCGCAATCTGCGCCCGGACCTGTGCCGGTGCCGTACCGCCATAAGACATGCGGCTCGCCACTGAGTTTTCCACCCCCAGCACCGCGAAAACGCCATCCGTGATCCCCGGATGCACGCCCTGCATCTGCGCAAGGCTCAGGTCCGGCAGGTCACATCCTTGCGCCTCGGCCAGTGCCACCAGCGTGCCGGTGACATGATGCGCCTCGCGGAACGGCATTCCCAATTCGCGCACCAGCCAGTCGGCAAGGTCGGTCGCGGTAGAGAATCCGGTCCCGGCGGCGGCGCGCAAGACCTCGCGGTTGGCGGTCATGTCACTGACCATGCCGGTCATGGCGGCGAGGGCAAGCATCAGGTTGTCGGCGGCGTCGAACACCTGTTCCTTGTCCTCCTGCATGTCCTTGGAATAAGTCAGCGGCAGGCCCTTCATGATCGTCATCAGCGCGACATTGGCGCCGAAAATCCGCCCGATCTTGGCCCGGATCAGCTCTGCCGCGTCGGGATTACGCTTTTGCGGCATGATCGAGGAGCCGGTGGACCACCGGTCCGACATGCAGACAAAGCGGAATTGGGCGGTGGACCAGATCACCAATTCCTCGGCCAAGCGGCTCATGTGCATGGCGCAAATGCTTGAAACGGATAGATATTCCAGCGCGAAATCCCGGTCGCTGACCGCGTCGAGCGAATTGGCCATCGGCCGGGCAAAGCCCAGCGCGGCGGCAGTCATGTCGCGGTCGATGGGGAATGAGGTTCCGGCGAGGGCGGCGGCACCGAGGGGGGATTCGTTCATGCGGTCGCGGGCGTCGGACATGCGGGCGCGGTCGCGGGCGAACATTTCGACATAGGCGAGCATGTGGTGGCCCCATGTCACCGGCTGTGCCACCTGCAGATGGGTAAAGCCGGGCATCACCCAATCGGCCCCCGCCTGTGCCTGCCGCAGCAGCGCGCGCATCAGGGCGGTGATCGCACCATCGAAAGAATCACACTGGTCGCGCACCCAAAGCCGGAAATCCACGGCCACCTGATCGTTACGGGAGCGGGCGGTGTGCAGCCGTCCTGCGGGTTCGCCGATAATCTCCTTCAGCCGGGCCTCCACGTTCATGTGGATATCCTCCAAGGCCGTCGAAAACGTTAACTTGCCGTCCTCGATCTCTGACAAGACCGTGAGGAGGCCTTTTCTGATGGATTCCGCGTCGTTATCAGTGATGATGCTGGTGGCACCCAGCATGGCGGCGTGGGCGCGGGAGCCGGCGATGTCCTGGCGGGCGAGGCGGTGGTCGAAACCGATCGAGGCGTTGATGGCCTCCATGATCGCGTCGGGACCGGCGGCAAAGCGTCCGCCCCACATGCTGTTGGAGGTCTTGGTCATGAACGCTATCCTTGGGGGTCTGCAGATGCGGAAAACGGGCTTTGCCTTTCTTTACATGGGCTTTGGCCTGCTTGCAAATGGCGCTGCCGCCCTCGATCTGGCGGGGCTGCAGGCGCTGCGGGAGGGGGATATGCGCAAGCTGACCCTGCATGCGGAACCGCAGCGCGGGTCCGGAACGATATTCTTTTCCGAGGATGGCGCGGAAATGACGCTGGCCGATCTGGAGGGGCAGATTGTTGTGCTCAATTTCTGGGCCACCTGGTGCGCGCCCTGCCGGGTAGAGATGCCGCATCTGTCGGCGTTGCAGGCCGATCTGGGGGGCGATGATTTCAGGGTCGTGACCGTGGCCACGGGCCGTAACCCCTTGCCCGCGATACAGATGTTCTTTGACGAGATCGGGGTGGACAACCTGCCGCTCTACACCGATCCGCGTCAGGCGCTGGCGCGGGACATGGGGGTGCTGGGGCTGCCGGTGACGATCATTCTGGACCGTGAGGGGCAGGAAATCGGGCGGTTGGTGGGGGATGCGGACTGGGCGTCGGACTCGGCCCGCGCGATCTTGACGGCGCTGATCGGTGCGGAATGACGGTATTCGGGCTGCTCGGGAAACAAGCTCGAATCACAAGTTAAGTTGCTGATATAACGCAATATTACATATGCGGTATAACGTCGGTATTTTAACGGTATTCCAGCGGTGGGATTTTGCGGGTTGGGCTGGTTAAGGGGGCGTGCGGGAGGTTAAAGGTGGGGGTGCTGCGTTCTGCGATAGGAAGGATCTATAATTAGGGCTCAACCGCTTCCGGTCTTTCGTCGCCCTCATCGATTTTATTCGCTTTATTCTCGATCAGCAGTTGCGTAGTGGCCTTAAGTATCCTCATCTCCTCAACGTTCTTGGTTATGGTATTGATAGCGTCCGCGACTGCTTCGTTAATATCTTCATCCTCCGAAGGCTGAGGGGGAGGTAGCATGTCAACTTCGCCACCCTTAGCCGCGAAACTGAACATTTTTTCGATCGATTTTTTAAGCGCGTTCTCAACGTCGCCTTTTATATGTGCCCCAATTTTCTCTTTCACGAGTTTGAGTGCTTCAGCTGTACCATTGTCCTCAATGCTCTTTTGGCGATCTTGCAGAACCTTCTCAACTACATCGTCAGCAATCTTACGTGTTTTCCAATCTTGAAGCGTATGCGCTACATCCATTGTGGATTTTACGGTCGCTGCTACTTGCTTCATAATTAGAGAAATGATTGTCGCCACGGTCAGGGTTGTCCCAAGGATGAAAATTACAGACCCAGTAGTGGCGCCTTTGACCTCGACATCCTCAGGCCGTTCACCGGCAGCAATCGCGAGGCCACGCGAAATATCATACCAATCTGCTGCCCTGTTCTTAAGTTGGGAAATATTGGCGATCTTAACTTCATCCTTGAAACGAATTCGGACTGTTACTTTGTCTGAACTGTCATATTTAGACTCTCCATCCATCCCAACGGCCGAAAGCGCACTTCGAGCTTCACTGAATGATTGAACTGCTATAACAATTCTTTGGTTTGCGGCCCGAATATCAGATGCGGCGCTAGCTGGATCGTAGTTCCCCTCTTTCACAGTTCGCTCAACAAATCGCCAGCCTTCTTCGCCAAGCAGATGGAATATCTCGATGTGAGCCAGCACGTCGGTTTGCTGATAGGTAAGCTGCTCAACCGGCATAGCACGAAGTGACTGCTCCACTGCGTTAAGGTATTCTCTCAACGGAACCTTTGTTCCACTGTTGGAATTCTGTTCCATAGCGACAGCTAATTCATCATAAACCTTCATTGCTGGGCGGACGTGGTCGTCCAGCCATTCTGCCAATGCCGTAACTTCGTTAACGTCCATCTTCTTGGCCCCTCGCTTTGCTCTTACTTCAACTTGCGCGCGGTGGCGAACAACTTGCAAGGGTAAATTGGCAGTTTCAAGCGTACAAAGCACCGTTTGCCGGAACGGTTAGGGTTAAAGCGAAGGAACGAATCGTCTGCGCTCCCTCGCCCCCGTAGAGACTGGTACTTTGCTAAATCAGGTCGTCAGCACAAACTCATGTTGCGCCACACGCCCCCCAATTGTTCCAGCCCGTAAAGACTGCGTGATCTCACGCGGGCGATCTGTTGCTGTGCTTGCCCGGCGTTCAGGCCCGGCGCCTCTGCCTCGGCCAGGCGCGCATCGCGATGGAAATGCGCGGCGATGGCACGGTTCAGACTGCCCCGCTTGCCTCGGGCGGGGCCATGCTATTCGCCAGTCGCGGAATCGGTGAGCTGGTCCAGCAGCCGCATCGCATCCGTGGCATTGGTAATGACCGCATCGGCGGCGATCATCGCGTTCAACCCGGGCATCTGTTCGACGATGGGCCCCCCGACCATGATGAAGCCCTGCGGCTGTGTGATCCGCAGCGCCACGATCAGGCGGGCCAGCGCCAGCGCCTTGTCCGTATTGCCCGCCGACAGCCCGATCAGCGAAAACGGCCGCTGCCCCGCCGCCTGAACCAGCCCGTCATGATCCATCCCGGTGCAAAGTTCGACCCGCCAGTCACGCGCGCGGAACATGTCGGCGGCCATCGTGATGCCGAACGTATGACTTTCGCCCGGCACGCAGGCAAACATCGCATGCTGCGTCAAAGGCGATAGCTTGCGGGCATTCGCAATTTCGTAACGCAAGAGGCGCATGATGCCAAAAATCCGGCTCGCCGCCAAACTCACATCAAGAAAGGAGACGCGGTCATCCTCCCACAATCTGCCCAGATAGCGGGCCGCTCCGGCGATATATCCTAGATAGACCGTCTCGGTATCCATCCCCTCGCGACGGGCTTGCCGGATGATCTCGGCACCGCCATCGGCATCAGCGCTCAGCAGGGCATCGCAGAACAACGCGATATCCGCAGGCTGGGGCAACTCCGGCTGCCCCGTGTGCGGCTGTAGCCGGGTGACCAGACGGGTAACGACTTCCTCGGCGAGCAAATGCACCGCCGCATCAGGCAACGCAGTTCGCGTCAGTCTCATGGCGGCTTTCGCCCGACGAAAATCGTCGGCCTTGCGCTGTCTGTCATTCACGGATCAATCTCCGTCTATGTGGTAATCCCGGCAGGCTGTCCCAGATGGTCGTTGGCACGACTCGTCATTGTCTCAGGCAAATCCTAGCGTATTCCACCTACAGGGCAAGTATCGCCATGCGTTGCCGCCAAATTAAGCAACATTCTAATACTCGACCCCGATCTGCGCCTTGATGCCAGAGCGGAACGGATGCTTGACCAATTCCATCTCCGTCACCAGATCGGCAATCTCGATCAGATCATCATGCGCATTGCGGCCGGTCAGGACGACATGGGTCATCGGCGGTTTCTCGTCGCGCAAGAACGCAACCACCTCCGCTATATCGACATAGTCATAGCGGATCGCGATATTGATTTCATCCAGCAATACCATGGCGTTGGCAGGATCCAGGATCAGCTCCCTTGCCTTGGCCCAGGCCGCCTGTGCCATCTCGGTATCGCGGGTCTTGTCCTGCGTTTCCCAGGTAAACCCCTCGCCCATCGTATGGAACGCGCAGGTTTCGGTGAAGTGGCGCAGGATCAGGTCACGCTCGCCGGTGGACATGCCGCCCTTGATGAATTGCACCACGCCAGAGCGCATCCCATGCGCGATACAGCGGAAAATCATCCCGAACGCGGCCGAGGATTTGCCCTTGCCCTTGCCGGTGTGGACGATGATCAGGCCCTTCTGCCCGGTCTTGGTCGCCATGATCTTGTCACGCGCGGCCTTTTTCTTGACCATCTTCTGCGCGTGGCGTTCGGTATCCTCGGTCATTGGCGTAATCTCCCTTGGCGATATGACGTGGCCCATACTGCGGGCAACGACCACGATATGCCAGCCTCGTGTGCCGCTGGGCAACCCGGCAACATGCCATTTACCCGCGTTTCGGAAATCCGGAAAAATTCATGCCAAAATTATCCTTTTACACAGCACCATGCAATTCGCGATCTCCAATCGCAAAACAGGCGATTGACTCGTGCGGTCATCCTGTCAAACATGCGACATCAATTTGAGAGAGAGTGGCAGCTTTGTCAGTAAGTCGGTCTGCAATGGCGTTGATGTTCGCATTGGTCCTCATCGGGTGTGAGCAGGCTGAAATAACCCAGGCTCCGATCATGGTCACGCCAAAATCTCCCGCCGGTGCTGTCGGGATTGACGTTTATGCCCGTGACAGGGCAACAGCAAATCCGGTCCCGCGTTTCCGGGCAGGGCAATCGCTTTTGGAAATCTGAGAATCAAAAAGGTGAACATAAGAAGAACTTTTTGGCTCTCTCGTTGCGTTCGTAGTCAGGTCTTGATGATTTTCGATCCCGATGCGACGCTACAA
>Ga0105053_10009441_pt1 | contig 12415 bp, 16 predicted proteins | sample BON01_FD_78093 | JGI IMG/M metagenome (GOLD analysis project Ga0105053, IMG submission 78093) | Freshwater microbial communities from Lake Bonney liftoff mats and glacier meltwater in Antarctica - BON-01 | ecosystem: Environmental > Aquatic > Freshwater > Ice > Glacier meltwater | place: Lake...
ATATATATATATATATGTATATATATATATATATATATATATACATATATATATATATATGTATATATATATATGTGTGTGTGTGTGTGCGTGTGTATATATATAGGTATATTTACATATGTATATATTTAGATATATATATATATGGGTATACATATATGTGCATATATATGTATATATAAACCCCGCCACCTCGCAACAGGTGAGCGCCTATTCGGCCAGCGCCTTGATGCTGCGCGGTGATACTGAGGGGGGCAAGGGCGCGCTGGCCAAGATGCTGCAGCGCAAACAGGCTCGGGTTAGGGGTTAAAGGTGCCCTGTATGCCTAAGTGAAACGACTTCGAGATTCCTATAATCAAAATGACGAAACCCTTAGTCGAAACTTGCTCAGGTACTTGAACAAGGCGAATTTAACCATAGCGATTAATTAGTAGCTGCAGGGCACTTTTAAAGGTTAGAATCAAAGCTGCGCCCAACCCTCGCTGGCCGCCGCTCGAGTGCGAGATACCGGAGGGGGGCAATGCGGCTCAAGCTTGCCGTGTACGACGACGAGGGCCCGCTGCTTCCCGCACGGCTGTTCGGCCAAGGCGGTGGAGTCGATATATGTGCTTTGGCCTTACACAATATTTGATTACTTTGAGGCTTTTGTGCACGAATGAACCATCCTTTCGTCCCACGCGCCAACCTACATTGCCCACCCTGGTGCATTACTATTGCGCGACCATGGGCAGTATACAACCCCCCCTCCGACCTCCCGTGTTTATGTCATACACCATACCATATTAGTGAAAACAATATCGTGTAAAGCCCAAGATGTGGCTGCTGAGTACAAGGAGCGCGACGCCCTGCCGCTTAGGCTTACAACGGCAGCGGGCTAGGGCGAGCGGGGCAGCCTCTACGCGAGCGCCACGGAAGGGCAGGCGGACTACTGACTACTGAGCAACACTGTGTACTGTGTGCATGGCGTGGCCCCATCAACACGCGAATGGATGCGCGGGTGGTCTTCTTAGGCAGCACGCAGCATGCTGTGCTTGTCCTGTCGCGTGTCTATGGTTTCTGTGCGTGTACGGCGCACGCGGGGGCGTGTCAGGCTATGCAGGCGGGCGGGCGGCGGGGTGTGTGGGGTGTTAAAACCGGTTATAAAATTTATATATATATCGAAATAATAGAAACGTTATATTCTACGTCGTTCTAGAATAACTAGATACGGAACTCAGCCGCCCCCGCCCCCGCGCAAATCATACACGCATCCTACCAAAAATAATACGACGCGCGACGCGCCGCTCCAAATAGATTCAAATATATATTTTCATTCATCACACACGATCACACATATATCCTCTCTCAAAATACGCGCACGAGCCGCATAAAAACAAAAGCCCAAAATCCGCACCCTCACACCGCACACCTATGCCTATGTACCCCCGGGCGCCGTACACCTTTCTTTATTTATTTCCAATATTATGTGTGCGTAGTATACAAGATGAAGATGGTCTTTGACGTACCATAACCATAACTGTAAGCTGTAAGTCGTAATGAAATTATAAGTATAAGCCGCAAGCCGCAAGCCGTAAGTAGTTAGCCGTAAGCCGTGTGAGCGTAAGCCGTATTACACATTATACGGCGTATGCACATATGGTGGCTCAGTCGGTCTCATCGTGGTGTGTGGGGGTAGAGGGGTGTGGTGTGGGTCGTCGGGGAGCGGAGCGGTTTGTTAGCTAAGTCGGTCTGTTTTGTTAGCAAATGTGTTTTGTGGTGTTTTGCGGTGTTTTGAAGTGAATTGCGGGTGTTTTGCGGGTGTTTTGTGGTGTTTTGCGAGTGTTTTTGAAAAACAGTGTTTTGCGGTGTGTTTTGCAATGTTTTGGACGTATTTTGCGATTTTTTTTGTAGACATTTTTCTGAGTGAGAGAAAGATGCACAGCAACGTATTGCGCTGTATTGCACAAAGCATATTTTGTTCGTTTTGTGCGTTTTGTATACTTTTTGGTCTGTTTTGTGAAAAACGCTAAAAACACGCACACAAAACACCGCAAAACACCACAAAACACCGCAAAACACCGCAAAACTCTGTTTTTGAGAAACATCCACAGGAGAATTGCCATCCATTGTAAAAAATACCGGTGGGGGTGTTTTGGCTCATTGCGCTCTGCACTTGGTTGCTGCATGCGCGGAGCTCGCTGCGCTCTGGACTCCGCTGCGGCCGCCACATGGGTTGTTTAGCCCGTGGGCTTTGAGCTCGCTGCGCTCTGGACTCCGCTGCGGCCGCCGCGTGGGGTTGGTTGGCCAGTGGCTTTTGAGCTCGCTGCGCTCTGGCCTCCGCTGCGGCGCACATGGTGCAAACTCGACTGTTACGCGCCACTGGTTCTTTTAATGACTACAATGTCTATTTTTGGGCAGTTTGCACGTGCATCACATGGCAGACCCCCTCCCCTCCGGCAACAAGTCTCGCGAAACTCCAACCTATCGCGAGCGAGTGTGTCCACCCAGGCCAGCCCCCCGGCGCACACGCCCGCACCCTGCGCACACGGGTTAACCCTAACGCAGGCCCGACCCGTCCCACGGGCTGAAGGGGAGGGGCCTGGGCGCGCGCCGCCCAACCTCTGTCCTCTCATGCTGGGGCGCCTTGGGCGCGCGCCCACTGCAGCAGCTGGAGGTGGCCGCCATCGGCCGCGCTGCTGCAGGTGGCCCCGTCCCATGGAGCTGGCGGGGTCTGGGCGCCCTTGGCCAACCCCCTGCCCTCTCATTCTGGGGCACCTGGGCGCCGTTTCGGGGCGCCTTGGGCGCTCGCCCATTGCAGCAGCTCGACGTGGCCGCCAATGGCCGCGTACATGCAGGTTTCATGGTCCCACGGAGCTGGTGGGGTCTGGGCGCGCACCCACTGCAGCAACGGGAGGTGACCACCGAGGGCTGCGTACGCGCAGGTGAATTCGTCCCACGGGGCGGGCGGGGCCTGCGCGCGCGCCCACTGCAGCAGCGCGAGGTGGCCCTCTTGGGCCGCGGCGCTGCAGGTCCTCATGTGCCATGGAGCAGGCGGGGTCTGGGCGCGCGCCCACTGCAGCAGCGCGATGTGGCCGCCTTCGGCTGCGACCGCGCAGGTCTCATCGTCCCATGGAGCTGGTGGGGTCTGGGCGCGCGCCCACTGCAGCACGTCGAGGTGGCCACTTGTGGCCGCGCCCTCGCAGGTGCCCGTGTCCCATGGAGCTGGTGGGTTCTGGGCACGCGCCCACTGCAGCACGTCGAGGTGGCCACCCCTGGCCGCCCACTCGCAGGTCCTGTGCCACTGGGAGGGTTGGCCCTGGGCGCGCGCCCACTGCAGCAGGTCGAGGTGGCCGCCAAGGGCCGCGGCCCTCCAGGTCCTCCAGTCCCACGGGGCGGGCGGGTTCTGGGCGCGCGCCCACTGCAGCAGCGCGAGGTGGCCACCTTGGGCCGCGGCCGTGCAGGTCGACTCGTCCCATGGGGCGCCTTGGGCGCGCGCCCACTGCAGTACGTCGAGGTGGCCACCCCTGGCCGCCCATTCGCAGGTCATCTGCCACTCGGAGGGTTGGCAATGGGCGCGCGCCCACTGCAGCAGTGCGAGGTAGCCGCCAGTGGCGGCGAATTTGTACACGAACGGTCGCGCCGCGGGGCTGACCAGCACCGGGAAGAGTTGCACCCAACCGCAGGCGGAGGCCAGCTCCAGAGCCGGGCGATGGAACGGCTCTTCGCCGACGTCGCGCAAGCGCAGGGCGGCCGAGACGGCCTGGACTTGGACGACCATCGGCGCACCCGGTCCAATGGCTCCATCGGGGGCCTGAAGCGCCGCGCCAACGTGCTTGCACGTGGCGAGCATGCACGCGGCGGCATGCGGCCGGTCGATCGCAGTCAACACCATGGCAAAGGTGTCGTCGGGCATGCCCATGAGGTCGCCGGCGTTGCGGGAGAGCTCGGTGGCCAGTTTGCACCTGAGCACAGCGGGAGGCGGCGCGTTGCCGGCGCGGCGCGGCGCGGCGCGGCGCGGCGCGGCGCGGCGCGGCGCACATGGTGCAAACTCGAAGGTTAGCACCGCTGTTTGTCTATTTTTGGGCTGTTTGTCTATTTTTGGGCTATTTGTCTATTTTTGGCCAGTTTGCATGTGCACGCATGGCAGACCCCCCCCCTCCGGCAACAAATCGCGCGAAACTCCAAACTATCGGCGTTTCCGCCCAGGCCAGCCCCCCGGCGCACACGCCCGCACCCTGTGCACACACCCGCACCCTGCGTACGTGCCCGAACCCTGTGCCCGAACCCTGCGCACGCACTTCAACCATGTGAATCCCGCGCACGTGCCCAAGGGCGGCGCAGCGCGGCGCGCAACCAGTCTCTATTTTTGGGCCCGCCACCGGTGTCTATTTTTGGGCAGTTTGCAAGAAGGAAACTTTCCATCAATTGCAAAAAAAATACCGGTAGGGTGCCTGGGTTGGTTCAGGCAAATTTCCATTGTCGGGTTAAGGGTTAACCCCTAACCCTAACCCTGACCCCCTGACCGGGTTAACCCTCGCTGCGCTCTGGACTCTGCTGCCTGAAGGGGCCGCGTGGGTTGGTTGGCCCGTGGCCTTTGCGCTCGATGCGCTCTGGACTCTGCTGCCTGACGGGGCCGCGTGGGTTGGTTGGTCCGTGGCCTTTGCGCTCGCTCCGCTCTGGACTCTGCTGCCTGACGGGGCCGCGTGGGTTGGCCCGTGGCCTTTGCGCTCGCTGCGCTCTGGACTCTGCCCCACAGTCAGCTCGCGGACCGGCATGGTGGTGGTGATAGCGGCTGAAATGGGGCGGGGGGCCGCCATGGCGGCCACGGACCCTCGGCAGGAGAATTGCCATCCATTGTAAAAAATACCGGTGGGGGTGTTTGGGCTCTAGCCCCGCCTCCGCCTGGGGGCTGTTCCTGTGAAACGGCGCTGTGAATTGATACGGAACTACAATTACAGAAATAGAATTCCGCGAAGATCGCCATGGCGGACGAACGCGCGCAGCGCGCGGCAGCGTTCGTTGTGCCCCTGGAAGCCGAGTCGGTCGACGACGGCTGGGATCGCGCGCAAGCGGCCCCTGAGGATGAGGCCGATTCGGGTCACAGCAAACGCAAGCGACCGCGCCGCATTAGCTCGTGCCGGGGCTCGAGCTCGGGCGGTGGATCGCGTTCGCGCCCGGCGGCGGCGCAGGGGGTGGCATGGGCGGCGTTGCAGGGGGTGGCATGGGCGGCGTTGCAGGGGGTGGCATGGGCGGCGTTGCAGGAGGTGGCGGCGCCGGAGGCGCCGTTGCCGGAGGTGGCGGCGCTGGAGGCGCCGTTGCCGGAGGTGGCGGCGCTGGAGGCGGTGGCTACGATGCGGGAGGAGGCTCGGGTGGTGGCGCAGCTGGAGGAGGCTCTGGAGGAGGGTCGGGTTGCGGTGGCAACGATGCGGGAGGAGGGTCGGATGGCGGTGGCTACGATGCGGGAGGAGGCTTGGGTGGCGGCGCGGCTGGAGGAGGCTCTGGAGGAGGTTCGGTTGACGGCGGCTATGATGCGGGAGGGGGCCCGGGGGGGGCGGCGCAGCTGGAGGAGTCTCTGGAGGCGGCTCGGCTGGAGGTGCGGGCGGCGGCGCAGGCGGCGGCGCAGGTGGCGGCGCAGGTGGCGGCGCAGGCGGCGGCGCAGGCGGCGCAGATGGAGGAGGCCCTGGAGGAGGCTCGGGTGGCGGCGGCTACGGTGTGGGAGGAGTCTCGGGTGGCGGGCTACGATGCGGGGGGTTGCAATCGGCGGGACAATATGTACCGACAGGAGGGGGGGGGGGCTGGTACCCAAGGTTGACGTCGACGGAGGGAGGTGACCCGACGCAGTGGGCCCCCGCCGCCAGAGCCCTTCCCCCTTCAGCCCCCCAAGCCAGTGCCGCTCGCGACGCAGGGTTTGCTGCCCCCTGTGGTGGTGCTGGGATGTGGCTTCTCCTTGCCCGTGTGTGGTTCGTGAGGATCTGGATGGATTGATTGGTTGAGCCCTTCCCCTGGACGCCCCCGGTTGGGGGGATGGGCCTCGGGCTACGGCGCCTTCAACAACGAGTGGTTCGTCATACGGTATTTTCCAGCCGCCGCCTTTAGCGTTCCCATCACGGGGCACACGCTGCTCTCGGCGATGGGCCATCTCGTTCCCGACGACTGGGCTCGGCCTTGGGTGCAGCCCACGACGCTGACCGGAGTCCGGTTACCGGTGATGCGCCACACCAGTGGCGTCACCTCGGCAGACGTGCATTGCATCAGAAACGGGTATGGAGACATTGCGGCGCTGAGCTCGATGACGGTGTGCCGAGCGCCTGGGAGCGCGTCGCCGGTCGAGCAGCTGATGCTCCGTCGCCTCTGCGAGGGGCTCGGGGCCGTGGGACCCACAAATCGTCCCACCCGTTCCCCTCGCTGGCCACAGCGCTGCATTGGCACTGGTCGAGCACACCCCATAGTAGGTGCTTCAATCCGTTCCACCCACGAGGGCGCCGAGTTTGCCCTGCACGATGCCGAGTTGTGACGCCAGCCAATCGAACCTCGCGGATGCTTCTACATCACTCATCACTGCAGAGCCAAGTACTGCATCCTTCAGAGTTGCCCCGCAGACGTGAACCCCAAGTGCCCCGGTCGAGGCGCAAGTCAGCTGCGACGTGTCGACGCTCCCCGGCATATCAGAGGACGCCCCCTCAATGTTCACGCAAATGGTGAATGGATCCAAAAACGCAACACGGGTGTACGGGACGCCTTCTGAACCCAGCGACCCTGCCAAGGCGTCATTGCCCGACATGCAACGGTACCCTCCACCCCAGACCTCGCGCGTCGTGTCGAGGGACGATAACTGCTGCAGACTCGTCACTGTATCTGAATCGAATGCATGATCCTCCAACCGCGAAACTGCCGTGCGCAGATCGCCACTCGTTGCAAGACCAAGGAACGGCATTCCCTGACGGCACGCCAGTCGAGAGTGCGAGTGTGGGGATTACATAGACAGAATAAAATAGTGCATCTCTGTTCCCCCCGCTCCCGTTTCACGGGGGAGGGGGGGGGGGCACGGCCGACGTTGAACACGCGCCGCGGATGCGACGAGGCATGGGCGCGCACGCCAGGGCTCCCGTTCTGGCAGCGCCGCACCGGTGCGGTCATCAAAAAACTTGCAGCTCTGCGTTGCCACGTGGACCCGAAAAAACTGACCCTCGAAGTTTCGAGACGGCGCAGGCGGTTGCTCAAGCCGCGACCGCAGCCGCGGAATGCATCGTCTGCAAAGACCAGCGGGTGGACCGCGCGCTCGGCTGTGGCCACCTCTTCTGCCACCGTTGCGCCGCGGTACTCCGGCTGTGCCCGCTGTGCAAACAGGTCATCAGCGCGGCCGACATCTTGCGCATTTTCATATGAGGAGGGGCGAGCTGGTCGCCATGTCCGGTCCGAGGTGTGCCGTGGCCGCTTCAGGAGGTGTCCGCTTCAGGAGGTCGGTCGTGACTGCTCCAGGAGGCGTGGCCGATGACGTGGCCGAGGTATGACCGGACCGGGGTGTAGCCGATATGCCCGGGTCTGACCGGTGTGCCCCCTTCAGGAGGCGTAGGAGAGTTGCCATCCATTGTAAAAAATACCGGTGTGGGTGTTTTGGCTGTAGGCCCCCAGGCGACCCAACGGGCGCGCGTGCAGGACGCCCCGACCCCCTGCCCGTCCACCGGCACACCCGCCAGCGACTCTACATGGGGTAGGCTCGCGTTGCACCGCTCGCTCCGCCGCAACGTGCTCACGCTGCCCCCACGCCCCACCCTTCCGGAGAGAGTGGCCGGCTGGGCTGGTGTGCATGTGTGGCCCTGACGGCGGCCCCGACCCAATGCGAGGCCCAGCCGGCTCGTTTTTTTTCGCCACATTATATAGCGCCCGCACGGCCCCAGATGCTCCACACCCTGAGCGGGTTCGCCCTGCTCGCCTCCGCCGCCGTCGCCGCCCTGGACGCCGGGGGCGCCGCAAACCACGCCCGACAGCTGAGCGAGATCCCCGTGGCCGTTACTCCGCCGCCTTCGTCACCGCCACCCCAAGTCGGGCTGCTCTGCCCACCCAACACCGATCACTTTGCGATTTTATTTGACCCGAAATCACGGGGCGCCATCGCAGTGAACGATTGCTGGGACATGAGAAGCGTGACCTCAGCTGATGACATGTTCAATGGAAAAAGCCCACCCGAGGCGATCGAATTTGACTTGGCAACTGCCATCACAGCGGAACGCATGTTCAACACTGGCCAAGTTACAGGGAGCATGGGGTTGACTGGGCTCGACAATGTCGTCACCACAAGTTATATGTTTGGGGGCACACAATTCTCCATCTCGTCCCTCTCACTCGAAGGGCTCGGCTCCACGGGCAGGTGGGTGACTTCCGACAACATGTTTCAGGGCTCGAACTTTAACGTACCAATCGATGCCATCGGCGATACGTCGGCCGTGATCAACTTCGCATTCATGTTCGGATACGATGAGAGCTTCAACCAGCCTGTGACGGTGCTCAACACAGTGAGCACCACCAGCCTAGCTGCTATGTTCAGGAATAACCGAGCCTTCAACCACCCAGTTGACCACTTTGTCACAACGAGTGTCACCAACTTAAGCAGTGTGTTCCATGGCTGTAGTGTCTTCAACCAACCCGTCGAACATTTTGTCACCACGAGTGTCACCAAACTACATTCAACATTCCGGGACACCAACGACTTCGACCAACCCATCGGGGGATGGAACACTTCGAGTGTGACAAATATATACTACATGTTTCGCAACGCGCGTGCCTTTTCCCAGGAGCTCGCGGCGTGGGATGTAAGCAAAGTGGTCTATTTTAATGGAATGTTTACGGAATCGCGAATGCGCGACGAGGCGGTGGCCGGAGGGCCTGGCTTTGGCCGCGCCTGCCGCATCCACCACTCATGGACGGCGCAAAACGCCGTCTGGGACCCGGTGGTTGCCGGGCTCGTGGCCGACGCGACCGAGCTCGAGCTGTCGCTGTGCGCGCCCTACCTGGCCGGCGGCGCGCTGCAGGGCGACCCGCACCTGGGGCTGGCGCATGGGGGCAAGGCCGACTTTTGCGGCTGCGACGGCTGCCTCTTCAACTTTCTGAGCACACGCGACGTGGCGGTCAACGCGCGGCTACGCGCCACGACCTTTATGTTGAATGGCAGCGAGGTGCACGGCACGTTCGTGACCGAGGTGCACATGGCGACACTCGACCGCGGGTTGGACAGGTGGTTCAATGCGTCGTACTGGGCCGAAGAGGTGGGCGAGGGCAACTGGGGATGGAAGGCGGTGAACGGCTCGTGCGGCGGTGTTTCGTTCCCGCTCTTCCCGCACCATACATTCACGTGCGGTGCGAGCAGCGCCAAGACGGCGCACTCGTCGGCCGTCTTTGCGCTGCCCGAGTGGGAGGTGAGTGTGCAGTCGCGCCCTGTGTATGACCGGATCGACGGCCCCAAGCACCGCCTTGACCTGTCGCTGCGCCCGCTGCTGCCCGAGGCGCGGCTCGTCGAGTGGCCGCACGGCCTGATCGGCCAGTCGTTCGACGGCGACGCGCGCCCGCGCCAGGGCAAGCAGGACGACTACAGCACCCCTGTGGTCTGGACCACGGCGCAGGCGGAGGGCGCCATCGAGGGCGTTGCCGACGACTACCGCGTCGCGGCGCCCTTTGCGACCGAGTTCCGCTTCTCGCGCTTCGATCCGCTCTCTGGGGGGAAGCGCGACCCGGCGCCCGTGCCCAAGTCCGCCTGGGCCCCACCGCCAGGTGTGGTGCCAGGGGTGGCGACACCCGGGGTCCTAACGGGGGTCGCCACCGCCGGTGACGCCTGAGCGGCCTTGCACCTACTGCACCGGCGGCCGGTGCCTGGTCGTGCTGGCGGTTGCCGGGCGGGCACGTCGTCCGGCCAGTGGGCATGCATTCGATACCGGCGGCACGGTCAGCCCCCTCTCGGTCTCGCATTCGCGCGTTCGTGAGAGCGATGGGTGGAAGGTGGCGGGTGTAGACCTCCGGCTCATGGCAGGCAGCTGGTGGGACATCGCACTTGCAACGCCGCGAGTCGGCGCGCTCGGACCTCGGATTTGCCCGATTTTTTTTGTTCGCACGGAGAGAAGAGCTGCAGTGAGCGCCCACCCGATTGCACCATGGCATACTGCGACCTGAACTGCGACGAGCTGGCCCCCCTCTGCGCGCGCCTCGAGGCGCGCCAGGGGTGCCCATGTGAGGGTGCACAGTCCACCTATGCGAGTTTCGCCGTCGCCGGTGCCGCGTGCCGCACGCTGTTGTCCTGTGCCACGCCATATGCGAGCGAAGAGCGCGAGCATTGCCTCCTCGCCTCGCTGTGTCAGAATCGCTGTGCCGCGAACGCCACCCCCGCCTACTGCAAGTGCGACGTTCCAAATGTGTCTGGCTGACAGTGCACCGGTGACTGGGAAGAACGGGTGTCGGCGCGTTGGTCCGACCCGGGCCCACGCGCCGAACCCCGTTAGATTGTAGGATGCGCCACAGCCTCCCCGGCCGACCACCGGCCTGGTCGCGCTCGCATGACTGTGCGGTGGAAGAGCGAGGCGACGCAACGGCAGGCGCAGCCGCTGCACGCCAAGGATTTGCCGTTGACCGAAGCGTTGATCGCAACGGGCGCCGCGCGCCGCACGCCCGGGGATGACGCGAGCCGCGTGCCCGTGGATGCGCATGGCAATGTGCCGGCCGCGCCGCGCGCCGCATTGGACGCGGCGGCACGGAGCCTTGTGTGCCTCGGATCCCCGGCCATGGTGTGCACCACCCCCAATTGCTGCCGGCCACGTGATCACGGCGGGCTCCACACCGCCGAGTCGTCCATGTTGCAGCCGACCCGGACTCGTGGAACCCGGCGGCGGCTAGCCACCACCGAGCTCGGCGCTCGAGCGCCGCGGGCCCTGAAGGCGAAACACGCGGCCGCCCTCCACCTGTCCTACAACGAGGACGACGCGGTGCACCGCGAGCTGGTGCGCCTGCGCGCCTTCCGTGGCCCGGTGGTGCCAATTGACATTCCGTACGAGTCCGTCTGGACTGCGGTGGCGCTCATGGGCCTCAAACACAACGCGGCGCACCGCGAGCTGGTGCGCCTGCGCGCCGTCCTTTGCGCCATGGTGGCGGTCAACATACCGTACGAATCCGTCTGGATTGCGGTGGCGCTCATGGACCTGAAACGCGACGCAGCGCCCGAGGCCATTGCAACGGCTGGCGCGACAGGTTGGCGCACAGGAACCATTGGACCGGCGAGGACGGGCCGTCGGCTGCAGCGACGCAGCGCAGTTGCTCGATGGTGAGCGCACGCCGCGTCTCGGCCACACTCGCGGCGCACAGCTTGTTGGGCGCCCCCGCTGCGCTCGCTCTCCCTCGCACTCGCTCCCTTGTCCGAGGTGTGCCACGGGGTGTGCCATGGCCCCCTTCAGGAGGTGCACGGGGCGTGCGATGGACCACGGGTGTGCCGCGAGGTATGCCATGGTCCCCTTCAGGGGGTGTGCCCATGGAGTGCCATGGTCCCCTTCAGGGGGTGTGTCTGCCATGGGGTGTGCCATTGTCCCCTTCCGGAGGTGTGCCACAGCGTGTGCCATGGCCTGAGGCCTCGAGGCGTGCCGGTGTGCCATGGTCCGAGGTGTGCCATGGTCCAAGGTGTGCCGTGGTCCGAGGTGTGCCATGGCCTGAGGCCTCGAGGCGTGCCGGTGTGCCATGGTCCGAGGCGTGCCATGGTCCAAGGTATGCCGTGGTCTGAGGTGTGCCATGGTCCGAGGTGTGCCGCGGTGTGCCATGGGCCACGAGGTGTGCCACAGTTCGAGGTGTGCCACGGAGTGTGCCATGGTCCGAGGTGTGCCATGGTCCGAGGTGTGCCACAGTTCGAGGTGTGCCACGGAGTGTGCCATGGTCCGAGGTGTGCCATGGTCCGAGGTGTGCCATGGTCCGAAGTGTGCCATGGAGTGTGCCATGGTCCGAGGTGTGCCACGGTCCGAGGTGTGCCATCGTCCGAAGTGTGCCACGGTCCGAGGTGTGCCATGGTCCGAGGTGTGCCATGGTCCGAAGTGTGCCACGGAGTGTGCCATGGTCCGAGGTGTGCCATGGTCCGAGGTGTGCCACGGTCCGAGGTGTGCCATGGTCCGAGGTGTGCCATGGTCCGAGGTGTGCCATGGTCCGAGGTGTGCCATGGTCCGAGGTGTGCGACGATCCGAGGTGTGTCACGGGGCGTGCCATGGGCCACAGGTGTGCCGCAGGGTGTGGCATGACCCCCTTCCATGGTCTTGTAACCTGCCCCCCCCCCCCAATTGGAATGCCTTCTTCTGGGTGGGTACACCCCCCCCCCAAGTCGCCAGCCGATAAAAAAAAAGTTTCGAAAAAAAAGGTTTACGAAAGACCCTCAACACACCCCCCCCCCACCAACAAAAACAACACAGCCACAGGACAG
>Ga0105053_10009444_pt1 | contig 12412 bp, 8 predicted proteins | sample BON01_FD_78093 | JGI IMG/M metagenome (GOLD analysis project Ga0105053, IMG submission 78093) | Freshwater microbial communities from Lake Bonney liftoff mats and glacier meltwater in Antarctica - BON-01 | ecosystem: Environmental > Aquatic > Freshwater > Ice > Glacier meltwater | place: Lake...
CTCTTCATTGATATCGCTGATATAAACTTTTGCATTTTCATTTCTCAGCAAAGAAACGAGATTCTCACCAACATTCCCTATTCCCTGCACCGCAACAGCCTTACCGGCCAGACTTTCATTTCCAAAATGTTCTTTCAAACAGGCTTTTATACCCATAAATACACCTCTGGCGGTAACCGGAGAAGGATCTCCGCTACCTCCGATAGATTCAGGAACACCGGTAACATATTTTGTTTCCATCCGGATATATTCCATATCTCTGGGAGTAGTGCCTACTTCTTCTGCAGTAATAAACGAACCGTTCAGATTTTCAATAAAACGGCCATACCTGCGCATCAGCGCCTCTGATTTATGCAGGCGGCTATCCCCGATAATTACTCCTTTACCTCCACCCAGATTTAAACCTGTAATTGCTGCTTTGTAAGTCATGCTGCGAGATAAACGCAATACATCATTTAGAGCTTCCGATTCTGTCTTATAAGGCCACATGCGAGTTCCGCCCAATGCTGGGCCAAGTGTGGTATCGTGAATGGCGATAATTGCCCTTAATCCGGTACCCGGATCGCTGCAATAAACTATTTTTTGATGTCCGAATCTGTCAAGCTGACTAAAAACTGAATGTTCTTCAAATTGAGATAAAATCATGTTGGATGCCTAGCTTTACGCCACAAAAGTAGTAAAAAATGTTGTTTTAATTATTCTTAATGGTTTGCAACACTTTTTTTGGCTTATTTTAATCAGTTACCTGATATTGGCTATCTGCCTAGTTGAAATTTATTATTCTAGGTCCGGTTCTTAATATGTGCAGATGAATAATGCAAAACTTACCTGCCGATAATAAATTCTGGCTACTTTTGCATCAAAGGATCGGATGAAAGAACTGGCTTATCTCAATAAATTCTTCTATAAATATCGCTGGCGCTTATTGCCGGGTATACTTTTTGTAATTATCTCAAATTTTTTTGCGGTATTACCGGCGCAGGTTATCCGTATAGCTTTTGATCTGGTAAATGAAAACATCGCAATTTTCAGGCTTTTTGATGGATTCAACAGACAAGTGATGATCTCCAGGATCTTCGGCCAAAGTTTATTGCTGTTCGGAATTATTGTACTCATATTGGCTCTGATAAGAGGAATATTCTTGTTTTTTATGCGTCAGACGATCATTCTCATGTCGAGACATATTGAGTATGATGTGAAAAATGAAATCTATCATCATTATCAGAAACTGTCTATGGCCTTTTATCGCAGAAATAATACAGGCGACCTAATGAACAGGGTAACTGAGGATGTGAGTAGAGTTAGAATGTACCTCGGACCGGGGATTATGTACACTATTAATACAAGTGTTCTGTTTATTCTGATCATTATCTCCATGTTCAATGTGAACGCCAGGCTCACCGTATTTTCACTGCTTCCATTGCCTCTTTTGGCTATTACAATCTATTATGTTCATTCAATGATCAACCACCGCAGTGAAAAAATACAGCAACAGCTTTCATCATTATCAAGTTTTGTCCAAGAGACCTTTTCAGGTATCAGGGTAATAAAGGCCTATGTTCGTGAGGATGACATCCGGACAAAATTTAATACTGAGAGCGAAAACTATAAATCACATTCCATGTCGCTGGTACAGGTTCAAGCGCTTTTCTATCCGATGATGCTTTTGCTTGTGGGACTTAGCACCATTATAACGGTTTATATAGGAGGCGTTGAGGTTATGAATGGAAATATCACATCCGGAAATATTGCTGAATTTATAGTTTATGTTAATCAGCTTACATTTCCTGTTATGTCTCTCGGATGGGTTACTTCACTTATACAACGGGCTGCTGCATCCCAAAAGAGGATTAATGAATTTTTAAATACGAAGACTGAGATCATTTCTTCTTCAGGAGAAAAGACAGAATTAAGAGGTAATATAGCATTTAAGAATGTGAACTTCAGATATCCTGACACGGGTATTCACGCGATTAAGAACATTTCATTTGAGGTTAAAAGTGGTGAATTTCTTGCAATAATCGGACGGACAGGTTCAGGTAAATCAACGATTGCGAATCTATTGATGCGAATGTATGATGCCGACGATGGACAAATATTATTGGACGGGAAATTTATTGAGCAGCTTGATCTGCAACACTTCAGGCAGCAAATAGGTTTTGTGCCACAAGAAGTTTTCCTTTTTTCTGAAACTATTTATAATAATATTGCTTTTGGGATGACGAAAACCGAACCCGGCCAAGTTGAAATGGCAGCAAAAAATGCTGCAGTATTTGAAAATATCATGGAATTTGGCAAAGGCTTCGAAACTCTTATTGGGGAGCGGGGAATTACCTTATCCGGCGGGCAAAAACAAAGGCTTTCGATTGCAAGAGCACTAATTAAAGAACCGCAGATCCTCATTTTTGATGACTGCCTTTCTGCCGTAGATACCCGCACAGAAGAAGATATTCTTAATAATTTGAGCAGGGTAATGAAAAATAAAACCAGTATTTTGATTGCTCATAGGGTATCCACCATAAAAAATGCAGATAGAATATTGGTTATGGATAATGGTAAAATCATTGAACAGGGCACACATGATGAGCTGATGGCTCTTAAAGGGAGCTATTTTGATTTATTTGAAAAACAACTCCTAGAAGAGCAAACGGCAGGTTGATTTTGAAAATGGGAAAAGGGAACGGGAAATTGGGCATAGGGATTAGTCAACGGTTTGAATATTGAACGAACGAGTTAATGACAAACAAGGCACATGCGACCACCTTCAGGGTCGGGAAACGGAATTTTATGGTGTTTCTATAAACATTCGACCGCCTTCGGGGTCGTAAATCTATTATCACATTGTTACTAGTAAGGAAAATGGACAAAGAATTGCTGAGATAGCAATCTTAATTAGAATTTTTTCTACTGACCCAAAGGGGGCAAATGTTTATAGAACGCAAGCACGGAAACCCCGCCCGCCTTAGGTGGGCGCATGTATTTGAAATTCTCATACAGAGCCAATTGGAATCGAATAACAAAAAATTTAACCGGATACTAGTAAATCTCAATTCTCAACGATCAAATTCTTTGGTCAAAAAAAAAATCAATTTGTTACTTTACTAATATCTATTATATTTACCCCTATCAATTTAAATATGATTATGGGAGATTTCGACAACAAAGAAAGAGAAGAGGTTTTTTCGAAGAAGGTACGAGCTGGGAAGCGCACCTACTTTTTCGATGTTAAAGCTACACGTTCAAACGATTACTATGTTACGGTAACCGAGAGTAAGAAACGTTTAGAAGATGGTGTTTTTATTAAACACAAAATATTCCTTTACAAAGAAGACTTTGAAAAGTTTGCTGAAGGTCTAAAAGAAACCATAGATTATATCAAAGCCCATCAGGAAGTGGTGGAGAAACGTTATGAATTTTCAGAAAATCATACTGAACCTGCAAAGGAAAATGATGATTTTTCTTTTGATATATAGTTCAGATTTACTCTGACAAAACGAATTTTCGTTAACGAAAAAGTCTCAAACATTAATTGTGTTGGGGCTTTTTCTGTCCAGTACTATTTAATTTACCCCAATCAATGGGAATGGCCTTTTTTGTAATGATCTAATAACAGATCTCCGCCAAAATCATTTTTTAAATCACGAACAACAGAATGAACATGGTTGGCATTGTTTTGGGTATTATCATACTCAATGATAATTGTGGGACCCTGAACGCGGTAATATGATCCTTTTCCAATCACTGGTTTAGTGTATCCCGCCCAGGCAAACCAAATATTATCTAAACCCTCCTTTTGGATATCCTGCATCATTTTCTCAGCAAAATCATGCCTGTATCTATGAACGTAAAGGCTGATTAATTGCAACATTAACGATTGCTGCTCTTTTGATAATTCTGAATACTTTATTCCTTCTGGTTTGCCCAAAAGTGCCTTACGTTTATCAAAGGTTAAGATGTCTTTAAAGGCTACTGTGTCAATGATGGCCTTATTTAACTGTATAGGAGTTAAGGAATTTAATAATGCAAATCCTCTGTCAGATTCATTTTTTAATACTTGTTTACCTGCCATTGGTCCGCTAAGTACAATTGCAGGGTTAGTTCCCATGAACCCTGGGGTACCCGAAACAAGCATTTTTTTGTTGAATGAGAAATTGAATGAAATATGATGCCCTTCAAACCTCCAGCCCCAAATGTTTTTTAAAGAAGGATTTCCGAAAATTGTAAAGTGGTAATTACCGGGATCTCGAAAATTATCCTCTGGTTTCCTGTTTTCCAATTCCTTCAAAACAATTTCCAATTGCATAATTTCATTGGTTTTTTGAAAAGTTTCATCTCCAACACATGACTTTAATAATTCCAATGCGAGTTTATGCTGCTGTGGATTCATCTCATTAAAAGTAATCCCCCTCCTTTTCATTGGTACAAAATGAAAATTATACCGTTCTTCTACATCAAATGGAAAAACAGTTTCAGTCTTTTGGGCCTCACTGAGCAATGCAATAAAACGATTTGCTGTTACAACAGATTCCTGTCCAAAAACAGCAATCCGAAAAAAAAGGAACATGCTTAATGTAAAAAATGCTTTCTTCATTTTGTGGAATTATTAATTAGTTTTTTGTTAAATGCTATTAAGTTCAGGTGAATGATTGAATAAATGATTAATCAGTATAAAATATTAGATATATGGAATTTAATATCACAACTTACTAAATCTAACTTTTATTTTTCCATCACATCATAATAAATTACTCAGAAAATTAGAAGTTAAAAAACAAATTAGTTAATTCTCTTGAACATTGATAAATTAAGAAAGAAAACAATGGAGAGAATATTTAGCTTTAAGCTGACAAATTACAATTCAACAAGCTTTAAATAAGAAAATTCTATGAGCATTTTTACCTATGAATTCTTTCGAGTGCCGCTTTCATTACTGTTCATAGTCATATTATTCATTAGTTGTAAAGACAAATCAGAAATATCAGCCGTAAAACCTGATGAAGCCCTATCTACATTTGAAGTTCCTCCAGGCTTTAAAATCGAATTGCTTGCCGCAGAACCTCTGATTTCAGATCCGGTGGACATGGAAATCGATGAATACGGTAATATCTATGTTGTTGAAATGCATGGTTATCCGCTGGATAAAAGTGGAAGTGGTAATGTAATTCTGCTGAAGGATACAAATGGAGATGGAAAGATGGATGAGCGAATTGTATTCGCCGACAATTTAACTCTTCCGGCAGGTGTTATGCGATGGAAAAAAGGCATCATAGTTGCAGATGCCCCTAATTTACTGTATTTCGAAGATTCCGACAAGGATGGAAAAGCGGATGTTCGTGACACTCTACTTAGCGGCTTTGCACTTTCAAATCCTCAGCATAATACCAATAATCCAATGTATGGATTAGATAACTGGATCTATATTGGTCATCAAGGTGCAACATCGACTCGTGAATACAAAGAAGAATTCGGTGATGAGGGATCAGAAATCATTTTCCCGGGTTCATTGAATTCCCAAAAATTAGCTAAAAACGCTAATGGACTATCAATCAGGTTTCTGCCAGATAAAAAAAGAATAGAAACACTTTCCTATCAAACCCAGTTTGGACATGCTTTTGATCAATGGGGAAATTGGTTCGGATGTAATAATTCTAACCAGGGTTATCATGAAGTAATTGCAAATCGCTATTTTCAGCGGAATAAAGATCTGGTTATTTCAAGTTCTATTCAATCAATGTCTGACCATCTCAATGCTCCTGAAGTATTCCCTACCACAACTCATCCCGACAGGCAATTGCTCACTGATGTGGGAGTAATGACTTCCGGATGCGGTATTACCGTTTACGATGGAGGTGCCTTTCCGGCTCCTTTTGATAAGAACGTGAGCTTTATGGCTGAACCTGTGAGTAACCTGGTACATGTAGACGCCATTTCAGACAAAGGAACAAGCTTTTCAGCAAGTGCTATACTCAAGAATAAGGAGTTTCTGACTTCAACTGATGCATGGTCACGCCCGGTTAATTTCTATGTCGGTCCGGATGGCGCACTTTATGTACTTGATTATTATCGCAGAGTAATCGAGTCACCTGAATGGATGTCGGAACAGGCGGTAAAAGCCGGGGGACTCTATGATGGCTCTGACAAGGGTCGGATTTACAGGATTACAGCAACAGGTCAGAAAACTGCAGAATGGACGAAGGGGCTTAAATTGGGAGATGAAAGTAGTGAAAAACTAGTGGAGCACCTGAGCAGCGAAAACAAATGGTGGAGAACTAACTCCCAGCGACTTTTGGTCGACCGAAAAGATAAACAAGCCGTACCTGCACTCCTGAAAATGGCTAAGAATTCTATATCTCCTATGGGACGGCTTCATGCACTATGGACCCTCGAAGGAATTGTTGGATTAAGCCCTGCCCTGATTGAACAGGCTTTAAAGGATAATGAACCCGGAATCCGCAGCAATGCAATCAAACTTGCTGAGCTCCATTTGCAAGATTTTCCTCAACTACTTAGAACGCTTCTATCGCTTCAAAACGATATTGACCCAAAAGTCAGGTTGCAATTATTATTAACATTAGGATATGATAATTCTATGGAATCAGCTTCTGTAAGGAATAAACTATTATTTCAGGACATTAATGATAAATGGATTCAGATAGCTGCATTATCAGCATCCTCTTCCCAAACAGAATCCATTTTAAAGGAGGTACTTAATAAATACAATGCTGCTGTTCCTGAATATTCATTATTGGTTCAGCGACTAGCTACAATGATAGCAAATGGTGGTAACCAAAATGCAATAAAGAAGTTAATTCAAAGATCTGCATTGAATAGTTCCGCAAAGCAAAAACAATGGCAAGGAGCTATGCTCGAGGGGCTTGCAATAGGTATGGAATCCCTGAAATCTAAATCTCCAGAATCCATAAACGCCTTTAAAGAAGATCAAAACTTATTAATCAAAACCTTTTTCGGGCATCCATCAGATGAAGTACGTAAAGGATCTCTTGACATGCTGAGAGTGATTGGATTAAGTAGTGAACCGGATACAAAAACTGCGACAGAAAGGTCAATGAAAATCATGGCAGATCGCAATATTAGAGATAAAAAAAGGACTGAAGCCATTAATTTCCTTGCACTGACTGACCCTTCTCCTTTTAGTTCTTCGCTAAAGAATTTAATTGTTCCGCAGGAACAACCTACAGTTCAGTTAGCCGCTTTAAAAACATTAAGCAAAATTCCCGGAACTGTGGTTAGTGATTATGTTTTACAGAAATGGGCAGTGCTAACCCCTGAAATAAGAGATGCAGCAGTCGGAACTTTTCTGGGTAACAATGAAAGGATCAATCTGCTTTTAAATGCAATTGAAAAAAATCAGGTTCAGGCAAGCAGTGTTAGTTTTGGAAGAAGTGTTCAGCTCATGCAAAACAAAGATGATCATTTGCGCAATAGAGCCAGGACGCTGTTTACCAAAAATGAAGCGGATGGTAAAAAAGTTAACAAAGCCTATCAAGAAGCGCTGGAGCTTAATGGAGATGCTACAAATGGTCAGAACGTCTATTTACAGAACTGCGCCATTTGTCACCAGGTGAGAGGGAAAATGGGTATTGAACTTGGGCCAGATCTTGGTACCATTCATAACTGGACAGCTGAGATAATCATGGCTAATATTCTGGATCCTAATATTTCAATCTCAAGTGGTTATGACTTATGGAATGTCGAACTTAAAAATGGAGAATCACATCAGGGTATTATCTCAAGTGAAACAGATGTGGCTATAACGCTCAAGAACAATGGTAAACTTGAAAAAACAATCAATCGCCAGGATATTAAAGAAATAAAAAGTATGGAAATTTCTGCAATGCCTTCCGGATTGGAAAAAAAGATCAACAAGCAGGAAATGGCAGGTTTACCAGCATTTCTGCGCAAATTTTAATTAATATATTCTTTTGTAAACTAAAATAACATAAAAGCATGTCATTTAAAGGATTAAAACTTCTGCTCATATGCCTTACAATAATTTCTGCTGAGGCATCTTTCGGACAACAATCTGAAAAAGGATTTAGGGCATCTGTTGTCAAAGTTGATATAACACCCGAGGAACCAAAAATGTTGCTAGGCTATTCGGCTAGGAAATCAACCGGAGTTCATGACCGAATCTACCATCGGATTATTGCAATGGATGATGGTGTTAAGCAATTCTTTTTGGTTTCGACAGATATCTGCGTCATGTCACCTTCTGAATATGACCATGTTGCTGCTCTTCTTCAGCAGGACCTGGGTATTGATCCCGAGAATTTTTGGTGGACATTAACTCATACTCATTCTGCTCCTGAAGTTGGCGTGCCGGGTCTTCCAGAGGTTTTCATGGGAGATCGATATAAACATGATGTAGATACAGCATATACCTCACTAGTGGAACGTTCCCTTATAAAAGGGATTACTGAAGCCCGAAACAAACTTGCCAAAGCAAAACTTGGAGTTGGTTGGGGTTTTTCACAGGCCAATATTAACCGACGGGCGATTGATGTGGATGGGAAAGCTTCCTTAGGCTTAAATCCGGAAGGTGCTGTTGATCGGAAAATTGGTTTAATACGCTTGGATAAAGAAGATGGAAGTCCGATGGCACTTATAGCTAACTATGCAATCCATGGAACTGTTCTTGGTCCTGCGCATACTGAAATCAGTGGAGATGCTCCGGGAATTGTATCTGAATATGTTGAACAAAAATTAGGAGTACCGCTTCTCTTCATCAATGGTGCAGCAGGAAATCTGGCACCTATTTACAGTGTTTATCCAAATCCGAAAGCAGGACACTTGAGCCAGTTCAAAGTACTCTTAGGAGACAAGATTCTCGAGGCTAATAAAGAAATTGCATCCAGCCGCTCAGATGTTAAATTATTTACAGGATCACTGATCATAGAAACCCCAAGAAAGCCCAATTTAAGCTGGCCAAAGGATTTGACGAGATATACCCAAACTACAGCTGCCGGCGATCATATGGTGCTCTTACCGGCAAGGTTCCTGAAGATCAATGAAGATGTGGCTATATGGAGTTTGCCGGTCGAATTATTTTGTGAAATTTCAAATGAAATCCGTGATCGTTCGCCCTTCCCTTACACATTTTTCTATGGTTATACCAATGGCTGGTTGGGATACTTACCTACAGAAAAGGAATGGAAGTATGGAGGATATGAAATTGAAACCGTTTCACCTTATACCCCTGCCGTAGAAAAACATTTAAAAGAAGCTGTTCTGGGTTATCTGGAAGGTGAAATGAAAAGTACCTCAACTAGCCGGCCTGAGTCCATCAGCAAAGCAACAACAGTTCATCCACAAACTGAGGGAATACTAAGACTCAGTGCCCGAAATGGGAAAGGTATAGGTCCGCAAATTAAATATATGCCCGAATGGTGGGCTTTTGGATGGTTTACCAATTTAGATAGGGTTGAATGGGATGTTGAGGTTGAACAAGAAGGTGTATACAATGCTGAACTGGTATGGTCTGTTTCAGATGAAGAAGCAGGTAATGAGTTTCTTCTAGAAGCCGGTAAACAAAAACTGATTGGTATTATAGACCCAAGCGGTTCATGGGAAACTTTCAAATCAAAAAATATTGGCACAATCAAACTTAAAGCAGGCAGGCAGAAAATTGTTTTCAAATCAAATAAGCCTTCTGTAAAAGCTGGAATGCTAGACCTTCGCGAAATAAAACTAAGTCCGGTAAAAAGCCAATAAATATTTATAATTTAAACCAACAAAATTATGACAACATCTAAAAATCATCACTGGTATTTTATCTTTCTTGCTATTTCTTTAATTGGATGTAATCAGGGTTCAAAAAAAACTGAAGATCAAAATGCCGACTGGAAAATGGGCGTTGCTCTATACTCCTTCAACCGATTTTCTTTTGCTGATGCCATTGATAAGGCAGATAGTGCCGGGGTAAATTATGTTGAGGGATTTTCTTTTCATAAACTCGGAAAGGAGTTTAATGATAAAAGCATGTCCTCAATGACTGAAGAAGACATCCAAAACATGATGCAAATGCTCAAGAGTAAAAATATTGAAATGCAGTCCATGTATGTCAGCGGTGCAAAAAATGAAGCCGACTGGAAGTATTATTTTGAATTGGCTAAAGAAATGAAAATGCAGCATCTTGTTTCTGAACCGGATAAGGAATCATGGGACATGCTAGATAGTCTGGCAGGATTATATAATATTAAAATTGCCATTCACGAACATGCAAAAGGAAAAAGTATGTACTGGCATCCTGATTCAGTACTTTCGGCTCTGAAAAACCATCCAAATTTTGGTGTATGTGCAGATCTGGGACATTGGGAAAGAAGCGGATTAAACCCTGCAGAATGTCTGAAAAAACTGGAAGGAAATATACTTGGAGTTCATTTAAAAGATATCGATCAATCTGATAATCCCGAAGCAAATGATGTGATTATCGGTAAGGGTGTCATTAAATTCCCTGAGGTGATCGATGAGTTAAAACGTCAGCGTTTTAAAGGAGTAATTCATATTGAATGCGAACACAAAATGGAAAATAACTTGGCCGAGGTCATTGAAGGAAAGAAGTATTTTGAGGGTTTATATAATTAAAGTGAATTAATATGAAAACGACCTTAATAAGTATAAAGAGCAATATAATTACTTCAAACAAGAATTTATTACTAATTATATTATCTGTTTTTCTTTACTCTGACACACTATTTGCACAACAAAGCGAATCAACATTTGTATGGCCTGAAGGAAAGCAAATAGCGATTAGTTTAAGCTTCGATGACGCCCGAGCGAGTCAGGTAGACGCCGGAACAGCGCTTCTTGATAAGTATGGAGTAAAAGGCACCTTTTATGTGGTTCCAAATTCTGTTAAACAAAGACTTGAAGGCTGGAAGAAAGCAGTTGAAAGCGGTCATGAAATTGGGAATCATTCTTTCAACCACCCTTGCACCGGCAATTTTCCATGGTCGAGACAAAAAGCAATAGAGAATTATAGTCTAAAGCAAATGCGGAATGAGTTAATCTTAGCCAATAAGGGAATCAAGGAATTACTTGGAGTTGAAGCTGAGGTATTTGCTTATCCTTGCGGGCAAACCTATATCGGGAGAGGATCAAATACGAAAAGCTATGTCCCAGTTGTATCAAAACTATTTCTTAGCGGCAGGGGTTGGTTAGATGAAGGACCAAATGCTCCACAATTTTGTGATCTTGCTCAGTTAACCGGAATGGAAATGGACGGAAAAGATTTCAATCAAATATTACCGCTTATTGAAAATGCAAAAAAGAGTAGTGCATGGTTGGTTCTTGCCGGTCATGAAATGGGTACATCAGGAAATCAAACCACAAGATTAAGTATGCTGGAAAAACTGATTGAATACTCGCAAGATCCTAAAAATGGAATTTGGATAGCCCCAGTTGGAACTGTAGCTAAATACATTAAAAACCAGAAGGAATAGATTGAGCTTTTTTTATTCATATCTTATGAATAATTGGCTCAAAGGAGTTTAATAAAAAATTTGTTGGAAATAATCAAAAACAATGAAATCAAAACCACAATTAATTCCTTGCAGAATTTTAAATTCTGAAGAAATTCAAACACCGACTAATTTTGGTAGTATTCTAAAGACTTCGTTCAAGCAAATCATAAGTCCCTTTGCTACTTGTCTGTTTATATTGAATTTATGCTGTTCATTAAACTCATTTGCATCAGAGATTTATATTGGCAAATCAAGTGCTGATATAAGTCCGAAGCTACCTGTTGCATTAATGGGCCAGTTCAATCTCCGGATTGCACGTACCGCCGCCACTCCTCTCACTGCAAATGTTGTTGCATTGGAATCAAGAGATGGAACAAAATCTCTCGATGCTGCTATTTTTGTATCCTGCGACTTAGTATATATCCCAACTCCCTTGTTATCCCTAATTCGCTTGGAAGTTTCTAAGCAAATGCCGGGTTTCGATGTCAATAAAATAATTCTAAATGCCACCCATACCCATACAGCACCTGTTTTAGAGGATAATCCCGAAGAGTCTTCTTTTTTGTATCTGATACCTAAGGAAGGAGTAACACCGGTTAGTGAATACAGAACGCTTTTTGTAAAAAATGTGGCCGATGCCATTGTTAAAGCCTGGAAAAGCCGTAGTCCGGGAAGTGTAAGCTGGGGACTAAAAAGAGCTGCTGTTGGTTATAACCGTCGTACTGTTTACGCGGATAATACAACAGCTATGTATGGCAAAACCAATGTGCCTGAGTTTCGTAGTCTGGAAGGTTATGAAGATCATGACATTAATTCACTTTTCTTTTGGAATAAGGAAGGAAAGTTGATTGCAATGAGCATTGATGTAGCTTGTCCGGCACAAGAAGTAGAAGGCCGCTAGGAAGTGAATGCAGATTATTGGCATACAG
>Ga0105053_10009447_pt1 | contig 12411 bp, 11 predicted proteins | sample BON01_FD_78093 | JGI IMG/M metagenome (GOLD analysis project Ga0105053, IMG submission 78093) | Freshwater microbial communities from Lake Bonney liftoff mats and glacier meltwater in Antarctica - BON-01 | ecosystem: Environmental > Aquatic > Freshwater > Ice > Glacier meltwater | place: Lake...
CGCGCTTCGCCCCGGACGGGAAACTCCTGGAGGGCCCAGCCACCGACAACCTCCCCGGGGTTCAATGATGCTGATGATGAGCCTTTCTTGAAAGAAGATTGAGCGATGGAAAGCTTCCGGTTGCGGCAATCGTGTCTGGCTGAGTTTTGGCTTTGACCTCATGTCCCAGCAGTGGGGGATCAGCAAGCGGTAAAAGATGACTTGGGCCTTTGCACTAATCAGTGCGCGTGTAGCCCGCTTTTTTCTTTCTCCCCCCACCAGTTGACTCCTTTTTCTTGCAACCTTTTTTCCCCGAAAGATGTTTCACTGGGTGATGGTTGCGCACCAATTTTATAAGTCACCCAACCCTTTTTTAAATGCGTCATTTCTTCACGTATCGGCCAACTGTGCTCGCCGATTGGTTGTGCCGCATGCAGAGGAGTTGTCAATGAAGTTGTGCACAATGTCGTGCCACCGCCGGGAGAACAGAATCAGGTCTTCATCAGCTTCGGTAGCGATCCACGACGCTGCTTCTCCCCGGGGGCGTTGGGTTCGGACGAGCCAAGATGTGCGTCCTTCTTGGCGGCTTTGACACTCCACGGCAACTCGGCTGTACGTGCAGTGCTGATAACTGCTGTTTCTGCGTCGTTGAGATGCAGAAGTCGTTGAGCAGCGATAGTTTCGTTATAATTGTTTTCACCAATAATATGCATATCGGAGAGGTTGAACACCGCTTCGACACTTGCCCGGTGGGTGGAGCCGGGATCACCGGTAATTTGGCTGGCGCGACGCATTCACGCTCACACCTGTTGGCACTTCGATCATGTTGAATGTTGTGAATCACCGTCCGAGTCACCCGACGGTGCCAACTTAAGCGTCGGCGTAGCGTCCCCGGTCACTTTGCCCATCGACCGCTAACACGTGCCCGAGGCGGGTTCCCAAAGAGGCAGTGAAGACGAAGTTCAGATAAGATTGGGTCCGTTTGTGGAATGTCGAGCCGGTAATTATTGGGAATGAGTCTTGGTGGAGAAATTAGTTATTCGGGGTGCCCGCGAGCACAATCTGAAGAACGTTTCCGTTGAACTTCCGCGAGATGCACTCATTGTTTTCACTGGCTTATCGGGGTCGGGTAAATCAAGTTTGGCATTTGACACCATTTTTGCGGAGGGCCAACGGCGCTACGTGGAAAGCCTGTCGGCCTACGCCCGACAGTTCTTGGGTCAGATGGACAAGCCCGATGTGGATTTTATCGAGGGACTTTCACCCGCAGTGTCCATCGATCAAAAATCCACCTCCCGAAACCCTCGCTCAACAGTGGGAACCATCACCGAAATTTATGACTACCTGCGGTTGTTGTACGCACGGATCGGGAAACCACACTGTCCCGAGTGTGGCGACCCCATCGTCAAACAAACCCCGCAACAGATCGTTGATCAGATTCTTGAGTTGCCGGTCAAAACAAAGTTTCAGATCCTCGCCCCACTGATCCGCGAACGTAAGGGTGAATACCTAGAAGTTTTTAAGCAACTACAAGCAGATGGTTACTCCCGTGTCCGAGTCGACGGGGAAATCTATCCGCTGGATGGCGTGCCAACCTTGAAAAAGCAGGAAAAGCACACGATTGAGGTTGTGGTCGACCGCTTGACGGTCAATCTGGAATCACGCCAGCGGATGACCGACTCGGTAGAGACAGCGCTTGGACTTGGGCACGGGAACGTGACCTTGGACTTTGTTGATCGCCCGGTTGATGATCCTGAACGGGAACTCACCCTGAGTGAACATCTGGCCTGTCTGCGTGATGGGTTGTCATTTGAAGAACTTGAACCACGATCATTCTCGTTTAACTCGCCATTTGGTGCCTGCCCCTCCTGCTCTGGACTGGGTGTGACCCGGGCGGTCGATGACGAATTGGTGATCCCCGATCCAGCGGCATCTCTCAATGAAGGAGCCATTGCGCCGTGGTCTCGAGGGACCGTCAGCGAGTATTTCAAAAGATTGCTGGAAGCGTTGTCCGAGGACATCGGGATCGATATGGACACTCCGTGGTCACAATTGAGCCTGAAGCACCGAAAAGCGATCCTGTACGGAACCGACGCCGAATTGCACGTGAAATTCAAGAACCGTTATGGACGACAGCGTTCGTACTACACGACTTATGAAGGCGTTGTTAATTTTATTTCTCGCCGACACGCTGAAGCAGACACCGACTCATCACGGGAGCGGTTCGAAGGATTCATGCGTGAGATTCCCTGCGCAGCGTGTAATGGGAGTCGACTTAAACCTTTGACCCTCGCGGTGACCGTTTCAGATCATTCCATTGCTGAGATTGCAGCCTTGCCCATTAGCGGTGCGCGAGAGTTGCTTGCTTCGTTGAAACTTTCACAGCGTGATGAAACAATCGCGGCACGAGTGCTCAAAGAAGTAAATGAGCGCCTGCAGTTTCTCGTCGACGTGGGGTTGCACTATCTCTCCCTTGATCGATCCGCAGGAACTCTCGCCGGTGGTGAGGCCCAACGCATTCGACTGGCGACTCAAATTGGGTCTGGCTTAACCGGGGTTCTCTATGTACTTGATGAACCAAGTATTGGACTGCATCAGCGGGATAACGAGCGCCTGATTGAAACCTTGATTCGCCTGCGCGACCTCGGTAACACGCTGATTGTCGTTGAGCATGACGAGGACACAATTCGGATGGCCGACTGGATCGTTGATATCGGACCCGGTGCTGGTGAGCACGGCGGCGAAGTTGTCGTGAGTGGAAAACTCGCGGACCTCGTGTCTTCCAAGAGGTCGATCACCGGCGCCTATATTTCCGGCGCGAGAAGTATTGCGGTACCAAAGCAGCGGCGACCCCAGGATCGTGGGTGGATTGGTGTTCGCGGCGCCAAGGAACACAATCTGCGAAATGTTAACGTTGATTTCCCGCTCGGTAATCTGTGCGTGGTCAGCGGAGTAAGCGGTTCTGGCAAGTCAACATTGGTAAATGACGTCCTGCTCAATGTGTTAGCGCGTGAGCTCAACCGGGCTTCGATTGTTCCTGGAAAGCACACCAAGGTCACCGGACTTGACCAGGTGGACAAGGTGGTGCACGTTGACCAAGGTCCAATTGGTAGGACACCGCGAAGCAACCCGGCAACGTATACGGGCGTATTCGACCACGTTCGTAAACTTTTTGCGGAAACCCACGAGGCAAAAATTCGCGGGTATCAACCAGGAAGATTCAGTTTTAACGTCAAAGGCGGGCGTTGTGAATCATGCAGCGGTGACGGAACTCTAAAGATCGAAATGAACTTCCTGCCTGACGTGTACGTCCCGTGCGAGGTGTGTCACGGCGCCCGTTACAACCGGGAGACACTCGAAGTTCACTACAAGGAAAAAACAATCGCTGAAGTCCTCAATATGCCAATTGAAGAAGCGAGTGAGTTTTTTGCTGCGATCCCACCGATAGCGCGCCACTTGAAAACCCTGGTGGAAGTCGGCTTGGGTTACGTGCGCATGGGTCAATCAGCACCAACACTGTCCGGTGGTGAAGCGCAGCGAGTAAAACTCTCTGCCGAACTTCAGAAGCGTTCAACTGGGCGCACGGTTTATATTCTTGACGAACCCACGACGGGACTTCACTTCGAAGATATTAGGAAACTACTTCTGGTATTGCAAAGCCTGGTTGATAAGGGCAACAGTGTCATTGTCATTGAGCACAATCTTGATGTGATTAAATCTGCTGATTGGGTGATTGACATGGGGCCCGAGGGTGGTTCTGGCGGAGGAAAAGTAGTGGCCGAAGGAACTCCCATAGACATCGCGGCGGTCAAAGCAAGTCACACCGGAAGATTTCTTAAAAATATGAAACTGAAAAATTAGGGAGAATGACAATGAAACGACGTGATGTACTTAAAGCCGGTGCCGTAACAGGTGCGTTGGTTGCGACCGGAGTAACGCTCAGTGCCTGCGCAAGTGAAGTTGCCAGCGAAAGCACGAGTGAAGGCACGAGTGGAGACGTTGCCGTGGCGGCTGGTTCCATCGCACTGGCAGATATTCCCGTTGGTGGCGGCGTGGTAATTGCCGACCCCCCCGTGGTCGTCACCCAACCCGCCGCGGGTGAAGTAAAGGCTTTCACATCCATTTGTCCGCATCAGGGATGCAAAGTCAGTGACGTCAGCAATAACGAGATCTTGTGCGCTTGTCACGGATCCAAATTCTCTGCCCTAGACGGCTCCGTCATTCAAGGTCCAGCAGTGGAAGGTTTAGCCGCCGCGGCGGTTTCAGTTGATGGCACCACGGTCAGTTTCGGCTAATACCCAACGTTCATGGCAGACCCGTCACGTTACCGACCCGCACCGGGGAGCATTCCGGTAAACCCGGGTGTCTATCGCTTTCGTGACCCAGAGGGCCGGGTTGTATATGTTGGTAAAGCTAATAATTTGCGTTCTCGCCTGAACTCGTATTTTCAGGATTTTAGTGCACTTCACGCCAGAACTCAGAAAATGTTGACCACGGCTTCGAGTGTGGATTGGTTGACGGTCGGTAACGAAGTCGAAGCATTGGTCCTCGAGTATTCGTGGATTAAGGAGTATTCCCCCCGATTCAATGTTCGTTTTCGAGACGATAAGACATATCCATATCTCGCCGTGACCGTCAGCGAGGAATTCCCGCGGGTGGCTGTGGTGCGAGAAGCAAAAAGAAAAGGAACCCGATATTTCGGCCCCTACACGCAGGTGTGGGCGATTAAGGCGACCCTGGAGGAGCTGATCCGGGTTTTCCCCGTTCGCTCCTGTCGCAATGGAGTTTTTCACCAAGCAAAACGAAGTGGTCGTCCGTGTTTACTGGGGTACATCGATAAATGCAGTGCGCCGTGCGTGGATCGAATTTCGGTTGAAGACTACCGGGAACTTGTGAATCAACTTATGCGTTTTCTCAGCGGCCAAACCCGTGAATTCGTCGACCAGATTAGCAACCAGATGAAAATCTCCGCCGAAAACGAGGACTTCGAATCAGCGGCCAAATGGCGGGATCGATTGTTGGCCTTGGAGAAAGTACTCGAACGAAACTCGGTGGTTTTCGAAGACTCAACCGATGCCGACCTGCTGGCTTTTTGTTTCGACGAGTTACATGTTGGGGTGCAAATTATTCACGTGCGAGTGGGTCGGATTACGGGTGAGCGATTCTTCGTCGTCGAGCGCACCGAGGAACTTGATGAATCGGGGTATGTTGAACGGATCCTGACCCGGGTATATTCCGATATTGCCACCGATGGAATCCCCAAAGAAGTGCTGCTTTCGCAATTGCCATCAAATGCCATCACGGTATCAGGGTGGCTGACCGGGGAGCGGGGGTCAAAGGTTGACCTTCGTATTCCACAACGCGGTGATAAGCGGGCCCTGATGGCCACGGCCGCCGAGAATGCGCAACGTTCACTCATCAAAGCCCGGTTGGAGAAAAGTGCCGACATCACCGTGCGAACCCAGGCACTCAATGACCTGCAAGAAGTCTTGGAGTTACCAGAACCACCACTTCGCATTGAATGCATTGATATCTCAACGTTGGCAGGAACGGAAACCGTCGGCTCGCTGATCGTGTTTGAAGACGGGTTGCCAAAAAAGTCCGAATACCGAAAATTCATCATTAAAGGTGAGCGAAAAGACGATCTAGCATCGGTATACGAAGTGGTAAGTAGGCGTTTTAAAGAGTCACCCGATCCTGAAAATTCCCGTTTTGCTTACCGACCTTCCCTTCTCGTGATCGACGGCGCTGCTGGTCAAGTCAAAGCCGCCGCGACGGCGCTACAGGATTGTGGCGTCAGCATTCCAGTGGTTGGCCTGGCCAAACGGCTGGAAGAAGTGTGGGTGGTGGGTCACAGAGATCCCATTATTTTTCCCCGAAACAGCCATGCGTTACACCTATTGCAACGCGTTCGTGATGAAGCCCACCGAGCGGCAATCGGACATCACCGGAAACGACGGAATGCGACGTCGCTGAACAGCGCCCTCGATGGAATTCCTGGCGTTGGACCAGTGATGATCAAGTCACTTTTGGCCACTTTCGGTTCGGTAAAAAATGTCCGTGCTGCGAGTGTTTCCGAACTCTCCACCGCAGCCGGTGTCGGAGCTAAGAAGGCTGATGTGATCTGGAATAATTTGCACGTCGACGGTTCTTGACAAACACGGTAATGTCAATTTTTGTCACCGGGTGAACGCTGAAATACGGGAAAGGAATGTTGATGCCTGATTCGAGTGTGCTGGATTCAGAGTTGATTATTCTCACCGGAATGAGTGGTGCAGGACGCACGACTGCCGCGCGAGCGCTCGAGGACTTGGGTTGGTTCGTCATTGACAACATACCCCCAACATTGCTTTTGGAAGCACTTGAATTGGCGAGCCGCAGCTCAGACATTAAAAAGGTGGCCGTTGTCGTTGATACCCGGAGCCGTTCGCTTTTCGCCCAGTTGAGTTCCGTCTTGGCGGACCTAACCCCCCGGGTCGGTAATGTCACAATCGTGTTCCTTGAGGCAACGGACGAGAGCCTGGTTCGTCGTTTTGAATCATCACGCAGACCACATCCATTACAAAATGATCAAGGTGCACTAGATCATCGAATCATCGATGGGCTGGTTCGTGAGCGAGAAATTCTTAGCGACATCAGAGCGGTTGCCGATTTGGTGATCGATACGACCTCATTGAATGTTCATGACCTGCGACGTCGGGTTGAAGCCGCCTTCGATTCGTTAAATGAGAGTGATTTCCATATAACGGTGTTGTCTTTTGGATTCAAGTACGGTATTCCGGTTGATGCCGACATGGTTGCCGACGTTCGTTTTCTGCCGAACCCCTACTGGGATGAACAACTTCGACCTCTCACAGGTCAAGACGCGGCAGTTTCTCAAAGCGTTTTGGAGCGGCCCGATGCAAAGGACTTCCTCATTCACTTCCAAGATCTTCTGGCAACGATGCGGGCAGGGTATCTCCGTGAAGGAAAACGACTCGTAACCGTTGCGGTGGGCTGCACCGGCGGGAAACACCGCAGTGTTGCCATGACGGAGCAACTAGCGGCAATGCTGCGGGAAAAAGGTTTACCCGCAACGGTCTTTCACCGGGATCTGGGCCGTGAGTGATCCTTCGTCTGGCTGGTAACCGCAATGGCTGCGCTCCATCCCCATTCGTCATCGCAATTGTTGGAATCAGCCTTCATGGAGATCAATCGAGCGCGGTCGATCTCAAGAGCAGCAAAGTAGTCCAGCACGATGATTGCCAGCGGGTAGCGCAACGGGTTTTGGTCACGGTGTTTAGAATTAACGTCGCATCAAGGAACCCGGACCCTTATTGTGAAAAACTGACACATGCTGTGCGTTGGATAAAACGTAAACGAGGGAGTATTCAATGGCCATGACCGCTGCGGTAAAGGATGAACTCAGTAGAGTCCTGATCACGAAAATGTGTTGCCGTAAAGCCGAGGTGTCCACCATTTTGCGGTTCGCGAGCGGATTACACATTATTAACCGGGCCATAGTGGTGGAGGCCGATCTTGACATCGGTTCGACCGCTCGAAGACTCCGAAAAGATATTTTCGAAATTTATGGGCACCAGAGTGAAATCGCTTTGGTCCAGGGGACAGGAATCAAAAAAGGAACCAGATACCTGGTGCGCGTCGTGCTCGGCGGTGAAGCTTTAGCCCGTCAGACCGGGATAGTTGACGCAAGTGGTCGACCGGTAAAGGGTTTGCCGCCAGCGATTGTGGCCGGAGGGCTGTGCGACTGCGAGGCCGCCTGGAGGGCTGCTTTCCTCGCCCACGGTTCCCTCACCGAGCCGGGCCGCTCGTCATCCCTAGAAATTACCTGCCCGGGACCAGAATCGGCCTTGGCCCTTGTCGGTGCAGCGCGCCGACTCGGTATCGCCGCGAAATCGCGGGAGGTTCGTGGTGTTGACCGGGTCGTGATCCGAGACGGAGACGCAATAGGGGCGATGCTCACCAGACTTGGTGCGCATGACGCCATGATGGCCTGGGAGGAGCGTCGGATGCGGCGCGAGGTTCGGGCGACAGCCAATCGGCTGGCCAATTTCGACGACGCTAATTTGCGTCGTTCCGCGCGGGCAGCGGTGGCAGCAGGTGCCCGGGTACACCGCGCCCTGGAGATTTTGGGAGATGAAGTGCCCGACCATCTTGTCGTTGCTGGCCGTCTTCGGATGGAGCATCAACAGGCAAGTCTGGAGGAACTGGGCGCCTTGAGTGATCCGCCGATGACCAAGGATGCCATTGCCGGGCGAATTCGCCGACTGTTGGCACTTGCCGACAAAAAAGCCCACGAAATGGGGATACCGGACACCGAAGCGGCGGTGGCAGCGCTGGAGAATCATCCGTAACATTTCGGTAACCACGGTGCCGATAGGTTTACGCCCGAGAACACACTGATGCACAGCGACCCACGGAAAGGATCCGTGGAGGGACGCAGGACACAAAGGAGCATGTGGTGAAGGTTGGAATCAACGGATTTGGTCGAATCGGTCGTAACTTTTTTCGTGCAATCCAAGAAAGTGGAGTGGATATCTCGGTTGTGGGTATCAATGATTTAACCGACACCAAGACCTTGGCCCACCTGCTTAAGTACGACAGCATTTTGGGTCGATTCAAGGGGACCGTGGTGGCCGAAGATAACGCAATCATCGTTAACGGTATTCGGATCCCTATTTTTGCTGAACGCGATCCGGCGCAGCTGCCATGGGGCAGCATCGGTGCGGCCATCGTGGTTGAGTCAACCGGGTTCTTCACAGATGCCGAGTCGGCGGGAAAGCACATCACGGCCGGTGCCAAGAAGGTCATTATTTCGGCGCCGGCACAGGGTGAAGACATCACAATCGTGATGGGTGTCAACCACGATAAGTACAACCCGGTTACGGACAACATAATTTCCAACGCCTCGTGCACCACAAACTGTTTGGCCCCGATGGCTAAAGCCATTGATGATGCATTTGGCATTGAACGCGGCCTGATGACAACGATTCACGCCTACACCAATGATCAGAGTATTTTGGACTATCCACACAGTGATCTGCGTCGGGCACGTGCTGCGGCATTGAACATGATTCCAACAAGCACGGGAGCGGCAAAGGCAATTGGGTTGGTGATGCCACATCTCAAGGGAAAATTAGACGGCTACGCGATGCGCGTGCCGGTGCCAACCGGCTCAGCAACGGATTTAACCGTTGAGTTGAAAACAGCCGCGACCAAAGAAGAAATCAACGCGGTGGTTAAAGCGGCAGCCGAAGGTGCACTCAAGGGAATTTTGCAATACACCGAAGACCCAATCGTTTCAACGGACATCGTCACCGACCCATCCTCATGTATTTTTGATGCGTCTTTAACGATCGTTAATGGAAATATGGTCAAAGTCCTTGGGTGGTATGACAACGAATGGGGTTACAGCAACCGGCTGGTAGACCTCGTGACGTTCGTTGGCGCACAGCTCTAGTGCGCACCCTGCGCGATCTTGTACTGCCAGGATCGACCATTGCACTTCGGTGTGATCTGAATGTTCCGCTGAATGCGGAAGGTCACATCACCGACGATCTACGGATCGTGGCTGCCTTATCAACAATAAATGCGTTGCGAGAAGCTGGTTCACGCATCGTCATCCTGGCTCATCTGGGTCGGCCGAAAGGGGTCATCGCCCCCAAGTTGTCCCTTGCCCCGGTTGCGGAGCGACTCTCCCAGTTACTGAAAACTCCGGTCGGTTTTTCGTCAGACCCAGCCAATGATCACGCGGTCATTGTCGGCCTGAAAGACGGTGACGTCGTACTTTTGGAAAACACCAGATTTGATCCACGGGAAACGAGTAAGGACCCGCAACAACGTTTAGAACTCGCGCGAACCTGGGCGGCGTGGGCAGACGCCTACGTGAGCGACGGCTTTGGAGTTGTCCACCGGGAACAAGCATCCGTTACCGACCTCCCCACCCTTGTTCCCAACGCTGCTGGGTTACTCGTGGAACGTGAGTGCGACGTTTTCAGCGCGCTGCTTGAGGGAGCGGATCGCCCCTACACGGTGATTCTCGGTGGAAGCAAGGTTGGCGACAAATTGGGTGTCATTGAATCCCTACTCCCCAAGGTTGACAATCTGCTTATTGGTGGCGGGATGTCGTACACATTTTTGCTCGCCATGGGTTTGGAAATTGGGGACTCGATTTCACAACCTGACTTGGTGAAAAGTGTCCAGGGTTTTCTTACCCAAGCGGGTGAAACTGGTGTCAATGTAATGCTGCCGGTTGACTTTGTTGTTGCAGATCGATTCGCACCCGATGCGCACACGCAGATTGTGGATCGTGATGGGATTCCCGCTGACCAAATGGGGCTCGACATCGGTCCGAAAACCCGCGAACGTTACGCCGCGGTAATTGCGCAATCCGCCACGATAGTCTGGAATGGACCGATGGGGGTTTTTGAAATGGAAGCCTTCTCGGGTGGCACCCTCGCGGTGGCCCAAGCGATGGCAGCGGCACCGGGTTACACGGTGATTGGTGGAGGAGACTCGGCCGCTGCGGTTCGCATTCTTGACGTTGATCACCTCAAATTTGACCACATCAGTACCGGTGGTGGTGCCAGCCTAGAATTCTTGGAGGGTAAAAAACTACCCGGACTCACGGTATTGGAAGGTAGTAAATAATGGCGAAGAGTGATAGCCGGGTGCCGCTGATGGCGGGTAACTGGAAAATGAACATTAATCATTTCGAAGCCATCGCCTTAGTCCAAAAGTTGGCGTTCTCCCTTAATGAGGCCGACTTCGCAGCGGTCGATGTCGTAGTCATCCCTCCATTTACCGACTTGCGGTCGGTTCAAACATTGATTGAAGGCGATAAGTACGACATCAAATACGGTGCACAGGATCTTTCACCGCACGTAAAAGGTGCGCACACCGGTGATATTTCGGGTGCGATGCTCGCAAAGTTGGGTTGCAGTTTCGTGTTGACCGGACATAGTGAACGCCGCGCCAACCACGGGGAGAGTAATGCGGTCGTGAATGCGAAAACCCACGCCGCATTGGCCTGCGGAATGGTGCCGATTGTTTGTGTTGGAGAATCACGCGACATCCGTGAAGCGGGCAACACCATTGAATTCGTTCTGGACCAAGTATCCGAGTCCCTCACCGGCGTCAGCGCCGAAGCAATGGGTGACCTGGTAATCGCCTATGAACCAGTCTGGGCCATTGGCACGGGTGCGGTAGCTACGCCGGCTGATGCCCAAGAAGTCTGCTTCGCGATTCGCAAACATGTGAGTGACACGTGGAGTCCAGAGGCATCCAAGAGCCTTCGAATTCTTTATGGCGGATCGATCAAGTCCGACAACGTGGCGGCCCTGATGGCCCAATCTGATGTGGACGGGGGTCTTGTGGGCGGGGCGAGCTTGGACCCGACTGAGTTTGTCGGGATCATTCGTTACCGGATGCACCCGGCTGACCTATAGTTCCCTCGTGGGCATATCCTGACGTTCGGCTTTATCTCATAATCGAAAGGCTCCGACCCGGTAATGCTTACAGCCTTAACCATCTCGCTCGCGGTGATTCTTATTATTACCAGCGTGCTGCTGATCGTTCTTATTCTGTTGCATCGCGGCAAAGGTGGCGGTTTGTCCGACCTTTTCGGCGGTGGGGTGACTTCCTCTGTCGGTGGCTCCTCGGTGGCGGAAAAGAACCTGGACCGCCTCACGGTGGGCTTGGGACTCATTTGGGCGGCTTCCATTGTTGCGGTGGGTCTTCTCGTTAGAACCGGTTCCTAGTCACGATTTTGTCCTGCACACTCGACGTTCTTCAATTCACAATATCGTTTCGCAAAAGGAGTAAATAATGGCCGGTGGAAGCGCAATTCGAGGTAGTCGCGTTGGTGCAGGTCCCATGGGTGAGGCCGAGCGCGGCGAGGCGGCGCCTCGATTTTTTGTGTCATTCTGGTGCAGTCGTAGTCACGAATCAAAGCCCAGTTTTGCCATCGAAGCCGAAGTTCCGCAAGAGTGGGACTGTCCACGGTGTGGACTTCCTGCCGGACCGGATAAAGAGAACCCACCCATGCCACCAAAGGTTGAGCCGTACAAGACCCATTTGGCCTATGTCAAAGAGCGTCGTTCGGACAAAGATGGCGCAGCGATCTTGCAAGAGGCAATTGATAAATTACACGGTAACTAGTAGGTCGGTTAAGGCGTACAGTTCGGCCGCTTCAAGCCCGCGGGCCGGGGTTGTTGCAATAACGCCGGCAGGTGCCATGATCCGGTTGAGGGCTTCCCGTTTGGTTTCCCCTCCAATGAGTAACACTGTGCAATTCGAATTATTCAGGGTGGGCAAACTTAGGGTTACCCGCTCCGGCGGTGGCTTAGGTGAATCGTGCACCGCCACCGCGACCGAGCGGGAATCCAACTCGGGTCGATTGGGAAATAATGAGGCAATATGCCCGTCGGGACC
>Ga0105053_10009451_pt1 | contig 12409 bp, 2 predicted proteins | sample BON01_FD_78093 | JGI IMG/M metagenome (GOLD analysis project Ga0105053, IMG submission 78093) | Freshwater microbial communities from Lake Bonney liftoff mats and glacier meltwater in Antarctica - BON-01 | ecosystem: Environmental > Aquatic > Freshwater > Ice > Glacier meltwater | place: Lake...
CTCATCGCTTGGAGGTTCCCAGCAAGTGTCGCGGGTCAGCTTGTTGTAATAGTACACTCGACCTGTGGAAGGGTCCACTGCTCGTCGCCAGTGTCTAAAATTATTTTCATCATTCATGTCGCTATATTGTAATAACCGTTTTCGCCCCATGCCGTTTCGTAGTTTCGAAGTTACTAATACACTAATACAATGTACTTGGAAAGTGGCCCAGGTGAACATATGATGTAATTTTTTAAAGAACTACAAGTAGACGGAAGTAGTGGATAAAAGCCATCAAATGCTAATTTCTTTTATAAAATAAACAAGAGTATCTTGTCGAAAGATAGTTGTTTGAATTTATTTCAAAAAAGTTTAAAAATCTATTCTTGGAGCTCAATATCTTCTGTTTCTTCCTCTTGCGTTGCGACCTTCTGAAAGGCACCTTTCGAATCATTGTTTGAGGTGAGGGCCTTACTTTGCATCGCACGTTGGTATAAGATCCCACCTGTTAACGAAACGCACATAAACCCAATCCCAATAGCAGTTGCGTGGTGCTCCCATATAAGAGTGTTTACCAAAACTGTCGCAAATTTACAAACAACTCCTAGCACTGAAAAAGCAGTCGCTTGCAACATCTTTCGTGCATTCATTCCAAAATACGAAATTGCGACTCCAAAAAAACAAGATGCGAGAATAGACTCTCTTGCAAAACCAGTAGTGTCCCGTAGCGAAGCAAATGCTGTGGAGAGTTCAGCATACTCCCCTGTTCCAATTAGAAAAACGGGGTATAACATACTTGCAATGAGATTGTTGTATAGAACGAGTCCCCATGGTTTGAGTGAAACTTCTGTCACAACCTTTTTAACAAGAATGGTGTCGATAACCATAGAAGAGACATAAGCGAACCCCCAAAAATAGGCTGTGGATGAAAAATCCATGTCCGTGGCAACGTATCCGATTGCTCCAAGAATAATCAGTACCAGAGTGCCAAATACCTTCAATCCTGGTAGAGGTGTTCCTAACATAACGGTCTCTGCGAGCGTAGTTAATAGCGGTACAGTTGCGCGTAGAACGATGAACGTATCGACATTGGCATGTTGTAAAAGTTTCATGTTGCAAGCAAGGGCAACAAAGAAAATGAGGCAAGCAGGAGCAAATGCTTTCATCTTCTTCAGGTCCAATGCATCTACTTCCACCAAGCCTGTCTTCCCAGCTATCAACGCAACCATCCAAGAGACAGTGAGCTGCATGAAGGTTAAGGAGGTGGAGTACGGCCACTCGATTACTGCCCACTTGTTGATAACCACGAGACACGAGCTACTAACTGCGTAACCCACTGCTATAAAACTGGCTTGCATCATTACCGAAGACATTCTGTGTTTTGCTTCCAACTGGAATTCTTACGTACGATCACACTAGTTGATGATTCAAGTGTACGGTAGACCCTGGAAGACGAAATCCAAACATATTTTTTGAACGTTAGATCACAGATGAGTCGCGCCCAAACTTTTGAGGAGTGGGCTCGAAATAGTCAACTGAATGTCGAAGCATTGGAAAGTCCTTCGTCGATTGAAGCGTTTAGTCAACCTAATGTTCAAGTCTCTGAAAAACAAAGTCCAACTTCGATTGAAAAGTTTAACGGTGAGTTGGATCAATTAGCAGCGCAGCTACAGCACGACAGAGAAATGCTCAGAGCAACTTCAGATGATGACTCTTCAAGTTCTTCGTATTTTGAAAATTCTTCCCACCATTCAACGAATCATCTTATATCCCGTCGCAATTCGTGGCAGCACATGGAGAGAATCAAGCCAGTAGCAAATCGAAAGGAATTGAAGATGCAACGCCACTTTTCAGATCACTTTTCATCTAGCCCTTCTATTACAAAACACCGTGATACTTTTGAATCAGTAGAACGTTTGAGAAATCTGCATAGGAAGGTTGAAACCGCAGTGAACCTTGATGACCATAACGCTACAAGGCAATCTTTAACTGATATCGAACGAATCAGCAGTAAAATATACCACGAGATACTTGAGCAAGCAGGATTTGCCAGTACTAGTATTCTGGAAAATCAAGTTGCAATTCAAGAAACCAAGTTGCCTGAATATGAAAGATTGGCTACTAAATCGCTACGTGTTGGAATTTCCTTAATAACTGGTGCATTTTGTAGAATGGATATTCATCTAACTCGTCAATGTTTTAACAAATGGAGATCTCAACTGATGGAATTCCATAGAGCAAAGCATGCATGTAACACACTGTCGTTGCTCTCATTGATGAACGTACGTTTAACATTAGCCAAGGGATTCAGTCGTTGGTTTCATTTCACAGAATTGGCGAAAAAGCGAGAACTATTAGAGAAACAAAAGAAAGTTCACACTCTCATACGAGAATCTGGCATATTTGTGAACCGTGAACGAATTCGAACTTCATTTTTAATTCTAGGAGCGTCATTCAAATCATATTGGGCCAGAAATCTGTACCGAAGATTTTTACACTGGAAGAATGTTTTGAAATGGGAAGATAATCTTCACGTACTTGCTGTATGTCGAGTTTGGGAGAGACTGACAGTTCACAAAAGAAACAGTATCATATTAGGCAAGATGGAGCAATCGTGTGCGAATTTCGCTGTCAATCAATTTGAACAGGCTGCGAAAGGTTTTATTGTTTGTAAAATTATCATGAAAACTGAGCGCAGGTCAATGTGTAAATACTTCCGCCAATGGGCTTCCAGGTCAAATAGCAATGCAGTTATCAAAAGGTTTTTTCAATGGAAACACAATGTTGATAAGCAAATAGCGATAAAATACAGAATGCAAAAATTTCTCGGACGCATATTCACGAGACTTGCTCGTCAAAAATTGCTTGTTGCTTTTGGATTTCTGAACCAATATGCGTTAAAGCGCAAGTCGGTACTTTCGAATTTTGCCATGCGGTTCAGCAGAATATATCAACATGCACCTGCAACTCGCTGTTTCTTCATTTTAAAGAATCACATGAGAATGTATAACGTAGTTGAGAAATGTATTAGTGCCAGCCGCAACAGAATCCTTTTCCATAATTTTCAAAAATGGAAATATCGCGATTGGGTTTCTAAAATCCCATTGTCACAACGCTTCCCTGGGTTTAAATCCACTTATTTGCTACTTGGAAATATTGTAAGGCGATGGAGAAATGTTCGTTTAAGTAGCGCGTTTAACAATGTTCGTTTGCAATCGTTGCACAATCATGCTCACGGCAAGGTGCTTGATGCGAAACGAGCTTTGGTACATGTATTTATAGGTAATGATACCAGGCGTTCGGTTCGTCGAGCATTGAATAGTTGGAAGCAGCACGCCATTCATTGTTCTCTTGTTCAACGGATTTTATCAAAATGGAAGAACAGAACTTTGCTACAAGGCTTCAATCGGTGGAGTGAAATTTCCAGATCCACTTCGACAGCAAGAATTTTCTTGGAGAAAACTTTGGATAATTGGAGAAAGTTTCGTATTAGGAAAGCTTTGTGCTCGTGGACTCGATTTGTGCGTACTTCTAAGGACTCGTCAGAATCGTTGAGATTAACAATTGTTCATCGATTTCGGGCTTATCGACGCAATTTATTACGTCAAGCTCTTCAGATGTGGAGCAGAACTTCAAAGCAAGAAAGTTTTCGAATATCGAGTTTACAAAAATTCTCTCTTTACTTTCGAAATAGTTTGCTAGCTAAATCATTTCGAACCCTTGTTTCAAGAACACTTGGTATAAAACGATGGGAACGAGTCATGCATCGAATTCTTGCATCTTGGATGCACGGAAACAAATTCAGAGCATTTGTTCGCTTGAAGCAAAGTACAGGAGCTAGTCGTTTTTCTAGAGTTGTCGTTCTTATCACGAGCTCGCTCAATGCGTGGAACAATGCTACTAGAAGAAGAATGGTCTTTGCATTTGGTTCTTGGCACAAGTACTCGAAATTCCTTTCAAGACAATCCTATTTGATGAATAAGATTTTGAAAACATGGGGGTACCGTCGTTTAATGATCGGGTTTAAACGCTGGAATTCTCAAACTATTTTCGCTCGCAAGAGAATCATAATTACTCGCAAAGTAATTCTTCGCCTGGAACATTTGAGACTCTCTTTAGGGTTTACAAAGTGGCACGAAGTATTTGAAAATGCTTCGAAATGGAACTCGTTATTGTCTAGGACTATTTCAGATTGGCGGCATAATCTACTCGCTTCCGCATATCATCAACTTGTAGATTGGACAGTTGGAGCTTCGCAAACCAGACGTAGTTTATGTCTGCGTGTATTCAATAAATGGGCTTATTCGATGATCTGCCAGGCCTTCAGAACCTGGACAAGTTATGCGAGCCAGCAGAAATCTATTTACCTTTCTTGTAAACCTATCATTCGAGGAATGATGTTTCGGAAGCAGTTATTGGCGATGAATAAATGGAAATCAGTAATGACTCGTGACACTCTAGCATCACGGGTAATTACTTCTATTATAAAAAGGATGCTACAAAGAAATGTTTTTTCTGCGTTTTATAGTTGGAAAACACGGCTTATGAAGATCCGCCATGAGAGTTCTTTAATGAGAACTGCTTTTAGCAGATGGAGAACAAGGAACCTCAAAAACTACTGGAGCAAATGGCGCTCTAATTGTCAACAAGTTGACAACTTGAAAGGTTTGAATGACGTGTTTCGTAAAATGAAATATTTCAATCTAAATCAGGGTTTTAGCACTTGGCGTCGATACGCTTTCAATATCTTTCCAATACAACGAATTCGGATGAAACGATGTATGATATTGCTTCGTAAAGGCACATCCATTGCCATCTCGAGAGCTGCATTCGCTCGATGGCGAACCCAAAGCATGAAGGAGTCTAACGTTAAAAGGACACTGACTAAAATTTTCAGCAATTACATCACTGATTCACTTTGTGTTGCAATGAATCGCTGGAAGAGTTTTGTATCAATCGACACATTTGTCTCTGGATTGGTTTCAACAATGATGCAACACGAACTGTCCACTGCGTTTCGTACTTGGTTAAGTTGCATTGAAAATCAAATGATGCAAAGTAAACTCGTGAAAATCACAGCAAGATGGCAACATCATACTATTAGTCATGGGTGGAATCAATGGATGAAATTCATATCATTTCAAAAGCGACAAGGCAAATATTGTCTGAAGATTATTCAGCAGAGTAGGAAATATCAAATAGGAATTTGTTTCCGTCGCTGGATGTCATTTATTTCTACCAATAAATTGACGAGTTATCATCTTGGAATGCTTTTTGTTAAATGGAAGCGAATGAGACTCTATAGCGGATTCGCAGAACTGAAACATTTGGTAAAAATGACCAAAAAATTAAGGACAATATGGAGCAGGAATCGAATACTCTTCCTAAATGAGTCTTTTTCGATTTGGACTGAATGCTGTCATGCAGATACTCAAAGAAACAAGTTACTTGGAAAATTGCTATTGCGACAAAATTTTAAATCGCCATTGAAATCTGCATTCGCGCAATGGACTGCTTTTGATAAATGTTTTGAAAAGCAACAAGTGGGATTCAAGATACTGTTTCGATTGCTGCGGCTTCGTTCCAACAATGCGATCAAAAAGTGTTTTGAGCGGATTCGTGGATATGGATTGTTTCGTGGAGATGATGTCAATATTATAAGTGTCAAGGCGATTCTACTCAAAACTTCACTTCGAGCTCGTAGAAAATGTTTCCGAAAATGGCAGAGAAATTATTACTTGTGGAAGAATAATTTATTGAGGAGAACTTTTGATTGCATCGTTCATTCGAATTTGATAGATATTCATGTTTGCGAAGTTTTTTCAAAAGGACGTACATTAAGAAGGAAAACGCAAGCATTTAAGGGTTTAAAAAATGCTATATATAGTAGAAGGAATAAAGAAGACAAATTGCGGACTTTGCTGAATAAATATCAGAATCCAACCGAGTATTCATTTAATATTCTGAAACGTCATTCTGAATTAATGCGATCTTTTGAAGTCAAATGTTTGATTATAATGTCGAACTATAATGAGCACTTGATGCGCATGGTATGGAACCGATGGACTAGCATAGCTTCAACAACCGAGAAGCTCAATCTTCATCTACAAATATTTAAAGAACGGTTCTCTCGGTGGAAGCAGTTTCTCCGTAACAAGAAATTATATCGATGGCTTGCAAGAAACCTATTCGCAAAATTGAACAGGTATTCCCAATCCCGTTTAGCAAATGCGTTCGATGAGTGGATGCTGCAAGATGGTAGGATATTAAAGGTGTCAAACTGTCTTCATCAATGGTTGAAAAGAAACTTGGTGGCTATTAAGCTCAGGTATTTCCGCTATTGGGTACAAACATCGCAGAATCTTTTCAAAGCAAGATTAATCTTGGATAAATGTACCAAAGTATTCTTGAGACGTAGCATTCGTTTGTGGCGTACGGTTTCAATCGCACATGGTTGGTTGAAGTACTGGGCTACCGATACATACCATCAAGCAATTCGTCATTCGTTTGACACTCTAAGATCATTCGGTACAAAGCAGCTGATTTGCCGGCTGAAGATGAGGCACGTGCTAGGTAGATGGCGCAAGCAATTGATTTTCCAGGCATTTAGATTATGGCAACTTCGTGTGGTAAACGCTAGAACCTTGCAACGCGTGATAAAACGATTAGGCAATGGGATGAAGTTTCAAGGTTTTTTACAATGGAGATCATTCATGGATTTTCAAGCGAAGAAACAGTTCTTTATTCGTAAATGGATTGAATCCGGAAAGCGTAACAATTTAAAAGTCGCATTTGATTGCATATCACATTATGGCCAGGCAAAATCAGTTGTATACAAGTTGCTTTTGAAATGGCAGCATTTGAAACTGGCAGGTTGTTTGAAAAAGTGGAATGAGGTCATGAAATTTTATTGTACTTCCGAAGTAGTAGGGGAAAAATTTCATTTTAGATTTATGTGGGTTTCCAAGTCAAGATTGTTCAAAATTTGGAAAGCGGATGTCAGAAGAAAACGTGCGCAGCGATATACTGTGGGACGTCTAGTGGAACAGCTTGGATTTCGAAACCAGCGAGTGTTCTTTGATAAGCTGAAGGGACTTTTGGCATTTGAATATGTGTTTCAGAAACTGACCAGGGTGATTGACAAATGTTTTGTTCGTCATGGATTTAGACGTTGGGTTGAAGCATTTTGGGCAAATCAAATGGCAACGAATGTCAACACCATTGTGGCACTATGTAGCCATGCCTCACTTGCAGCTATCAAGAAAGCAGTGGAGAAACAAGTTGAAATTATAATAGGTGACAGTGATGCGGAAACCCGAGTATTTATGCACTACTCTCTGATTGCCAAAACGAAGAAGTCTAATCGGGTTCTCCTGGTGACGAACCATAATAAACAACCTCTAGCAACTGTGACGATTCCTGAGAATGTTTCCTCAGCAAAGATGGAAAAAATACTTTGGTTGCTGGGTCACGTTGGGTCTCTTTTAGGGTCCCAATGGATGAAACATATAACATCCACCTGGAAAACAATGCTTAAGTGTCTTAAACACACGAAATCTCGGGCTTTAAGAGAAGCTGTCACAATATGGAAGAGCAAAGTGCTAACGGATACTAAACTTTCCAGAATTTGCGTTCGAATGTACCATTTCAAGTTACGGCTAGGGTTTCAGCGTTGGGTTTCGCATTTGAAGATATTGAATTCGGCCATTCAGTTGATTCAAACCCTTGTTCGAATGAACGACAAGACGTTCGAAATTCGAAAACGTCGATTTTTGAGAAAATTGGATCAGCATCGACAAAGTTGCTTGGAGCATCATTCAAAATTGATTCAACGGTCTTTTGTTGGCAAACTTTTAGTAACGAAATTTCAAGTTCTGTTGCGAAAAGGATTTTTCAAATGGTGTCAGTTCACCAGTGAAATATCGACTTCAGATAGATTTTTGTTGCGCCTAGCCCAGTCCGATAATACCAATCGGATGTTTCGAACTAAATCGATTTATTGGAGGAAATGGGTTACGAGTACACAACTCTGCCGGGATCAAAATATTGAACGAGTGAAAAAGATGGATGCTCTTAAATCAAGCACGCTGTCTAGATTGCACTATCTGACAAATGAAAAACATAATCCGGTCTTGAGATACTTCAAAAAGCTTGAACTGCACTGTCAAAAGATGAAACTTCTAGACCATGTATCCGAAATAATGTTATCCAATTTCAGATCTGGTATGTGTCGAGATGTGTTTGTCACATGGCAAAGGCACACTCAAGAGAAGGTGAACGCGAAGCTTTCGAAATCTTTGACGGATGTGAAAGCGCTTTTTGAATTGGAACTACTGACTAACATTCATAAAGACCAGAATCGTTCCTTGCGATCGTCGTTTGATCAGTGGATAGTCGTCTGTAGCTCTCATCAAGCAGCCGCTAGCAATTTACTGCGTGCTTGCTTTCACACTTGGTCTCGTAACACAACATATCAGTTGCTCCTCCACTCTACTTTTACGATAAAATCTTCATTTCGCGAGAATGCTATTACAAGACAACGAGAAACATTTCATTTATGGCAGGCATATCTCTTACGTAGAATATCAGCCCGAAAAGTTATTCACAGATTGTTGCAATTCTCAATTTATTACAGGAAAAATCAAGCTTTCAAATCGCTGTGTGTCAATTGCCGAGCAACAAGGCAGATAGATTCCTTTATGGTGAAGCTTGCAAGAATTGTTTCCAGAAAACAAGTTGGATTTGCATTTTATATGTTGCGATCAAATTCTCAAATATATCGAACTCTGCGAAGTGTTTTTCGAAGATATTTTTCTCCTAGACATTTTGTCCGATTGGGTTTTGTCAGATGGAAGAATTTTATCAAGATGTTTCAAAGTTCTCATCGCAAGATTATCGCAACGTTGATTTCGTCGAAACTGTCAGCTTGTAGTTTCAATATCAGCAACCTGATCGTTCAAAATAGCTTCAAAAAATGGAAATATCTGAACATAGTGGGAAATTCCAACTTATTGCGACAATTATTTTCTGCTTGGAAGTTTTCTACGAAGCAGCGGAAGGTAGCTGAAAGGGCAAGTACATTATGCTGGCATTTGGCTCACAATAATCGCCGTGTGTTATCTCACGTGTGGAATGTATGGGCATCTCATATAAAGCGCTCATTCAAACTGAACACCTTTTACAAAATGGTTTCACGCACCAGAGCACAATTTCTGTTCAAGCGATCGACATTTTCGAGATGGAAAAGACTTTCTATTGTCACGAGGAACGCTAAGGAGTCATTAAGAGTTCTCTCTCTACAAAGGTACTTTTTGAGATGGGTTCGTTTTAGGTCCTTGTTATTGAAACGAAGCATCGCTCTCTGGAATTGCACTCGAAGACACTCGCGTCAGCACCAACTCTATCGAGACGCATTTTTGACTTGGAAATGTTTCGTTGGGCGTATTCAAAATCAATTATATCATTGCCTGGCACAACAGCTAAGTGATAGCGTCACAGAAGTTGTCCACGAAAAAGAAAACAGAATACGAAACTTGGAACAAACGCAACAGGTGGAGCAAGATCAGCTCTTGGATTCGAAACGTAAATTCAAATCGTTGAAAAGCCAAGCAAAAAAGAGAATTCGGGAATTAGAACACGAGTTAGAAACTCTTCAATTAGGATGGAAACAACAAACAGAAAAACTTGCTGCAGAGCAATCTCAAAATTCAGAATTATCTGTTCAGTTATTGTCTCAAAAGCGAGTTATTCAATGTTGCGAGCTTCAATTGCTCAAGTCTAATGAAGAGAATTCCCATTTGAGGTCATCTTTGAACGAGCGTCCCTTGAATTTATCGGATTTGAAGATGGAAGATATGGTGCCTCATGATGAACACGAGGATTTAAAAATGTATTGTGCGGATATCGAGAAAAAATATTTTCAAGCAGCTTCTAATGCATCTACATCATCGAGACGACTAGAAAAAACAACAAAACGTCTTCGAGGTTTTAAAACGGAGTATCATGAGATGCGGAATAAGTTGGCAGAGGTCAGTCTCGGCTCAAGAGTCGAACGGGAGTCTTTCTACCAGGGTCTTTTAGAAAGTATTTTAAACGATTAACCCCAATTTTTGTATCGGAAGTTTAAAATAGGATTATCTTTCTATTCTGGTCTTCTAGATTAAATAGAGCGAAATACGATAAAACTATTAAAAGAGCGATTTGAAACATTCATTATTATCGGAAGTTTAATATAGGATCATTCATGAATGGATCATCGCTCAAGGCCGATTGCACCGCGAGTGTAGCTTGAGCAACCCGCGCTTCATTCGCGATCTGAAGTGCTTTTGATTTCGATTTGTACATATTGGATCTCTCTGTGGCAATTTGTAGCCTAATTGAACTGAAGTGCTGTTGCTCTCTATTTAACGATGACCTCTTGTGCTCCAACTTGTGCATATCATTTTGTACTTTTGCACGTAACGCGTCATTTTCGTTATGCATATTCAAAGCCTGAACATGTAATTGCTTAGTGTCTTTATAATGATTCATTTCAGCTTCGAGCTTCGATCTGGCATCTTGAACACGGTCCCCCTCAGTTTTGAGCTGCAGACGCTGATCATTTAGCTCTACTTGAGATTTTTCCATGTTGTAACTTTGTTCCTCGAGTAGTCGCCGCGTTTGCATATGGGCTTCTCGCGACTGTCGCAACTTCAATTCTTCTTCCCGGAATCTAGAGCTCATGGTTTCGTGCTGACGGGTGCGTGAGCTGCAGTCTGATTCAAAGTTCCTCCTATCTTGTGCAAGCATTTCCGAATCCGAATCCAATCTTGCTTGCTTTCTGAACATTTCCTTTTGAAATTCATGTTTCTCAGCTTCCCAAACCATCTTGGCTTCACGCAACTTAGCCCGTTCATCCATAGCATCACTTCTGATGAATTCTGCTTCAGTTTTGAGAGTTAACTGCAGCGCCTCCATTCGAGAATGTTCTTCTTTGAGTCTCATTCTATCTTCTGCAATTGCGAAACTCATTTGCTTATTAGATACCTCAAATAGAGTTTGCATATCACGCAGTTTCAGCACCTCTTGAGATGCTTGCTCTAACTGAAGACGGGCTGCATTTTCCATATCCGTCACCATTCGTTCTCGGCTTTCTAAATGAGCAATTCGAGCTGCTTCACTGGTTTCAAAACGGGTCTGCAATTTTAATTCGATAGAGCTCAACCGTAAAGAACTTTCCGAGAGGCAAGTGGAAGTCTCGGCAATTACATGTGCTGTTTCTTGCTGCCGATTCGCAACTTGCAATTCTCGTGAATGGCGTTCTTTGAGACGCTCTAACTCTTGCTGCAATGAATTTACAACCCGTTTAGATCCCTCCTCGGTTTCAAGTTTAGAAGTCAAGGCTATTTGTTCGCGTGATTGCAATTCTTCGTTTTGAATTTTGATCGCTTGTACATCCGCTTCAAGTTGTTTAATCTTTTGTGAATTTTCAAACTTAAGCTTCTCTCGTTCTGTTTCCCATCGACGAGATTCAGTGTCTTTCAATTGTTCAAGATCATTTACGAGTTTTGAAATGGACTTCATTGTTGCATCATTTAATAGACTATCTATTTGAAGCGATGTTGCTGGTTTCATCCCTGGTGATTGTGATTTTTTAAAAACTGTTGCGTTTTTTGTTTCCATTATTGGTGAAGACACAACCAGCTTTCCAGGTAATGTATCCTTTGTTTCCGTCTCTGTTTGATCATCAGTGTTTCTTGGTCTTACCTTGATAGTTCTTTTCAGAGAGTCATCAATTTGAATTGGGTCAGTGAACGGTACCGGTTTTGAAATAGTTGGTACTTTAGACGGAACAGGGGTATCATCATCACTGGAATCTGAAAATACAATCTTAGAACTCGGTTTGCTCACAATAAGCGATTTAATGCCGCTATTTACATTGCGGCGAGTTCTTCTACGTGGAGCTACTGTGTAGCCAGCCTGACCGATAGAATTTCTTCCACTTTGAGCTTCCCTACTAGGAAGATAGCTGGAAACAATCCCGTCATCTTGTATTTCTGGGGGTATTATTTTTTCGGGCACAAACTTTGAAATAGACGGTTTTTCCACAGGTTTATTAGTTTTTGAAACGTCATCCGGCATCAGATCATTCAAAAGATCGTCATGTCCCCAGCTGTCATTTTCATCGACTACTGATTTTTCATCGTCTACTGATTTTTCATCAACGTCCAACTTTTTATCCAGGTGCTCAATATCTGTAAATTTTACTTTTCGAGGGGCTGCAGGTGGAGAAGATGGACTGATCGGCGATACATGTGACTGATACATGTTCGTTTTGGGGCTTATCAGTGGCTCAAGCGATTGGTCTGCATTTTTTGAACTGATCGGCGATACATGTGACTGGTACATATTCGTTTTGGGGCTTATCAGTGGCTCAAGCGATTGGTCTGCA
>Ga0105053_10009453_pt1 | contig 12403 bp, 11 predicted proteins | sample BON01_FD_78093 | JGI IMG/M metagenome (GOLD analysis project Ga0105053, IMG submission 78093) | Freshwater microbial communities from Lake Bonney liftoff mats and glacier meltwater in Antarctica - BON-01 | ecosystem: Environmental > Aquatic > Freshwater > Ice > Glacier meltwater | place: Lake...
TAAACGTATACATACAAATAGGGTGTTGCATGTGATGCAACCCCCTACTTCCATTATAGCCCCCCCCCCCCTCCCACCCCTCCTCCCCTCCACAAAGACACACACACGCCGTGTGTCCCCAAAAGACACGGCAGCTGGCACTACGTACTACAGCGTCACCCTGAATGTGTTTGCTGCTCAAGACAGACGGCTGCTCGTAGCGGGCATGCCTCATGCCTCCTGACGCATGCAACAGCCATGCAACAAGCATGCAGCAGGCATGCAGAACAGGCGGCACACGGCCGCACCACCTCCTGTCTCACCTGTCACACATCTCGCACTTTGCACACACATCTCTTATATTGCTCTCTTGTCACACACGTCTCTCACTTGTCACACGCATATGTCACATGTCACACACATATTCCACGAGTCACACACACATCTCACCTGTCACACACGTCTCTCGCTTCTCACACACATCGCACACACAAGCCGCACTTCTCACACACATCTCTCACATCTCGCACACACATCTCACATTCCACACACACATCCCACTGACCATATCACACACCACACACGCCACAAAACACAGCAACAGCACACCCCTCGGCCACTCTCCCCCCACTACCCCTCACCCGCTCCTCAGCGCTTAGAGCAACAGCCTCTTTTTGAGCACGAGGTTCTCCATGATGCACGCCTAGAGAGGATGGGTGTAGATGCGGAAGCGGCTCGACATGCGCGCTCTGCTGCCACACACCGCTGCAGGAATGCGAGAGAGACCTCCAAAGACATGAATGCGAGAAAGACCGGAGACAGCAAGAATGTGAGAGAGAATGTGAGAGAGAATGTGAGAGTGACTCCGACTCACTGGCAGGGGAGGAAGTCGCAAGGCAGTGCCGAGGGATTCGATGACGGCTGCAGCCAAAGAGAGCCGTCAGTCGATGACGCCTGGAGGCAAAGAGAGGCGCAAGAAAGTGGCGAGAGAGTCGATCTTGTTCTCTTTGCCTGCAAAGAGAGAGTCGATGACGCCTCAAGCCAAAGAAAGTGGCACCACATAGACTCGCAACCACTCGCCACCGCCGAGAGAAAGGACTACCACACCCTCGCTCTTGACGTCTTGCCGCAGTCGCGCCAAAGAGACAGGCAAGTGCACGGCAGCGGCGAGAGAAATACGCAACACACCCTCGCTCTTGGCGTCTTACCACTGTCGCGCCAAGCGCTTTGGCCCCCGTCGACCCCGCCCCCTTCCTCCTTGCCTGTACACTTGGCTCTCCCCCGCACGGTAAGGCCATTAGAAAGAAGTGGACAGAAAGAGGGCGTGTGGGAGGGACCGAGAGAGAGGGGGAAAGAGGGCGTGTGGGAGCAAGCGAGAGAGAGAGGGAAAGAGCGCAAAAGTCTCGCGAGCGCCCAGGCGCAATCGCACAAGATCCGCCTTCAACTTCTCGACGCCCTAGCCTCGGGGCAAGTGGCCACGCAGCAACTCCTCGACGCCCTTTAACCTACTCCTTGCACGTGCCATTCATACATTTCGGTCTAGGCTAATCTACTTGCATCTAATTGCATCTACTTGCATCTTTTTGCATCTACTTGCATCTACTCGATATTTTTGGGTTCTCACTTCAGAGAAGCCACAAAAGACCACAAAAGAGACCTACGATTTGAATTTGAAACCATAAACTAAATCTTCTCAATTTCTCCTCCTCACTTTATCCAATCTTGACTTTGACTTGAAGATTTTCAACTTTCTCCTAAAAGGGGGTCTTCTCTGTAATATGAGACTTGTCCACTTGCTTTTACTGATAATAGAACAGTATGCTCTAAAAACGTGTGTGTGTGTGTGGGTGTAATCAATGTTTCGTGTAATCAATGTTGGGTGCAATCAATGTTTCGCACATGAATCAATGTTTCGCACATGAATCAATGTTTTGCACATCGGCGGCCCTGATCGAAAAGCCGAAATGCGATAACCACCCGATACTGCCCGCGCGCTTTCTACTGCACACAAGACGCCTGAGCGCACGTCCTAAATGCGCACAGACCATCCAGTTGCCGTCTTCCGCAACCATGTTCTGCCGTGTGTATACATGAAGGTCGTATTCCCTGCCGCATTTTGTAAACACCCGTGCACACTCCCAACACCCATTGGATCTGAAGTCCTGGCCCTCCAAGGGGTAGTAATTAGAATTGGCACACAACCTAGAGTTCAGGCATGTACTCTCCCACAACACAGACAGCTGTTTCTACCAATCCTCCGGGTTTCGTGTATTGTTGCTGCGGTCTGTAGAAATGATGGACACACACTTTGTAAACCATGTCCTCCGACCACCGACCACCAATGCTAAGTCGATGCATGAGTGCCTCATGCATCGACAGAGATGCATGAGTGCCTAACATGTCCGCCACCGCGCATGCGTCTTGCATTTGTGTCACGGAGCATGTGCGGTCTGCCAGTACCACCCCGCACTACACCAACGGATTTTGCCGGATGTAGCTCACGACCACCGCGGCATACAGATGTGTATTCATTAAGAGTAGCGGTTGAAACCTCTGAGAATGCAGGCTTATCTGATTAGTACAGCCTATACATCAGATGACTTATCTGATTGGTACAGCAATGACGTATCTGATTGGTACAGCCTATTGCATTTGGAGTGTCATTGAATCTCAATCTCCAATTAAAGGCCGTCAAGGAGTTGTTGCGTTGGGTGTAGGGGGGTAACCTACTCCACACCTCACTTCACACTCTAAAATCGACTTCTCGTCATCCTATACTCAACCCGCACCCGTCGTCTTTATATACACTGTATATGTAGACATATCTGCATGTCGACATACATATAGACATATCTGCATGTCTACATATATATAGACATTAGACATATCAGCATTATCCATCTACACTCGCAGGCTAAGCGATTATATAACAAGGCTACGGGACCACATGTAGGAACAATCTTCAATTTTATCAATCAAGAATCAATTTTCAATGTAGAATCGATTTGCAAATACATTTCACGTAGCATCAAGTTCCAAACGTTGCAAACATGTATGCTAGAAGATCCAAGTCAAAGGTACAATCACTTTATGCACGTAGTAAGTGCAAGGCAAATGTAGTGATCAAGTCCTTGAGTGCAGTTGCTTGTTTGATTGCGGCATTTGTTGGCTGCACTGCTCCTGCGCGCCAGGAGGACATGTCATTCTGAAATGCCATCTGAAATGGCTTTCTGACCGTGACATTACATTGTGACATGGGTTGCTAACATTGGATTGTGACACTTCCATTCGACTTGTCTTCTTGACACTAATACTCGACATGTATTGACACCAACATTTGACATGCCCTCCTGACACTCACATTCGACATGCCTTCCTCACTCTAATATTCGACGTGCCTTCCCCATCTGCGTTCCGAACACGCCAAAGAGCGTCGTGTGTATACAAGGATCGGGGTTTTTTCATTAAAATCAAAGAATCGAGATGTGCATGCACAATCAAGATGCATCCACCATTACGAGACCCACCTGCAACTCAAGTGCCACACCACACCTCAGCACCGAGTGGCACACCACGTCTCAGCGCCTGACTTGCTCAAGAGTGATGTGCGATGGTAATCGTGCACAATGGCGCACTAGTGTGCAACACGCAACTCAGCCCATACCTGCGGTGGCGCAAGCACGGTAAACTTCGGACGGCCTGCATGTGTTACACATGGCGCAGGAGATACATGTGTCCCATCGTGGAGGAGATAGATGTGAGACAGAGAGAGAGAGAAAGATACATGTGTTACACATGGTGTTACACATCGTGGAGCAGAGCGAGGGCCTTGACCTCCGCAGCCGCGAGTACCAAGTCTTCAGGCATCACTGCGTCGCCGGCACTGCGGGCGTTGCCCGTGAGGGCCGCCTTGGAATCATGCAGCGCCAGCACTACTCCCCCCACAACAATAATAGCGGGAGGTTTGACGTTGCTGGCGAGCATGTCAGCCACCACATGAGTGAGATCAGAGCGCAGGGTGCGCTCGCGCGGCGTCGTGGCGCGCTCGATGATGGCGACGGGCGTCTTTGCTGGGTACCCGTCAGCCAATAGGGCGTCTACAAGTTCGGGCATGCGCCCGACGGCCATCAGAAACACGCACGTCTGCTCGGCGTGAAAGGGCGGCACGTCCGGCACCTCTTCCTCCTTGTTGATGCCCGTGCAGAAGACGACGCGGTTGGCAATGCCGCGGTGCGTCACTGGGATGCCTGCCGCGAGGGGGCCAGCGAGAGCAGACGAGATGCCGGGAATCACTTTGGGCTCCACACCAAGCCTTCGGAATTCAAGCACTTCCTCGCCGCCCCGCCCAAACACGTAGGGGTCTCCAATTTTGAGGCGCACCACATTTTTCCCGGCGAGCACCGCCTCGGCACACCAGCGGTAAATTTCACGCTGCGCCTCAAGCGCGCATCCTGGGAGCTTGCGCGCTACCTTGAGCTGCCCTGGCACCAACTCGAGGATCTCCTGCGATACCAGTCGGTCCGCCACAACCACGTCTGCCGCCAGGATGGCCTTGTGCGCCGCCATTGTCAGCAGGTCGGGGTCTCCAGGCCCTAGATGTCAGATACGTCGTGTAAAGATATCAGATACGTGCATAAACCACACTTGGGCGTGCGGCGGGCTGCCGCGCACCCACTGGATCGGACCATTGACCTGAGGAAAGTGCAAGGTCGTGTAATAATACTGCAAGGTCGAGTATTAATACTGCAACGTCGTGTATAAAAGGTCGTGTGCTAAGGGTTGTGACACGATCTTTCGTACACGACCTTGCACTGTAGTACACGACCTTGATTTTTAAAGACACTATCACACGAACTCCTTGATCAGAAAAATGGCCAGGATCCAAATCCATTTTTCGACAATGGAAGTCAAAAAATAATGACGGGTATGGATGAAACACAAAGGCACGACAATAGCAACACACACGTGGGAACAGAAACGCACTACACACATGGCAACGCAAACAGATACACACAAAGACGCCGAACATGCATGCAAATGTATCATGTACACTTGCAAGACACGTTCAAAGTACCGAAAACAAACCCTACATCCTACACCCACACACGCACACAAACAAACATCAACCCACCTACAGAAATACAAACAGATACACACCAGGAAACATATGGGCACATCAGTTCAATCATGTTATATCACAGTACACACATTTTATACTCAAACCCAACCAATAGCAAAAACAGATACCTGCATATGTACACCCATTTATACGCATGCACTCGTCTTCTTACCAGCGCCCACCAGCGTCACGGTGCCCAGTGGCTGCCCCGGCGGAGCGCGCTCGGGCAGCTTGCTCAGCATATGCGCATCAATGATGAAGTCATGCTTGGCATTGATACAGCCCACCTCCACCAGCAATCCATTCTCGGTCGGCACGAAGGTCGTGCCCTCTGCAGGGGTCCTTCGGCGCTGGCCCTTTTCCTCGCCGCCGGAAGCAGCCCGCAGCAGAAGCGCCCCGTGCGAGAGCGCCCGCCCCCCTCCATGCGGGGAGCACACAGCAGACCTCAGCTCAGCTCTGCCTCCGGCGCGCCACACCTGCCCCGACACCGGCCCGGCAAATGCTGCGATCGTCTGTCCTGCTGCGGCCCCTGCTGACATTGTAAACGCAAGGGACGCCGTCGCCAAGAGCAGGCGCATGCTTCGCGTGCCACCGCCAGCTGGCATCGCTAATGGCCGCCGGCATTCGTCACGCCCGGCCGGTGCGCGGATCGCACCTTGTGCAAATGCTCCCTCCGCATCGTCGCTCCTGTGCATCTTGTGCTCTCTCCTTCGTTGCGGCTGCTGAACGCGCACAAATCGCAACGTCCTGCTTCGAGTCCTTTGGTTTTTTTTTGAGTTTGTGCTCGTTTGTGTGCGTTCAAAAGCATGAAAAGACATCGTTTCCCAAACGGTGTGACTCAAGGGCACAGGGGAGGGGGAAGCGGTGGGAGTAGAACAAATGAAGTCCTTCCGAGTCTACTCATCCCCATACCCACCCTACACTCACACTCAACACACAGCGTGAAAGAAACATTCGTTCAATTGTGTTCCCCACGTCTTCCTTTCAGAGTACAGTTGCACGGGAATGTCATTGTACGCATTGTAAACATTGTTTACGTGACTCTATTTGTTCCATCAACATCTGTAAAAATCTATTCAAGTGTGTATTTTCTCCCATGAAACACACGCAATGTCTTCATACTTAAGTGTACTTGTTCAAACCCACATAACAAAAAAACAATGACACTCTAAATACATAGTGAATGTGCAAAACAATAAAAGAATTCAATACACAAGACGTTTGGGGAGCTTCACAGCTGCGAACTGGGTGTCTTTCGATTTCAAGGGTGGACCTGAACCCCTCGAAAATGACATTCACGAGATCTTAGGTTCGAAACGTGAGGATGGATTTTCCAACCCTTTTTTTGAACTGGTACAAAAAACGTGTCGGTGTTCATTTTTCATACCTGCTTCGGGTTGGTAATTTCTGTAAGTGCTTGGAACACTGCGAAAATTCCTGCAGAAGTGCCAGAAGATAGCCGGGTGTTGAGGGCGCGCCGTTTATGTACGCAACCTCCGATCGCCTCGACACCTGGCTCATCCCCTCCGGAACGACCCAGTCCAGACAATGACACGAGTCAACCATAGTCTGACGCAACGTGCCTCTGTAACACCGCTTCTAGTACTTTGTCTTGCCTTTTTCAACAAAAAGAGCATGATAAAGCGGAAGTAAGCACTTCAAGAGGTGGTACGGGGGCACGTTGCGTCAGACCATGGTTGACTTGTGATTTTGTCTAGACCCGGTCGTTCCGGATAGGATGAGCCAGGTGTCGAAGCGATTGGAAGTTGTGTACATAAACGGCGCGCCCTTGACACCCGGCTATCTTCTGGCACTTCTGCGGGAACTTTCGCATGTCCCGCGGGGCCTTACAGAAATCGCAGAGGTCAAGCAGGTACAAAAAACGAACCAAAGTGGTATTGTGTACCAGTTCAAAAAAAGGGGTCCGAAAGTCGATCCTCACGTTTCGAACCTAAAATCTCGTTGATTTCTTTTTCGAGGGGTTCAGGTCCACCCTTAATGTTTCTTACTCCTCTTGCTGAGGTTACTCCTTAATAAACACTCTTCATAAAAAATTAAAAATACACAAGATACGTGCGAAACATGAATTCATAAATAAAATTAGAATAACTTGAACACACAATGAAATGTATAAAGAAACACAGAAGCATAAATCAATAAATAAAATAATTATAACCAGTTCCAGTTCCAGTACCATAATGAAATATAGGAACAAACAAATGAATAAATACGATTACCTGTAAAAAAAAAACACGTTCCACGCGAGGGTGTGGACACCTGTCGGGACCGGGCTCTCAACGCCTCAGAACGGGGCTATTACGGCCAGGCCAAAGCTGGCAGGGCGGCAAAGGCGACTCATGGGACACAAGTACCTTCGTAACAAGTTGTCCCATAGGGATGTCTCTTCCTGCAGATTCTTCCTGTGAAGGAAGGGTTTCTCTCAACTCCACGCAGTCGGGGTTATCAATGCCAGCGGCAGCGGGCGTCGTGGATGAAAAGGGGTCCAAGTACATATTGGCCCACACTGGGCCGAGGGAGTTGGACGGGCACCCCATGGGGGGGTGTGGGTCGGGATTTGGTGTAGTTCTCGGTTATACTACCCTTTCAGTAAGGGTCTGGGTCAACATATATATTCAGTGCCTTACAGGGTGGTTCCGGGAGATAGAAATTGGCACATAGAAACTGCAGACTGGAATTTGGCCGGTTTCTTCACTATTTGTAAAAACCTGCTGGCAGGCATTTGGGGCAGTTTCTCAAGATTTATAGAAACTGGGTTTAGAAACTGGCTGGCTGCCTTTCTAGGATTTTCCTATGATTTTTCTATGATGTCTAAGATTTTTTCATGATTTTTCAGGATTTTTTCATCATTTTTCTATGATTTCTATTTGATTCTATAGAAATCAAAGAAAATTTCTGAAATATCATAGATTTGAAAAATCATAGAAAAATCACAAAAAAAATCATAAGGGAAAATCATATGATTTTTCTGATTTTTATGATTTTCTTTGGTTGCTAGTGGTTTGTAGAAACTCGCTGGGTGGCAGTTACTTAATGGTTTATAGAAACAACACTGGCAGGCTAGGTTTCTGACTTCATCGGTGTGTGCTTAGAAACACGCTGGCTGGGTCAAAAACCGCGGTTTCTATCTCCCAGAACCACCCTGTAAAAACAAGAAGTGTGAGAACAAATGAATGTTCCACTTGTGTTCTTCATCCATGTTCCGTGTTTCTGGATGTGAATTCTGTTCTATGTCTCTTTAATTTGACTACATGTGTATGCGTTTGCCATTAATTCCATGGTCCATTGCGGGAGTGCCTTGGAGCCGGGCGCTTCCGCGATTCCCTATTACTGCACCTCCACCTGTGTGTGTTCCTGATGTAATTGGCGCGCTAGCTGTGTGGGGACAAAACCCAAAAAAAAAAAAGTCCTCGGGAAGATCGCCATTCAAGATAGGGGAAAAAATGAAACCCTCCCCTAGAGTGGACTTCATTTCCATTTTAGTTACTGCTGTGTTAAGTACACTGTGACCTAAGGTGCTGAGCCACCAGGCAGTTGTTGTGTAGGAGTAAAGGTGCGCTGGTTTATTTTCTTCCATCCGAGACCGTCAGATGGAACGGACCGTTCAAGTTCATGGGTTTTAATGTGTGTTTTTCCTCTTTTTAATCCCTCATGTCATTCCCTTGCGAGTCACTGCCACTTTCATCATACAATTTGCGCGTATTTCATGTTGAGTTGGGGGTGTGCATAGGGGTGTGCATTGGGGTGTGCATTGGGGTGTTGGGGGTGAACATTGGGGTGTGTGCATAGAGGTGTGCATAGAGAATGCACACCCCTGTACAAATGACTAGCCAATGCGCACCCCGCTACACAAATCCTCGTGACTCTGGTCCAATCCAGTGGGCGGGCCCTCTGCCGCCCCGGACAAACTTTCCTCTTCCTAGGAGGCCTGATAGCGCACTTTGAGACATTGAGAACTAGCCAATTGCCCTGAGGTAGCGGACTCCGTAGATGCCAAAGCCTGCACACAAAAGACAGTTGACATTGATGGTTTACGCTACAGTCCTGATGACCTGCACAACAGCCTTAGGCCTGTCAATACTTCTCTCTATGTTCGAGTTACGTGAGCCTGGTGACTGTGACATCTTCCTTGCGCACCTTCAAAAAAAAACCTGGCACTCTGAAATAAAAAAAAATCAAGATCCGTAAGAACTCTGGCGTAAAGCGAGTGCCACACGGCGGCTTCGGGGCTAAAGCCCCTCCGCTTGCAGCGTGCCTGGTCCCCCGGAACGGGCAAGGTTGGAGACTGGTGGGGCTGACCAATGGGTGTTATAGCGAAGGGAATTCCCATGGTTTGCCATCGTGAATGAAAAAAAACGCCCGCATCTCTGGAATACACACTATCAGTTTTCAATACAAACTCTACTCTCAAAGCAACATCCCAGGGAGAATTCGTTTCTACTTGGAGGCCTCGTTTCTAATCTTCCTCACTCTCGGGAAAGTAAAAATCCAGCAACGTCACTTGGACCAGGAAGGACCCCAGGAAGGGACTTGCGTACCCACGTCAGCCGATGAGCTGTGCTGATGATGAGTATTACTATCACCCTACAATTCGTGTGTGCCTGTTTTAGCAGGTGGCTCCAGTCATTCTGCTCGTGCGCTACCCACCTTGTGGTAGGTCTCCAGTTAAGGGTGTACAACTCCAGTTCCAAGACGCACACACAATCAACCAACACTAGTACAAACAAAACGCCCATACCAGCCACATACACACACACACGGAAGAGCACCAGTACATACGCACCCACACCTCCCCACACGCACGCGTGCGAGCACGCGCACACGTGCATACACACAGTATGAACTTGAAATCTTGGCTACCAAGAGGTGGCACCTGGGTTTTACCAACATCTGACTCGGCAAACTGGTCAAACCATCCACCCCAAAAAATAAAACCGGCCCAGGGGCGGAGAAGGCAGAGAGGACCAGAGAAATAGTTACGGGTCAACCGTCATTAAAAATGGGTTGTCCCCCTCGGTTAAAAAGCACTCTTCGCGAGGGGGTTTAAATAAAGATGGAACTAGAATTCAACAATCTAAACTCATTCTTGTCACGGTCGACTGTAACTCCAGTTTTCCGGGAAAAATTCGTATTGTTCTTGAAACATTTTATCATTTTGTGGAGTGACCTGACATGTTTGATGAGACAAGTGACTTGACAAGCCGTGACTCGTCATTGAACTGTGACTCTTTAAAGGTAGAGACTGAGCACAGGACCATAAACATTGGTCTTGTACTCGGTCTTGTGCAGCGGAACTTGACAAGTCACTTGACAAGTCACCTCACAAGTCACTTGTCAAGTTCCAAATGTCCCCAAAACTTGAACACAGGTGTAGAACCCTGGAGTTGTCCCTCAGTGAATCGTGCGTCAGTCTTGTTTTGTTTTTATTGACCCGAGGGTGAGGAAGATTAGAAACGAGGCCTCTAGTTGCCCTAAGATCTTCTGCAGAACTCTCCGCTATGGGCGCGCGGCAAGCGGAGGGGCTTTCAATTTAGCCCTGTCGCCAAAGCCCCGGAGCCAGCCGCGCGCCACAGGGGTCGGACCAGAGTTCCACGGATTTCAGCAGCTTTTTTTCCTGTTTTCTCCCTTTTTTCTGAGATCGGACGTCTTTCACCAAAAATCTGAGATCGGACATATGCACACTGGTGACAAAAATTGGAACTGATTTCAACAGAAATGGGACAAAACTGTGTCCAAACTCACAAGATGAAAAAAATCTTTGTCCGATCTCAAACAAAATAAGGGAAAATTATCCGATTGCAAAAAAATTACGAGAAAAGGTGACAAAAATTGGTACCGATGTCAACAGAAATGGGACCAAACGGTGTTCAAACTCAGAAAATGAGGAAAACTTTGTCCAATCTCAAAAAGAAATACAAAACAACTTGATCAATCACACCAGATGCAGTGGGAAAAACAAACGTACTATAGGCCGGCCAACGATTAATTAATGAATTGATTCATTCATTAACTCATTCATCAAAAGAAGAAGATTCTGAGCCGTGATTTGTGAAATATGAATTACATACTATATCAATATGACAAAGTACCCATTAGGACTTAGTCAAAAATCTGGCCTGCGGCGCATTTCATTTCATAAGTCTTGCCTGCGGCACATTTTGTTTCATTAAAAATCTGGCCTGCAGCACATCATTTTCGTACAAAACTTGAATTTTCTTCAACCGGGATGCATTCTATTTGAAGTTTGTTATTCTCTCTACCACTTCATTGGTGGTGAAAATGATTCCAACTCCAATACTGAGTCATCACAACGACACAATTTGTACCAAACAGTAATTAAGAAAGTTTCAAATAACAAACCCTTTGTCAAATCTAACCTCTTGAGATACAAATCGCACAACACCATTTCAATTCCAAAATAGTTTATGAGAAACGACGTACAGCAGGGGGAATGCCTCACCTAAAGCCTACAGATTTTGACGTGATCAAGCACTCAGATGACTTTGTTTGAAAGGACACGTCAGAGCGCGTGGCTCGACGCTGTGACTACACCGTTGACAAGAAGCGAGTGAACTCTTGGTACTAAAACACCCCTTTTGGAGGGAGTTGAGCAACCAAAAATATCGCCAAGAAAACCCGGAAATGCTCTCTCCGACGCGCCACTAATGTGAAGTTTTCAAAATTTCGCGGCTGACGCTGCAAAAAAAATCGATTTTAATTAATTCAATAACTCGAATTAATTCGGGGCCAAAGATCATGAGAAGATATTTTCTTCGCTGACAGGATGGATTAAAAATTGAAATTTATTTCAAATTTCATCGGAAATGGGACAAAACTGTGTCGGATCGCAGACAAAATTGTGTGGGATCTGTATGTCGGTAGGTCTCCCGGTTCAGCACTCCCACTTGTTCTTGACGTGAGTTGCGCCGGTCGCAGGATCTAATTTGCTAAAGGGAAAGTCTCGATTCTCCGAGGATTGGAAATTTTCCTCGGAATTCTCAGTTCTTGGAATCTTATCAAGTGATGTCAAGGTAACCCAAAAAATCTCGTGAAATGGATACAATCCATTTCATCGGAATTTTCCTTCAAATTCTCGGCATTTTACTCCACTTCAACCTCAGGGCCTGTTCAAACCGCGAACAGACTCTATACCGTCGACACATACACATACTTGCACGTTAGCACGTTAGATAATAAGGTCACGAATGTGACCTTATACGTGAAGTATACATATATATATGTATAATATATACATATATACATATACAATCAGCCTCGTGCTGCCAA
>Ga0105053_10009455_pt1 | contig 12401 bp, 10 predicted proteins | sample BON01_FD_78093 | JGI IMG/M metagenome (GOLD analysis project Ga0105053, IMG submission 78093) | Freshwater microbial communities from Lake Bonney liftoff mats and glacier meltwater in Antarctica - BON-01 | ecosystem: Environmental > Aquatic > Freshwater > Ice > Glacier meltwater | place: Lake...
AACATTCGGAAAGAACTGTGTTTATGCTAATTTGCGAAAACATGCAAGTCGAGGAGTATGACATGTTTGGCACGCTTCTGAATGTACTATTGTACAAAAAACAAGTGACGTCGTTGGAAGACATTCTTGAAATGATCGATGCGTCAGACCTGAGAGAGATTCGGATGATGTACATGCACATAGCAAGCATAGTTGCGTTTCACCACTACATCAGGGTCGAGGTACATCGAGTAGGCAATTACAAAGCAAAGAAAACCGCAGATTTGTTGGAATCATACAAGTTAGTCATGATAAAGGGCCTGTTGAAAACACAACTCTCAAAACAAGCATGCGATTATGTGGAAAAGTGGCTGCGAATTGACCAGGCATAGAATCAGTCAAGCTTGCCAGAAATTCTTCTCAACCAACTGCAGTCATAATCGGCTAATTTGACATTTTCAGGAGCATGCTCTTGGGTCCAATCTTCATCCCTCTCCGAAACGCCTATTGTAAAAATCACTGGCTGCCCTAGGTAGTCGATGCGATGGCCAGGATAGAAAAATGTGCGAATTATGTAGGTCGCCATGCAAGGTTGATCGAGGTTCTGATGGATGTGGTTTTTGATTTTATTCTTGTGTTGCTCTCTTAGCTCCGACCAGTGCATGGTAGGAAACATGTGGTGTATGGTGTGGAACCCATTGTTGAACGTCAGTAGATTAATTGTCTTTCCAGTAAAGTTCCGAGCAGTGTTGTAATTTTTCACAACATCGTCTTTCTGTTCTACTTCGCACCCGTCATGCTGCAAAATATTCATCGTCACAATGGCCCACTGGGCAAATAAATGCGGAATGTAAATATAGAGTAAAAATTTTCGGTAATCCAAGAGCACGAGCAGAAACTGAGACACGATCAATGCCGTCCACTCATAACACACATTGACAAAAAACGGCTTTTGCATAATTCTCTGCAGTGATGTGTATCTTATATCCATTATAAATACATCCATTGCGACCGTTGGCTGAAACAAAATCAAATTCAGAATGTGCCACTTGTACTGCACCTTTGAAGTCCTCATCGGGTCTTTTCTTGTCTCAGTGTGTCGATGATGCGACAGATTATGACCGGGAATCTGCTCACCATGTGTTAGTCTTGCAATGACAACCACAATAATTTCGTAAACATTATTCTTACCATAGTTTTTGCAGGATGCCCGTATGTCAAGGTCAGAATTTGATGGTATATTGTTTCAAGAGTCTGACTGTGAAACACCCTTGAATGCAAAGAATTGTGTGTAATACACGCACACGAAAACGAATAATAACAGAGAAACACAGCAAACACGACAACGTATTCACAGCTCAAGACTGGGTGAAAATTCCAAGCTAAATATGTGAAGATGAAATAATTCAACACATGTATCAAACTCAAAACATCATAATTGTTGTGCAGTATCATTTTGGATTTATCTCCGGACTCTTTATATATGAATAACAAAATTTTATACAGATATATTACTGTAAAACTCTTATGAAAAATCACGCAAAATGGTTATGCTTGTGCTGAATACAAGCTTCATTTTGACGAGAATTTTTCCTATTAATCGATTATCTCTGATCTATTTTTAATATTTTTTTTTGGAAATCTTCATTTTATAAGCACATGAGAATCCGATGTGTGAAATTGAACATGGCGACGTTTGAGAACAGAGATATTTGCGGGGCAGCCGGATGTGGCAAAATACTGCCGGTCATACGGATGATTTGCTCAAAATGCAAAATCACTTCATATTGTTCCAAGGCGTGTCAGGTGAACTCATGGCGTAATCACAAGAAGGATTGCAACAAGAACAACTCCTTTCTGTCGGATGTCATATCAATGAATATGGGCATTTTGAAGAATATGGGCGATTTCAACATTCGGATTTCGAAAATATTTGCTCTGCTCAAAGCCGGCAAATATCAAAAAATACTGGCGATGGAGTCTGAGATTTTGGAATGTGTTCGAGTAGCAGAGAGCAATTCGCATGATCCGAATCACCTTGTGATGTTGTATGCGAGTCTGGGAGACGCCTATCGATTCACAGGAGATAGGGTATGCGGACTCGAATACATGAAGAAATCAAAGGTGGCGGGGACGAGGACTGACATGCAAGAACCTATCGAAGAAACAAACAAATTGCTGGCCATTCTCAACCTCGGGGAGACATTCAGAGACATGCATCTAATTGATCAGGCAATGAAGGAGTACCGAATTTGCTACAACCTTCTTGGCAGCAAAACGATTTTCAAAGATGAAATCTTATTAAGCATGGCAAAATGTCATGTACATGAAGCCTGCTACAGCAAAGCAATTGATACTTTTAATTCATCGATTTCAGTCAGTGAAGCTTGTGGACATGTGTTTCTAAAGTGTCAAAGTCTCATTGGAATATCTCAAGTAAATTTGTTGATGGGACATTACGAAACGGCTGTCTTGAATTATACGGTAGCAATCGAGTTGATGAGCAATGTGAAGGTGGATGAGAGTGCGAGAAGTGATCTGATTTTGAGTGTACGACAAAGCATCACAAAGGGAATGGCAGTGGCGTCGTGGGCAATAGCAATGGACCACAAAGCTGACACTGAGTTGGTTCGGGGAACTATGAGGAAATCAAGCGGATTCATCGCCAACACTGAATTGTGGACTGATGTAATGGAAAGATCAGAGGAATTGTTCAAACAATGCTTGTTCGAAAAAACACAGTGCCCAATCTCGATTCAAGACTCTGATGTCCGGTTGTGGTTGGCGTATGTCACTTTTAGTTTGGGCAGAAACGAGGAAGCACTTGGTTATTTGCGCAAGTTCCTGGACTTGCAGGTTGAGAAGATACTAAGTGATCGGTGCCATTTCTGTGGACAAATCAACACTGCCAAGTGCACACTGCAAAAATGTTCTGCGTGCCGGGTCTCGAAATTTTGTAATGTGGCCTGTCAAAGAGCTGCCTCGGCTAAAAAACATATGGGCACCGGTCGTATTGTCGTGACCCACAAGGCAATATGCCCGCTTCTGACCCAATGGAGGAAAGTTAAACGTGGTCAAATATCCAAGGGCTCCTCTATCCAATTCCAGCTGCAATTTTTGAAAGAATGCATGCCTTTCAAAGAGATGGTGTTGCGACACGCCAAATATAACCAAGTTGAAATTGAGATTGACAAGTAAATATAGTTTTATATTTTTCGTTTGAGAATAAACGCGTGTTTTCGACTCACTTTCCACGTTTCATTGTTGTTTACTGAAAATTGGTCCAGCGCAGTGACAACTATACAAGTCTTTGATACATAATACCGTGTAAAAATGACGACACAGCACAGAATTTTGTCAGTTAAATGCTGGATACCAATGGATTGAACCAATTACTTATAAAAATGAAAGTACGTCTTGTGTTTATATATAAGATGCTTGTCGAAGTATAGCTGAAAACTATGAACGTGAGTTCGAGCAATACATGTATGATTTGTTTTGGCAAGGAGTCTGAAATAACTTTAGAAGAATATAAGTCAAGATGTGAAGCAAGCCCAGAAATCTCAAAAATCATCAGCCAACTCTCTTGTTCGGTGTGCAGAGAAATACCCGATATTATTGAAGTCATTCAGAAGGAACCTGTGGATCTGGGCCACAGTATTATGAGCCATGAGCGTTATATTGGAAGAAATCTGGTGACTGTTCCTGGAGAAATTCAACAAGCAGACTGGATTAACATGCTTCGAGCAGGAGAGCATGCAACACACATCTTGGTCTTATTTGCAATGCATGAGTCTGTCAATATTCCAGTTGCAGAGTTTGGGAAACTGACAGTGACTGACAATCACATGAACTACGAGCAGGCTTGTATGATTAATGAAGATGAAACAATACAAAGAATCCACCATGATAAAGGAACCCAGGATAGTTGTTGGATACATAAATCTGATTTGGATCAAACGCAAGGCATCTTCTATCAGCAATGCATTTGCTGTCGTGCCGTTTTCGACGGAGTCAATACTGTCAGTCTCTTACCTCCAGCACCTGTTCCCGCATACGATGATAACATTGACTGGATGCAGACGGAAGATGCAGACTCTGAATTTGCGAGCGGCAGTGAAGACGAAATGGAAAACGAAGAGATTTTATACCATGAGTGGAAGAATAATGTTATCGACTCGATTGTGCACCAACACGAAGATGTGGCCATCGTACACTTAGCCATGCTTCACAGCGAGCACAGAACTTCAGGCTCACTAGCAGATGATTATGTAAGTTTTATGATACTTGCTATTTTCGAAAATTCTACTAGAGTTTTTGACTATATTGTCGGAAAGTACATGCACATGTTGCAGACTCGAATCGTATTCGGCGTACAACATAATTCGCTGCACCGACAAAATAGTATGAGAAAGTGTCTTCATTATGCAGTCAAGACAATGCACGACGAAGTTGTTCTTGCTTCGACATTGAAGCATATCATCTATAGCAATATGTTCTGTCCAGACTATGAAGTATGGAAAAATGTTTTTGCATCTTTGTTCAAGTTGCTTGATAGCGATTTATTGCGCCAGGGAACAGAAATAGTATTGTCCAAATTCGAAATATTGCTCTGTCATGAAATAACTCCACTGTCTACGAACCCGGATCAACAATATTTCGCAGCATTGGACGGATTCCTCGAATGGTGTGTTTGCACAAGTGCAAACACTGCTACGTTTGCTAACGGGTTCGAATCGATAGTTGCGGCCACCATGCGATTTCATGGCGCCGATTTCAGCATGAATCTCTTATGTACGCTGGAAAAAATATTGCTGATTTGCAGAAACAAACAACAAGTGAGCGGTCCTCGCGTTCCGCTGATTATTTTTTCTGAAGAAAAAATCAGCACAATTCTGCGGATGTTACAATACTACCAAGGATACATGGTTCATCTTATATTCCCAATGAACACCTGCAACGAGGAAGGGCGCAACGCATTCTTTTACATAACCAATCCAGAGATCATGAAGTTTTTATTCAGCAAAGGAGTAGACCCCGCACAGAGAGACGAAAACGGGGAAACCGCGCTTTTTTTTATCCTGAATAGAGTTTGTCAGGATTGCAGACAATTCGAACAAACTCAAGCTCAAGCAGACGAGCTCTATTCGTGTATTTCACAGCTTTTGTTATACAGAGTTGGCCTGGAAGACACGAGTCTCGCCGCTGCATCTTCTCTGGTAAAGACGCTTGTATTCCACAGGCCTGTCTTTGAAAGACTCGAAATTTTGTTCGAAGAGGTTCGGTTGAGAGAAGCATAGCATCGCAAATAAATAAATGTAATTTTATTAAAATGCAAGAGAATAACTGCTATTATAACATACACGATAACCACACCACAAAAAAAGGCAACAGAAAACTCATAAAAACCACGCTTGGAGAATAGTTGATATAGTTGATCTGCATTTTCCTACAGAGGTTTGCATATCAACACGTAATTTGATCTTCTTTTTTTTACTTGCTCAATCGACATGTTTCATTGGGGCCTTTTACCCAGAAAAAATAAACTTCACAACAACGACAAAGTCCATAGTTTGTCCCGGCAACTGGCAACAGATACGTACTGTTTCATTGCCACGGATACACAACGTCGTGACGGAATGCTCCGGATTGCGAAACTGAATGATAGAACTTCTCTTTCGAGGCAACGAATATTTGTTTGTCCGAGTACATTCAACGTGCACACTGTCTACTGGTTTTCTCATCTGATGCATAATGTTTTGCAAACTGATCTCGACAAGCTCTCCATGATAGGATTCATCCAACAAGAAAACGAGGGAGGGCTCATGGGTATCTCCACACATATCAGAAAGTCCCACAGCTTCTGGTAGCTTTTTTCCATAGGTCGTGATCCTAATATAGCAGCACGGACATGTTTTGAGAATGTCCATGTCTTGGATATATTGCATACCCAATGCAAAGGGCCCGTACAACCCATTCGCATTGGCCATAAAATAATGATATGTACATATTCTTGTTGTGCATTGCAAGAATACTTATATTGTCGGAAAAAAATCTATTTTAGGACTCATATCCTGCTTCAGGGCAGGACTCTAAAATTTCGCTGGTTCTACTGATATACTAGCGTACGAATCTTCTAACGCCAGTGTTTCTTCTGGTGATATGATACACCCGAACAAAATAACAGTTAGTATTTCGGCTATAATCACAACTAACATGGTAACATAACAATAATTGTCTTGAACACGGTTGTACGTGCAGTTTGTCGGCACATATATCAAAATGAAAACTCCATCGAGGAGAAAGTATGCAAAAATAAAGTCAAAAAGGTATAATCCGAATTTCTTAATTTTATTTGTTCTCGACTTCCTGTTCATTTCATGCTTCTCATCACTAAACCATTTTATACAGTGTGAAAACTGTATGCAAATCCCCCAGACAATAATGAACACACAAGAGATCGACCCAAAACGCTGCAACCATATCGCTACGCTTCCATTTCTCCCACTGTATGACGATGGTGGAATTGTACAGAATTTTTCGGCATGGTATGAGAACCCACCATACAGAGAAAGGCCCAAGATTGACAAAATCCATGCTGCTATACAAACACGAAGATATTTTTTATGCATTTTGAGATGCACATGATATAAATATATTATATTATATATTTAAAGTAAATGAAAAAGAAAATAATGTTGACAGGTGAATATAGATTATGCATAATATATCTATCAATCGAGGAATACCGCGAACAAAAATATGTTAATGTCTGCTCTGAATAACCTCATGCTGATGTTACCATCAGAGGTGCAGAACAAGATTCACACAAATTTGATTGATATGTTAAGAGATGAAATTTTTTCTTGCAAAAGCCGTGTTTTTTTGAATTGGCGGAAGCAGGAACTTCACTATCAGCATTCGGACAAGTGTCTGTACATGCTATTGAAGAGTTACGACATTGAGCGGTATGGATTCACGGGTGTAAATGTGAAGAATCTGGGCGTCACAGGAACACTTGAAGTCGTATCATTCAACGTGCAAGTGGAAATCCAGCAGAATGAAACCCATGTTGTACACAACTTCTTGAAATGCCTTTTAAGACACGTTGCCAAAGTGCACGATCACACTGTTGCAGACAAAAACAAAGTCGAGATTTTGAATGTCTGTAATTCGAGATTAATATCCCAAACAATTGCACGCGATCGCCTTGTATATGGTTTGATGAAAATAATAAACGGAAATTGTAATTTTTCTTGATAAACAGTTGCAAGTTTTTTTGTTGTCTTTTTGAAATGATAACAATATCTGTTTTATATATAAGACACAATTTTTTTACAGTCACAGTGAATACTACTGCATAGATGCCGCCTACATACTATGGGAACCTATCGCCAGATGTTGAGGAAAGAATGATACATGCTGCCATACAACTTAGTATGGAAGATAAACCGAAAAGTTCAGAAGAAAAAGAACAAATTATCAAACAAAAATACAGCAGCTCACATGGAGGATCCGGGGCACATAGATTTGATAGTCATTTCCGAAATTTGAACGACGTAATTACAAAGTCGCGATTACCAAATAAGGACGAAGGACCATGCATGGTGTTAGACACTGCAGATGAATCAGGAAGTGATACTATGCAGTCGCAATCAGAGCGGGCTAGACATAGTAGAGCATTTCGTATAGGCAGTCCGGATAATATTCATGTGTCGAAGAAATCAAAATTTGACAGTGATGATGATGTCATGATTACCTCTCCAAAATACAGGGCTGGTAGAAGAAAAATTCCCAGCGATAGCGATAGCGATGATGACGATATGGCTGGTAGTTCAAAATTACCGCACAAATTCCGTAACTATGATAATGGATACGACAGCGAGAGCGATGGGGAATTTGAAAAATTGTTAAGTAAAATTGACACAGGATGTGTATCAGATGATGTATATTTCTGCGGGTTCGCTAATGATTGCTCTAAATGTTATAGAAACAGCCTGCTCTGGGTTTTATTATCATGTGATATGCTTCTGGAAAAAATCAGAGAGCATAAAAAACAGGGGTTACTGCCACGATGCTCTGAGTTTGACGAGTTTTTGTTGCTGCTTTATGACAAATGTCAGACAAATAAAACTATCAGTATCGATGAGGAGTTTGAAAATAGCAAATGTTTAAAAATCAATACGGAAGTAATGCTGCAAGGCGCTACGACATTTTCATCGTATGCAGAACAGTCTCCAACTGAATATCTAGGAGAAATGTTTAGGGATTGTGAAAACACGACACACGTCACCAAACAACTCATGTCGCACAGAATATTAAGTTCAAAACAAAGAACAAACAGTGATAAATCTATCACATGGACGACATTTGTCCTTCAAGATTTCATACACAGTGCATCGTGCAAAGTTGTTGACGAGAGTTGTTTCAACAATGTCGAGAGATTTGATATTAAAGCATCAGGAAAAGATATGGATGCTGAATTAATGACGATGAATATTACTATGAAATTGCCAGATATATGGTGTCTCGACGCTGCAAATAACGAGGTCCCAAAATTTGCGCATCAATTTACACTTTCGGCCCCAAAAATGAAGAACAAGGATTTATTAAGCCGTGGAGTATACCAAATCATAGGTTGTGTAAGTCACAGCGAAATACAACATCATTATGTCGCATGTATATTCAAGAACAACCAATGGGTTTGCATGGTATGTTTTTCATTTCTTATTCAAATTTTTCATATTTACACTCAAAGACACTAACATTCCTTGTGACATATTCCAACAGAATGACTGCAGTCCTGGTAATCATAAGGTAACATTTCAAGAAGTTGTATCGGGCTACGTGGATCATCGAAACCCAACTGTGCAATTCCGGCCAAAAATATTTCTGTATGAACTTATAGAAATCGAGAAATATTGTTCTGATTCCTACAGTTGGAGCATTTTCCACACTCCGGAGTCTCGAGAAGGACATCTGTAGTGTTTTTTTGTGTGTTCCACTTTGCAACCGCTTGGTTTTGCGCAAACGGGGGAAGGTACCATTTTCTAGCCTCACTGTTCCACCTTGCTCTGTTGTATGGGCGTACTGTTGAGTTTTTCTTTTTGAAATCTTGTAAATCAGAATATGGTACTGCCAGAAAGGTCGATGTAGCATTGACGCCTTGTAGAATAATGTTTAATAAGCACATTGACTTGTCCGCTGCCGAGTTTGCTACCAGATACTGCACAGCGTCGAATGAGTCCAATACGTATTTTTTGTAGGTTGAGCTCATGCCGATTACCTCTTTATTGAGCATGATGCGGTTTTTTATTATATCCGCCTCCTTGATGTAGAAGTCAACATAGTACTGCTGTCCCTTGCGCCCACCTCTTCCAATGGCCTGAGATATGGTCTGTATTGACATTGGGGTTCCGATGACTACTACTTTCAAAACCAGTGGTAGGTTTATTCCAACTCCGAAGCTTGCATTGGTTGCGACCAAAATGTCGATGTTGCCAATCACAAATTGTTGTTGAGTTGCTGATCTAGAATCGTCACCGAGACCTGCATGATAAAACTCTACTTTCTTGTTTGGTATATGTTTTTGTATGTGTTGTTTCAACTTCTCCACATCGCTTCGGCTGTTACAGAGCACCAGCACCTCTCCGCCTCCGTAGTAGTTGACAGCTTTCAGGATGCTTTCATTTGTGATGTCTGACTTGCTGTGCCATGTACAGTTTTTCGACCCACACTTGCAATTTTGGTTGTGTTTTGAAACGGAATGAATGCTTAGAAACAGATTTTTTTTAGCGTTGTCGTTTTCAAACATGACAGGATCTGTCATGTGAAGGAGAGTCTTGATTTGGTTGGTCACAAAATTATTGCAAGTCGCAGAATAGCACAGGATAGGCACGTCTTTCAATTCATTGCGGAGCCAGTCGACCTTCATGTAATCAGCTCGGAAGCTGTTGCCTGATTCGATAATGAGGTGACACTCGTCCAGAACAAAGTAAGCAAACGGAGTATCTTTGTGCATTTTCAAGAGCTTTGCGCGAAAAGCACTTGTTCCAAGTTTCTCGGGAGTACAGAAAATGATTCTTGTTCGGTTTTCTTCGCTGACAGTGGTGCCAAAGACTTCCTTCTCATCCAGATTCTCTTCCTCCGCCGATTTCGAACTGCTGAGGTTGAATGCGAGTTTCTTCTTGTGTACATTGTTATTTATCTGAGTGACCTGATCTGTAATAAGACTGCACAATGGACTGATCACAAGTATTGTATAGCCATGAAGAATTGCAGGCATCAGGTATGTGAGCGATTTGCCGCTCCCAGTTCTGAATCGGCAGATAACGTCGTTTTTACTTGTACTAATGTGCCGAATCAAATCGAGCTGGTAATCATGGTACTTTACAATACCAAAGTAGTCCATCAAGGTTTGTTTTTCAGAGTCCATTTTGGGCCCGATTGTGGGACCCTCGTATTGTGTTCTAGGTATGTGTGAAGATTTTCTTTTCATATGGAACTCACTCGATAGTGTATCTTGGTCACAACGTCTTGGCACTTGCCCTCAACCTATTTTGGGTTTTGATTTTCTTGCACTGTGACTGAGTAACATCTATACGTGGCAAGACGTTCATGCCATTCAGACACTTATCAGTGATCAAGACGTTTGGTGTGGTAACTAGGTAACAATTTGGAGACTATGATGTGTAATTATGAGAACATACAACGCTCGTTGTCAAATAAAGAAATCGGTGGGATGGGCGTTATCAAATCGACTACAATCATGTTGATTATCTGTAGTTCTTTTTGAGCGTCTTGGTATTCACTTTCTTCCAGTTTTTCGCGGTGGATTGTCAATAGAGACTGAATTTGCTTGTTTTTTAGGTTATGTATCTCTTGAGATTTTTGCAGCGTGCTGTGTAGAGAGTATGGGTTATCAGTAGCTGCCAGGGAAGTCTGCAGTGTGTTTACAATCATTTTCTGTAGTGCGATGTTATCCTTGTGCACAGTTCGTTGTTCTTGCAAAACTTTGAGATATCGAACTGATTGGTATATTGCAGATTGCGACTTTGCGTACAGCTTGTTCATTTCCTCAATCTCTTTATGTTGACGGTTATCTCGAATCAATAATGCAAGAGAACAGCATATTATGGCCAGTGTGAAAATGTCTGTATTGTCACGAAGTTTTGCTTCATAAACCACAAGTGCTGTTCCAATATCCCAAGTGCCATACTGTTTTGTAAAATCAGTCAAACTCGCATTCGAAATATTTAAAACAGAAATCACGAGCTCACGGAGTTCCTGTGTGATGTTATCAGCATTGATTTTGAGCACATTCTGAATCATTTTTTGCTTCTCAAGTATGACACTTTGGTAGTTAGTTTCCACAGGACACGTTAATAAGGACTGGTTGCTGATTTGTTTAGCCCCGTGTTTCAAAGTTGAGCCTAGAAAGTTTGCATGTGTATTAGGCCTATATTTTAAAGTTGAGTCTGGAATGCTTTCACGTGTGTTAGGCCTGTGTTTTAAAGTTGAGTCTGTAATTTTTCTAATTCTATTAGAAATGGGTTCACTTACAGACAAATACGCGTTAAATGCAAGATTCGCCGCAATCGCACATGGTAGGAGTGGATTAACATTGGATGTTGTCACGTTCATCGGTTACAATTTTGTTACTAATACTTGAATTGCTGTCTTATATACTGTTGTGTTACTAACACAAACAACAAAACACAGATAATCAGTCACCTGAAAAACGCGCAATTCATCTAGTTTTCTCGCGTAATCAAAATAGTAGAGACAGTTGAAAACATTATTTATTGGTCATAGCAACTTTTAGTATATAAGATTCATTTGTAAAAAGATTGAAACATGTCACCACCAAATCTCTTGCTTATTTGTTTAATTGCTTGGATTCTGTCTCTGGTAGGCATCTCGTTTTATGGCGGATATTCAGACAGTGCTAAGAATTTCTGCACAGGTCAAGCAGACACCATGTCTGAGTATGTAGGACCTAATGGAAATGTAGTGTCGTGGCTACAACGCTATGCACTTGTTTCGTCGTTTCTATGCATAGCTATACCAATATGCATGTTGCTGTTCCAGAAATGGAGAATAGAATCGGCTGAAGAAGATGAAGAGCCGAGCTCTATCGCAGTCATCTCGTTAATTTTGTTTGTTATCATCACTGCTGCATTCATTATGGACGCTGTCTTCATACTGGCATATGTTCCAGACACCTGTAAAAATAACCAATTGGGAGACAACACCTCTTTTGTGATTATGATTATCCTAGTTGTGGCGACCACGTTGTCATTGTGTGCTTGTTGGTATCTGTACACAAAATCAAGACGGTAGCGTTGGTCTGACTGAATGAAAAGAAAAAAAAACACGAGTAGTGCTTTTCTGTTGTGGGAAGGTGTGACAAGTGTCAAACA
>Ga0105053_10009459_pt1 | contig 12399 bp, 5 predicted proteins | sample BON01_FD_78093 | JGI IMG/M metagenome (GOLD analysis project Ga0105053, IMG submission 78093) | Freshwater microbial communities from Lake Bonney liftoff mats and glacier meltwater in Antarctica - BON-01 | ecosystem: Environmental > Aquatic > Freshwater > Ice > Glacier meltwater | place: Lake...
CAACTTGTCGATCGTGCCCTGGCTGGCGATCGCCATGCGATGGGGGAGCTGTTGTCGAATTATCGCAATCGGCTGTTCAATGTCGCGCTACGCATGGTCAGTCATCAGGATGATGCGCAGGAACTCACGCAGGATGCGATGCTCAAAATTGTCGAGCACCTCAAGGACTACGACGGCCGCAGCCAGCTTTCGACGTGGATGATTCGCATCACCATGAACCTGTCAATTTCACATCTTCGCAAGCGGAAATTGCGGAAGACGGCGAGCCTCGATTCCACCGCTGGCCCCGGCTTATCGGGCGGTGATGGCGAGGTATCCACCTCACTTTCTGACAGAATCGAAACGAAAAGTGAACTTCCACCCGACCAGTGCGTCGAAGAAAGTGAAATGCTTGTTCATTTGCACGAGGCGATGCAACGGCTCGATGAAGAATTTCGCAGCGTGCTGGTGCTGCGAGATGTGAACGAAATGGATTACCGCGAGATCGCTGACATACTGGAAGTGCCCGTGGGCACCGTCAAAAGCAGACTGTTTCGCGCCAGGCTGGCGCTAAGAGAAGAAATGAGCCGGGCGTATCCGGAACTGCGGACGACGGACAAATAAGTTCAAAGTTCAAAGTTGAACAGCGAACTCCGAACCTTGAACTTTGAACTCGAAACTTTGAACTTTGAACTAACCCCCATGCTCGACCGTTACGATGAAAACCTGATCCTCGGCTACATCGAGAATGAACTCGATGCTGCCGATCGCGCACGCTTTGAAGCGATGCTTGAGCAGGATGAGCCGTTGGCTCTACTGATTGATCAGCTCATCGCCGACCGAGCTTTGCTGCGTGGCCTGCCCGCTAAGGAAGCGCCCGCCATCCTTATGGAACAGGTGCAGTGCGAACTCGAACGGCAGATGCTCGTCGATGTCGCCCCTCTTCGCGTCGCTGCCGCCGCTGCGAAATCGTCTGTGTTTTATCGCTTCTCTTCGCGCATGCGCTGGGCCGGTGCGGTGGCTGCGGCTTTGCTTGTCGGTGCCGGCCTCACATGGCACTTTGATCCGATGGGCTGGTCGGGTTCATCGCCGGCGACCATCAACGATGAACTGGCGTATCACAAGTCCAACGGCAATGAACTGGATGATTTCAGCAAGAACGCCAAGACCCTCGAGTCTGCTGATTCGGGTCAGCCCAGTGCTGCGATAGGCGAGCGCAGGATGACAGGCGACGATCCTGAAGCCATGGCCAAACGGATCAAGCCGGATGCCGCTGACGATGACAGAAGCGGTGGCCTCAGTAAAGACTCTGCCGCTACGGGGAATGCCTTGGCGCTGCAGACCACGCCTGATGCCAAGCGTGATGGCGCTGGCGAAAGCGAAGCGGCCGCCGCAGCGGAAATGAAATCAGAAGGCGGCAAAGGCACGGCTGCACTCGCGCTGGCGCAGCAGGATTCCATCGCTTCCGCCTTGCCAGTTCCCGCACCGGCTGCTGTTCCTACGCCTGCACCTGCTGCACCTGTTTCACCCACAGCGCCCGGTGCGGCGGCTGCATTTGGTGATCCTGTTGGCACCGCAGAGCAGCCGCGCGCAGAGCTTGCAGCGACAGCGTCGCCTACCGCGCAAACGCCTGTATTCCAGATCGAATTGCAAACCGTCAGCGCGGTAGAGACGCGGCAGTGGCTCCTGGCTTGGGCAGATCAGAACGATGCATCGGAGCAGCCTCACGCCGCTGCCTCGCGCAGCCGATCACTGGCGATGACCAAGCAGAGCCGCGCTGAAAGCCAGGGCGATGTTCAAAGTTTTGCTGCTGATGAAGAGCAGGCAGACAAAGTCGAGTCGAAAGAACATGCCAAAGCCGAGGCGGCAAGCAGCAGCGACAAAAAGAAAGCCGACCTCCGCGAAGCAGAAGGCGGCGCAGGTGCGGGCGCTGCTCCTGGCGCTGCTCCGGGCAAGGCTCCCGGCGCGACGATCAAGTCCGCCGATGGTGCTAAGCGCGGCAACATCGCGCCCCCCGCAGCAGCCAAAAGCAGTGAAGGCGCAAGCGAAGCCAAGGATGGTGCGCGTGCCCGTGAAGATCAATCGCCTCTAGCCGATGCGCCACTGGTCGATGCTCTGCTGCCTGATGCACCCCGCGCTCTCAAATCCAAATTGACCGGGCCTGCCTCCATCGAACTGCTTGTCCCCGAAGATCGCATCGATCAACTCGTCGAACACATCGAAGCGAAGACCGGCCAATCCCTCATCGTTGTTCGCGAAGGCAACCAGACGCTGCTGCTCAGTCCCCAGGTCGCCAACGATCGCGCTGCCGCGAGCGCTAATGCCCGCAAGCAGCAAGACAAAAATCGCGACGCTCCAGTGCTGACAGAAGCTCCCGCCGATGGCGTAGCTGACGCATCGCATAAAGTCGCAGCTCCTCCAGCTAAACCTGCTGCTGCCTCTGAACTTGTGCCGGCTCCCACCACTAAAGAAGCGGCCACTGAATCGCAAGGCCGCGAAAAGGAAGAAAAGCCTTCCGCGAAGAAAGCTGTCGTGCGCCAGGTGATGGTGCGCATTCTGCTGGCCGAAGAGCCCAAGTGAAAATTGAAGCTGCATTTTATGAGCCGCGACTCAACGAGTCGCGGACGCCATCGGCATGAAGTGGCGATCAATCGCGCTGTGTGCCGTCGGCTTCAACCGCGATGCCCCGTGCATCTTCATTTACTCTTTCTCCCGCGCGCTGCGGCAATAAGCTTTTTCAATATTTCAATCTACAAGGTGTTCGCAGACGTCCGCGACTCGCTCAAGTCGCGGCTCAACTTCTCCCCCTCGCTCCCATTACTTCCTGCCTTTTATTTCCCGCTTTCCCGTTCTGCGGCTTTCTTGCTTTCCTCTCCCACCTGCTCGGGGAAATCTTTTTCATAGCGCGACAGCAGCGCCTTCACATCATTTTTCATCAGATAGATCTTGCCGCGAATCTGTTTCGTTTCGCCGGGCTTGAGGCCGCCCAGACGAAAGTCAGAGTGAAGGCAGACGATCACGCCTTGAAACAGTTCCTGATAAGGCTCGAAGGCTGTGGCGAAAAGCATCGACTCATCCTTACTGAAGCAGCCGATGAGGCCGTTACTGGGCACGATGTCTGACAGCGGGCGTGGGTTCACATCATCGCGGTTCACACCCTTGGGTGCATAAACTTGTCCGGGAATGTAGCGAGCCTTTTTCGCCCAAGGCTGCGTCGGCATGCGCGTCAGTTGGCCATCGACAAAAATGAAAGACTTGGGCAAATACTCTTCGCTCGATCCTTTCGAAGGCACGCCCACAAACTGATCCACTCGAATGCAAGGCTGCGCCCAGTGAGCCTGCGATTCCTTGTCCGTGGGATTCTTCGCAGTCAGCCGAAAGTCAATGTCATCGGCGCCAGCGGTGATGGTGTGTTCGACAGTCACGCCATCGCTGAGCGTACACTTGAGCTTGATCTGTTTCTTGTCATCGCTGGCGGAGATGAGCTCGGTCTTGTGCCCGACGACCGTCTGGTGCCAGTCGCGATCAGTCGAGCCTGCGCGGCAATAGGCTTCGAGGTAGTTGATGGTGATCGGCCCGGGCAGATGGTCCCCCGTGATGGTGAGAATGTTCTTCTGCCAAACGATCGAGAGCGAAGGCTTCTCGTCAGCGCGAAGCGACGACGCAGTGAGCAGCACCATCGCCAACATCATCACGAACGTGCGGCAGCTATAAACAGTCGGCATTGCGTGTGGCATGAATAGGTCTCCGTTAAAATGGCAAGTGAAGTGACGAATGAAAACCATTATCGCAAAGCCTGCTGAACATTCTGGGCAAACGCAGGATCACCTTGCACCAAAGCCCCCATGCTGCGCACCATGCGAGAAGTCACCGTCGCATCAGTAAAGCCACGAAACTGCGAAGCGATGATCGTGTCGCGCAGCTCGAAATTCTGCGACACCAGGGCAGCGCCATCAGAAGCCCTGCACAAATCGATACGAAAGCGCACGATCACCGCGTAGCTCTCACGGCCACCGGAAGCCTGCGCTGGCGTCTGCTTCTGCGCAGTGATCTCATCGATCTGGCCACAGAGAAAGTGAGTTGCGGACAGCCGGCGTGCGACCTCGCGATTGCCCGCATCATCTAGGCCACGCGAGGCAGCAGAAGGTGTGGGGACGACAAGCTGTGCATCGCAGTCACTGCGAGCGATGGCGCTGCCGCCGGCGGATTCGATGAGATTGGCGAGACTGGCGCGCGGGCCGTGCGCGTACTGGTCGAAGGATGTCTTGACGGTGGAGCGATCGGTGGCGCTGCCCGCGAAAATCGCCTGCGTCACATTCATCTGCACATCGGTGGTGTTCCGCAAGGGCAGCATCGCCACGCGCGTGGTGCTGACAGTGGTCTGCGTGGTGTTTGAAGGGCTGCTGTGAATGACGGTGGGCGTAGGCGTGGGCGCAGGCGCAGGTGTTGGCGTGATCGTGGTGGATATCGAGGAGTTTGGCGCGGTGGTCGTTGAAGGCTCAGTGGTTGTGCTGGGTGAAACAGGATTCGTACTGGCTGTCGTTGTCACCGCTGGCTGACCGGCAAGGATGCTGGCGATTTCTTCCTGACTCTTCATCGCCCCGGCGCTGGCGCTATCGAGAATTGCTTCCATGCCTTGCGCTTCGCTGTCAGGTGAGAGCAGGTGTTTGCGGTAGCGAATGAAGGTATCAGCCCGCAGGTCGCGCACCTTCTGTTGCACCGCCTGCAATCTTGCAATCGCGTCTGACCACTGTTGATATTCCGGATCCTTCTTTGGATCGCGCTGCCCTAAGCGCAGGGCACTTGCCAGGTCTTCGAGTCGGCTTTGGCGATCGACGATTTGCAGCGAGAGCTCATCGATGAGCCGTTCCACTTCGGGAATGTTGGTGTGAGCGAAGACGGAGAGCTGCGTGTCATCCGACTTGGGCTGTATCTTCTTGGGTACGAAATCCTTGGCAGGACCGGGCCCATCACCGCAGCCGATGACGGTCACGAGCGAAGCGAGAAATATTAACGAGAATGGAGCGTGAAAATTCATGTAATCACCTCGGAGGAGACAGGTCGTTTTCATTGTAATAGATGATGGGGCAATGCGAAGTCGCAAGCGTGATTTTAGATGCACAGTGCATCACATCTGAAGCTGAAAGTTCAAAGCTGATAGCTGATAGCTGACGGCTGATAGCTGACCGCTGCAATGCAGCAAAAGATCGTGCGGGATAGGATGAGCGCATGAGCTGTGCGGACTCCAAGATGACGCTGCCGGGGTATGACGATGCGCTGGCGCGGGTGCTGGCGCATGTGCCTGCGCTGGGCGTAGAGGGAGTGCCGCTGGATCAGGCGCTGGGGCGGGTGCTGCGACAGGCGGTGAAGGCGGATCGCGATCAGCCGCCGTTTCACCGGTCAGCGATGGATGGGTTTGCGGTGATTGCATCGCGCATCAATGCCCGGCAGTGGTACGACGTGACCGGCATCGTTGCAGCCGGCGGTGCACCACTGGCGCAAGGGCAGGGGCAGTCGGGGGTGATTCGCATTGCGACAGGTGCGCCTGTGGCGCAGCCGTTTGATGCGGTGATTCCTGTGGAATTGGCGCAGGTGGAGAAACAGGGCGACACGGAGCGCGTGCGCTTTCAAGTGACTGAAATTAAAGTGGGTCAACATATTCATCCGCAAGGCGCCGACGCACGGCGAGAGGATGTGGTCCTTCGCGCAGGTCTAGTGCTTGCTCCGCAGCACATCGGCATCGCGGCAGCAGTGGGCGCAACCAAGCTCACCGTCAGCCAATTGCCTCGCATCACGCTGCTCACCACGGGCGATGAAGTGGTCGATCCTGCGACGGCAACAGCAGCTCTTGGCCCGCAGCAGATTCGCAATTCCAATGGCCCGATGCTCACCGCTTTTTTCACAGCACTGGGCACGCCGCTGTTGGAGCACATGCATGTCGGGGATGATCCGGAACAGACCCGGGCCGCAGCGCGCGAGGCACTGTCGCGCTCGCACCTGGTCGTGACCAACGGCGGCATCAGCGCGGGCCAGCGCGACTGGCTGCCTTGGGCGTGGTCGAAGCTGGGGCTGGGCGTGGTGATCAAAGGCGTGGCGATTCAGCCGGGCAAGCCGGTGCTGGTTTGCAGCGATAGCGACAGAGATAATTCGGATTCGCAATCCGATATCGCCTCCAAGCTCGTCCTCGGTCTGCCTGGCAATCCTGTGAGTGTTCTGGCGACGGCTCATCTGTTTGCCTGGCCGGCGATTCGGCACATGCTCTTGGGTGGTGATGCAGTAAATGCCGCGCTGCCCTGGCGTCGGGTGGTGCTCAGTGAAGCCACGAAAGCGTCGAGTAAGCGAGAGGTGTTTCGCGCTGCGAATCTGGTGCGCGATGGCGGTGCGGCTGTGATCGGCTGGCATGGGTCGGGTGATCTGATGCACACCGCGATGGCTGATGGCTTCGTGCGTCTGCCGCGCACCGATGACATCATCGAAGTCGGAACGCTCGTCGATTTTCTTCCGATGTTGCGCGGCGGGGTCAGTGGCGGGCTAAGTGGCGAAGTGCGCTCATGATTAGCGACACGATCACCATTCGCGTGCAACTGTTCGGCGTGCTCGCCCAGCGCATCGGCTTAGACGCTGTGATCATTTCCCTGCCCGCGCCAGTCACGGTGAAGTTGCTGCTCGCAGCACTGGCACAGCAGCACGAAGCAATCGCCGCCATGCACGACAAGCTCGCGGTGGCGTTGAATCTGGAATACGTCAGGGCGGAGGATCAGGTGAAGCAAGGCGATGAAGTGGCGCTGATTCCGCCGGTGTCGGGCGGGTGAACGGATTAAACGATGCCCTTGGCGAGCGGCGAAACAAAAAAAACTCCTACGCATGCGCCGCACGCGTAGGAGTTACGATGTTTAGCGCCACGCCAAAGGCGTGGGTTGGAATTTCGCATCACTGCTTGGGCGGTGTCGCTTCACGCACGATCGCGCCGTGCTCTTCGCTGAGCACCAAGATGGAGAACTTCTGCACGCTGGCCAACTCATCCGTATTGAGCGAGCTGTAGTCGAAGCGGCCACGCAGGTCGGTGTAGCCATCCTTATAGAACTTGACCTGGCCATTAGCGAGCTGAGCATACACCTTCACATAAGTACGCGGCAGAGCCTTGGCGGTCGTCGCCTGAGTAACCCGAACCTGTCCATAATTCTCGATGGTCTGCACGCTCATGGCGTTGCTGTAATACGCCCTGCTAAGCGTCTGGCCCGCGCCAACAATCTCCACAAGCACGTTGCTGGTGTGATACTTGGCGGGCAGAGGAAGCGAATGCACCGTGGCTTTGTCGTTGAGGTTTACAACAGCGGTGTCATTGGGTTTGATGTAGCTGAACTCGCCGGAGAACTGCTGCACAAACGGATTGCGACTAAAGAGCAGCTCCACATCCATCAGATAGTAGTTGATCTTCACCTGCTGGAGGTTTTGATAGGTGAGGTTGATCTTCTTCGCTTCCACGTTGAAGTCGAAATTAGGAGCGGTGGCGGCGAGCATGGCCTGGGTCTGGTCGCGGTCATCCTTGTCAGCGACATCGACGACCTTGCCTTGCACTTGGTCCAGTTGTTTGCTGATGGCAGCAAACGTGGTGCGCCAGCGATCGACCGGGTGATCCTTGTATTTCTCTACGATGCCACGGGCGATCTTCAGGTCAGCACTGTAGAAGTCGAGGTAGGAAGCGACCAGGTCATACTGCATCGCTGTGGTGACTTTCTTCGAGTCCACCTGAGCGAAAGTTTCCATGGCATCCTCCACGCGATCCTGAAGCAGCAGGTAGTAGGTGATGGCCAGCAGATCATCAGCGCTGAGCGTGCGCTTGTAGGTGAGGACATGAAGCTGGCGGTGATACTGCCAGGCCACGCGCTCGTTGACGATCTGACGACGCTTGCCAAGCTGATGGGCGCGGGCGTTGACCAGCGGACTGTATTCCATGAACTCGAAGCTGCGTCGCTCGATGGGATTAATCGTCAGCAGTGTGCTTTCCAGCCACTGGCCACACTGACTTACAAAGCCATCGCTATGCTCGAGAAACTCGCGCGCCACGCCGGGCTCGTTGTGCAGGAGGCCATAGGAAAAGAGCGTGTGGTTGTAGGCATGGCGCTGAGCGAGCAGCACGATGACCTTCTGGAAGAAAGCCTTGTCTTTCATGCGGAAGGCAATGCGATCCAGATCCGTGCGATGCAGATTGTTCACTTGCAGATATGCGAACACTTCATCCTCAGTGCCAAACTGCGAGACATAATCCCACGACTCTTTATCGAGCTTGCTCAGTTCATTTACTACTTTGAATTTGAAGGGGGAAGCGAACGCGATGGCCTGTTCGTTCTTGGCCACATGCACCGGGTAATGTGCATATTCACCGGCTGCGGGGAAGTAGAAGGAATACTCAATGGCCTGCGTGCTGAACGCGCCAAGCTGAATGTGTACACCTTTGGTCTGCTGACCACCAGCAACAGCCATCGCACCGACGGGCACCTGAAGCAATACATCGAGCTTCTGATTGGATGAAGTCGGATTAGTAATAACAACCTGGCAGCCATAGACAACGCCGACGAGGAACTCATCGGTCACATACTTATCCATGCGCTCGTTGTTCTCGTGGCGATAGCGATCGCTGGCGCGGAAGAAATTCTGGCTCACCAGAATCGGCGTCTGCTTGGCGACCGATGCGGATTCCTTGATCTCCTTATGGAAGATCACCATCGGGCTGCCCGGCGAAAGCGTCATCTTGAGCTGGTCGTATTGACTCTCGTGCTTGCCCGCTTCAAAAGGCAGATCGAGTACCGCCAGTGCAAGCATCATGTCCGTGAAGCTGAGCGAAGCCTCGGCGAGATTCACCGAATAGAACGGCTGCGCCGGATTATGTTTCGCATAGTCATTCCAGAAACCATTCACCGTCACCAGACTTGCATTCTGCACTTCAATGGGCAGTTTGTAGTAATTGTTCTCAACCCACTCCTGAGTCTTGTCGAGCTTGCGATAGTACTGACGAACCTGCTGCCGCCTCAGGCTATCTTTCGCTTGGTCGGCAAACTCCACTTCCTTGCGAGACTCATCGGCACGCTTCATGTTCTCGCCAGCATAATCGCGGTCGGCGGATTTCTTTCCATCTTCCTTGCTCTCGCGTTGATCGCGCGGCTTGGAAGCGGCGGCGGCATCCTCCATGGGTGCTGACGGTGCCGGTGGCGCATCAAACTTGCCCGCAGGCCCTTTAAGCGATGCGCCTGGTCGTGCGCTGCCTTCGCCAGCGGCGGTGCCAAGTGGAGTCTCTTGCAGCCTTCGTAGCTCGCTCTTGAGTTTTTCAGCCGGGGCAACCTTATCGAGTTGTTCTTCTAGTGCCAGCGCCAGGCCTTCGCCGGTGTCGAGCGAACTGCCTTTGAGTGCGGTCTGGTAGAGATAATTAAATCGTTCCAGATCAGGCGGGATCAAGTCGTATAGATCCTTCACATGGCGGGCGGTTAAAGCCTTTTCACCTTTGAGTTTCTGCGAGAGTAGGATGCGCTCGACGATATTGAGCCGACCATATTCCCAAGGTTCCAGATAGCTCGCCGAGGCATTATCAAGCAGCCACTGATCGACGAAAGTCTTGTCGCGTTTGTTGGCCAGATAAGGCTGCACCACCTGCGCGAAGAAGGCAGGGTCTTTCTTGAGAATAAATATATTCAGTTCGTGGCAGGCGTACTTAGAGTAGAGAGTCTGCTTTTCTTCCTGCTTGAGTTTGGGCCAGGAGAGAATAAAGCCAAACTCAATAAGCTGGGGATCGTTCGAGAGCGTGGCATAAAGCGAATAGACACGGGCGAGGGTGTCGTAGGCTTCGAACTTGCTCGTGGAAATATCACTGAGAATAAACTTGCCATCTTTGCCAACGATCGAAATCTGTTTCTGTTCGGTGAAATGCTTGGCGGGGTCAAGGCCGTTCTTGAGGCGAAGGTCCACGAACTCGTTTTTAGCTTCGGGCAAAGCGAGGTAGCGGTAGGCGGTGTTGTGCGGATCGATCGCGACGATGGTCAGTTGCTGATGATCGCCAAGGTCAGCGCGTTTGAGGGTAATCAGGCCATCTTTGTCAGCGGAGAGATTCAGGAGGACCGCTGAAGTTTCGCCCAGGAAATCGAGATTGGAGAAATCTGAATTAGTGGTGCCTTGCGTATCTTGTCCTTTGGTCCTGCCAGTTTCACTGGCGCGGTTGCCGCCGCGACCGAAGAAATCATCGCCGCCTTGGGCGACCTGTTCGCCGGTCTCGGTAGCGCGGATGGCCCAGGGATTCAAAAGGATACCGGGACGGGCGAGCATATTGCCCGGGTAGATGTGCATATACTTTCGTTCGAGAATATATCGGTACTCATCGCCGATGTTTCGACCGGCAATATATGCCGACTTGGTTCGGCCTTGCTTCATCAGGTACGGCTCAGGAGTTGTTATCTCTCCAAGATTTGCCGCAGCAGAAAAGGCAGGATTAATCCGCGTGGCGAACAGATGCACGCGAGCAAAAGGCCCGGCGTTCTGTAACTTGATCTGTATCTCGTCGCCGCCTGCGGTGACCGCTTCAATCTGAAGGGGCGATGTGTTACTTACTTCCAGATTGCGATAGTCGGAAAGTACAAAGCCATCGCGCTGCACACCTTCTGTCAGGCGAATGAGGATGCGGGTGGAGCTGTCTTTGAGGAAGAGGTCGTAATCGCCGCGGGGCAGGTCATCGATCTTGATGAAGCCGTTGACTACTGCTGCGCTCTTGAGCCGATCGGCGATGAACGTATCGCCGCGCAGTTCCAGCAGCGAGACCAGTGTTGGATCGAGTTTGCCGCCGGCCATGAAAGGCACCTGAATCGGCTGGCCGACCTTGGCGTGAATGGTGGAGTGGTAGCTGTGGCCATCGGTCAAAAGAAGCCACTGGCGACTGGTGCCTTCGGGGCCGGTGGCTTGAACCCATGCGATGTCATTGAGGCTGCCCAGCAACACGCGGCCGGCCGCATCGGTCTGTGTGGTGACGTTCACTGCATCGCGGAAGTCACGATGCTTGATGATCAGTTGCAGCGGGCGATTGGCTTTGGATTCACCCGTTTTTCCAAGCAGATCAATGACGTATCCTGACGCCATGCGAGCGAAGTGCAGGTCCTCCACGCGATCGGTGCGATCAATGCCGTTGATGGCGAACTGCTCCCCGGCAGCCAAGTCCACCTTGCTCCCTTTGCTCAGGTTCTGCACCTTGGCCTTGAGCTGAAACTGCAATTGCGCCAGGCGATCAGGCACGGTGAACTCATAGACCGCATCGCGATCTTCGCTGAGTTTGAAGTCGGAGATTTCCTTCGTGGAAGCAACGCCATCGAGATCGATGGAGTTGATGATGAGCGTCACATCTTCGAGCAGTTTGAGGCCCACGGGCGTACCGTTGAGAAGTAGCTGCGGGCGAATGAGTACGTTCGCCTTCTTGCGCTTGATGAGTTGTTCGCGGTCCACATGGATGCCCGCTTCGAGCACGTACTGTTCTGATTCCTGATTGTAATGTTCCAGCGAAGTGAACTCGCCATTTTTCAAAATGATCGGCGTGCTGCCCGGACGATTGCTGAAGGGCACCGCGATGATGCCATCTTTGTCCGCAGTATATTCGTGGCCCGCAAGCCAGAGCGAGGCATTCACGAGGTGTTCGTTCTTTTCGTTAAGTACCGTAAACAGATGCCCGGCAATCGAGGTGCGCGCCACGTAGCGCAGCTTGCCTTTACGCACCAGCACACGGCTGCTCTTACCGTTGCCGATGAAATCAATCACATACACACCGGGCCTGCTAAGCTGGGCAAACTCGAAGTGCCGCTGCACACGGAGAATCGGAGCGTCATTGTATGTAATTGTCGTCGATTCATTGGCGACTAAACCATCGAGATTGATATCGGTATCCACTTCGCGCAGATTGTCGCGGTAGAAGTTGGCGGCATTGATTTCATATACTTTCACGATCAGCGTCTTGACGTTCTTTACCAAGAGATCAATGCTCACCGGCTCCTCTGTCAAGAAGAGTTCCTTGTTGGTGTAGGTAAAATCGAGATCAATACGATCCTTAAGCTGCTGCACCTGCGAGGGCGAAAGCATCGAGTACCAGCGCTCAGGATCGCCTAGGCCGTTGACGAGTTTTACCTCAGCGAAGTTGTGCGTCAGGTAGCTGTCGTTGATGTAGGTTTCATAGGTTTTGGTGTTTTCATCCTTCAGGAAATAGTGATGAAGATAGCTGCGGATGAGCGGTTCATCATTACCCACCACAGGCAACATCGTCACCGGCTGAAAATTGGCATTGAGATCGCTAGGATACTTTCGGCGTTCTTCGAGCTCCATGTATTTATTGTTGATGTAGCTCACATATTTGGGCAGCGAGAGATACGCCATGAACCGCTGACGATCGTAGTTGCC
>Ga0105053_10009468_pt1 | contig 12391 bp, 9 predicted proteins | sample BON01_FD_78093 | JGI IMG/M metagenome (GOLD analysis project Ga0105053, IMG submission 78093) | Freshwater microbial communities from Lake Bonney liftoff mats and glacier meltwater in Antarctica - BON-01 | ecosystem: Environmental > Aquatic > Freshwater > Ice > Glacier meltwater | place: Lake...
ACGATAATGAAGAAAGATCGGAAACGCAACTCCCCAGAACTTAACCGATCGTCGAGTTCCTTCATCAGTGGCGTATTGAACTGCAGCTCCTGTCGACGCCGCAGCAACAATAAACACACCAGACCGTCGTAACATATCCCTTTAACCAATATCTCGTGAATGAAGGCACAACAATTGTCTACGAACAAAGAACGCGTTTTTTTTAATACATTGTATCTGGTACCAAGGAAAATTAATGTTTTACAACCCACTACCTCCACCAGCAAGCAAGGTTCGAATCAGACCCGATTAAGTAACTGTTTCGTGATGTTACCGAGTTTGAATCGAGAATGGCACTTGGTAGAAAACGATATTTCTATTGAGCGATTGTTGGAGACATATTGCCATAGAGTAGCTTCAACCGGTTTTGTTGTGAGAGAAACGGTGCCATTCAGACGGTTGGCCCGATTTGTAAATCCAACTTGTGACATTGTTGTAGAAGTTGGTTGCTCCACGGGAAAAACCACGACAATAATTGAACGTATTTTTAAAATACCCAAGAGGATTCTAGCTGTGGACGTTTCCAAAAAAGTGATCAAGAAATGTGTTCAAGACCTTTCGTCCAATATTCGCTTTGTTGATATGGACGTGTTGCAAGAATGGCCGCACTTTGTTCTTTTAGTAGAAAATCTGAGGCAAAATTCGGGGTTAGAAAATTCAGAGCTAGTTATTTTCATTGATATAGGCGGGGATCGCGAGATGGCTCCAATAGTAGCCATGATAGCACTTCTTGACAAAGAACTTCACCCAAAAATGATATTGATCAAGAATAGAGACCTGCATACAGCATTGAAAACCCATGGTATTAACTGGGATTTAATAAACCAGTTATCCAAGAACTCTCTTAAATCTCGAGATTATAAGGAGAGTACGAATCCCCTGAAGAAACCAATCCGTCTAAACAGTAACGGCGTTTCAATATGCAGATTTTTTAACTCGAAAGTAGGATGTTTGAAAGGTGATAGGTGCGAATTCGATCATTCAAGCTGTTATGGCTGTGGTATCGATGGGCATCTATTAAATCAGTGTACGACTGGTGGAATACAAGAACCACTGTTGGTTCGCTTGCTTGACGAAGAAAATAAAAAACCCTCTTCTTTTGGGGAAGAAACTTGAATGAACATTTAGGGACGAGTAACCAGAACAGAACAGTCAGTATTATATTTTCGGACAATGTTCCGACTGAATTCTTTTCTTTTTATCAACAGATCAAACCCAATTCCCCTTTAATATGTTCGTTTTAATCAATAAAAGAATAGGAAATAGATTGGGAAATATTTGAAATCTATCACAACTTAAATACGAAGTTGAAGCCTATTTTTGACCGTTACAAAATAATTAGTAGAATGGCCAAAGTTGCACCAGAGGAACCAGAGGAAGAGAGTATACTCGAGGAAAACGGTTCCTATTTTATTGAAGAGTGCACCGTTGGTAAATCTATTGACCATCATATCGGTGATGGCTCTGTGGAAGAGCAACAATCGATGCTAACTAAAGACAACCTTGATTCAGCCAGCGTGATAGCAGAAGGCGATGCCGTTTGGAGAAAGTATTGGAAGAAATATTTTACTGCTGATTCAAATTTTAGTCCCATTCTGGGAGAAGTGACCTGCGTTATTAACCGAGTCTCAAGTGTGAACCTCAACCATGAAACGTATGATGCCAAGATATTTGTAGCGGTCAGAGTCAAGTCAACATCTTTCTTATCTATTCAATCTCCTTTGTTGCTCAATGACAATCAAGAGTATTATATTGCTGCTGGACATCTGGCCTTTGCTCCTTGGAACCCACTAACCCAGATTGAAGGTTTGACATTGGGTGGAGCTCCAGATACATGGATTAAAACAGGCGGAGAGTTTATCGATTATTTTTACGAAGCATATGGAAGTATCAATATGAATATTAAATCCCCGGGTTTTTGGTTTCCTTTTCACAATATGGATTTGAAAATATCAATTACGAGTGGGTGGACATCGGAACAATTCAAGTTTGTTCCTCACGGATATTTTTCAAGTTTGAGTATCGAAAAGGAACTTGCATGGGATAACTGGGATTTTGATGGGTCAGAAGTTGGACCTTATATGGATGGACTCAGTGCAGTTGAGGTACGTGGGTGTAATGTATTAAGACGGGACTACTCGGTTAATTCATCTTTGATCATGGAAATGAAAGAAAAACAAAGGAGAACGAATACACAGTTTCAACAGTTTAACAATTGTATTGTGTGCTTTAACTTGCAGCACAAGGCAGCTGCTGTGTGTTTACTTGAGTGGTTAAGACCGGTGAGTCTAACGTCGGTGGCGTTTTGCTCCTTCTCGATCGCTGTGACACACGAGAACGCGATGGTTGGACGTCAATCAATGTCGATGTCCATTATTGTTGCTAATAGTATTAGTTTGTCAACTAGAAAACGAGAGTTCATTGGAATTATAGATATCCATATGATTGTTTCATTCGTACTCGTGTGTTGCATTAGTTTTGGAAATGTAATAGCTACCACCAAGGTTATTTATGGAAGCGACCCTCAAGGAATGGTAGACCGAGCAGAGTTATCTGATATGATTTTCAACGTGTTGGGTGCTTTCTGGATACTGTTCAACCTGTTTTATCTCTTTCTGTTCATCAGGTCAAGACACCTATTCAATGAAGTCAAGAAGTATCGATCACGTGCGTTAAAACGAGGGACTGCACGAGCCCAGTTCCTGCAATCATCTTCAAAAAAGGATACAAAAAAGAATACGTTGGCGAAGTCACTAGTGGCGACCATTGACTTGGTTCTTCCCAAAAAGCAAGCAGGTCAAGCTTTCTCCGCAACTAAACGAGCAGCTCAAAGTCTAAGTGGAAAGGCAAAGAATATTGTACCAATATCCAAAAAAGTTTTTAAAAATTAAATTATGCGTTGGCACACGTTCAAAAATTCAAGTGTGCACCTTTTTGTTAACTATTATAAGAACCCGTGTATTCAATAATGACTAGTAATATATTCGTCGTGTTCGTGTATGAGTGTAAGATGAACCCAGTCTTCAGAACACGAAACAAGTATGCAGTTGGTGGGACTTGTGATATTGTTGCTGTTCGTGCAATGCTCTGGAAATGGCAAAGCAATTGAAAAACTTATGAAAGAAGCCGAAGAGCAAGGTGGCGCATATGGAGAAGTATATCACCCAAACGGACTTGCGTTAACTCCACCCACGATTATACAAACAGGAAAAGATTCTTTCAAAATTAACTTTGATGGAAATGCTCAAGAAGCTTTTGTTAAAGATTCCCAAGGAGCGAATATATATTACGAAGCGGGTGCAAATGAACTGCGTTTTAATACCCTAGCTGCCAATCAGTTAACACCGTATGTATCAAGTGGAATCCACGGTGTCTGGAAAGGCCCTCCAAGAGATACATGGGCTAGTTTGGTGAGTGATTATGAAAGCAGGCCTCAACCACCTTTGGAGGATCCTAGAGAAACATACGTGGAATCACACACTGCAGTTGTGCGACAAACGTCTTACAACTTGGCCAATGTTTCTTGCTTAGACCACCCCTCCCAGCAGGCACCAGAACACTTTATTGAAGCTGTATGGGTGAAAGATCCTGCAGGAAATATTGTGTGGTTTGAAGATGTCTCAAAGATAGCCGGCCAACCAATGGTCCAATTTCCAGTTGACGATTTAATGACAAGCCTTGTGCCTTATTTATGGTGCAACAAGCACGGTTTCTATCAAGGTATACAAAAGTTAATCGTACCTGCGCAGTATTGGAATGCAACCCAATATGACGAACAATGTGGTTCATTGGCATGTGATAGCGGCGATTTTCCAGGACTTAGCAAATTGTTTGAAGAAAACCGACAAGCCAACCTTAAAGTGATCAAGAAACAACTTGTTATTACTGCAACTTTCCCATTAGGTTCTTATATTGCAATTGGTCTCAATGACGAATACAGAATGAAAGATGGAACTGCGTTTGTGCTGCGAGGAATTGCGGCTGATGATATTCGGTGCGAGTCATATACCCTTAACTCGCAAGATGATGGGGGCCAAAATCGTGATAAATCCAATAAAGGTTCTTTGTCATCAGCGACCGTAACCAATACGATTGCAACAGCAACATGCACAGTTGAGGTTACCTCACAAGACAGTAACAAGGTCGTTCTCTTCTCGTACGGCGATTTGGATGACGCAGGAGAAATACTCAAACATGATTCAAAAGGTGCATTCAAAATAGGGACCGCGAATGGTGCTCAAACCATCACAGTGAGTTCAATTGCGGAATTTGCTAGTAGATACGCACTCGACTGCAATGATTCTGGCGAACTTTTACTTGACGTTCAAGGAGCATCAGAATATCGATTAACTCATGGGATACTGATGTACATAATTTGGGCAGTCAATATCACTGTTGGAGTATTTGTAGCTCGTTATGAAAAGCATACAAAATGGTGGCTAGGGATTCATCGTTTTGTCCAAATACTGAATACATTGTTAACGATTCCTGCTTACTTCGTTGCAACTTTGATGGTAGAAACTCATTTAAATTCTCCTCATGCAAGGTTGGGATTTGCTTTAGGTTTCTTTTCCTTTTTTCAAGTGGCGACAGGTACAATTATGTATAAGATTTCGAAAGTTTCGTCCAATTCTGTCAATTGGATATTGGCCCATCCAAAGTGCCCACAAGAGCTTAAGTATGCTGTTGCACAAGATTTGGAGGATACAAAATTAACCCATGTGAGAATCTTCACTTACCTCAAGAACACTGACAAAGCACCTGAGAATACGAATATATTCAAGGTGTTGCACAATCAAATTGAGGATAAGGAATCGTTTGCTAAGCGAGGGAATAGTCTTATTGTATCTAGAAGAATGGATGGCGGTAGTCGCTTTGGACATGCTGCTCGCTTTGGCATTACCCGCGATCTTGTTTTGGAATCTGAAAAATCAGACAATAAATTTGACTTGAAAGTATCTATTGCAGAATACATTGCAGCACATGGTTGCTACGACAGGTTGTTTCTCAAGTTCTTTGTTGAATTAAAGGAGCCCTATATTACTCCTTCCCATAAATGGACAGGAAGATTTCTTCTCGTGCTTACTTACATTCAAATATCCTTGGGTGTAGCTTTGTCGGATATGAGCGATGAGGTCAGATGGTTATTGAAAGGTTGGGCGATCTTTCTTGGATTGGTTTTTTTATACAAAGAGATCGAAATGCATCTTGGACTGCCATACAACTTTATGGACAAGTTATTTCTATGTTTTAGAAAACTTACAGGGAAGCAAGAATCTCCCATTTCCAACTTTTCCGCGGCATTTTTGAAAAACAAAGATAAATTTAGAGAGAGTCAAGGAAGTTTTAAGAACTATGTCAAAAATCAGGAGAAAAAGAAGAAACACAAGCAAAGAGTTCCAGTTAACAACAAGTTGGGTGTTCAACCCTTGGGAGATGATCTTCCACTCTAAGATACCTATACTATTTTCAACCCAAATCAATTATTTAAACTTTTCAGGAAGAGAGAAGTCAAGAGTACAAAGAACATTTTGTCTTGGGGCTCTTAAAACAAATTCCATGAGTCGTATGCTTTTCTCTTATACCAAACTATAAGCCCTCGTTTCGAAATTGCACCTGAAAACGAGTTGAACAATAATCCAACTTGAAAATATGAAAGCAGTATATCACGACAAGAAAAGTTATTCAGGACGTTCGTGGTCAGAAGACTATGAGGTGCCATCAGTATCGAAGCCGCATCATGTCCTTGTGAAAGTTAGCGCTGCTGCTATTAACCCAGTTGATTACAAACTGCCATTTATCATGACCAACAAAAAAGTCGTGGGACTTGATTTTAGTGGAGTGGTGACCCAAGTGGGAAGTGAGGTTACCCACTTCGCTGTTGGGGACAGCATTTTTGGAAATACTAGTGGTACTTTAAGCGAGTACGCGTTATGTAGAGAGAGCAAAATCGCTAAAGTGCCAGAAGGCCTCTCCATGGTACAAGCTGCAGCTATGCCTACCACTTACTTGACAGCCTACCAAGCATTGAAAGGACATGGCTTTCAAAAAGGAATGTCACTGTTAGTGATTGGTGCCAGTGGAGGGTGCGGTACAAGTGGTGTTCAAATAGGGAAAGCACTTGGGGCTGCTGAGATTGTAGGTGTTTGTTCCAAAAAGAATGAAGATCTGGTGAAGGGACTTGGCGCTGATTCAGTTGTGGACTATAATACTCAAAATGTTGTTGATGTTTGTGGTAAAAATCATTTTGATCATGTATTTGATACCGCCTCATCGAGTGGCGGGGGGGAAGCTTATTATAAACAAAGCATGGCTGTTCTTAAACCAAGTAGCTCAATTAGTGGATCTGGGGTATACACATATTTGAACGGGGGTATACTTTCGTTTATCAGAAAATTCACCATTGGAACTCCAAACAACCGTGATCTTGTCCTAACTAATCATTCGAGGGTGGATTTAGAAGGCATCGTATCTTTGATGAAGCCGAGCGAAAGTTTCGAGTTCTTGCCAATTATTCATCAGACACTTCCATTTAATTATGAGAACGTGGAAGCTGGATTCAAAGAACTTAAATCTCGGCGAGCACGCGGCAAAATTGTTTTTAATTTTTAATCAATTTCTTGAGAACAATTTGATAAATCTACAACGGTTGGGCTCTGTACCAATTCCTTGATTGGGCTATCACATGCCAAATCCACCACTATTTTTGGTTTTTTAAGCTTAATAACTTGATCAGGTTTAAAATCACAAGCAGCACAGTGAGAAGATTCTGAAGGATTGAATAATGTGCAGCGATCACATGCCCACATGTTTACTTCGGCATGTCCTTTTGCATCTGAATCCTCATCGTCACCGATACTAAGTCCTTCTAATATACTTATACAAGCTGAATGATCTCGTCGCCTATTTTCAGCGGCTATTCTTGTCAATTCCCTGCTAGATAAATTGCCTTTCTCGTTGTCGTTTGTTTCTCCTAATCGACTTCCACACCGTTTCAGGGCAGCAAACGCCACCAACTGCTTTTTGGTTTTATTTTTCATATCTGAAGAGGAACTACCTAATGTAAATCCTGCCCCCTCAAAACTTGTATACTTGGGAGGGTTCTCCCATTCTTTACGCAGTTCCTCCCACAACGAGTAAAATGCTGCGCTGTGGGCCCCTATTTGATTGTGGCACAACTCATGCAACATAGTATCGACACAGTTTTCCAAAGGAAGAAAGTTTCCATCATTATATCGAAGTCGGACGTATATTTTTAACCCTCTATTAACATTCATTCCTAGAAGTCCTGGATTTTTGGGACAAAACTATAGCAAACTTATTGAATCGCTTTCTTTTCAGGGAATAAATCACGTACCTCTTGAAGCATTACAACCCTCCACGAATGTCGCTTCATTATGGGAGTAACTTGAGCAACTATCTTTTCCATCATCGTCTGAGCTTCATCAGAATTTGGCTTCGATTTGATAACCTTGACATCGAGAATCCCCATTCAAAAGAAGGAGAGACTCCAGGGTCTACTTTTATGGTCTACACGGTACACACATTGTTTTTGTGCACACGCCACAATAGGATGGACTTTGTGAGTCAACAGTCGTACGTTGTGCAGGTGGAAGGATGGCTACAAAAACGAAGAGCAGGTTACGAGCCAGAAGAAGAAGATGAAGACTTTGAAGCTCCAACCATTCAGCCAACCCTCTTAGCTCCATCTGGTTTGAAGTTGGAAGCACTACTACTTGCCAAACAGGATAAAAAGCGGTATTGTATTCTCATTACTTGCAACGAAGATGAGATTCGACACCTTCCACCGCAGGCTCACCTGTGCTACTACTCCAAAAAACCTCGGCTTTCTCGCTCTGGGAACTTTGACAAGGTAAATCAACAGAAAAGCGAATACATTGACTTTTTCAGTGAGGCCAACACGTCACATATGCGCGGCTATGTCACACTGACAGACACTACAGAAGTGGCTATGATTAAGGATGAACTTCGAATTGTGGTTCCAGGCAGAGCCTATTATTTCATGCCCAAAGAACCTTCTGCGGCTGAATCAAAGATTGTTATGAGCCAATGGTATACTTGCTTGAAGAGGTCCATTAAAGATATATGGACATGGGAAAACAAGCATAAATCCGCGCAGTTCACACCAACTCGAAAATCCAATCTCTCCGCTTCTCTTGGTGAGTGTCCAGATAATCTTGAAGGCGTACTGGCACATAGAGAATATCGTGCTCGATTTAAACAATTTTGCGACTTTAGTCAAGGTATTGAGAACTTTGACTTTGTGTCTCAAGTTGAATTGTATGAAACCATTGCTTCTTCCAAACGTCTATCGAAGAGGTCTTCGAAACGAGATGCCTCCTCCAAGAATGCATATGAATTAGCTCAGGATATTGTCAAGTGCTACGTTAACGAAGGCAGCGAAAGCCAGGTGAATCTAAGTGACAGCCAACGCAAAGTCATTCTTCGTATAATGGCAAAGAAGGATCCGGAAGAATGTGGTCCTGCATTGTTTGAAGATGCTCGAGCTGAAGTTTTATCACTCATGGAGACGAATTACTTTTTACGGTTTTATCGTGAAGAAATGCGCAAGACTGGTTGCTTTACTGTCATTTACAATCAACACGGCATGCGCGGCTACCAAGCTGTTTTAAACCATTTTGGTTCGGTCAAAGTGGACATCGAACGTTTGGAAAGTTTTTACACTTCAAAATTAGACAGTGTGAAAGGACAGCTTGAAATTATTCGAGAATCTTTTCAGTATTCTCATGATGTTGCGCTGGGAATGTTTCCAACCATCACTGAAAGTCTATCTCAGTTTTACCGTTCTAACGCAATTCGGTTTCAGGGTTTGACCGAGTTCAAAATACAACTTGACGAGGGCGTCGTCTTTCCGTTAACATGGCTTAGTAAATCCATTGCACTTCAATTAGAGGCGATTTTGGATAGTGATAATCGTGCCATGCAAGTAGTGAAAGGTGCCAAGAAAAATACCGAAACCTCCAAGAAGAAACTTGCTGACTTGCTCTGGTTGAAGGATCTTGCAAAACAATCTCCGTTTGAGTTTCCTACCCCGGAAGCAGAAGAGCGCTTGAAACTCCATTCCGTAGAGATAGGCACTATCTCCGATGAAATAGAACAATGCAAGATGCAAGTTTCTAAATACGAAGTCATCGAGCAAAAGTGTGTTTATGAAATAGAAACCCATTGGATCGAGTCTCTTGATAAGATGGAAGCTATGGAGCTTAGGCGAATAGAATCCACCAGGCGTGCTCTGAAGCATGCAATGGAGGCTGAGCATGCAATGAACCGTTCATTATACGCTGACACTGTGAACGTCCATGCAACTATTGGCAAGATAGACACTACAAAAGATATATTGCGATTTGTGGATAACTTTTCTGCCAGATTAAAAGCACAACAAGATAAAGAAATTATTATATAGAGCGCATTTTGAATTTTGAGTTTTTTTATTACCCACATTTTCAACATGGAGGTTTATTATCACGAGGAGTTGGTGCGCGAAGCCGAGAAGAATTCCAAGCGATTAGGAATATCAGTGCAGCAGGCATTGGATTCAAAAGCCAATAGACTGACAGAAGTTTGCCAAAATACTTTGAAGTTGGATCATCTTGGTCACCAAGAGAAACTAACGTTACAAAAGGTTCGTCTTTCCTGGGAATTATTATCACATAGAGCCCAAACGCTAAGGAAGTTATTGGACGCTATTGGTGCGATGACTACTAGATCCAAATGGGACGAGTCTCGTCTTGTTTTCCTCACGAGACTAATTCAGCATACACATTTAACAGGTCAGATTGTTCAAGCTGGATGTATTTCTGACACCTATGGAGATACGGACACACAAAATGCTCTTCAGTTTATGGGGCAGCTTTTAGATAAGAAAATTCAGGAGGCCACCGATGAAGTTCAAATGTTGACGAACCATTTAGTGACGCTCGACCATATGCCACCCCACCTTGTTAAGGAACATCATTCAATTCAGGAGGCAATACGAGAAAAACTTGAGCACATTAATCGATTAATATCAGAAACTGCTTGAGAATTACAAACATATGTACAGCTTTTGGTTTTTTGAACTTCGTGGTAGGGGGGGCTATGATATTAGTTGTATCACAAAAACAAAAGATGACCCAACGACAGATTGCCACCAAGTTCACACAGTTTGTAGATGGGGCTCCCACGCCGTTCCATTCAGTCCAGCAAGCAATCAAGCGATTGGAAATTTCAGGGTTTGAACGGATCAGAGAGGATGTTACATGGGGAATGGGAGCTGTTAAAGCAGGAGGAAAGTATTACTACACTCGCAACTCCAGCACGATAGTGGCCTTTGCAGTTGGTACCCAGTTCAAAGCCGGCAATGCCTTCAAGGTGATAGGTGCACACACAGATAGTCCGGCATTAAAAGTGAAACCTGTGTCTAAAAAAGATGGTGGGGGCATCGAGCAGGTTGCTGCCGAGTGTTACGGTGGTGGCCTTTGGTACACGTGGTTTGATTGAGATTTGGGTGTTGCTGGACGAGCCATTGTACGATCAGGAGATACTGGATTCAAGGAGACTTTGATCCATATCAAAAAACCAATTCTCAAGATACCTTCATTGGCTATTCACCTCCAATCGTCGGAACAAAGGGCATCCCTGAAGATTAACAAGGAGGACCATATAATACCAATGCTTGGACTTATCGATGATAATTTGAACAATGCTGGTACATCAGATGCACGTCATCACTCGTCCTTCATGAATGCCATTGCTGAAAACGCAGGTTGCGCTCCTCAGGATATTTTGGATATCGAGTTGACGTTGTGTGATACTCAAAATGCACAAATCGGAGGAGTAGCGGATGATTTCGTATTCTCTCCTCGACTGGATAACCAAATGCATTGCTTCACATCATTAGAAGCACTATGCAACCATTGCGACTCCAATGAGCTGGAGGCCGATGAGGACTGTTCAGTTGTTGTTTTGTTCGATCACGAAGAATGTGGCAGTCAAAGCAATGTAGGTGCAGGCTCTCCTATCATGCGCGATGCTGTTGTTCGAATCTCAGGAGTTTTTACCAATGATCCTGAAATCTTCCACATCTCCTTGAACAAAAGTATTCTTTTCAGTGCTGATGGAGCTCATGCAGTGTGTCCTAACTACATGTCGGTGCATGACAAATTGCACAGTCCTAGGCTAGGCGAGGGTACTGTTATTAAGACGAATGATAATCAAAGGTATGCCACCAATGGAGTAACCGGATTTCTTGTGAGAGAACTTGCAAGGAAACACAATATCAAAGTTCAAGAGTTTATGGTCCGTAACGATTGTCCATGTGGCACTACCATCGGACCAATAATTGCAGCTAATACTGGTATTCGTACAGTGGATATTGGAGTGCCTCAATGGTCGATGCACTCCATTAGAGAAACATGTAGTGTTAACGATATTGCCTCCAATCTTCAATTGTTAACCGCATTCTTCAAGGATATCAGAAAAATAGATAAGAGTCTATCAACTCTTTAATATATTTTGTTAAAGAATGAATTTTTTTACCATAATAAGAGAGCTTTCAATTCATTTCTTCGTCTAGATTATGCAATTTCGTTTCCAGGAAGAATGGTTTGTCGAGCATCAAAATTCAAAACGTTGGAAAAGTAACGACCCCCTAATCTTTGTTGTGGTATTGTTACTTCAAAGATCATGTCTATGAAGTTGTTGGGAGATTCTATTGAGTTGTGGGATCAAGTTCGTGCCGGCGATGAACTATTTAGTGGGTTAATGCTGAAACAGAGTGAGTTTTTAGGCCGATGGAACTCTCGATACGTCACTGTAATTCGAATTGATGAAGGAGTGATCGCATTGTTTTACTGGGTGGATGAATCAAACTTCAAACATTACAAAGAATCGCCTCGAGGTGGCTTCAATTTAACGAATTGCTCCGTGGATGTTTCTCAATTGGAATTGACGGTGTCTCTGCGTCATGTGACAGATGCATATAAACAAGGCGATTGCTTTGGCTCGCGTGTCGACCTTCAAGAGAATTTCAAGTGCTCATCGATTCAACAATTCAGTCTTTTCAGTGCAGCTGTTGGAGCCCCAGTGGAAAACACTACAAGCTACTCTTCGGTAACTCCATATGGAAAAGAAAAAACTCCTAGATCATCTGGTGAAGAGAACCGTTTGAAAACTGAATACACTTTGTTAGGCGAACTCGGTAGAGGAGCGTTTTCTGTCGTATATCGCGGCGCAAAAAAGGACACCGATACAAATTCTATAGTGGACTCTCAACAATGTGCAATAAAAGTGGTGTACTTGGGAAAATGCAATGCTCGAGAGCGACAAAAAC
>Ga0105053_10009472_pt1 | contig 12388 bp, 12 predicted proteins | sample BON01_FD_78093 | JGI IMG/M metagenome (GOLD analysis project Ga0105053, IMG submission 78093) | Freshwater microbial communities from Lake Bonney liftoff mats and glacier meltwater in Antarctica - BON-01 | ecosystem: Environmental > Aquatic > Freshwater > Ice > Glacier meltwater | place: Lake...
CGTCCGTGGTAGCTGCATCCGGAAGATCGACGGGTCTCTCCCCCCTCTCGTGTTTGATTTCAACAAGTGTCAGTACCTGAATATTTGTGTGGGGCGCGCGGCAAGCGGAAGGGCTTCAGCCCTGCAGCCGCCGCGTGCCACTCGCAGTCGCTGTCCTCATTCCTTGCGCATTATTTCCACTGGCACAAAACCACTGGCACACACAAAAAAACCTGGCACACACAAAAAAACCTGGCACACACAGCACTAATGGTGCGCGGCAGCTTCGGCACGGTGCGCCTCGTCGCCGCGCGCCCACCACATGACTCATCCCAGTGTGTGACATGACACAGGCATGACATTGCTCCCTCGCAGGTGTAAGTTTGGAAGAAATCTTGCGTGTGCACGCTCATGCCGTGTCCCTCTCATAGAGGGCTCACTATCTGCCCCCTTGTCGTGCGTCTCCCGCAGGTTTCCGATCCACGGGAGAAAGGAGTCCGACATCCGGAAGCTGATATTTGGGGGCTTCGAGGAGGAGTGTGTGATATCCATCCAGTTGCCGGGCGAGGTGCAATTGCAAGATGTTCATGTTGCGCGCATGCATGTTCGGCTGCAAGCGGAGGAAGGCGATGATGCGTGGTATAGCGACGGATGGTCAGAGAAGCAAGTCGATTTACGTCAAGCAACCTCAAAGTGTGTCGGATGGATCGGCACCAATCCGCTGAATGAGGCTGGCGACGATCAGGGCGAGGCCATCACCGGTGCGTCACTCCTTTGGACAGAGACCCTTCCCCATTTGCACTTGCGCGGTGGCCAAGGGCTTGACGAAATTGCCGCGCGCGCCACATGCGCCTGGTGACAACCCAATTCCTCAGACATCGCAAACCCCACTTTTTCGAGGCGTTTGGACGCGCAGCGGCCAGGGGCTTTGCCCCGCAGCTGCCGCGCGCCATATAGTCACGACCAGATTTTGGAGACAGTCATAAATCGAGTGTTTGGTGTTTTGAACACGTACACCAGCGAAAAACGCGGAAAAGTCGACCTTCGACGGATTGACTCTTCCGCGACCTCGATTATAGGGATTGGGCTCAACTCGATTTTTTGAAAAAATTGCGTTGTTTGAAAACTATCATCTTTCTCATGTGCACGGTGGCATCGGGGCCCCTCACCGCCGCGCGCTTGGGCCTTTTCTTCGAAAGGTAGTTCTCCGGATCCGCCCCCTTTTTGGCTCACCGTTGACTGAGCACAAAATTTTTCTAATCGAGTTGAGCCCACCGGTACTCCGCCACCGGAGTAGGCTCAACTCGATTATTGGGAATAGGCTCTACTCCATCTCTTGAAAAGGGTGGCTGGTTTAACTATCCACCGCGATTCATCGCGGCTGATGAATTGCGGCTGGTTTTGGGTGGCGCACAGTAGCGTCGGGCCCCCTTGCCTCCGCGCGCCCGTGTGAAATCAACTTCGAGATTCGAAAGGTAGTTGTCCCCCCGTTTTGTTCACCTCTGACTGATCATCTCCCGCTCGCTCTCGCTCTCCGCTTCACGTTCTTCGCGCGCCCCCATCACGCACGCCGTGTCCCGCCGTATGCTTCTGTACGCCAAGCAGGAGCGTTTCCGTTGGTACCAGAGGTCGAGGATGGACCTCTGGGAGAGGATGAAAGTGCCGAGGTCTCAGCTTCCAACCCTCGTGCGCTCGAAGCTCCATTCCAGATTTTGCGACCACCGTCACCCAATCTGGAGACGCGCGATACTGAACATTTGCCTCGGCAGACAGTGAGTGGTGGTAATGAGGTGGCCGAGGGGGAAAGGAATTCAGGTGGCAGGAATTTGGGGGGGGCAGGTGAAGCACAATTCAGACAGTATATACAACTTAAGGCGCCAGCAATTTCGGGCAGGGATCAGGCTAGGTTGTCGGCGTTTGTGGCACCCCAGGCACAGCAGGCACAGCGGGCACAGCAGGCGCTGCGGGCACAGCAGGCACAGCAGTGCGACGAGGCCTGTGCGAAAGACATAGATTCCTTATCGACGCAGACTGCCGACGATGTCAATTCCAAGTATGCTGCCACGCGAAATCACTTGAACCAGCAGGTACTGTGAGAATGCAGGAGAGCGGTGGCAAGAGAGGCAGACGTACAGGGAGGGAGAGAGAGAGAGAGGCAAGATGGCAGGGCGAGCGAAGCAAAGTGACAGCAGAGAGAGTGAAGCTGAAAGCAAAATAGAGTTGTCAAAAGGAATGTGTACTGATGGCGCGAGGTGTGGTATTGCAGGTCCAGACTGTGTACGACAAATTAGGCGGGGCGCAAATGGCACTCATTCAGCAATCTGTCGACCGTGATGCCATGCGCTCAGCCCATGCTTCTCTAGAAGCTCAGGTATTTGTTCATTTCTCCCTCCCTCTCTCTCTCTCTGTCTCCTTCTCCAGAGTTGTATGCAGAGCGAGTGAGGGCGCTCGTGGCTGTGGCAGTTACAACTGAAAAAGAACAAAGATCCACCACCTCGTAAAACTCAAGCACTTCCAGATCTTGCGATGCCAGTTTTTCCAATTTGAATTCGTACCGCGAGATACAGAAGAATCTAAAGTTTTCCGCTCTAGTGGATTTCGGGAGTGGGCGTTATTTTCATGGAAATTGTGTTGCAGTGAGGTGCAATTGTTCCGACAGAGATGTCCCAAAAGAGATGTCCACCGCCAAACCTCAAGTGCCGTGCCCGCCCGTCTGCGACTTTGACGTGTCTTGTCCGTGCTAGCCGTGCAATTTTGAGTTACTTACTGTGCGTGTGTGTGTGCATGTGCATGTGCGTGTGCGTGTGCGTGTGCATATGCGTTGTGGTGTATTTATGTGCGCGTGCGTGTGTGCCTGTGTCTCTGTCCGTGTCTGTTCATGTCATTGTGCCTGTGCCTGTGTCTACGTCTACGTCTGTGTCTGTGCCCGTGTCTGTGCCTGTGTTTGTGTCTGTGCATTTGTGTGTATGTGTCTATATGACTTTGCAGCTGCGGTATTTAGAGTCGTCGATGCTGGAAGTCTCGCGCCGAAATGCCAACGCATCGGCGACACTGTGTTGACCTTCTACACTCTACGAGGCCCTCCTTCTGACAGACCCGCTCAAAAATGATAGTAAACACCGAGACTCTGATGCAGCCACCTGTCCTTGGAACATTGTTTGTTTCTGATAATCCACAATCAGGCTGTCCCACAAAGATTCACTGATAGAAATTCTGGTGCAAAAAGGATCGAGTCGTCTATTGCTAGCACCACCGGTGGGCTGTAGCAAGGCAACTGCCTCTCGCACCCAATTGTGAGTCACAGTGACGCATGATTGCGTTGAGAGGTTTAGGCGCATTGGGCTGTGCGTCTGCGTTGCTCGTTACGTGTCAAGGCATTGTTGGTTGATAGGTGCTTGGTACGTTTGGCCCGACATGTAGTGCCTTGAGACCTACTTGATATGTCCTGGGGGGTTGTGGAACCTTCTGGGAATGTGTGGACCCTTTTTGGGGGTTGTGCACCCTACCCTACTTTCAGGGAACTTCAAACTTCGACTCGGTGCAAATTGTCGAGGCTATTCAGGAGCTGTTGGTGTGGGTTGAGATGGTGATAGTGTCGTTTCCCTTTCACAGAGCCTTTGTGAGGATGTAGAGACACTTGAGAGAGACCGGTCGCGGGATCCCAGCAACGCACACAACGCGAAAGATGCAGACACATTCAGCCAAACGCCGCCGACTCCCTGCGCAGGGACATCAAGGACGACATGACTGTTCATAGCACTATAAAGGCGAGGAGTTTTATGGCGCGTTGCAGGCTACACAAGATAGCCTTACCTCCGTCATACAGAGTGCACGCCTCTTCTCTAGCACCCCCAGACCTCCTGATACAAAGGGCTGGGACGCCAAAAATGATGTGTCCCCATCATGAAACGCATGGCAAGGATTGGCCTGATCCCCTCGTCTAATCGTCAGAATTGGAGACCTGAGGCGTCTCTCCTTTCTTGCCCTCGTTCAGCCGCTCGCGTGCCTTTCATATCCCCATCAACACACATGTGTATTTTCCATACGTGTGTATGTGTGTGGTCGTGTGCTGGAACAGGTGGCGAGAGACGGCCTCCTCTTGATTGTGGTATGCACAATTCAAACATTATTTTTTTTGCTGCAGCTTCTTTTGCGATCATTCTTGTCTTCAGTAAACTTGGCTCCAACGCTTCTCAAGAAAACAGCAAAGATCTCGGCTCTGTGAGAGATGTGTGTGTTTGTGTGTTGTGTCTCTGTGTATGTTTGTGTGCGTGTGTGTGTGCGTGTGTGTGAGTGTGTGTGTGTGCATGTGTGTGTGTGTGTGTGTGTGCAGAAATCTCGGCTGCCCAAGTCTTTGTCTGTTTTACCTCTGCGTGCACACACTCACACGCAGGAGTGCTTCTTGTGCGCTTATTATTATCTGAATTTCAAAACCGTGACGCTTGCCGGTGGCTCTCAAACAAGTCTCAGCCGTCCTCGTCTACATCTCAGGCTTTTGTGCGTGCGCAATTACACAGAGAAGCGCTTCTGTTAGTGTATTGATTTGATTTGAACCATAGGAATGAATATAGGTGGCTCGAACTTGAAGGCGTCCTCGTCCTCATCTCTTGCGTGCCGCGCACTCACAGCCACAAGCGCTTTTTTGATTTGATTGATGTGATTTGAATGACAACGATGAATATGGGTGTATCAAAGGCGTCTTGACCATCCTCGTGTCCGTGATGGGGCTCCATCGACTTTGGCTCTGCGCACACGCACTCACGCACAGAAGTGCTTCTTTTAGATTATTGATTTGAACTGGAAGAATTCATATATGTAGCTCAAAGGTGACTTAACCGTCCTCCTCTGTATGTATTTTATCTATGTGTACACACCCTCACACATCGAAGTGCTTCTTCTGGGCCGAGGTCTGCTATCATGGCAAAGAATTGTTTTTCCAATTTGGGTAGGCTACATGTGTGTGTGTGTGTTTATGTGTGCGTGTGTGCCAGTATATATGTGTGCGTGTGTGTGTGCGTGGGTGGGTGGGTGCGGATGAGTCACGGTGGATGAATTCATCATGTGACTTTCCGCCTACAGTGTGTTTTACGTGCACAGCCCCGTTGTGGTTATTTCCATAAAAGACCCTCCTCCAGGTGGACTGAAATTTGAGAGAGCGAGAGACCGTGACTGCTTCCTGAGTCAAATGTATCAACATCATAGTATGTTTCAGAGGGTCTGCACCTGCCCGAATGGGCACTTGTACTTTAATTGTCTTCAAGTTTGAAGAGACCCACAGGTCTCCATGATATCAATCAGACCACCATGCAGAGATGCTTCATGGCTCTGTGTTCCAGGAAAAAGAAAAAGGCCGAGAACAAAAAGTCGCAGTGCACCAAAACCGCGATAAAATGGGGGCAAAAAGGAGGGTAGGGGGTACAAACACGTCATAATGTGATTTGCTCTCCTTCGAATGCCACTCTGTGCCGCCGATTCCCAAAATACATTTGATCATCTTCAAATTTTCGTATTTGTATTGTTCAAACATGTTGCTCGTACTAGTACTAGTAGGCGCCGACTTCTGATTACAAAACGCGTTTGGTCGCGATATTTGTCGGCACTGCGCAGCCGCATTCAAAAAATAGGCTGTGGGATCCGATTTCCATACTAATTGAGATATTCGTGACGTCGATAAACTTTCGCTTGGGACCTTCAAAATGTTGACAGAGTGGTATCAGTCTAAGCTTCAAATAGGTAGGTGCGCACTTCTGGGGGGGCGCGTGGCAGCAGACGTGCCACGCACCCCACAGGACCAGACCAAACAGTGCAAAAATCATGTCACAAAAATCATGTTCAGGAACATGATTTTAAATATTTTTACTCAACGATAAGTAAAATACTTTTGTGAAATCTATTTACTTGTAAGGGAACATACATGATTGATTGGGTCGGGCGGTACAGAATCCACCCTCCAAAAGTTGTGGAACCATGCGTGAGCTGGCGTCGGTCGAGTTGTGGGATCACCTCGGCCTGGACCCCACGACCGCCGAATGGTGGAATACCGATGCAGTGCCGGTCACTCCGGCTCCGACTTCGGGAATCCCAAATCTGGGTAGGGGCAAATGAACGAACTCTGGGCCCCACTTTTACAGTGGGGTTTGTGACAGTGCACTCTGAACGATAGTAGAAACTCCTGAAAAAGTAAATCCTCGGGAGCGCTTTAGGGTGCCCTCCCCCCCTTGATAGTAGATCCCGATGTAAAAGGTGCCAACCTCATATTGGGGGGGGGGGGTTGGATAACAGTGGCTGCAGTGTGTTGCAGTGTGTTGCAGTGTGTGCTATTGCGTTGCAGTGCGTTGCAGTGAGTTGCAGCGTGTTGCAATGAGTTGCAGTGAGTTGCAGTGTGCTGCTGGGTGTTGCAGTGTGTTGCAGTGTGTTGCAGTGTGTTGAAGTGTGTTGCAGAGCAGTGCAGTGTGTTGTAGTGTGTTGTAGTGTGTTGCAGTTTTGCAGACAAATTCGACACAGCCGCTGAGCTATTTCTCGTTTCTAGCGCTGTTGAGGTTTTGGGTCACGTTGGGCTTTCCTTTGTGACAGAAAATGATCTTTGACTAGGTATCTCTGCAGAATATCCAAAGCACAGAATCTCCGAGGAAATTAGTACCCGCAAAAATTACAAGGCTGTTGCGCTTCCAAGCCCTCGGTATACCCCATTTTAGCGGCCGAATAGAGGTAGGCAAGGCACCAAAGAGACTTTGAATCGTCGGAATCCAAATAAATCACAAGCAAGAACTTCAATTTGAAACTCCCGGGCTGCGGTTGCAAACCATGACTCAGTGCGCGTTGATGCCATGGTTACGCTGTAATTAGGCACACACCATCCCATCACGTATCTCTGCCACGTATCTCTGAGAAGCAAAGTGCGACCTTGACAGTGGGGCAGATAAAGGTACTCTGGGCTGGCCCAAGGCAAATTAATCAATGTTGAAGTAAAAGACTTGAATCGGATTCTGAGCTGGCAATTATAACTACTGAATGACATACTAGAAAACAAGGTAGATATAGTGATCACAGCAAGCACAATTGAAACTGCCCAGGAAGCCACACAAGGCGCGGATGCTACTAAAAAGCACAGAAAAAAGGACACAGCTAATGCATCGGGCAAGGCTGCTGCAGTTTCGGCGCCGCCACATCCTTCTGCAGCCAAGAAGCCCCGCAACGATTCCGAATGCTACGACTCTCAATTCAGCACCAGCGAGTATGGAATAGCTGGAAAGACTGCGTCGGCAGCGTCATCTGCAAGCATCAAGTGCGGAGGAGACTCGTGACCAGTATTACTGAGTAAACAATGCGGTGAAAGCGATCATGGCTGTGTGAGCATCAGCACCAAAGGGACCGGAACAAAGACTGCAGCGGAACGCGACACACGTACCACTCTTCACCTAGCGTCAATTAAACGATGCTTCTGTGTGTGTGTGTGCGTGTGTGTGAAAATTTCGAGTGCACCTTGAAGAATGCTTTGAGGAATGACAGGTAGATTCAAAAAAATATCTCTTATACTTCGTCAATTCTAACTGAAGTATACATATTACGCAAGGCAACTACGATTGTATTGCTTCAAACTTGAAAAAAACATCGCACATTCATTTGATTTATTGGCTTTAATTACTGGAAAAGTAGTTTGGCACCCTTGCTTGAGGGTTTATCTGCTCAAATCCATATTGATTTGAGTTGACGGGTGTTCGGCCGGAATCGAACCGGGGACCTGCGAATAAGCCAAATGTGTTCAAGTCCCGCGCTCTTCTCCACTATAAGATGGCCTGAAATAGCCTGAGGTGCCAGAGTAACGTTTTGAGAATGTGCATTTGGTCAGCTCCCGTCTCCATTTCAGGTGGCTGGCTGCCCATCGCCGGAGTCGGGTCAGGTGTCATTAATAAGCTTGCCAGTGAACACGTTCCGTACTATGAAGTCAGGTATGACACGAAACATGCTAGCGCTGCACAAAGCGGTGATAAAAGTGCCAGCAGTGGCCCAAATGTTCTTGAGACGTTTGGCTGGTAGAAATTTGCAGAAAATGGCTCACTACTCAATGTGGTTGAAGCAACAACGGTAGAGCTGACTTTTGAGAATGGTTACCAGTACACGAGTCTTGAGAGAACTTGAATTTAAGAATCTTGTCAAATTTGAGTTTTGCCCAGCCAGGTGTGTCTGAAACCCCGTGGCCTGAAAGGGGTTCCCTTTGTCTCCTCGGCCTGCCGCTGAGCGCGCGGCGGCTAGTTTGGTTGAGTGGCATGCCAGTGTCTCGGCACACAATCCATCGCTTCAGGCACAGGCTTCTTCTACACCATTTTGCCGAAGAGGGCCATAAATTGTGTCACGCAAATGAGTTGGTAGTAGTGAGTAATGGAAAAGATCAGAGAACGAAATTAAGACGAGAACCTTGCATGTGAATGTCTTTATATGTATACATCAGTGTAAATGTGTGTGTCATATAGACACTTGCATGTCATATATTAATTATATACATACATACATACATACATACACAATGTATATGAACATCTATATGTGCATATTAATGTGTATATACATATACATATGTACACATATTTTACACACACACACACATGCCAACATGTACAACGAGAAGACGCCAGCACCCGGAGCAGGCGCCAACGCCGATCCCGCCACTGCGCCAGCTAGCGAGTGAGCGACAGCACTGGTTAGAGATGTTGCCCGCATCTGGGGGATCATGGTAGGTTGCGCGCATCCAGGATTTGCCCCATACCTTGCGCGTATCTGTTGCCCAAAAATCCGTTTCGTGCATCCGTCACAATGACCTTTCTGGTTGTGCGCATCAGTTTTCCAAGAGACCCTTGCGCGCATCCGTTTCATAAGTGACCCTTTTGTGCATTCTTTTTCAAGTCACTAAAAACCAACATTTGGATCTAAACATCCAAAACTTTGTTTTTTACTACCAGGGTTTTACCGGGTTCAAGTTGATACAACAGCCATAGGGTTCCATTATCCAACCATTGTCTATGAGGGGGTATACAATAGACCGGAACCATTCCTTATGTAACCTGAACTCTAACGGTGTCGGTAGTCAGGGCCATCCTGTGTTGTAAAACCTGTTGTAAACCCCCAGTAGTAAAAACCAAGATTTCGGATGTTCCAAATGTTGGTTTTTAGTGACTTGAAAACGGATCCACGACAGGGTCGTTTCTGAAACGGATGCACGCAAGGATGGTTTTGAGCACCGATGCGCGCAACCAGAAAGGCCATTGTGACGGATGAACGCAACGGACATTTGGGCAACGGATGCGCACAAGGTATAGAGCAAATCCCGGATGCATGCAACCTACATCCCAGATGCACGCAACCCCTTTAATCGACAGCGCCTTCAACTGCGCCAGCGACCACGGCAGTGACAACTTGGCTGATGACAAATATCAAAAGTGAATTATTTGGTCATTTCAGCGATTTTTTTAATTAGAGGTCACCGAGTTTCTGAATGACTGTCAGGTCCAATCTGAATCTAACGTCGACTTACAGAACAAGTACAGTAGCCTCGGACCAGCCCAGAGAAAAGAAATCAAACCCCAGGCCAGGCCACAGACTTGGAGAACTCGGAATTGCTACACTTGCATTGGCAGTGTTTTCAAGTTCAAGCCGCCGGGCCGCAGGCCCGGGCCTTCGCCGGCGAAAGAAAGAAAGACAAATAGAGCCTATTCTGCATGGGGCGTCAATTTCAAACTAGATGCAAAGATCAAGGCTCTTGACTGAAACCTGGTAGAAGGGCCATCAAGCTTTGCAGCCTGAGTGTTGAATATCAAACACCCGTGAAGCAAACAGTCGTGCAGAATCTTTGGCCTCGCGTCGTAGAAAGCATTTCCGGGGGGAGTTTGATTCTTTTTTTTGATTGATTTTGCTTTTATTACTTGATAGGAAATAGTCTAGTTGCTTTGCTGGAAGCTCTATTTGTTAGAATCTTTTTTTGAAGATCTGAGATATGTGCTGACATATACTATTTTCAAATTACTTGTTTTTTAGGCCCGGATCATAAACCACACCTCCTTAAAATCTACAACCCAACGGTGTCGGTGGTCAGGACCATCCGCGTACACGTGTTTTTAGGAACCTCTTTGAAGTTCTCACAAGTATTGCAGCAGTTTTGGTATATAGTCATAACTGGGGGGTAGGAGTGGGAGCTGGCGAGGTGACATGTTTAGCGTAGACGTAAGGTGTCAGCATTGTCATCACTGAGGGCATTGCGGGATCGATACTGATCCTTTTCTTTCCTTTTTTGGCATTACTGTTCAAATTACTTGTCTTCTAGGGATTTCCAGGTGGGACGGACTTTAGCCCATCCCAAGCCGTCCCATGGCATTTCAGATTGGTTCGAACATACCAGTCCAAAAACCTTTAATGTAAAATCTTATGCTTTCTCGATTGATTGATGTTGCTTTTATTAGTTTGTTTAAAATAGTTTGGTAGCTTTGCTGGGAGCTCTATGTGTTCAAATTTTTTTTTTGGATTCGAGATATCGGTTTTCATGACATTGATTTTTTGTGTGTGTGCAAGGCCCTTGTCTTTAACAAACAGCTTTCTTCTGCCCCTTCCAACCAGTCTCCTGTGCCTGGTTGTCGCCAAAGTTCCTCTTGTGCCCTTATCCTACATGTGTGCTGGTGTGTGTGTCTGTATGTGCTTGTGAAAATGTGAAATAGAAGTTATAAATATATAAGCAAAACTGTGATGACGTCACGTGCAATATGACAGTAAAAACAGACATACATGTTCAAATTGACGTAAAACAAGCAGTGAAGTGGCAGGTTTTAAGACACGTGACAAGATACAATACGAATAAGCAAAATACAAAAATGTGTAGCCTTCCAGACTCTGGGGGGGTCTTGGATTGTGATTCCCAATTTGCCATCCTGAGTCCACTATCGTTCGACAGGCCCCAGCTTTGACGCTCTGTGAGCGTGGGTTCCGCTTAACATCTCCTTACACGTGCACATTGTGCCCAATGTTCTCCCTTGATCCCTCAGATTCCCTCTGTGGTTGGCCTCACAAATCCTCGCACATGCTGGAGGAAAGACAGAATCACCCAATCATGCGCTTCGCATACCTGTGTCACATGATCAGCGAAGAGTTTGTCTTTTTTTCATTCTTGTACATCAAGCTTTTTGAGCGTGGTGTCGCTAGTAGAAGTCGTTTTCAACAATAGATCCGCAGTTACCCACCACAAAATCAAACTGCTCATATTCCCACTTCGGAGCAGCTGCTTTGAACGCACTGATAATGCTTTTGTGTTGCTCATGTGCTTCTGATTTTTCCACTTCTAGAAACCCCTCGTCCATGTCTGTCAAGCCTTTGAATTCTAACATAAATACGATCTGCAGAGCCTCATTGATTGCGACCCCGTCCGGTCGCCTGCCCCAGAAATTGTTTACGAAGAAAGCTGCTGGGTCGAAGTTGTACCGTGTCTCCTGACTTTTTTTTACTAGTATTGTCAGCTCTATATTCTGTGCCTTCTCCGCCAGATCTTCCTTCCTGCAGATTCCTAAGTTAGAAACACTTCTCATCGCCACAGCGTGCTCATGTTACTTTTTTTGTCAAGCGTGACAAACTTGAGCTTGCTTTTTGGCTTTTGTGCTGTATCCATGCTGTCATACATGTGCCTCCAGATCATTACCGTGAATGGTGGGCAGCCGTAATTATCGTTGCCATCCCTTCGCAGCCTGCACCTTGATGTCATCGTGTGTTTCGGCCGCCAGACTGTCAGTGCTCTCACCCCGGGCCACTCGTGCTATTCTGCCCAGATGACACCCTGCTGAATGCATCTTGCCTATTTTGCTTAAAAAACTGGCTGTTGGCGTATTTTCTGCCATCGCCATCCCCAATTGTTTGCTTCTCGTGTATGGAATATTTTTGTCAAACAAATACTTCCTCAGTATAAATCTTCCTGCATCCTGTCTTAGCATGAAATCCGCTACCCATGTGCCTTAGAAAGGCTGGTGGATACCTCCCCCTTTTCCCTTCCCCTTGATACAAGTCTTTTTGAAACTCTCCACATCCATCCATGTACCATGCCATAGAGCCGTTACCAACTCGGTTCATATCAAACATCAACTCGTTGTCTTTGTTTGATGATTTGTTTCGAAAATCCTGTCACACGATCCTAGTGCTTGCGCACCTCCTCTTCTGCTGATCCTCGTCTAATTGCCTTGCGCACCCCACTTTTCCAAGGTGACTTTTGATCTTCATAGTTCACTGTATCTCATCTGAGAAGAGGCTCTTGCCATGTGAAGAATGCTCGATTTGTCCTGTCGCGCATTCCGTGGGAACATCTTTGCTTGAATAAGCCTTGTCTGCTTGGATGTTGTCTTCTTCATTTGCAGGTTCTCCTCGATGCGCTTTCACCTTAACG
>Ga0105053_10009477_pt1 | contig 12383 bp, 10 predicted proteins | sample BON01_FD_78093 | JGI IMG/M metagenome (GOLD analysis project Ga0105053, IMG submission 78093) | Freshwater microbial communities from Lake Bonney liftoff mats and glacier meltwater in Antarctica - BON-01 | ecosystem: Environmental > Aquatic > Freshwater > Ice > Glacier meltwater | place: Lake...
AACAGTCCCTCGCCCTGACCAATTGAGCTATTTTAGATTCGTCTCGGAGTAAGGAGACACAATGAGAATGAAAGAGAGAAATAGTCAGAAAGACAGAAAGCGAGAGAAAGATGCAGATAGAGGATGGTCAAAACAGTCAGGCACATGCAGTCTCTTGTTCTCTCTCTCACACACATACACACACATCCGTACCACCACTGACACAGATTTCTTTTCCCGGCTATTTGTTTGCTTGAAAAATAGGTGTGATCTCGCTCTGTACTAATTCTCTCTGATGTGCTCGTCATTACCTAGTACTGATTGAGGCAGTCAGACACACACACGCACTTGTTCTCTCACACATGTAAACACATACACACATTCACCCGTACCTCCCTTGATGAAGATTTTATTAAGTTATTTTTGCTTGACGTATACATATGTTCTTGCTCTCCACTAATTCTCTCCGACGTGCTCGGCTGATGCAGACTGTCACACACATGCACACATTTGCTCTCTCACACACATACACACATACACACATATCACAAACACGCCCACCACCATTGACAGAGATTTTCGTTTGCGGCACCTATTTGCTGGACAGTGTTCTGGGGCTCCACTAATTCTTTCTAACGTGCTCGTCATTATCTGGTGCTGAACAAGACAGTCAGAAAGACACACACACTCGTGAGGAAACACCCGGGTGGGTGTCTTTGGTTTAGTAGAGAGCAATGAGACCCTTGAGGGGTCTGGTACGAAGTATTCATTGTAATCTTGAAACTTGGAACGTGTCGCGGACCTTTGGGGAGAAGAAACAATCCAAATTTCCAACTTCTTTTATATGAGTTCACTTGAACTGGAGCGGAAAATAGATGGCCAAAGTCAATCTATTTTCAACGGAAGGCTGACTCGTTACTATGAATAGAATACGTCGACTCCTTCAAGAAAATATAAATATATTTGAGATTCCTAAATCCAATTAAATGGTATTTAGTAAAATTGTAATCTCCTGAATTTAGATTAATTCACTAAATCAGAAATATGGTTTTATCCCTCCTCCTCTCGAAGATACTTATAATTTATGAAAGGGTGAATTTGGTACAAATTGCTTTGCGGTAATTCGTAGTGGAATTTTGTTGGATACATGAGATTTTTACCTTCATGTTCCACACTTAAAGACTCGTCCTCACTAAGAATGAAGGGAGCTCGCGTGATATGATTATGGAGATATCTGCATTCAAGTAGAGTTACACATAATATTCTCATATGAATTAGGAAAAAAACAAAACCCATATTGATGATAATGAATATTCTGATTCGTATAGATAAATTAACGATCGCACATTTCATGGCATATTTTTATGTTAATTAGATGAACTCATCATTATTATTGGGAATTTTTTTACAGCCCATGAGATATTTTGCTTAGAGCAAACGTGCAGATACATCATCATGAACAGCCGTATTTAGAATTCAGGTCTGCATAATTTTGATGATTGCAAATCAAATTTGGGAAAAGAGTAACACCCGTGAGTGTCAAGTTTGTAAACACTTTGTAGCTGAGATCGAACATAAGATCGATAGACAGTCACACAATAGTGGTATTCTGCATGACTAAAACATGTCGATGGATGGGTGAGAAAGGGCAAAGAGTAAACTCCGTGAGTACAAAAAATTTCTAGCAAACACTTTGGAGCTCAGATTGCACATCATATCGATAGAAAGTCACACAATAGTGGTATTCTGAATGACTAGAGCATATTGATGGATGGGTGAGCACTCGAGTAAGAGGCGTCCCTCTCCTCAGTTTGTAGCAATGCGATGGGCATCTGTGAGTGTCCCAAAATGTGTTGCAGAATGGTATAAAGCTCGATGCGGGTCGAGGCGAGCAAAATATGTCTGCAAGCATACCTGTGCGGCTGATACCGACAACGGCAATCTCGTCAATGAAATTTTTTTGTCGTTTGACAACAAAGCTCCAGGGAAGGGAGATGTGTTTGCTGCGATTGCAAAATCTGTTTTCTTTGGATAAAGCAAATGCTGCCTGTCAGGCCCTGACCATCCTCGTACATAATAGTCGGGCTGTTCTGTAGGAATTCTAAGCTCGATGGACACCTTGCGGAGATAGATGGCTTCCTGAGTGGCGCTAGATAAACTGTACAGCTCAGCTTCTGCTGCTTTGAGAAAAATTAGAGTAGTCCTACTCGTGCGCCAGGAGATAGCAGTGCCGTTGGGCAAGAAGACGTATCCGACTGAAGAATGTTGATGTGGAATTGTGTCGGCAAAGGATGCGTCGGCATATCCATAGATCGTGCCTGGCAAGTGTGCGCCGGTGCAATCATGAGCGCACCATCATAGAATGATATTCTTGCGCCCTTTGAGGTAACGAAGAAGTTTCTTGGCTATCACCAGACTCAGTGAGTGGGCCGGGTCGAATCATGTATTTGCTTAGTACTGAGACTGACTGCCCAGGATATTTCTGGAAAAGTGTGTACGTGCTGATAGAGGAAACTGCCGACCAAAGCTTGGTATTCTGACGAGATTCTCGTCGTGAATTGCTAGTTCTTTGACTATATCATCGGCCTTTTGTGGAAATGGTGTAAACAGTGGATTGTACTGTTCCATGCCCAACCTCTTAAGGAGCTTGTCAATGTAGAGGTGCTGGTGAGCTGATACTGCGCCTGCTGTTGGATCACAGTCGTATTTGACGGATAGATACCAGCTGACAGGTCCCTCGGCATCCATAGGAAATTTGACGTTGCAAAGTACTTCGAAATCTGCTGCTGGTGCTTCACAATTCGTAAATGCAAGATTGTCATCGAGGTAGCTGGCAATGATTAGTATCGCTGTAGCATGCGGGCAGTCAGAATAGTTTCTATCGTTCTCGGGCACGAAGGCGTTGGCTTCGTTAATGTTAGCCAGGTTTGGATGTATGTTTTGGATTCGACTCTTTGAGTTGTTGACGAATTTGACGAAGACACATTTGTCGCTTTTGAGGCGTGTTAGACAGAAGTCTTTACAGACGCTTGCGAAGAGTTGACCCCATTCTCGAGGACTGTCTTTCATGCCGTATAAATGAAGAAGAAGGCGATAAACGTATTTACGTCGATTTTCGTATCCTTTGGCGCATTCACACTACACTACTTGTGCGTAGTTTTCAAAGTAGTGTAGACCTTGGACTTCAGAATATCCTTTGGCTACGATCTCGATCGATGGCTGACTGATTTTAGATCTCCAAGCTCGTTTGTCTTGTATCTGAATGTCCATCGACTTTTCATGACTATTGCGTTTTGAGGGAGAGATTAGAGATGATCGTCGTGGGACCTCCCAGCATCCGAGTGATTTAAGTTTGCTCATTTATATGTCGCAGGCCTACATCCAAGCAGCAACGTCGGATGCAACTATGGCGTCTTTGTAGTTTTCTGGTACGTTGTTTGACTGAGTCATGTTTGATGACAGAGCTGTGTGAAACGTACTGTTGAGTGCCAGTTGGTTTATGTGATGGGCCTCGTATTGCTTGGCGCCTTTTACGTATTTTGAAATGTTTGAGTGAGACAACATTTCTGAATTGCCGTCTTGACACGTGATAGAGTAGTTGTCACTGGCTGGATGGTATTCAGTGATCTTTCCGTTGAATGATCGGAACAGTGAAGAAAACAACTTCTCAGAATGTTTGCCCCGAATTAATCCATTAATTAATGAATTAATTAAAACCGCGCGAAGCGCGGTTTCAAAGAACCGCGCGGAGCGCAGTTTTTTTTTAAAAACTGCGCTCTTTTTTTGTGGCGTCAGCCGCGAAATTTTGAAAACACGACATTAGTAGCGCGTCGGAAAAAGCATTTCTGGGTTTTTTTGGCGATATTTTTGGTTGCTCAACTCTCTCCAAAAAGAGGTGTTTTAGTACACAAGAATTCACTCGCTTCGTGTCAACAGTGTCGTCACAGCATTGGGCTGTGATCAGCAGAATATGGAATTTTTTTTGTCAGACTTCAATTGGGCTGGGCACAGGTTAGCACGCCATGCTGATGGTTGATCAACAGGGTCACACAAACGTAAAGTGACATTGTTAGAGGCGCCCACAGGGACATTACTTTTTTATTACAAAGACATTAAGCAAGAGATTGTGCACACGTCATTGTTGGAGGAATATGGTGTGTCAAAGAAGTGGGTGATAATCATGGACAGGAGACAGGATTTAACGTAACTTCGACTCCAGCAGGAAATTGTGGACCTTCGGCTAAGGACCGTTACTGTGCCAGAGGGTTTGAAGGACGCACGAAGAAACGGCGTGCAAACGAAAAAGAATAGAAATAAGTCTAGTATTTATGACAATTATGTTACATGACATATGTTGTTTCTAATAAATTCGTTTGGAATTGAAATTGTGTTGTGCGATTTGTATCTCAAGAGGTTTGATTTGACAAAGGGTTTGTTATTTAAAACTTTCGTTATTACTATTTGGTACAAATTGAGTCGTTGTAATCACTCAGTATTGGAGTTCAAACCATTTTCACTACTCAAGAATTGGTAGACAGAATAAGAAACTTGAAATGAAATGCATCACCGAATGTTTTAGAAGAGGATTCTTCTATCAAAAGAATGTGCCGCAGGCCAGATTTTTTATGAAATTGAATGTGCCGCAGTCAAGCCTTGTTAAACCAAATGCGCCGCAGGACGGATTTTTTGACTAAGTCCTGATGGGTATCCTGTCGTGTTAATGCAGTTAGAAAATCTTTTTCCAAGAATCTCAGCTCAGAATCTTCTTCTTTCAATTAATTCATTAATTCAGTAATCCATTAATTAATTCATTGATTAATTAATTCATTAATTAATGAACTAATTAATTAATCCATTAATTCATTAATTAACCTTTGGCCGGCCTATAGTACGTTTGTTTTCCCCACTGCATCTGAACCGTGTACTGTCACAGCGATGTTCAGGAGTGAGTTACGGTTATCAGAATATGTTTTGTCGGATTTGTAGTGTTTGAGAAGATTTGCTTTTCTTTGTGCGATAGGATTTTCAGTTCTCGCTTTGAAGACGCAGGAGGGCGCTGCTGTCTTGATGAGATGCGAGCACTTTCGTTGTTATCATCTTGAGATTCCAGATCAGAATCGGACGAATCTTGTTTGTCGGTCTTTTCCTGGTTGATTGTATCTGTGACTTCTTAAATTTCTATACAAGGGGAGTCGTCGATATCTGATTTTGTAGAGCATATTCGAGTGCTGATTTTTTCTTTGTTGGTGGAGTCGCTTGATGCGTACTGCTTTGTGCTGCTGCTTGTGTCAGATTGTGAAATGTCTGCCAGGCTGGAGTGGACAGTGGTTTCTCGTGAAACGGGTACACGTGTGGATCAAAGTCTGCATCTTGTCGAGTGACGATGAATCGTGATCTGTCGCTCACGCAGCAGCCGATTACGCTGTTTGGTTTCGCTATGCTGATGAAGACTCCTTGATCGGATGGATGTTGATCTTGAAGGGTGAGTCTATTTTTGTATGTGGAGGCAAAGCAGCCAAAGGGTGGCACTTGTGTTAGATCTGCTCTCTTGGAGAACAGCAGATTGGATATCGTTTTGGAATTGTCTAGGCGAGACGGTGAAGTCACGTTGTGGATGTATGCCACATGTGCTATGGCGAAGTGCCAGAAGCGTTTAGGTGTATTTCTGTGTCATTGCTCGTGCACTATGTCGTATATTGTTTACATCTGTTTTGGCTGCTCCTACAGAGTAGAGCTCGCCTTTGACACATACAACGTGGTTCGTTAGATGTTCGTCGAAGAGAGCTTGCATCGGGTGATTGATGCATTCTCTTCCTGGATCTGCTCGGAGTGTGCGGACGTAATGTGGCTTGATGCCCATCGTTGCCAGAATGCAACAATATGCGTCGATGAAGTGATTCTTGCGAGCAATAAATTCGCAATGTTTGGCACCTGACCATGGGCATACAAAACCGGCGAAAGTCCAACATCCGCTCATGGATGGGATTCGCATTTTGCCTGAGAGATCCCAATAAATGTCTTGCCATGGTCCGGTGGCATCGTGTATCTGCTGTGCTTGCTGATGGCCTCTTTTGTCGTGTAGCTTTGGAAGCGATGCATACGGGACATTTGATCTTGGGCATTTCCAATAGAGGTTGCTGAATTCTATCTAAGTTGAGCAATTTTGCTTGTTTTATCGAGATATGCCCTAGATGGTGATGGTTGTTTAAAACATCAGTTCGATCTTGATCGAAAGTGGCTGATGCTGATGCACGTAGAGGTGTCATTGGAGGTCCGTTGTCAGATATCATAGAAAATGGTAGGCCTTTACTGCCATGCACGATGCCTTGATCCGAATCTTTGTAGTCATGCCTTTGGTATTCATTGTAATCGTGAAACGTGGAACGTGTCATGGAACTTTGGAAAGAAGAATCGATTCAAATCTCCAATTCCTTTTATTTGAATTCACTTGAACTGGAGCGGTCAAATAGATGGCCAAAGTCACTCTATGGTCCAAGGAAGGCTGACTCATTACTACGAATAGAATAAGTCAACTCCTTAAATAAGATGTAAATATATTTGTGATTCCCAAATCCAATTAAATGGTATCGAGTAAAACTGAAATCTCCTGAATGTAGACTAAATCAGAGATATTGTTTTATCAACTTGCTTTGACACACACATACACCCCTACACGCACACCCACCTATATACACAAACAGAGATTTTTTTGCAGTGTGTGCGCGCACACACACACATACACACACACACACAACACGCAAAACAGCTCATACTGATGCCTCGATCCAGATGCAGCAGCAGCCCATCCAACACCGCACACACAAACAAACACACACACGTACACGCGCACACACACATACACACACACACACACACACACGCACACACACACAAACACACGCACAAACACACACGTGCATATAACAGGCAATTCTGATGCCAATATACATTTGGCTCTCAGACGCTCATGCATGATTGCAGCCACACCCACACACACAAAAACAACACATACACGCACTCTCTCTCTCTCTCTCACACTACAAACAAGTACATGACAGCCCAAACCATCCAGATGCAGCACCGTATATAGCGGTGGCCAACTTAATGCACACACGTATACACACACACACACAAACATCTCTGTGACATGTGAATAATGAAAATTATTGCTGGTTCGCCTGATGCTGATTGAGCGAATTCAGGACATACGATACATAAATATGGAGCTGCAGGGCTCTGCTCCAAAATGATGTGTCGTATGCGATGAGCAAACCCTCGTGTCAGCTCCTATACAAGGCATGTCATGGTGTGTGTGACATCGTTTCTGTGTGTGGAAATTCGATGCTCCAGATTCTGAAGGATCCTCAGCATATACGACAAATCACGATTGAGATCACAACTGCTCTTGCTGATAGCGTGTCGTTTATGATACTCAACCCCTGGTATTAGCTCTGCTAAGATCTCTGTATGCCTGTTTCGGAGTTTTCAAACGTCTCGGTGACTTGTGAATGATGGACATCATCACTGGTTCGCCAGATGCTGATGGAGGTGGGGGGCATACGATATATAAACGTGAAGCTGCAGCACTTTGCTTCAAAACGGTGTGTCGTATGTGATTAGCAAGGACTGTCGTCAGCTCTTATACAAGGCGTGTCATCGTGTTAATGACATCATTCCTGTGTGCGTGTATGCCCAAGGAAATTCAATGCGCCATATGCTGACAGATTCTGAGCACATACTACCACTATGATGACACATCAAGATTCAGATCTTGGCCTGTTCTGACTGATAGAGCATCAGTGTGGTATGACACGACCAGTATCAGCACTGTTCAGAGGTCTGTGTTCCTTTTCTGGTGCTTTCAGACGTTTTAGTCTCATGTGAAGACCGTCATACACAATACCAATGGAGCTGGAGGTCGTACAAATCATTAACATGGAACTGCAGCTTTCTGATTTTGTAATGGTGTGTCGTATGTGAGATGCAAGGCCCAGCCTGTGCACAAATTTAAGGCGAGTCGACATGTCATTCAAATCACTACTTTGTGTGTGTGTGAGCAACAGAGAATATTGCCGAGAAGGTTAATGAAACAGTGTAAAGACACATGACAAATGAACATTTTGATGTCACAATAAAGCGCATAGACCCTCAATCAAGGGTACTAAACTACTTTTTATAGTAATAAAAGCAATCATCATCATCATCACTATCATGTCTGAGTCTCAGTATTTCATTGGCAGAGTGCGCCACGGTGTTCATTTTGTATAAATTTTTCGTCACAGTACTTTGTGTCACGGTGATTTTATGTAGGTATACAGTGACGACAGTGTTGCTGGAAAGAAACCAGCATAAAAAAGATCGTGTGTAAAGGAATATCCGAGTTGCAAACACATGCAAAACCTCAAGATGGCACTCGCTATAGTTGCTCTGCTGGTTGCTACAGTCATCAGAAAATGTGTATAATTTCGAAGATGAGTATCACGTATACGTGATGGTTCATGTCTGTACACACCGTAAGCAGATGCACATGGTCTTTGCACCAAGTTGTGATAAAGATTTAAGCAACACGTAACATGTTTTCAATCTATAAATAATAAATCCTCATTTTGACCGTTCTGGTGAAAAACTGATCGATTATCTTATAGACTGTGTGTTTCACATGTCATCTTGTAAAATATTAAAATCTCAGAGGTTACTTTTGTTGCATTACAGCACAAGTGTGCACTCCTGTAGTAAAACTTATAAATCACATATATTTGATGCATTCTAGGACATATCTGTATTTTGATAGTCCAGACATTGACCAGATTTTTGCAAAAACATATCACTGCCCTTGTAATCATAGTATCGCGCTGAGATCACGTGATTCGACATTTGCATCTGTGCCCTCAGAATTGCAATGATGGCACTGGACACTCGAGAGCAGGTAGCTCTATGCCTGGAAATCAATTATGGGCCAAGAATCATCTTCAAACTCGCTCGCGTGCTCTCGTTTTCTCTCGTTGACTGTGCTCAAGGCATGTAACCTACCTGATGTCGCATGGTTAGTCATCCTTTACGTTGCTCACAGACTTGCAATGATGGCACTAGGCTCTCGAGCATATATCGCTAGGCCTGGAGATCCATCATGGGCCAAGAATCATCTGCAAACTCGCTCGTGTGCTCTCGTCATCTCCCATTGACTGTGCTCAAATCATGCAACAAACCCAAAGATGCATGATTGGTGACCCTCTACGTGTCTGACAGATTTACAACGAAGGCACTTAAACACGACCGTATAGCCCTGGCCCTGGAGATCAACTCCGTGCTTTGAATCATGAGCACACTCGCCCACTTTTTATTGGCATAGCTGTCAGTAGAAACACTACACTTGTAAGAATCCAAAAATACAATGGGTTTGACCTCCCACTTCGCCCGCAGTGGTTGAAAGACGACACTTGATGCACATGCCTGCAGCCCTGGATTAAAACATCAGTTCTGTGCTTTGAATCAGTTTCAAATACGCCCACGTTTGCCCACTATGGCTGTTATTAGGTCCACTATCGAAAATTTCATGATGCTTGGCCTCTCACTTCATCCACAGACGTGCAATGACGACACTTGATGGGCCACCACCATATAACAATGCTACAACACAACATGGCAGCGAAGGGCTTCTTTTTGACTATACGTCGGGGGTTTGCCCACAACGAACAAAGACACCAACTTCATTGAAACCAAGAAGTTCAAACAGACGGCACAAGGTGTTTGTTGTAATTTTTTTTTACAAAGTGCCCCCCGTTCGAAAGCGTAACGTAGATTTTGGGGTGGTACCTATCAGATGTGTCTAGGAGGAGATAGAAGGGCATACAGCATATACATGCATATGAATATATATATATATATATATATGCATATACACGTATATATATGAGAGCATGGTGTGTTGCAGTGTGTTGATATGTTACAGTGTGCTGCAGTGTGTTGCCTATCAGGTGTGTCTAAAAGGACAGATGGGTATCTGCCACCACTCAAGCGAGAGCATGGTGTGTTGAAGTGTATTGCAGTGTGTTGCAATACTGACACGGTGTTGCAAATCAGCGTCGAGAAATACGGATGAGATCTGCCACCTCATCAGAGAGCATGGCTGCGTTCGTGGGTTCGGAGAGTGTCTCAGTGTTGCAGTGTGTTGCAGAGTAATATGTCGAGTGGCTGAGTTTGTGGGTTTGCACCACGATTCACGCGTTGTCTACGGAGCCAATGAAAATCAAAATGCGCTCTCGTCGGGCAAATGATCCACACCTACGGGGTGGATACGAAAAGTAGGCTCCTTAAAATTACACGTCTCTTTTGCAAAAGAGCCCTATAAAAGAAACCATATTCTGCAAAAGAGACATCTAATTTTAAGGAGCCTACAGGCATCTAATTTTAAGGAGCCTACTAATCGTAGCCACCCCATAGCTCATTTGCGGAACAGAAACATCGTGTGGTGTGTGTTGCAGTGTGTTACAGTGTGTTGCAGTGTGTTGCAGTGTGGTACAGTGTGACATCATTTGCGGAAAAGAAGCGTCGTGTTGACACGTGTTCAAAGCTTCACCGACTTCTTCACGTACTGCTACAGTGTGTTGCAATGTGTTCTGGTATGGTACACTGTGTTGCAGTGTGTTGCAGTGTGTCGCAGTGCGGCTTCTTCGCCGACATCTTCACGCATTCCTGCAGTGTGTTGCAGTATGTTGAAGTATGGTACAGTGTGTTGCAGTGTGTTGCAGTGTAACTTCTTCGCACATTGCTAAAGGTTGTGTTAAGCTTCACCTACTTGTTCGTGCACGGCTCCAACCGAGCCAAATTTGTCACTTATTGTCACTGGGACTGGTGGCGCTCCCATAGGCAGTCCCGCAGGTCCTGTTTTGTTGTGTATTACACATAGACATATAAATCATTTTCATTTATATACATATATACATACATGTTTACTGTATATATATATACAACATATTCATATGCATATATATATGTGTTTACTTTATATACATATATGTATATACATATATATATATGTATATCATATTCATATCTATATATACATGCATCATATTCATATAAACATATATGCATGTGACTGGCGGCGATCCTTTGGCATTCCCGCAGGTCCTGTTTGGGGTGTATTACACCTGTATGTAAACATCATTTTCATGTACACACACACACACACACACACACACACACAAACACACACATATGTCACCCGCAATCGGATGCACATACACACGCATATGCATTTAAACACTCGCTTACAGATATACATACAAAAATACATTTACGTGCGCACACACACACACACACATGAGTACCAGGAGCCAGGTTTACCATTTTGCCCTCGTCAGACCCCGCCCTGATCAAGCTACCTTAATCAGAGAGAGAGAGACACACACACAGGCACACGCACACACACGCACTTACCAGGAGCCGGGGGCATTATTTGATGCACGTTTTGGTGAGACGGTTGAGGAGAGAGAGTGTGCGCGAGCGTGTGTGTGTGTGCGTTGGAGAGAGAGTGTGTGTGAGCGTGCGTGTGTGTGCGTTTGTGCATGCATATGTCTTGTGGAGAGAGAGACATATGCATGGAGAGAGAAAAACATATAGAGAGAGAGACATATAGAGAGAGAGAGACATATAGAGGGAGACATATAGAGAGAGAGACATATGCATGGAGAGAGAGAGACATATACATGCACAAACGCACACACACACGCGCTCACACACACACACACACACACACATACCAGGAGCCGGGGTCAGCATTTCATTCAAGTGTTCGTGGGCCATTTCATTCACGTGTTCGTGAGCCATTTCATTCGCGTGTTCGTGGGCCGTTGCATTCAGTAGTTCGCGAGACCCCATCCTGACTAAGTTACCTTGATCAGGCATGGAGGGCGAAAGCGCGCCGCGGGCAACCCAATAGGTGTGCATAGAGCCCTTGCCCTTAATCGGAATTTCGCCTCGCGAGCTAATTTTGAGCGTCCTGCTGCCTGCAGCTTTCATCTGGAGAGTTGCAGTGTGGTGCAGTGTGGTGCAGTGTGATGCAGTATGGTGCAGTGTGGTGCAGTGTGTTGCAGTGTGTTTCAGTTGATTCTGAGCGTCCTACTGCCCGCAGCTTTCATCTGGGGTGTTGCAGTGTGTTGCAGCGTGGTGCAGTGGGTTACAGCAGGCTGCGGTTGGTTGTGGTGTGGTTGAATGTGTTGCAGTGCGTTGCATTGTGTTGCATTGTGTTGCAGTATTTGAGAATGGGCTCCAAAATGTATGTATGTATATATATATATACATGCAAACATATCTATATACATATATATATATATATATATATATACATATATATATATATATATATATATATATATATATATATATGTATATATATATATATA
>Ga0105053_10009486_pt1 | contig 12373 bp, 9 predicted proteins | sample BON01_FD_78093 | JGI IMG/M metagenome (GOLD analysis project Ga0105053, IMG submission 78093) | Freshwater microbial communities from Lake Bonney liftoff mats and glacier meltwater in Antarctica - BON-01 | ecosystem: Environmental > Aquatic > Freshwater > Ice > Glacier meltwater | place: Lake...
ACGGAAAGACCTCATCGAATCTGGAAAAGGCGATTGGCAAGTTTCAGGAAGAATATTGCAAGACCCGCGCCGACTACCGGGTTGATCCGGGCCGGGCCACCTTCAATGCGCTGGTTGCGGGCCTGTCGCGCGCCGAAGCGGACCGGAAGGCGGAGGCCCAGAAAATCGTCAAGATGATCGAGGAGCAGCAGAAGAAGGTTCTGGCGCTGGTCCGGCAGCAGGCCGAGCAGGAGGCCAAGGCCAAGGGTTTCGACACCGCGGGCCTCAAGGCGCTGTTCTCGCAGGCCGAGAAATACGCGACCGACCAATGGGCGGCGACCTTTGGCAAGGACCCGAAGAGCGCGCCTTCCGACCCGCAGCAGATCGTGAAGAATGGCGAAAGGCTGGCGCGGGAGGCGCGCGAGCGGATCGCGAAACTCTCGCAAGAGGTTGAAAAAACCCAGCCGATCAAGAAAACGCCGCTGATCCTGACCGGGTCGCCGACGAATATCAGCAACGGCTGTTTCAGCTTCAAGGTTACAGGGCAGAGTGCCGACAAGGCGGCCAGGATCTATCTGGTGCCGGGAAAATTCAACCTCACCCTCGATATGACAGCAGGTTACAACAAGTCGATGATGCCGGCTCTGTTCCAGCAGATCGACAATGGCGGGCTCTGGGGTCTGAACGTGCCGTTCTTTGCGGTGGAGACCACGAATGGCAAGGTCGATATGTCGACGGTGTCAAAGCCGATTGTCCTGCGCACGCCGGTGGCCCCGTTCAAGGGCACGGTGTCGTTGAGCGGGATAGGGGCAGACAACGGGATGACCTATACCGGCAATGGCAAGGGCCGCTATCTGCACACCTCGAAGATCAACGGCTGGTATTTCCTGCGCTATGGATCGGATTTCGAGCGCGACCCGAAGATGCGCGGGTTCGACTGCATCACCTTTGTCGGCAGTGCGATGGGCAAGATGAGCGGGATGGCCGGTCGCGGCGACGGTCTGGCCGCTGAGCTGGGCGCGACCAAGGTCGATCTGGAGAATGTCGCCAAGAGCGCGGTCACCGATTACTTTGCCGGGGATGGCAAGAGCGGCACCTTTATCTGCTGGTGGGCGACCCATTGCATCGCGGTGAAAAACGGTACCGTGCATGAATATTCGCAATCGAAGGGCGGCTATAACACCAAATCGGCGGTCTCTTATGGCTGGCCCTCGACCGGGAATTATGTGCGCAAGCTGTAGGCTTCCTGCCCCGTCAGGCTCCGGCCAGCACCATGTTGTCGATCAGGAGCGAGGGGACGACCCGGCTGAGGTGCAGGCGCGCGTCATTGGCGGGGATGATCCGCAGGAGCATGTCGCGCAGGTTGCCTGCGATGGTGCATTCGTTGACCGGGTGGCTGATCTGCCCGTTCTCGACCCAGAATCCGGCGGCGCCGCGCGAATAGTCGCCGGTGTTGGGGTTGATGGTGGAGCCGATCATCGAGGTGACGAGCAGCCCGGTGCCCATCTGTCCGATCAGGTCGGCCCGGCTGTGTTGGCCTTGGGTCAGCGCGATATTGGTGAGTGATGGCCCGCCGCTGCGCCCGCCGTTGCCGGTGCTGGGCAGCCCGAGTTGCCGCCCCGTGGCGAGGTCGAGCGTCCAGCCGGTGAGGGTGCCATCGGCCACGATGTCGCGTTTGGCTGTGGCCAGCCCCTCTCCGTCGAAAAGCCGCGAGGCGAAGGCGCGGGGCCGGTGCGGGTCTTCGGTTATGTTCAGACCGGCGGGCAGCACCTGTTGGCCCAGCGCGTCGCGCAGCCAGCTTGACCCGCGCGCGATGGCGCTGCCGTTGACCGCCTGCAGCAGATGCCCGATCAGCGAGGAGGCGATACGTTCGTCAAAAAGCACGGGGTAGGTGCCGGTTTTGGGCCGGGTGGCGCCGGCGCGTTCGGCGGCGCGCTGACCGGCGATCTGGCCGATCTCCCCGGCGCTGCGCAGGTCGGCGGCATGGACGCGGTTGTCGTGGTCATAGTCACGCTCCATCCCGGTGCCGGTGCCGGAAATTGCGACGCAGGCGATGCCACGGTCGGATTGCCGGTATTCGCCGCGAAAGCCGTTGGTCGCGGCCATGTGCCCGTGGCAGTGGCCGTAGCCTGCCGATGCGGTGGAGACTTGCGTGACGCCGGGGACGGCAAGTGCGGCAGCCTCGGCGCGGCGGGATTCGTCTTCGAGCGTTGCCGGGTCGGGTTCGGGGGCGGGGTCGAACAGGTCGAGGCGGGACGCGTCGGTGTCCTGCGCCAGTTGCGACGGGTCGGCCAGACCGGCGTAGGGATCAACCGGGGCCTCGCGCGCCATGGCAACGGCGCGTTCGGCCATGCGGGTGATCGTGTCGGGGGCGGTGTCAGAGGCGGAGACGCTGGCGTTACGCTGACCGACAAAGACCCGCAGGCTGACTTCGACACCTTCGGAACGCTCGGCCTTTTCCAGCTTGCCCTGACGCACGTCGATGGAGAGCGATGTGCCGGAGCGGGCTGTTGCCTCTGCTGCGTCGGCACCGGCGGCGCGCGCCGCTGCGAGGAGTGCGTCGGTCAGGTCAGGCAGGGGATGGGACATAAGGCAACCTCGAGCAAAGGGGGATGATGGCAAAGGGGGCGGATGGACGGCCCTGACACCTCAGGTAAGCCGCCGATCCGCCCCCGGCAAGCCCGCTGGCCGGGCCTGAAGTGCTGCTATTGCAGCGGCACGCCATTGGCGGTGATGCCGCCCTGCGCGTCGATCACGACCGTGCTGCGATACTGGTCATCGCCCACGGCCTGCGCGAACATGCCCATCATCATCCGTGGCATGGCCAGTTCTTCGGCGGGGATCAGCCCCATGGCGGCGAGTTTGTCCATCAGGGCATTGGCACCGGTCAGTTCGAACGTCGCCTCGCCCTGGGGACGCGGCAGGCCGCCGAATGTCACCAGATCGCTGTTGTCGAAGGTGAAATCGCCAAAGCCGGAGAACTGCGCCCCGACGGCGGCGAGCAGGATATTGCTGAGCGTGAGGCGCTGCAATTCGAACGGAATCTGTTCGTCTTCGAGCATCGGGATCAGTGTTTCGAAATCCATCAGGTCGGTCTTGAGCAGCACCGACCCGTCGAAGGCATAGGAGATCGTCGCCGGATCGCGCGGCAGTGTGTTGCCGGCGTCAAAGAGATCCCAGATCTCGTCATTGACCGTCAGGCCGGCAAGGCTGACCCCCAAAGCCATATCCTGCGGTTGGTCGCCTTGATTGACCGGGAGCCCCATGTTGAAGCCCACATCCGCAATGGCAATGCTGATCGGAAAGGCGATCATTTCAGGCTGGCTGAGGTTGACGGAAGCGTCGCTCGCCTCGCCCCCCAGCTTGAGCCCGGTCTGGTCCATGCTGAGCGTCTGGGTCGACATGCCGGTGGATTGCGATTGGTCAGACATGAGTGCGCCGTCCATCATCGTCACGTTCTGGGCCTGAGCGCCGGTCGTCGTGTTGGAGACACTGAGGGACAGCCCGTCGCGCAGCGCCTGTGACAGGTCCATGATATTGATCGGCGTACCGGGAATGGTAAGCGACACCTCGGATGCGGTGCCGCTGAACGCGTTGACGGATTGGGTGACCATACCGATATCGGGTATGGAAATGGAGAAGTCGGTGACCGTCTGACCGGCGGTGCCAGAGGACGTGACGGTGAGCATGTCGCCGTCCTGCAGCCGTGTCGTGGACTGGCTGTCGCTGACCGCGACATACATGGTGATGTCGATGTCGTCGAGTTCCGGCACTTCATCGGCATAGAGGCTGACGAGGGTGATTTCGGTCATGCCGGCGGATTGCTCCAGCGTGACATCCGCCGGGTCGCCGGTGGCCATGCCGGTGAAATCGGTAAGTCCGAGGTCGAGCGTTGCGCCAAAGGTGAGCGTGTCACCTTCGATTGTGATGCTCCCATCGATGGAAAGCTGGCTATCTGTTGCGTAATCGAGCGTGACCGATCCGTCGCCGTTGTCGATCAGGGTCATGCCCCCCATGTCGACCGCGACATTGCCCAGACTGAAGGGCAGAACATAGTTGATCCGGATATCCGACACGGCGAGCGATGCGCCGTTGCGTGCCAGCGTTGCGCTGACTTCTGCGCCGGTTGCCTCGTAAAGGGTGATCTGGCTGGCCCAGACATCCTCGGGTGTGACGGCGGCAAAGGCCTGTGGGGCAAGCCCGAGCAGGGCGGTTGTGCTGAGCAATCTGGTGAATACGGTCATCGTCTGATCCTTGCTGGGTTTGGGACCATCCACAGGCGCGAAACCATGTCAGACCCATCCCGGGCCAGCCTGAGAGGCCGAAAACAGGGGCAGGCGCGCCGGGCAGACCGGCGCGCCGTCGCTGGTTCAGAACGGCAGCGGTGCGCCGTTGATGGTGATAGCACCTGCCGCGTCGACCGCGACCTTGGTGCTGAGCATGTCGTCACCGACCGGCACACCGAACATGCCGATCATCATGCGCGGCATCATTGCCTGTTCCTCGGGGATCAGACCCATCTGCACCAGGCTATTGAGCAGGCCGTTGACGCCGTTGATCGCAAAATTGGCCTCGCCTTCGGGGCGCGGCATGCCGGGCAGCGTGGTCGTGTCAGTGTTGTCAAAGGTGAATGCGCCAGTGCCGGTGACCTGTGCCCCGCCAACCGAAAGGTTCAGATCGTTGAGCGTGAGCGAGTTGATCATGGCGGGCGGGCCGTCCATCATCGCCATGCCGCCATCGTCAGGCGCATCGGTGAGGTCCATCAGCAGCGTCGCCGTGCCGGCAAGATCGATCAGAGCGGTGAGCGGATCGCGCGGCAGGACCGCACCCGGATCGAGCATCGCCCAGATTTCGTCATTGACCGACAGTTCCGAGATATTGACCAGCGCCGAGAAGTCGGATGGCGTGTCGGAGGCCGAGAGCGGCATTTCGAAACCAAGGCCGTATTCCGCGAGGCTGATGGTCACCGGGAAGGGAATTTCACCGCCGGTGATATTGATCGCGATGTCCTGCGTGCCTGCGTCAAAGCTGAACACGTCTTCGGTGATGCTGAGTTCGGTGCCACCGCCGGCCGCAGTCACGGTACCGTTGACCTGCATGCCCGCGTCATCGACCGCGAACAGGTAATTGATCGCGCCAAAGCTGTAGAAGCCATCGATCGAGATGTCCTCCAGATCGTTTTCCGGGTTCGATTCCAGCGGACCGGAGATCGCGCCTGTGGCGGCGAGGTCGGCGATACTGCCCGAGAGCGTGACAGCGACAGCGTCCACGCTGTCAGTGATGTCCAGGATGACGTCGACCGAATCGGCCCCGAACTCGAACGAGATATCGGCGATTTCGGTGTCGGTGGAGAGTGTGTAGGCCCCCGCCACGTTGTTCATTGCCATCTGCAGGTCATTGATGACGGCGGTGTCGCCGGTTTCGACCGAATCGACCACGATCGCATAGCGCGCGGCCGAGAAGTCATAGGTCTTTTCTTCGGGCGTGCCGCTGACCGTCATTTCGAGGCCGGTGTGGCGTAGAATCATGCTGACCGTTTCGGGGCCGGCGTCGCCCTGAGACGTCACCTTGATCGGGTATTCTTCGGACATGGTCACCGAAACGGTGCCGTCACCATTCTCGGTAAAGACAAGCGAGGCTAGATTTGCTTCGACCGATTCGCCATCCTCGGTCATGTTCAGAGCGAGGTCGGTCACGGTCAGCACGCCGCCCATGAGCGTTTCGGAGCCGATGGTCACGCCGCTGGTGCCGTAGAGCCCGAGGCTGTCCTTCCAGCCATCCCAGACCTGTTGCGCGGTCACGTCGGCAAAGGCCGCGCTGCTGGTCAAGAGTGCTGCCACACAGACAGCGGGACGCGTCATACGAAAATTCATCATTGTGGAACCTTTCCTGTTCAAATGCACTTCAAAGCTTCCTTCGCCGCCCGTCGCAGGTCAAGGTCAGGAAATCTGGACCCGAGAGTAGTGTGGGTTCTGTCTGAACGAAAGATGGCAAGGGCGCGAAAGATGGAAATGACGGGAAAAGTTGTAGTAATCACGGGTGCGGGGCGCGGAATCGGCGCGCAGGCCGCGCGGATCTTTGCCGAAGCGGGCGCAAAGGTCGTGCTGAACGCGCGCGACACTGCGGGGATCGACGAGATTGCGGCGCAGATCGGTGCCGATGCGATGGCTGTGGCGGGCGATGTCAGCAGCGCCGCCGATATGGATGCGCTGATCGACGCCACGATCGCCCGTTGGGGCCGGGTCGACGTGTTGATCGGCAATGCCGGGGTGATCGAGCCGATTGCCCGGATCACGGAGTCGCAGGTGGCAGACTGGGGCCGTGTGATTGATATCAATCTGAAGGGGATTTATCATGGCATCCGCGCCGTCCTGCCGGTGATGATTGCCCAAAAGGCGGGCACGATCATCACCATGACCTCGGGCGCTGCACATAAGCCGGTCGAGGGGTGGTCGGCCTACTGCGCCTCAAAGGCGGGGGCGGCGATCCTGACCCGATGTGTCGATGAGGAAAACCGCAAGGACGGGATCCGCGCGATGAACCTGTCGCCCGGCACTGTCGCCACCGATATGCAGCGCGATATTGCCGCGTCGGGGATCAATCCGGTGAGCCAGCTCGACTGGTCTGCGCATATTCCTGCTGATTGGCCGGCGCGGGCGATGCTGTGGATGTGTGGCCCGGATGCGGATGACCATCTGGGGCAGGAGGTGGTGCTGCGCGATCCGGTGATCCTGAGCCGGATCGGGCTGGATTGAACGTATGCCCACGGCTGTCGTGATTGGCGCCGGGCCGGCTGGCCTGATGGCCGCTGAGGTGCTTGGCTTGGCCGGGGTTGCCGTGACGCTGGCCGAGGCGATGCCATCGCCCGGTCGCAAGTTCCTGATGGCGGGGAAATCCGGGCTGAACCTGACCAAGGCGGAGCCGGGGTATATGGCCGCTTATGGTGCGCTGCCTGAGGATATGGCGCAGGCGCTGTCGGAGTTTGGTCCGCAGGCGGTGATGGAGTGGGCGCGGGGACTGGGGCAGGATGTGTTTACCGGATCGACCGGCCGGGTGTTTCCGGTGGTGATGAAAGCATCGCCCCTGTTGCGCGCCTGGTTACACCGGCTGGCGGGGCGCGGTGTCGTGTTGCGCACCGGCTGGCGCTGGACCGGGTGGGATGGTGGCGCGCTGGTGTTTGACACATCGGCGGGCCGCGAGTTGTTACGCCCGGATGTGACCGTGCTGGCGCTGGGCGGGGCGAGTTGGGCGCGGTTGGGGTCTGATGGCAAATGGGCCGCGCTGCTGCCCGGTGAGGTGGCCCCGTTTCGTCCGGCGAACATGGGGTTTGTGGTCGATTGGTCGCCACATATGGACCCGTGGCTGGGTCAGCCGGTCAAGGGATGTGCCCTGATTGCAGGGGATGTACGCGAACGCGGCGAGTTTGTGATTTCGCGGCGCGGGGTCGAGGGCGGCGGAGTCTATGCCGTGTCGGCAGCGGTGCGGGATGGCGCGCCGTTGTGGATTGATCTGATGCCGGATGTGCCGCTGGCCGAGGTTGCGGCGCGGATTGCCCGCCCGCGTCGCAAGGCCAGTCTGGCGACGCATCTGCGCAAGGTTTTGCGGCTGGATGGCGTCCGCATGGCGCTGTTCAATGAGTTTGGCCGGCCGTTTCCCGGTGATCTCGCCGGGCTGATCAAGCGCCTGCCGCTGCGTCACGCCGGGCCGCGTCCGATGGACGAGGCGATATCGACGGCGGGGGGATTACGCTTTGATGCGCTGGAGGGTTGGATGCTGAAGGCGCATCCGGGCGTGTTTGCCTGTGGCGAAATGCTGGATTGGGAGGCGCCCACCGGGGGGTATCTGATCACCGGCTGTCTGGCGAGCGGGATGGCCGCCGGTCGCGCGGCAGCGAATCATGCACTGGCGCGCAGGTAGGCGGGGCGGGCACGCATCCGGTCGTGATAGTGACGCATGGCGGGTGGATCGACGGGGAATTTGGCGGCAACGGCCCAAGAGAGGCAATGCGCGAAGATGATGTCGGCAATCGTCATCTGAGCGCCCATCAGGAACGGCCCCTGCAGCCGGTCGGCAAGCCGGGCCAGGTTCTGTCCGAATTCCCAGCGCAGGGAATCCTTGATCGCAGGGAGCCGGTGTTCTGCCGGCAGGATGAAGCTGTGCCGCGCGGCTGTCCACAGAAGCGCGTCGCATTCGTCGAGGATGACTTGGGTGAGGCTGTCTTGCTGCGCGCGGGCGATGCTCCCGGCGGGATTGGTCAACTGTCCGTGCCGGTCCGACAGAAAGGTCAGGATCGCGGTCGAATCAGTGAGGGCGACCGGGCCGGTGTCTGTCGGGCAGATCAGTACGGGCACCTTGCCTGAAGGGTTCTGCTGCCGGACGGCCGCAGAGCGCGGCGGATCGGACCGGTTTTCGTAGGGCAGGCCCATCTCTTCGAGCGCCCAGAGGACGCGGAGCGTGCGCGTGGGCCTGGTTCCGATGACGATATACATTTGTGTTGCATCTTTCGCGGTTCCTTCATCATCGGGGTCGCGGGATATAAGAGCAAGGCACACACCCTTGTGCCCGATGGGAGCCCGAACATCGGGTTGCAGCATGAACACAATCGGTTCATTCTCGCCGGTCTGTTTCCGATGCGCTTTTCATCAGGGGCAAGTTGGGGATAGGAATGGGTACCGAACAGGGAGAACTGCGCCGATGGCCTTTGTCAGAGCCCGACCATTTATCGCGGCCTTGTTAGCAACCGTGAGCATTGCCTCTGACGCGTCAGGGCAAGATCGCGGGTTGAGCTATACGATCTGGGGCACGCCGGGCCTGTTGGAAATGCCTTCCGCGCTGAGCGCGGATGACGGTGAAGTTGCGGCCACATATGGAATGTTCGGAAATAACCGTCGCACGACTCTCACGTTTCAGATTGCGCCCCGGCTTTCGGGAAGCTTCCGGTATTCGGGATTTGATGTTGTGTTTTCCGATGGAGTTCGCCCCAACTTTGACCGGAGCTTTGACCTGCGCTATCGCCTCGTCGATGAAGGCGAGTGGATGCCTTCTGTTGCCATCGGGTTGCAGGATTTTCTCGGTACGACTTTTTATGGCGGAGAGTATATCGTCGCCACGAAGACGATTTCTGACTCGATCCGGGTGACGGGGGGACTGGGTTGGGGTCGGTTGGCTTCGAATGGCGGGTTCAGCAACCCGCTGTCATTTCTGGGGTCCTATTTCGAAACCCGACCGCCGGTTGATTTTGGCAAGGGTGGCGTACCTGCGTTTGAAAACCTGTTCCGGGGTGATGCCGCGTTTTTTGGCGGCGTCGAGTATGCGATCAACGAGCGCCTCACGTTCAAGGCGGAATATTCGAGCGATGCCTACGTCTATGAGGAAACCCGCGACCTGATGGAGGTCAATTCGCCGTTCAACTTTGGTCTGACCTACCGGCCTGCGCCGGGGTATCAGGTGGGGCTGGCCTATATGTATGGCAGCGAGATTGCGTTGATGGGGACGGTGACGCTGAACCCGAATGACCGGCCGTTTGATGGCGGCATGGATCCGGCGCCGCAGCCGGTGCTGGTCAGGGCGGCGGATATGCGGGCGGCCCAAAGCTGGGACCGGGCCGAACTGCCGGAGGCGGTGCTGCACGACCGGCTGAATGACGCGTTGGCGGCGGAGGGAATTACCCTCAACGGGGTCGAGTTGACCGATGGCTCTGCGCGGGTGCGGTACACCAACAACCGTTACCGTGCCGAGGCGCAGGCGCTGGGCCGGGTGGCCCGGATCATGACGCGGGAATTGCCGCCCTCGATCGAGGTACTGACTCTGGAGCCGATGCAGGCGGGGATTCCGCTGTCGGCCACGACGCTGCGGCGCAGCGATCTGGAGGCGTTCGAGAATCAGGCCGGTGGCACCGATGCAATGCAGGCCCGGGCTGTGCTGGCGGATGCGGGGCCGGTGGGCGGGATCATCACCCCCGAGGACGCCGATGATCCGTTCAGCTGGCGGTTGTCGCCCTATGGCCGGTTGATTCTGTTTGACGGGGGTAATCCGGTGGCGGTCGATGTGGGCCTGCGCCTGCGCGCCAGTTATGAGTTCCGGCCCAATCTGGTGGCGTCAGGATCGCTGACCTATCAGCTTTATTCCAACCAGTCCGAGGCCGAACTGGTGACCGATGATACGGTGCCGGTGGTGCGCCGCAATGCAGGACTTTATGCGCAGGAGGGCAGTCCGGGGATCGAATCACTGACGCTCGCGTATTACGGCAGGCCGGGTGCGAACCTGTACAGCCGGGTGACGCTGGGATATCTCGAGCAGATGTATGGCGGCGTTTCGGCAGAAATGTTGTGGAAACCGGTGGATAGCCGGTTAGCCGTGGGTGCCGAGGTCAACTATGTTGCGCAGCGAGATTTTGACATGTTGCTCGGGTTTCAGGATTACGAAGTCGCGACAGGCCATGCCTCGGTCTATTATGACCTGTCGAACGGGTTTCACGCGCAGCTTGATCTTGGCCGTTATCTTGCCGGGGATTTGGGCGCGACATTTTCGCTCGACCGGCAGTTTGCCAATGGCTGGAGCATCGGGGCCTATGCCACGCTGACCGATATGCCGTTCGAGGATTTCGGCGAAGGGTCGTTTGACAAGGGTATCCGAGTGTCGATCCCGATTGATTTCGTGCTGGGTCAGCCGACGCGCAGGACATCAGATGTGACATTGCGGTCTTTGAACCGCGATGGCGGGGCGCGACTGAATGTCGACGGGCGATTGTATGACATCGTGCGCGATGGCCATAGCGCTGATCTGGATGATGGTTGGGGACGGTTCTGGAGATGATCTTGAAATCAGGTGGTCTGGCTGCGCTGTTATGCTCAGTCATTCTGGCGGGCTGTGGAGAGGGTGCCGGGGCGCAATTGGGTGAGCGGGTGTTGGGGGTAGTGATTCCATTGGTGGCGGGTGCTTCTATGGGGTCCGGTGGCGATGCCCGTACGATCACACCGCCGGATTTCTCAGCACAGGCAATTGCACAGGACACCAGCCAATTCATGGTGTTAAATTTGACCACGCTGGGTATCGCTGCCCCGGCACGGATCATTGCCGATAACGGAGCAGATGTGACCTGGCGGACGCAGGCGGGCTATACCGCGAGTTTCAGGGATGGCATGCTGGTTGCCACGCGCGGACTGGGTGACGATCTGATGGCGGCGGAGGCGGGGCAGGTGCGTGCCGCACTACGCGCTGGCGGTGGGTCGGCCCGCCGTGTGGTGGAGTTCCTGAGTGATCAGGATCAGATCGAGTCCATGACGTTTGATTGCGTGATCGTGGCTGCGGGAACCGAGACCATCGATCTGGGGCTGCGGCAGGTGCCGACCCGCAAATTTGACGAGACCTGCACCAACCCGCGGCTGGTGTTTTCCAACATCTATTGGCTCGACAGTGCCGGTGCCATTGTGCAGTCGCGCCAGTTCGTTTCGCCAACTGTTGCATATTTGCGCAGTAACCGACTCTGATTGTGTCTATCTTAAGGAAAGACCGGGACAACCGGCTTGAGTTCGAACATCAAAGAAGCTATAGCGGTTGCAACGCTTTGTTTATCAACTGGAGTAAAGACATGCGCCTTACCAAGACCCTCATCGCTGCTGCCCTCGCAACCACTGTTGGCGGCACCGCCTTCGCTGGTGGCTTCGCTCCCGCGATCATCGAACAGCCCGTCGTTGTGATCGAGCCCGTCGCGACCCGTTCCAGCTGGGGCATCATCCTGCCGATCGCTGCAGTCGCTCTGCTGATCGCGCTGGCTTCGTCGGATTCCGACAGCGGGACCTGATCTTTCGACGGGTCGCAAGACCGGTTGATTTGAAAGGCGGGCCTTTGTTGGCTCGCCTTTTTGCGTTTTCATGATCATGATCACGGTTTGACATCTTCGAGCTGCGGGATTTGGCCGGATGACATTTTCCTCTCCGGCTGAATGACCGGGCCTTAGCGCCGCGCCATCATGGCCAGCCGGATCAACGCCCGTTCAGCCAGGGCTTGATTTGGCGCGCGGGTGGAATTGCGCAATTGCAGGTCGGTGTCGAGCAGCAGCGTTACCGCCCGTTCAAGCTTTTCCCGCCCCCATTGCCCGGCCTGTCGAATCATCGCGTCACGGCGTGGACCATAGACCGGTGGGCGCAACCGCCCGATTCCTGCTGACGGACCGCCCGGATCGGAGGCCACGCCATGCAGTGCCCGGAAGTGCCGCAGCGCACCGATGCACAGGCCGACCGGCTGAGTCCCCTGAGCATAAAGTCGCCGCAATACTGACGCGATTTCGGCCGTGCGTCCGTCGCTGACAATGCCGAGCAGGTCGTCGAGGCTGACCTCGCCTGCGCCGGGCGCAATGGCGGCGATATCCCCGGGTGAAAGCTCGGTCGGGTCG
>Ga0105053_10009488_pt1 | contig 12372 bp, 7 predicted proteins | sample BON01_FD_78093 | JGI IMG/M metagenome (GOLD analysis project Ga0105053, IMG submission 78093) | Freshwater microbial communities from Lake Bonney liftoff mats and glacier meltwater in Antarctica - BON-01 | ecosystem: Environmental > Aquatic > Freshwater > Ice > Glacier meltwater | place: Lake...
ATAGAATCAACGATCTCGATCAACGATCCTTTAGAAATGGAGTCGATCGACCGTGACCAAAAGGGGGAGTGCACTTCCGGGCCCAGACTGTCGCTACCCGGCCTATTATGAAAACAATATGCGTTCTCAAACATAAATTGGGAGGGTTGGTGGTGTTGCGGCAAACCAAAAAAACAAAAAACAAAAACGTAACAGGGCGAGGTGGCACAGGCGTTGGCGATCCATTTCGTGGGTACGTGCACCTTGGCCCGCTGAAAGGAACCCCCAGGACCGTAACCATTTCCCAATGTATGGTTAATAAAACAAAGCAACATAGCAGTGAAATCAATCATGAACCTCACCAATGTTGTAGAAGTTTGGACCTAACCAGGGCAACGTCCCTGATTGTCAACGGGCGTTAGTTGAGGGTCCGTTCGAAGAGGAAGAGGAGGGGATACGTATTGCCAGCAACATAGTCAAGATGAAGGGTGAGGATCCGGCCACCCCAGGTTCTTAAGGGGGGACAGGGCGAGGTGGCACGTTGGCGATCCGTTTCGTGGGTGCGTGCTCCTTGACCCGCCTTTGAGGAACCCCCGGGACCGTAACGATTTCCCAATTTCGGTTTAATCAAACAAAGCAATACCCACACTAAATATCTAATAAGTCGTCACGGTCGACTTTTTAAATTAACGAAAGAAAGAAAGAAAGAAACTTTCACACTGTAAAAAAAACTTGGCTTAAGTCTACCTAATTACCGTCAAGGTCTACCATTCGTGTGGACGTTTCTAATTTCAAAGTTCTCGGGAGGGTGTGCGGTGTGGCGGCTATGTCAAGTCACCAATCCAAAACCTTGGCCTAATGAATCCGAAATAAAAGTACGGACACCGGCAATTTATAACACAAAATATTGAAAAACATCCATGTGTCTTTGTCCTCTCCCACTTTATGATTCCAATTTCGAATGTCCATTGCAGGAGTGCCTTCGGGCCGAAGTGTCGTCGTACCGGGGGCCTCAGGCACCTTATTACTGCGCACCACTCGTATGCGTTCCTGAATTCTTAGGAGAGTTAGCAGTGTGGCGGCTACCCCTAACAAACAAACTGACCGACTTGCGCCCGCCATCAGTAGCACTGAAAGTGAATTCTATAGGGTAGTCGTTGTGCGGTTTGGACTGGGTGTACCTACGTCGCATGATGGACATGATGACTGTTAAAGGTGTGTTGTATACAATCACGGTAGGCCATTCCAATCGAGTGACTAAGTCCTTATTACTCTGTTTGAGATTGATCTTATACCTCAGCTAATTTTTGCAGGTTGAAAGTTCAATAGGTATAATCAACACGTCACAGTAGTCCAACAACTTCGTGAAAAGTTGTTAAGACCGTGTTACAATGCATTTGCATGTTCCTTGTTATTTTCCAACATGCAAACACACAACAAGAATCGAAGGCCGACATTTACGTGTAAATACCCAAAATAGAGAAGCAGCAATCAAAAATGGAGTCAAGTCATCATCGTGGCCCAATCTCCAATTTTGAATCTAGTAATTTCTCGCTGGGAGTCAGGAGTGCGTGCATCGCAAAGTCGTGGCTGTTCATGTCAACAAAACAGCACAAAACCATTCGGATTGTAGACTTACGTCAAAAAATCAAATGAACAAAATGTTTCAATTCTAATATTTAATTTTAAGTTTATTTTATCAGATTCCTAGCAAGAAACTTGAAGTACACACGTTGATGAATGCTCCAAACTTTCTCGGGAGTGTGCTACGTGGTGGCGGTTCATGTCAACAAAAAAAAATTCGAAACACACTGCAATGTATTGTGGTATTTCATGTCAACAAAACAAAACAAAACCTTCAAATAAAGTATGGTCAGTTTCCACTGTGCTTGTACTTGTTTGAACATGTACTAGTATTTGTGCAGGTATGTACATACGTATCTCTCCAAATTCTACCTTCCTGGATCCATGTTCTCACATCCATTGCAGCGTATAGCGCTTCTTTGTTACTTACCGCCTACTATCCATTGGCAATCCTTGTGAACGTGTTGCACAGTGGCGGTTTATGTCAACAAAACAAAACAAAACAAAAGACTGTTTTTGCCAGGCCACTAGCGAGTCCGCCATTATAAGTAGGCAGGCAACGCCACTATAAGTAGGCAGGCAACAGTCTGGAACAGTCTCTTGGGTTCTAAGCCGTGGCGATTAATTGGGGTTTCACCACCCAAGAAAGAAAGGAAGAAAGAAGAACAAAAGAGAAGTGTCTTCGGAAGTCAGAAAGTCTTCCTTGTTGGGACCTGATAGAACAAGGATGCAGGCCAGCTCACAAATGTAGACTGTTTTCCCTACTATTGGATACCCTCATGAGTAGGTTTGCAACGGTACCGGATAGACTCCTGAGTCTGACGGATAACCGCTAATGAACACTAATTCAATCTTCTTTGCTTTTTTGGTATTATAAATGGTTTTAGGAGTCATAGCAGTTGTCAGGGGGCGGTCTAGAAATTGAAGTTAAAAGGAACCCGGAAGATAAATGGCCAAATGTGTTTCGGTTTCTGTTCAGGTATTGTAGTCTTTCAGGTTCTGTTTTTCCTTTCTTTTCCGTACTAACAGATCAGAGAAATGTGCGCAACACACTGCAACAACGGCTGGCCAATTCTTTCTGTCCCTTTTCCTTCTTTCTTTACGAACGGGCCTGTCGACACGTCCGACTTTTCAACTCATCTAGAAATTAAACAAAGAAAGTTGCAGATTGCAAGATTGATTGATGTTGCATGTATTACTCCATCAGAAATAGTCTAGTAGCTTTGCTATAGCTCTACTTGCTCAAATATTTTTTGGTGATTTGATATCTTGGTGTGCTGTCATTTTATTTTTATTGTATTTTGTGCTGGGCCTTTGTCAATTTACATTAGCGTTTGGCGTTTTGTGAGCTTGATACAGCCTCCGTGGCCTAACTGGTAGTTCAACCGCTGGTTACCACGGAATCCTGGGTTCAAATCCCGGGGCCGATATCCGGAGATTAAATATCTCTAGATTTCATCACTATGTGCTCACATACTAACCATTATTATTTGCAATGAAATTGTGAAATGAATCGTGTTTATATTTAAAATTGAAAGCCTCCTGTAGAAGAGAGGGGTGTATTCCCCCCCCGAAAACTTGCAACACTGGGGGGTTGCCAAAACAATTGTTGTTTGTTGCAACAATGTGCAATCTCCTGGGAATGTTGCATAGTGGCCATTCATGTCAACAAAATAAAACAGAGCTTCAGGGAGAATGCAATCGTTGTCACGACGAGGAAGAGGAGGGGATTAACATAGCTTGCAACGCATTCAAGATAATGGGCAAGGGCTAGGTCACTCCAGGCTTTCTCCAAAGGAGGGTAGGGTGAAGTGGTAAGTCGGCGATTCTCAATCGTGAATGAATGATCCTTGGCTCGCTCTTGAGGAGCACCAGGCCCGAGACTCTTCAGTGTTGGTTGAAGAAAACAAAGCATTACACACACAGTGCCCCAGCACATCAACTTTGTTGAATCTTGGCCCTTCAATGAAATATATCCATTTTAGACCTCAAGTTGAAACTGAGCTGAGAGACATGTGGGCTGGCAAGTGTGGCTATAGTGAGTCGATTTTTTTTCTTGGTTCGAAGTGATCTTTCGTAAAACTCGTGTTCGCACTCGCTGTGTCGTGCATGTTTACAACATATTCACGAGAACAATCTTTGTTTTCAGGCGTGGATACAGCTCACTTGCGAAGGAGCTCAGAATTAGAATAATTACGACCATCAGGATTGATGTAGTTTGTTAATCCAAAACAACAAGATGATTTGCGATTGGTCAAAACACCTTTGAAATTCTGAATGGTAGTCTTATTAATTCTGATCTGTTTTTGATTTGAATTGCTTTTATTACTGGAAACATTAGTTTAGAACCCTTGCTTGAGGGTCTATGTGCTCAAATCCATGTGAATCTGAGTTGACTTGTTTTCGGCCGGAATCGAACCGGGGGACCTACGGATTACTAAATTTCTTAAGTGCCGCGCTCTCCACCACTGAGCTACGGTGACGGATGAACCACCGAACATCCTTTAGGACCCTCCTTTTTTTAAGATCTCCTCCTCAGTGGGACTCACGCCAGCCGCGGGACTGTTTTTAATGCGCCGCCTTGGTTTTGAAAAGATTTCCAAAACGCAAGAAATTTTCAAAATTCGCCGGTCAGCTTTATATGCAATTACTTGTTCCAAATATCGAAAGAATTTTAAATTGACATGTCAACTTACGGGAAAATTATTCCAAACCTTTTCTGTTCGATGAAACCTCCTCTGTTGAGATTGGTTGACCAAATTTGAACAGTTCTTTCGAAAAAGAACCATTAAAAACAAAGCCCCTACTTAAATACCTCCAAGAAATATCGGCATTTTTGAACATTCCTTGGGTTTTTCGAGCCCAAAAGAGTTGGACCCATGACGCGAGAATACTTGAATTACTCCAACATTACTTGAAAACGTTCCTTAATTTTGAAAATTTCTTGCGTTTTGAGCGTTTTGAAAATCTTTTCAAAACCAAGGTGCGTTGAGAACAGTCCTGCGACCGGCGTCAATTTGTCTCGAATGGCTGCACGTTTTTGGCACGTAGATCACGTTTAAATTTTTACTGAACAATTGGTTCATGTCTACCAAAACAAATTAGTTGAAATACTTTGTAAACTGGAATCCGCTGAGAATCCGTGCCCATTGAAACACTACCAAACCGTGCCTGAAAATCAGAAATCTTCGCATTCAGGTGTTTTTGGGTACTACAATTCTTGGGTTGTAGAGTAGCACCTGGTAATATCTCACATCATGTATGATACGAGGAAGTATCATACATCACTGATGTATCATACTAAGAAGAACCCTCAAGGCTGCATGCAGCCCTAGATTTGTATATGATGAAACAATACAGCAAACCTTGGTCAATCACTTCACATAAATCTTGTTGACCCTGTTGGATTCCTTATTCCATTTTGGTACCCTGGAAGTTCAAGACAAGCCAATGTTTTATTGATGATTCTGATCGTAACTTGAAGTCATACAGCCTGTGACTCGACATTACAAACCCATGCTTTTCAAAGGAATGCTCGGCTTGCCGATAATTACTTTTGCTATCTTTCCAAAACAGGGAAAATTATGCCGGTGGAACCCCGATTTTGCAAGAGGGAAATTGAAGCCCAAATCTGCAAGCCCAATTTTGCCAGCTCTATCCTGTCAATTTTTCACTTGCAATTTACTTGTTTGTGTGTTCCTAGCTTTCAGGATTTGTTTGTGTTTCGTTCAGTTCAAAAATCCCCCCCGGGAATTTCCAAACAGGGTCGGTCGCGTTTCCGGCAGCGCCAAGTGAGCGGGCTTTTGACACTACGATTTATCTGAAAAAAGCCCGCAGGCATTGTGTACAAGTAAAGCGATCCTTGATTTCCATTTTTAGGAGATCACAAGATTACTTGGATTACTCGATTTCAACCGACAAAATCGGCAGGATAGAGCTTGCAGAATCGAGCTTGCAGATTTGGGCTTAAATTTCCTCTTGTGAAATCTGTCCTTCCACCGGCGTTAGGAATATCGTAAGTCATTTTTTGTGTATGAATCTTGTGTAAATTTCTTTAAAAACAAATTAGCCAGTGTGAGGTCGTATGTATCCTTGAGCACTCGTGGCTTTTAGAGTGCTTCCTTATTGCTCTCCTTCCTTCCTATATACTCTGATAAATGTGTTTTTTCTCCCCCACCACACGACAAAATTGAAATATTAAAGACATCTCACAGTCACCTCTCAAACTATGATCAGCAGAGATTTAAAACGTAATTTGAGTGTTCTATACTATTCAGATTTAAGTGGAGTGGATGGTATATAGTTTACATCAAACAGATATGCAGTTGATTCTACTGTAAGCCGCAGATTAAAGGGTTTGTTTGGGGTCAAACAACTTAATCATCATTAAAAACACATGACTATCCCCTGGGCGTCTCTTGAGCCCCAATTACACAGGAAACACGACATAACCATCGTTGGAAAGACAACAGCGTCTCCACTACCTCACTAGCGACCAAATCCTTCTTTTAAGACAGGTACTTTTGCTACGTCAGAATCATTGACACAGCGGTTGCTTGGTCTGTATGTACTTGGTCTAGGTCTCTGTCCTTTTGATGGGCTGGCCTGCTGTCGAGGCGGTTGGTTTAGAGGTATTTACCCCAAAGCGCATTACAAGAAGAGCATCTCGTTTCACAATCTGAGCGTGCACTGCTTGAAGGACACCTTGGGCCTATGGTGCCTCACCTAACGTAGTGGGGGCACTGGGGGGGCACCATTACGATAGGGTGCTACGTTCCTTGGGAGTTAGAAAGACCTGATTGTTACGACTTGTTAGCCCGACAATGCATGCTAGCCCACAAACATTGTATATTATTTTGACCCACAGGTAGGTTGGCCATAAACTGGGTTGGCACCGGTCCGGGACAGTCTCGTGGGTCCAAAGTGATGAATTGGGTCCTCACCACTGGCACTCACTTGGTCCAGTGATTAAGCTGGGTATTTACCACCCAAGAAAGAAAGTAACAAAAACAGCAGATCAAAGAGCCAGGACACATGTGTTTTGGACACGACGTTTACAAAAATGCCTTCCCAAAAAACTTGCCATCTCAAGTATGACGATATACCCGCATGAACAAATTTATGTCGAGAGTCTCTTCGATAATCCGTGCTGACTTCAAAATGTCTCAAGAATAAAAAGCACTCACACAAAATAATTATACACTTTAATATACGTACTCATAACAAAATTGAAGTCACGTGTATGCATGAATCTACATTTGCATCAACATCTATACACATCTATATCTATTTAAAATGGACAAATCAATGATATATATCTATATGAATCCATACGTAAGACATTTTGCTCTGTTGGGACATGCTAATCTATGTTTAGGCACACATCAAATCAACACGTACATATGAACACAGGAAATCCAACCCGTGGGCTAATAAAAAAGTGTCATTCAGAGTTGTAACATCATGATCAATTTTTCAATCACATACTTTTCGGCGCCAGACAAATTGTACACTATTTTTCGAGTTTCTGAATGTGTACAATACACTTTTTGTTATGCTGATAATTCAATGACCTCGGGTGGTTGTGCTTTTTTGTATTTTATTTTCTTGTTATATTTTAGGAGAGTATCACACATGACTGAAACCCTGTTTTTCCCCCGTCCAACTGAGATTAGTCTCGTGACCTGAGAAAATTGATACTATGTCTTTTTATGATGTTTCTCATCCACAACCCCTTTTTTTAGTTTCCTGCAAAAAGAAATCCCGCTAAGGTTGACTGCAACATATACCAGGAAAGGGGTCTGCGGTACATATATTTCTTGTAAGGAAAATAATATTCGCTAACACCCGACCAACCAACCCCCTGATGTATTTCAGTAAAAAGAGATGAGCGGTGCCCCTTGCATCTTTGGTACTTGCAAAAAGAATGCGGCTGCGCAGTGCCAACTTCCAACGAATTTGGCGGCCGGGAGTTCTAGGGCCACTGTGTTTCTACGGTTGTAAATCTTAAAGAGGGTCATATCGATGAGATGGCTCAATCAACCACAACCAAAACCAAATCCAGCCAAACACGTTCTTAAATCAGAAGTGGCCACAGCGCAGCCGCTTTGTTTTTGCAACTCCCAAGGTTGTGCACAAACCTAGATCTCACTCTCTTCTACATTTTGACATCTAAAACATATGGCAAACTTCGCACAGGAAAATAAAATGCTAGCTCTCGGCGTTTGCTTCCCGCAGCCATGCTCGAGCGCTGGCCACAGGTTTGCCGCATCAAGATCACACTGGCATTTGCATTACTACCAACCGAGTTGTTTGTTTCCAGAAAAACAAGTGATGAATTGCCTAGTAAACTGGATTCAACTGAGAATCGTGTTTGCTCGAAAAATGCCCAACCTTACCTCAAGTGGATCCAAAGATTCGCCCCACGCCAGTCGCAGGATCAAATTTGCTCAGGAAAAAGGAACGATTCTTCGGAACTGTTCCTGGGAATTCTTCCTTCTGGATTCCGTTTTACTGTGTTTATTCCTTGGGCTGTGGAGTGGATACGCAAATCTCCCTCTGCAATCTTTAGTCAACCAATGTTTCTCGCAAACATTGGAACGGCTCGTTACGAAACAGAAACGTGAAGGGGAAAGCCCCTGAGGTTGAATTGCAGTAAAATGCCGAGAATTTGTAGGAAAAATTCGATGAAATGGACTAGATCCATTTCACAAGATTACTGGGTCCACCTTGACATGCCTTGATAAAATTCCCAGAACTAAGAATTCTGAGAAACAGTTTTAAAGAATCGCTCCTTTTTCCAGAGCAAATTTGATCCTGCGACCGCCATCATGATTCTCCAAAAATACAATTTCAAAATACAATGACAAATCTGGCTTTCCTTATAGCTGGACTCTAAAACGCGATACTGAGTTTTTGGCAGAAAAAAACTGCTAGCACACGCCCAAATGAGCTCGCACCACCAATTTGATTTGATTTGCTTTTATTACTGGAAACATTAGTTTAGAACCCTTGCTTGAGGGTCTATTTTCTCAAATCCGTATGGATTTGAGTTCTCCGTTGAATTTTTTGCAGATTTCAAGAGCCTATGAGCAGGGCAAAATATGCATACGTGGTTGTTTTGCTGCAATATGCCTTGGCAAAAGGTTACAGCGTTTCTAGCCCCTCAACACCTTGTTGAGCTTATTAAAACTGAGTGTAACAGTGACAATTCCACTGCACTAGGGTGCTACAATACCCAAAACAAAACGACCCGAACCCAAAATCTGAGATTAACCGTTTCTGTGTTCCTCTGTACTTTAAAAATGACCGCTTTACTTTGAAAAAATTCCTCCATCCAAGGTGACACCCTACTGATTACATGAATTTTTTCACGTTGAAAATTGCCGAATTCATGTACAATGTTTTTGAAAATTTGGAAGAGTTTAAGAATCGGGGTTCCAACGTGCATTGTGGGAGTGTCTTTCATGATTTTAGGCCCGGTGTGTGCCTCTTTGCAACTACCATTATGTTAGGTTTGCTTTAGTCCACAGTTAGTCACTGCTCCTACGTGAAATAGTCACACCGGCGGTAGCCCTTTCGTGACATGGCCAAGAAAGATTTCAAAACAAAATATTCAAAAACGTCTCCGTCTCCGTGTCCTCTCCTGCTTTAGAATCTAGTTCACCGTGTCCAGTGTCAATTGTGGGAGTGCCATTTGATTTCTGCCAAGAACTTAACAGGAACAATAATACTGTGACTGCGCAGCACTTAAATGCGTTCCTAAATTCTTGGGAGGGTTCGTGGTGTAGTGGGTTTACAAATAAACAAACAAACAGACCTTCGTGTTGGAGTTTCGTCATGCCAGGGACTGAAAGGTCACCTTATTACTGCAAACCACGCGTATACATTCCTAAAGTCTCGTGAGGGTGTTTGGTGACGATGGCATGTTACCAAACAAACAAACAGGAAGAGCGTTGGGTGCAAGGAGAGAGAGGAGATTGATGTTTAGTGACGCGTGCGCGGGAGATCTAAAGACCAGCATACCCTTGCTCGGCATCTGGGACCCCAAGACCTTGAGCATGTGCATTGCTCCAGGACAGTTCGCTTGGTTTCACGCACCTTGTTGTCATCTCCAATTAAACAGCCCTGGACCAGGGCTGTAGAAATGAGCTGCAGTACGCAAGCTGCCTATGTCGCAGCTCGCCCAAAGTGACTACTACTAGCCTGGGCAGCAACATTATGCCCCCCCCCAGGATTTTGTGCAGGCTGATGGGTTTCATCACGTTCCTGGCAAATTCCTGGCAAAAATGGGCATGCTTTTGATGCATCTTCTTCCTGACTGCCCATACGCTGCAGAGTTATTATCCCCTCCTGTCATGGGCTGCCAAGGATGTTGAATAGCTCGAAAATTGCGTCTATAAACCTGTTACACATGGCTGTGCGCTTGCTGGGGGTTCAGCTCGCAGACTAGGGCCACTGAGAGGCCAGGGACGATCAAAAGAGAGGTATTGATTGATGATTACTTTTGTTAATTCAGTACCCTTGCTTGAGGGTCTATGTAGCTTAAATCCATGTAGATTTGAGTTCTCGGGTTTGAGTTTTTGTCAGAATCGAACTGACGACCTCGGGATTGACAGTCCCGCGCTCTGACCAACTGAGCTAAAGTAGGTAGGGATATGACTTTAATTTTCGTGTGTGAAACTGTGCGAACATGAAACCCAATGCAATTTATTATAATAAACAAGATTGATCCAGGCTATATGGTTTCTGTGGTGCTCTCAGTTGCTCTTTGTCAGCATTATTCCCTCCTGTCCTGGCCTCTTCCATTCCGCATGGACAAAATTTCTCGAAAGAGGCGAGTTTTTCAGCTGCTTTTCATTCATAGGTTTTTAAAGAAAGCCCAATTTGTGTTGTAAGTCAGCCTTGCCCCCGGCCTCTCGGGCCCTGCAACCCAACCCGTGATTTCTGTTCTCTGCCTGGTAGAGGAATGTTGAAACTTGAAAGTATGTTTACTCACCTTTCAGTATAAGCATGCATTAGTTTGAAATTAAATCAAAGCTTTGTGTTGTGCTGATTACTCAACATGATCCAGCCATTTCAATTAGCTGATAACATTCAGTAGATTTTTTTTGTCCCAGTCAGGAGCCAGCTCAAAAAGAGAATATCTCTGGTTGCAAAAGAATGCGACTGCTCACATCTATATTTTGATATCAAAAACAAGTAGCAATTAGTGACGGAAAATGAAATGCTATCGCTTTGTGTTTGCTTCCAGCAGCCATGCTCAAGTGCTGGCCGCAGATTTGCCGTGTCATGATCATGCTTGAATTACTACCAGAAGATTGGTTTGTTTTCTACCAAAATAACTGAAAACAACTGAAATGCCTCGTAAACTGGATTCCACTGAATGCGCATGTTCGTTCAAACCAAACCCAACTGTACCTTGACACAAGGTTGGGTTTGATCCGAATGACATGCATATGCAGTGGAATCTAGTTTGTAAAGCATTTCATCAAACTGATTTTTGTGGAAATGAACCAATTGGTCATTAGTAATTCAAACGTGATCTTGACTCGGCAAACATGCAGCCAGCGCTCAAGCATGGCTGCGGGAGGCAAACGCCGAGCACTATCCTCTGATTTTCCCGTACGAATTTGCTATGTGTTCTGGATATCGAAATATAGATGAGAGTGAGATCTAGGTCTGTGCACAACTTCGGGGCTTGTAAAGAGAATGCCAATGCGCAGAAGTGACTTCCAATTTCAATACATTTTTGGCCGCAAAATTCGTCGGAATTCGCCAGTCCGCAATAATATTCTTTTTATAAGTCCTGCAGTTGTACACAGACCTAGATCTGACGCAGCCCTACATTTAAATGTTCAGAAGATATAGCACATTCGTACGGAAAAATGAAATGCTAGCGCTTGTCATTTGCTTCCTGAAGCCATGCCTGAGCGCTGGCTGCATTTTTGCCATGTCAAGATCACGTTAGGAAGACAAAAACCACTTGGTTTGTTTCCACAAGAATGAATTTGATGAAATGCCTTGAAAACTGGACCCCACTGAATACGTACGTTCGTTCGAAAATACCTACTTTACCTTAAATTAGGATTAGGTATTTCTCGAATGGACGCGGATTCTCCGTGGAATCCAGTTTATGAGACATTTCATCGAATTTGTTGCTGTGGAAACGAACCAATTCTTCGTAGTAATGTTGACGTGATCTTGATTTATCAAACATGCAGCCAGCGCTCGAGTATGGCCAAGCGCTAGCATTTTATTTTTCCGTGTAGATTTGGCATATGTTTTTAATATCAAAATGTAGAAAACGATCAGCTATACGTCTGTGCACATCTTCAGCACTTGCAAAAAGATGCCACCACATAATAGTGAATTCCAACGAATTCAGCGGCCAAACACGTTTTTTAATCGCAAGTCGCCGCAGTGCAGCAGAATTCTTTTTGCAAGTCCCGAAGTTGTGCACAAATTGGCGTTTGTTTCCTGCAGCAATGCTCAAGCGCTGGCTGCAGATTCACCATGTCAAAGATTAATTTTATATTACTGCCAACCAATTGGTTTGTTTCCACAAAAACGAAGTCGTAGAAATGCCTTGGAACGGTCTGGACCCAACGGAGCAAGTGGAGATCATTCCGATCTTGGAAACGGCGAATAATTGGATTATATTCACACATCCACTGGGCGCAGAGAATGCCGCCACTCCCACTCCCCCGATACCGAAAGGCGCCCAGGGAATTCTTCATACGAAAGGCAAAGCCGGCAGGGAGAGAGGGTGGTGGAGGACGGGAACGGACAAACTTGCCTCGTACGGCC
>Ga0105053_10009489_pt1 | contig 12371 bp, 15 predicted proteins | sample BON01_FD_78093 | JGI IMG/M metagenome (GOLD analysis project Ga0105053, IMG submission 78093) | Freshwater microbial communities from Lake Bonney liftoff mats and glacier meltwater in Antarctica - BON-01 | ecosystem: Environmental > Aquatic > Freshwater > Ice > Glacier meltwater | place: Lake...
AGGGCGTTGCCGTCGAATGACACCTTTGCATCCAGCACCTTGAGATCGCCCTTGTCGGTGACGATCAGGGGGTTGATTTCCAGCATCTCCATGTCTTTTTCGGTGAAGGCCTTGTAGAGCAGGCCCATCAGCGACACGCATTGTTTGATCTGCTGGCCGGACAGGCCGAGCGAAAAGGCGATGCGCCGACCGTGAAACGCCTGATAGCCGGTGGCGGGATCGACCGAGAAGGACAGGATTTTCTCGGGGGTGTTGTGGGCGACCTCTTCGATGTCCATGCCGCCTTCGGTGGAGCAGACAAACGAGATGCGGCTGGTCTGGCGATCAACCAGCAGGGCGAGGTAAAGTTCGGTCTCGATGCCCGCGCCATCCTCGATATAGATGCGGTTCACCTGTTTGCCCGCCGGTCCGGTCTGGTGCGTGACGAGGGTGCGGCCCAGCATCCTTTTCGCCTCTTGCGCGGCCTCGGCGACGGATTTCGTCAGGCGCACGCCGCCTTTTTCACCGGCGTCGGCCTCTTTGAACTTGCCCTTGCCACGTCCACCGGCATGGATCTGTGCCTTGACCACCCACAGGGGGCCATCCAGTTCACCGGCTGCCGTTTTAGCATCTTCGGCGCGCAACACGGCGCGGCCATCGGACACCGGCGCGCCATAAGAGCGCAGCAGGGCCTTGGCCTGGTATTCGTGGATGTTCATGGCGTGCGATCCCTTGCATGGTCACTGACTGCGTTGTGCATGGCATGTGTTGCGAAAGGATTTAAGCCATATTTGGACGGAAACGGCGGTATCGCCGGAAATTCGGACATTTGTGATCACAGTTTGAAATGGTGTGATCACATAAAAACAGTTGTGCGGCTTGCGGGTGATTCCCGCAGGCCGCATCAGTCGTGCCGATCAGCGTGTCACTGCGCGCCGCAGCTCAATTCGACGAAGGGGCGGGCATCAGTGGCTGCGCATTGGGGGGCGTGGGATCGGTTGCCTCTGGCGCCTCCTGCGTGGTGCCATTCCCGGTGGGCGTGGCTGTCGGAGCGGGATCCGTTTCTGTGCCATTGCCGCTCTGTGTCGTGGCTTCTTCCGGGGCGGGCGGGGCTGCACCGCTCGCGTCCGTCGCAGGTGCGGTGCCTGCGGCATCTTCCGCAGCAGGGGTTTCACCTGTCGCACCGGGCTGTTCCTTGTCCTGCGGCATATCCGGGCTGCTGTTTTCACTGCCTTCGCCACTCTCGTCCATTGCAGGTTGGCCTTGCATCGCCTCGGCGATCCGCTGTTCGATGGCTGCGAGTGCTTCTGCACGGGCCGCGATGCTGTCGGTGAGGGTGACAAGCGTTCCTTGCAGTTCGTCGCGCTGTGCCTCGGTTGCCGACAGGTCCGACTCGAGCGTCGCCACACGTTCCTTGGCCTCAGTTTCGTCCTGACGCAGCGCTTCAAGCTGCTGTTCGATCTGGTCACGCTCATCGCGCGCCGGCTTCAGTTCTTCGGTGATGCTGGCGATCTCGGTGCGCGATTGTGTCAGCTGGGCTTCGCTGTCGACGGCCTCCTTGGTCAGGCGGGCGGTCTCGTCGGTCAGCTGCGACAGGGTTTGCTGAATTTCGGCCTCCTGGCTGCGGGCCTCTTCGACGCGCTGGCCGATCTGGGCCAATTCGTCATTCTGCGCAGCAATTGCCTGTTCCAGCATGTCGCGGCGCTGCTGATATGTGTCCAGTTCTTCACGCAACGGCATCAGTTGTTCCTCCAATGCGGCGCGGTCAGATTGGGCGGTTTCGATCTGACCAGCCAGATCGACTTGCTGGGACTGAAGGTCCTCGACCTGCTGCAAAAGCGTCTGCGCGTCGCCCTCGGCTGTTTCGCGCTGGGAGGTCAGGCCCTGCAACTCCGGGGTCAGCGTTTCGATCTGCAAATTCAGTTCGTCGACGGTGCCGACGGCCGCGATCTGGGCGTCCAGATCCTTTTGCAATGTCGCTTGTTGCTGGTTGACGCGGGTCAACTGATCCTCAAGGCGATTTTGCTGGGTGAAAAAATATATTGCACCCAGCCACCCCACCAACGCGACCGCAATCACAATGTATGTCGTCCGCGTGAAACCGTTGCCTGTCTGATCCGATTCGGCCATCTTTCCATCCCCCTTCCGGGCAGGGGCCAGGTCGGCCCGTGCTTTGCGTCAATGAAGTGCCAAGGTGTCAGGCCCGCTGTTGGTTCCATGCCACAGCGGGAGCGGCGATGAAAAAGGGGCACCCGAAGGCGCCCCCATGACGGTCTGTGCGGTCGCCCGGGCGATCATCCCAGCGAAGAATCGACGCCCTTGCAGGCCTCGACCAGACCCTTCACCGCGTCGACCGATTTGTCGAACATCGCTTGTTCGTCCTTGGTCATCTTGATGTCGATCACCCGCTCGATGCCGCCGGCACCGATGACGGTGGGCACCCCCACATACATGCCCTTGAGGCCCAGGGCGCCATCGACCCAGGCGGCGCAGGGCAGAACGCGTTTCTGGTCCTTCAGAAACGCCTCGGCCATTTCGATGGCCGATGTGGCGGGGGCATAGAACGCCGACCCGGTTTTCAGCAGGCCGACGATCTCGGCGCCGCCGTCGCGGGTGCGCTGAACGATGGCGTCCATCTTGTCTTGTGTCGTCCAGCCCATGTCGACCAGATCGGGCAGGGGGATGCCGCCGACGGTGGAATAGCGCACGAGGGGAACCATCGTGTCGCCGTGGCCGCCCAGCACGAAGGCGGTGACGTCGCGCATCGACACGCCGAATTCCAGTGACAGGAAATGCCGGAAGCGCGCGGAATCCAGCACGCCAGCCATGCCGCAGACCATGTGGTGCGGCAGGCCCGAGAATTCGCGCAGCGCCCAGACCATGGCATCCAGCGGGTTGGTGATGCAGATCACGAAGGCGCCGGGCGCGTTCTTGGCAATGCCGTCGCCCACGGATTTCATCACCTTGAGGTTGATGCCCAGCAGGTCGTCGCGCGACATGCCCGGTTTGCGCGGCACTCCGGCGGTGACGATGCACACATCGGCGCCGGCGATGTCGGCATAGTCGTTGACGCCCTTGAGGCCCGCATCGAACCCTTCGGAGGGGCCGGATTGTGCGATGTCCAATGCCTTGCCCTGGGGCGTGCCCTCGGCGATGTCGAACAGGACGATGTCGCCCAGTTCCTTGACGGCGGCGAGATGGGCGAGGGTGCCGCCGATCTGCCCGGCGCCGATGAGCGCGATCTTGGGTCTGGCCATGGGATGTTCCCTTGTGTGGTGGTGTGTTGCGGCGTTGGGTAGCGATTTGGCCCGCACCGCGCAAGGGCGGCGCGCGGCGGGGCGTCTGGCGGCGGCCTGTCGTCGGCGGTAAGGCTTTGGCGGATCGGGGGAGTTTGAGATGGAACTGAGCGTCACGTTTTTCGCCTTCGCGATACCGGCGGTGCTGTTTGCCGGGGTGTCGAAGGGCGGATTCGGATCGGGGGCGGCGTTTGCTGCGGCACCGCTGCTGGCGCTGATTCTGGAACCGGCGGCGGCGATCGGGCTGATGCTGCCGTTGTTGATGGTGATGGATGTGACGGCGCTGCGCCCCTATTGGCGGCGCTGGGACTGGGGCAGCGCGCGGATGATGATGATCGGCGGGCTGCCCGGGGTCTGTGCGGGGGCATTGCTGTATACGGTGGCCGACGCCGATGCGCTGCGCTTCATGATCGGGGCGGTGGCGGTGGGGTTCGTGGCCTGGCAACTGGCGCGGGCGCAGGGCTGGCTGCGGCTGGAGCGGCGCAGGACGTTTGCGGGGGCAGGGTATTTCTGGGGCGGGGTGTCAGGGTTCACCAGCTTCATCAGCCATGCGGGTGGCCCCCCGGCGGCGGTTTACCTGCTGAGCCGAGGCCTCGACAAGACGACGTTCCAGGCGACGACGGTGATCGTGTTCTGGGCGATCAACATCTACAAGGCGGTGTTCTACGCGGGGCTTGGCATCTTCACGGCCGGTACGCTGTGGGCCGGGCTGTTCCTGATTCCGGTGGCGTTCGCCGGGGTGTACCTGGGCGTCTGGCTGCACCGGATCATGGCCGAGCGGGTGTTTTTCGCCATCACCTACACGCTGTTGACGGTGACGGGCAGCAAACTGATCTGGGACGCGCTGACCTGAGGCCAGCGCGTGCCGATCACGCGGGCTTGCCCTTGGCGGGCAGCGGTTCGGCAAGGTTTTCAAAGCCCTGACCGGCGGCCACGACGCAGGACAGGCCCGCTGCGGTGGACACGACGATGGTCCAGGTGCCGGTTTCGGGCGAGGCGAACACCTCGACCACCTGATTGTTGCCGCCCAGACCCATGGATTGGCGGGTTTCGCCGTATTGGCCAGCCAGCCGGTCGACGACCATGGCGCGCGGCGCGCAGTTGGGGTTGGATTGGGCATATACGGTGCCTGCGGCCAGAAAGAAGGCGCCGAGGGCGAAGGCAGAAGCGATCAATTCACGTCTCATAAGGAGTTCCCTTTATGCTGGCGTCCGCACGGGGGCGTGGCGCGATGTGGAGTTTCATGATGAACCGCCATCCTGCGGTGCCTGTTCCAGGCCGATCATGGAACGTGATGCCCAGACTGGTCGCAGCATGCCAAAAACAAGTTAACCGAGCGTTCGCTGCCCAAATTTGCTGCACTGCGGAAATTTCGGGGTTGCGGATAGCTGTGGGATCGGGCCTTGATGCGCAACAAAGTTGCAAAGGTTGCTGCCATGGCTGAACTTATGGGGCCTTTACGGTCGGTTCTGTACATTCCCGCGGCCAACGCCCGGGCGTTGGACAAGGCGCGCGGGCTGGCCGTGGATGGCCTCATTTTCGACCTTGAGGATGCGGTTGCACCCGACGCCAAGGCCGGGGCGCGCGACATTCTGGCCCAGGCTCTGGGGTCGGGGTTTGGATCGCGGGTCACGATGGTGCGGATCAACGGGTTCGACACGCAATGGGCGGCGGGCGATCTGGCGGCTCTGGCGGCGGTGCGCCCCGAGGCGGTGCTGTTGCCCAAGGTGAACGGGGCGGCGGATGTCGAGGCGCTGGACCGGCTGCTGGCGCAGCACGGCCTGGCCGAGACGCGGATCTGGGCGATGATGGAAACCTGCACGGGCGTGATGAACGCGGCGGCGATTGCGCGGGCGCCGAGGATGGCGGGTTTCATTCTGGGCACCAACGATCTGGCCAGGGAGATCGGCTGTGCCACCGGCGGCGACCGGATGGCGATGATGGTGGCGTTGCAGACCTGTTTGCTGGCGGCGCGGGCGGCGGGGATTGCCTGTGTCGATGGTGTTTACAACGCCTTCAGGGACGAGGAGGGCTTGCGCGCCGAATGTGAACAGGGGCGGAGCCTGGGCATGGACGGCAAGACGCTGATCCACCCGGCGCAGGTGGCGGTGGCCAATGCGGTGTTTGCGCCCACGGTCGAGGCGCTGGACCTGGCACGGCGCCAGATTGTGGCATACGAGGCGGCGCTGGCGGCGGGGCAGGGGGTGGCCGTGCTGGATGGCCGCATCGTCGAGAACTTGCATATCGTGACCGCCCGGGCGACGCTGGCCAAGGCGGAGGCGATTGCAGCACTGGAGCGCACATGATTTTCATTCTACTCGGTCTGGCCCTGTGGTCGGGCGCGCATTTCTGGAAACGGCTGGCCCCGGGCAGCCGGGCAGGCTTTGGCGACAAGGGCAAGGGGATTGTCGCCGTTGCCTTGGTGGTTGCCATCGTGCTGATGGTGATCGGATATCGCGGGTATTACGGGCAGGAGAACTGGGCCGGGGGTGCGGCGCTGACGGGTATCAACAACCTGTTGATGGTGTTTGCGTTCTACCTGTTCGCGGCTAGCGGTGCGAAAACCCGGATCACCCGGGTGATCCGGCATCCACAGCTGACGGCGGTCAAGGTCTGGGCCATTGCGCACCTGCTGGTGAACGGCGATCTGGGGTCGATCGTGCTGTTCGGTGGCCTGTTGGCCTGGGCGGTGGCCGAGGTGATCGTGCTGAACCGGGCACAGCCGGATTGGACCCCGGCCAACGCGGTGCCGGTAAAGAAAGAGGTAACGGCGGTGATCGCCACAGTTGTGGCGTTCACGATTGTCGCGCTGATTCACTTGTGGCTTGGGGTGAACCCCTTTGGCTGAGCATGTCATCTACCGCCTGCTGACCGGCGACGACACCAGCGCGTTCTGTCACAAGGTGTCGGATGCTTTGGCCAAGGGCTGGGTGTTGCACGGCAGCCCGGCCTATGGGTTTGATCAGGCGAACGGGGTGATGCGCTGTGCGCAGGCCGTGACCAAGGTGGTTACAGTGCCCTGTGACCCCGGGATGAAGCTGGGCGACGCATGAGCAAGACGAATCCGGGGCGGTTTTTCGAGGATTACCGCCTGGGCGAGGTGATCGACCACGCCGTGCCGCGCACCTTGGGCGCGGGCGAGCGCGCACTGTACCACGCGCTCTATCCGGCGCGGGGCGCCTTGTATTCGTCGGATGAATTTGCGCGGGCCTGTGGGCTGAGAGCGTCGCCGATGGACGATCTGATCGCGTTCCATGTGGTGTTCGGCAAGACGGTGCCGGACATTTCGCTGAATGCCGTGGCCAATCTGGGCTATGCCGAGGGGCGCTGGCTGGCGCCTGTGTGGCCGGGCGATACGCTGCGCGCGCGGTCGGAAGTGATCGGGCTGAAGCAGAATTCGAGTGGTGTGACGGGCGTCGTCTGGGTGCGCACGACGGGTGTGAACCAGCGTGGCGAGGCGGTCTTGTCCTATGTGCGCTGGGTGATGGTGCGGCGGCGCGCGCCGGGTGCCGCGCCGGAAACGGAGGTGCCGGCACTGGCCGGGGCGGTGCCAGCCCGGGATCTGGTGGTGCCCGAGGGTCTGGATTTCACTGGCTATGATTTTGGCATGGCCGGAGAGCCGCACCGCATGGGCGATTATGCCGTGGGCGAGGTGATCGACCATGTGGACGGTGTGACGGTGGAAGAGGCCGAGCATATGCTGGCCACCCGGTTGTGGCAGAACACGGCACGCGTTCATTTCGATGTGACCGCGCGCGACGGTGGGCGGCTGATCTATGGCGGGCATGTGATTTCGCTGGCGCGGGCGTTGAGTTTCAACGGTCTGGCCAATGCGCAGATCATGGTGGCGCTGAACGGTGGCGCCCATGCGAACCCCTGCATGGCAGGGGATACGGTGCGCGCCCGGTCCGAAGTGCTGGACATGGCCGAGACCGAGGCGCCGGGGGTCGGCGCGATCCGGCTGCGCACGGTGGCGGTGAAAGGCGAGGGCGAGGGGTTGAAGGACATCGATGGGCGCTATCTGCCTCATGTGATGCTGGATATGGATTACTGGGCGCTGATTCCCCTGTGAGGGCTTGGGCCTGTGGCGACTGCGGGAGCCTCCGGCGGGGATATTTTAAGCAAGAAAGACTTGGATTCGTGATCGCGAAAAAACGGACTGTGATCACGAACCGGGGGCGATTTTGCTGCGATGCGGCCAAATGCCTGCGAAATCTCGGCAAGAGGTCGTGACTTGGTAAGAGGTTCGGGCGTAAGGTGCGCCAAAAGCAGGTTTTGCGCTTCGGCTCCGAGGCGCGCTGAACAAGGAAAATCCCATGGCTGACGTCAACCGGGGCGACCGGCCCCTGTCGCCGCATCTTTCGATCTACCGCCCGCAACTGACCTCGATCACCTCGATCCTGACGCGCATCACCGGGAACGCGCTGTTGATCGGGGCGTTGCTGATCGTGTGGTGGTTTCTGGCGGCCTCGACCTCGCCCGAGCATTTCGCCATTGCCGATGGCGTGCTGACCAGCTGGTTCGGCGATCTGGTGATGTTCGGGTCGGTCTGGGCACTGTGGTATCATACGCTGGCCGGGCTGCGGCACCTGTATTGGGATACGGGGCGCGGCATGGATATTGCGACGGCGGAAAGGTTGGGCTGGGGCTGCATCGCAGGTTCGGTTTTGCTGACGCTGATCACCGTGGTTCTGGTGTGAGGGGCTGAGATGGAATATCTGACGGATCGCAAGCTGGCCCGGGGCCTTGGATCGGCCAAGCAGGGGACGGCGCATCATTGGTCGATGACGATATCCTCGGTCGGGCTTTTGTTGCTGGTGCCGTTGTTCGTGTTTACATTCGGCCCGATGCTGGGCCAGCCCCATGCCGATGTCGTGGCCTATTTCGCGCGGCCGTTCCCGGCGATCGTGGCGGGGCTGACCATCGCGGTGGGGTTCATGCATTTCAAGGGCGGCGCGCAGGTGCCGATCGAGGACTACACCCAGGGGTTCACGCGCAAGGCGTTGATTCTGGTCGTGATCTGTTTGTCTTATGCGGCGGCGGCGACGGGGCTTTTTGCGATCGCCCGTATCGCGCTGTGATCAAGGGAGCATTCTGATGGCTGCTTATGACTATGAGACCCACGAATACGATGTCGTGGTGGTGGGTGCCGGAGGTGCGGGTTTGCGCGCGACGCTGGGCATGGCCGAACAGGGGCTGCGCACGGCCTGTGTGACCAAGGTGTTTCCGACGCGCAGCCATACGGTGGCGGCGCAGGGCGGGATTGCGGCGTCGCTGTCGAACATGGGGCCCGACAACTGGCAGTGGCATATGTATGACACCGTCAAGGGCAGTGACTGGCTGGGCGATACCGATGCGATGGAATATCTGGCCCGCGAGGCGCCCAAGGCGGTATACGAGCTGGAGCATTACGGCGTGCCGTTTTCGCGCACCGAAGAGGGCAAGATTTACCAGCGCCCCTTTGGCGGGCATACGACCGAGTTTGGTGAGGGGCCACCGGTGCAGCGCACCTGCGCCGCCGCCGACCGGACGGGCCACGCGATCTTGCACACGCTTTATGGGCAATCGTTGAAGCAGAAGGCGAAGTTTTACATCGAGTATTTCGCAATCGATCTGATCATGTCGGACGACGGTGTGTGCCAGGGTGTGATGTGCTGGAAGCTGGACGATGGCACGCTGCACCTGTTTTCGGCGAAAATGGTGGTGCTGGCGACGGGTGGCTATGGGCGGGCGTATTTCAGCGCCACATCGGCGCATACCTGCACGGGTGATGGCAATGGCATGACGGCGCGGGCCGGGTTGCCGTTGCAGGATATGGAATTCGTGCAGTTTCATCCGACAGGGATTTATGGCGCCGGGTGCCTGATCACCGAAGGGGCGCGCGGCGAGGGCGGGTATCTGACGAATTCAGAGGGCGAGCGGTTCATGGAACGCTATGCGCCGACCTACAAGGATCTGGCCTCGCGCGATGTCGTCAGCCGCTGCATGACTATGGAAATCCGCGAAGGGCGCGGTGTGGGCAAGGACAAGGATCACATCTATCTGAACCTGAACCACCTGCCGAAAGAGGCGCTGCACGAGCGGCTGCCCGGCATCTCGGAATCGGCACGGATTTTTGCCGGCGTGGATGTGACGAGGGAACCGATCCCGGTTCTGCCCACCGTGCATTACAACATGGGTGGCATTCCGACCAATTACTGGGGCGAGGTTCTGGCCCCGACTGCCGACAGGCCCGATAACATCTCGCCCGGTCTGATGGCCGTGGGCGAGGCGGGCTGTGCCTCGGTGCATGGGGCCAACAGGCTTGGATCGAACTCGCTGATCGACCTTGTGGTGTTTGGCCGGGCGGCGGCGATCCGGGCGGGTCAGATCGTGGACCCGGCCAGTGCTGTGCCGACACCGAACGCCCGCTCGATTCAGGCGGCGCTGAGCCGGTTTGACGGTTTGCGCTATGCCAAGGGGCATGTCCCCACCGCCGAGTTGCGGCTGGAGATGCAAAAGACGATGCAGGCCGATGCCGCCGTGTTCCGCACCGACAAGACCCTGGCCGAGGGACAGGCGAAGATGGAAAACGTGGCCGGAAAGATGAGCGATATCAAGGTCAGCGATACCTCGATGATCTGGAACTCCGACCTGATGGAGACGCTGGAGCTGGAAAACCTGATGCCGAATGCGGTGGCCACGATCACGGCGGCGGCGGCGCGCAAGGAAAGCCGCGGCGCCCATGCCCATGAGGATTACCCAGACCGCGACGACGAGAACTGGCGCAAGCATTCGCTGGTCTGGTTCAAGGGCAATCAGGCGTCGCTCGGATATCGCGGGGTGCATCTGCAACCACTGACGAGTCACAATGATGGCGGGATCGATCTGAAGAAGATCGCGCCGAAAAAGCGGGTGTATTGATGAACCGTTCCCTGATCCCGGCCGCCGCCTTTGGCGCCGCCATGCTGTTTGCCTTGCCCGCCCTTGCGGGGGGGCGCGGTGTCGTGACCTGCCCGGCGGGATATGCGGCCAGCTATGACTCGCGCGGTGCGGCGACCTGTGTTTCGATCAACGCCGTGGGCGGAACCAATATCGACGTCGTGGTTGCCGATCGGGGAGGGCTGCGCATCCGCCTGCTGTGCCCCTATCCGCACCGCCCTTCGGATACGGTTTTCATTGGCGGATCGGGCTATCTGGTCAAGGACGACGTGCGCCGGGCGAACGGCTGTCGATGAGAGGCGTGGTCGTGCTTTGCGCCCTTGTGGCGGCCTGCGGCCCGGTGTCGCCGCAACTGGCCGCGCGCCAGTGCGAAGAGCGGGCGCGCCAGGCCGATGGGCCGTTCGGCGAGGTTGCCGTGGGCTTTGGCACGGGCGGCGCGAAATCGAGCATCGAACTGGGCGTGACCAGCGATTATCTGGCCGGGCGCGACCCTTACGAGGTGTATGACACCTGCGTGCGGCAGAAAACCGGGCAGGGGCCGATCCGGCCTTTGGTGTTGCGGTGATCGGCCGCTGTCTTGCGCTTGGGTCGGTGGCGGTGCTGATGGCCTGCACGCCCGCCACTCGCGATGATCTGACGCGCAGCGCAGCGAAATCGGCGATCCGCCCGGTGCTGGCCGAACGCCTGCCCGGTGTTCCGGTGGAACCGGCCAGCGATTGTGTGATCGACAACGCCAATTCGAGCGAGCTTTTGGCGCTGGCATCGGATTCCATCACGGGGGCGACGGCCAGCACGGTGCAGACCGTGACCGGCATCCTGTCGCGCCCCGGAACCCTTCAATGTCTGGCGACCCAAGGGTTGCCGGCGCTTTTGAGATAGGAGCCTGTCATGGTTCAACTGACCCTGCCGAAAAACAGCCGCATCCGCGTGGGCAAGACCTGGCCGCGCCCCGAGGGGGCAAAAAGCGTCCGCAAGTTCAGCATCTATCGCTGGAACCCCGATGATGGCGAAAACCCCCGGGTCGACACCTATTTCGTCGATATGGCCACATGCGGGCCGATGGTTCTGGACGCGCTGATCAAGATCAAGAACGAGATCGATCCGACGCTGACCTTTCGGCGGTCCTGCCGCGAGGGGATTTGCGGGTCTTGTGCGATGAATATCGACGGAATCAACACGCTGGCCTGTATCTACGGCATGGACGAGATCAAGGGCGACGTGAAGATCTATCCGCTGCCGCACATGTCGGTGATCAAGGATCTGATTCCCGATCTGACCCATTTCTATGCCCAGCATGAAAGCGTGATGCCCTGGCTGGAAACCACCACCACCCGCCCCGCAAAGGAGTGGCGCCAAAGCATCGACGACCGCAAGAAGCTGGACGGGTTGTATGAATGCGTGATGTGCGCCTGTTGTTCGACGGCCTGCCCGTCTTACTGGTGGAATGGCGACCGTTACCTCGGCCCTGCCGCCTTGCTGCATGCCTATCGCTGGATCATCGACAGCCGCGACGAGGCGACGGGCGAACGGCTGGACGATCTTGAGGATCCGTTCAAGCTGTACCGGTGTCACACGATCATGAACTGCGCCAAGACCTGCCCCAAGGGGCTGAATCCGGCCAAGGCGATTGGCGAGATCAAGCGGCTGATGATCGAGCGGACGGTGTGAGGTGGCGTCGCTGGATTGGGGGGCCAGCCCCCCAAGGCCCCCCGGGATATTTCAGGCAAGAAAGAGGGGGCGCCTTTGAGTGACGCATTCCGTGTAGTGGGACCCACTTAAAACCTGATCTGCCGCGCTCGTCGCGGCAGGTCTTTGCTTTCGCTCAATTTTTTGAGGCAAGTGCCGACCGCCCGGGCACCCGATTTTGCGAGGGTTTTTCCTCGCGACCGATTTTCTGACCCGCTGCCGAGGAAATAACGCAAATACTGTGTTTATTCCTTCGTCTCCCTAACACAGGGCAATCGCATTTGGCTTCATACTTCTGCCAACCCATTGAGGATGCGGCATAAGAATGTCTCATCCCAGCCAGCGCGCTTGAGTTTGATGGTGCGGGAGCCTTTGGATGTGTCGCGCCGGACGACATCCAGAGCGCGGCGGCGCAGCACGGCGATGTTGCCCGGTCCGTTGTCCTTTCGGTTGCGTGCGGCGTCTTCGCGGAACGAGACGTCAAGCTGC
>Ga0105053_10009494_pt1 | contig 12368 bp, 6 predicted proteins | sample BON01_FD_78093 | JGI IMG/M metagenome (GOLD analysis project Ga0105053, IMG submission 78093) | Freshwater microbial communities from Lake Bonney liftoff mats and glacier meltwater in Antarctica - BON-01 | ecosystem: Environmental > Aquatic > Freshwater > Ice > Glacier meltwater | place: Lake...
AACACTGTACAAAATCTGAGGGGCACGTGGATCCGTTGTTTGTCGGCACGTACGCTCCATCTGCCAAGCTGCATGTTGGCCACCAGCACTGTGGTCGATAATCAATGTTCGACTCGCCTACCTGCCTGGCGTACAGTCCATTGAGGTAGCAGGCATACTCGGGGTACGATTTAAAGCCCTTGGACTCGATTTGCAGAGCGCTGGTTAGTACGTTAATGCAGGCGCAATCAGGGAGCGCTGGATCATTTTTGCTGCACAACGCCTCCATAGCCGTGTCGCACATTTTAGCTGTGGCGGAAGACATGCCGCATGCGAGTTTGCACGAGGGTCCGTACGCCTCCGAGTTCCAGCCGCTGCATCGTGTTACTTCCGCGCCTGCTACTTTATTGCAACCCACCGACGAAGCGTTGAATGCTTTTGCGCACACAGTGTTTATGAATGTGTTTGTGTTTGCAACTTTGTTGGCCGGGTCGTTTGGTGGCAATGCTAGTGGGTCGCAATTGTACACGCCCGTAGCCGTGTCTGCGTACCTGCACGTCTTTGCGTTTCCAGGACACCCGATGTTTGTTGTTGTCCAGCACGCATTGGTACCAAATTGATTGATCGAGTTGTCTGCGTTGGTTGTTTGAATAACGTATTTATCTTGCAGTTTGAAAGTCAGTGCTCCTGTGCCTGCTGCGAACGATGCGAACCCCGGCGGGTTGTTGAAGATTATGTTCCCTTGAATGGAAACCAATTTCACGGATACAGTGTCGAAATAGTACAAAGTGGTGCCGTCAAAATACATGAGCACATTGGTGGTAATGGCATTTGACGTGGTTGTGTACACTTGCATAACCCCCCACGCGGCATTCCACGTGCCGGCTGCTACATTCCCAGGCAGCCCCGCAGGAGTCAATGTGCAGCTACTCGTTGTTGCATTTGCATTACAGCGGCTCAACGTGTACGTGTTTAAAATCTGCCGTTTTGTAGGCAAGTACGTGACAAATGTGAACCCATCAATAATAGCATTTGATGTCCATGTAGTAACTGAAGTGGAAGGGACGCTTGACAAAAACTGCGACCCGTTTGTTATTTGAAAGTAAGAACCTGGGACCAGCGTGTAATTATTGCCAGAGAAGAACCCTTGCTGTGTGCTGGGCGTGCCTGGCGATGGCATCCCGAACGAGTTCTCCACAAATCCATTCGTTAGCGGAGCGTATGGGCGCAGAACCGCCTTGGCCGTGTTCGCCGTGCTGTCGTACGTAACAAAGACATGCGCGTACACCTTGTCCTGGTATCCACACGCCGCATTGTAATAAATGGGTATGATTTGTGTCGGTAAACTGGGGTCCAAACTCACGACAAAGGGGTCCACGGATAATCTAGTCTCGCACGCTGTGCTCACGGCAAGGTTTAACGCGTACGGAAAGGTAACTTGGGCGACTGTTGTAGCGCCCGTTGGTAAGATTTTACCCATGCCTGGAGACAAAATTACGTAGCCTCCAACTTGCTCGTTTAAGAACGTGAATGAATTCGTGAGATACGGGTCCACTGGGCCAGGAGACGGCGGAGAAGGCGTCGAAGTTAACTGGCAGGACTTGCACGCATCCAAGCCGACAGAAGTCACTGCGACAGGGCAGAAAATGCCGTCGTTTGGGCAGTCGTACATGGACACGGCGGCACAGTACGCGGGGCATGTGGTTAGCACGACTTTCATGGTGCCGAACACTGCAGTGGACGGGGTGGAGTACATGGCAGCTAATCCAGGATTCTGGTTGAATGTTACATTTGCTGCCAGTGCTTTGAGCTTTCCACTGCCAGGGTCCAAGTACGTAAACCCTGCTGTCGACTTGTAGTGCACGAGCAATACCGTTTTCGCCTGTATTTCTGTTGTCTCCTGCGTTGGCACGAAGCCCCATTCCTCAAGTGTTGGATTCTGTATCTGACTTGCTTTGAACGCGCTTAGTGCCTGCGTAGTGATGCTAGTACTGCTTCCTGATTGTACGTACACGTTCCCTTTCCCATCCGACAGCATGTTCCTGAAACCAGTCTCTGGTACGGAGACGAACGAAAACGACTGCGGTGCCGTTGCCCCGGATATCCATACTAATGAGGACGTCAACGAATATGTGCTTGACATAAAAGTAAACAGGACACTGTTGATCATGGGGTAATAATTGATACCAGCACCCTTTAACAATTTTTTCCCAAAGGAGTTGCTGACAAAGCCAAGCGTGCTGCTATTAAGGGGCACGGCGTTAATCGTCCACCTTCCTGAATTGTAGACGACTATAATCTCACCGGCTTGTAAGCCGGTGTTCTGTTTGTCTGCGTACATGAGGGGCAAAACCTGGTCGTTGGTGTCCAACACTATGCTTATGGCTGGTATGGTAAATTTGCGGCCACTGGTTAAGTCTGTAAAGCTCAGCAGCAAGGGTAACGTTGGCGTCGCCGTGTTGAACTCGCCTGTGAACAAGAACGGTACCACTTTCACTTTGCCGTCATGTGTGGCAGCAATCTTGTACCCGCTCAATTGGCTTGTCACTGAAATTTTGGCGGGCTGGAAAGCAGCGTACGCATCTGCCGTATTGGCCGCGGCTTTTGGCGGTATAATGCTATTCCCCATATGAAATGATTGGGGAAGGTGTGTGTGTTTGTACGGGGGCAGGCGGCACCCTTGTGTCTACGTTATACATTCAGTGGCTAATTTTATTGGTCATGACAATTGGTCAGGGGACATGATACAAAAAACATGTTGGGGCGGGTTCTTTTTGGTCTCTCCCGCATACAGTGCGGCTATGTACGACAGCCCCCCAATTGGCAATCCTGAATTCCCGATGATCATGTTATTAATAAACTGCTGGGATTTAAAGCCGAAGGTAGCGCTGAAAGCGTAATTTTGCACCCCTGTAATTTGTATGCTGGGTAGGTACGTATTGGTTTTGTCTTGGGTGGTTGTTTGCGGCATCCAGAAATTGCACACAGACGTGGCCGGTACGAGGAACCTGTTACTGCCGTACATGTCGAACAAATTTGTGGTGAGAGTTACATTCGAACCGAATGTGATGATGGCATAAAAATCATCCAGCGGGAAATTGTTCACAAACCGCAAAAAATACCCGTTTCCCGGGTTTCCTCCTGAAAAAGACGAGGAGTAATTCCGGTATCCAGTTACAATAACAGTGTACGGGCCTGTTTTTGACCGCTGGGTGGAACTCGTCAGGAATTCAGTATTCATGGCCGCTGGATAACTAACAGGAGCAGGAGTATTGCCTGGGTATGAAAATGTCGCCAGGACATTGCTGCGCACCGGTGTTGTCAGCTCGTTGATAACAATGACTGGTGCGGTGCTTGCGCTTGCTATGTCAGTGGATACGTATGGCGCGATCCCACCGTACGTCACTGTCAGCGTGCAAGGCAATGCAATGGTTACTGCTACGCTTTTATTGCTCTTCACATCGTAGTTATTAATTAAGGTACCATCGTAGGCTGTGAATGTAAAGCTGACATCTGGTTGTGCAGTAGCTATCTTGTACGTGTCGCCGGTAATTGTCCATAAACTCACGTTATTGGTAAGATTGAAGACGCTCATATAGCTGTGAAGGCAGTATTGGGGATACGTTGAGTATTTACGACACATTTTTGTTCTTGTTGCTTAAAATCCGGTACGGAATGCCAACGAACACCAGCAGTCCTACGATGATGGAAGACACGACGATTATGGCCAGTTCCCACGTCGGCATTGTTGCTGGCGGGTTCCTACGACGCCTTTTCCCACTGCCAGGCGCGGGTATGTACGCAGGGAGCCCATTGTTCACCGCGGGGACGGTTATAACTACGGCACTGCGTTGGAACGTGTCCACAATCTTGCCGGTAGCCAATGTCAGCGATAATATTCCTACTGAACTGGTGGACATCCCGAACTCTGCGTCGTCTGGCGCAACAGTTGCCCAATTGGACACCAGAGCAGAAGAATTGATGCCTGGGTTGCTGTTCACCTCAAACACCATAATATACACCTTCCCTAATTTGGAGTACAGTATGTTGAACTTGCCAGCAATTATGCTTGACTCCACCAAGCCAAAAGACCCTGCAGGCAAATTGGCCGGCTTCGCAGCCTTCACCAAATTGTTGCTGGCATCTATGGCTAAGGGAGTCAGAGTCAGGCCGTCCGCGCCTACGACATTGAGCACTGGCAGTCCGGACAAGGGATGGGTGAGCAGGGTGACCATGGTTGGCATGCCGCCCGTGGTGGCTTTGCTGCCAGCGGTCGACGGCACGAACACCAAGCTATTTATGGTGAATATGTCTCCTGGCATGATAGGCCTGTTGTTCCCCCAAATCCCGGGGAAGCTGTTCAACCCTGGAGTAGGTAAAATGCCGTACAGTGGCATGTACCCAGCTACAGTCTGTGGGACGATGTACACGTACGCCATGTTGCGGCTGGGGTCGAACCATTTTGTGACGGACCCGTATTCCACTGCGAATAAGCCGCCCTTCTGGGTGGTCCACGGCAGTACGGCCGGGCACATGTCACGCCAAAGGACAGTCGACATTTGGTTAGGTCTGGACGTTTTCACGTCAAGGAACATGTTCACTGTCATGTCAATGGCGTCCATGAATCCGGATATGACTAGTGGTTTGCCGTAGTACAGTGTGTTGGAGGTTTCGTTGCCATTGCCCGCGGACAGGTTTACTTGCACGCCCCCTGTCGTGAACTGTGCAAACACGGAGACTGACCACGGGAGGAGGGCTGGTTTACCTGCGCCGCTCACCGTGGGTGTGTACACACGGGCGGGGTTGCCTAATAAAGATGGGCGGCACAATGCGTACCCCGTGTTTGTCTCTTGCAATGCGCAGTTGCCGGTAGAGTCTGAGCATCCGTATATTATCCTGCTCGTGCACATGTCAACCGTCGCATCGGTTATGGTAGTCGACGGCGTGAATGCATACCCGGACGCCGGGCTCGCGTAGAAAAACCCCGGCGCGGTCGTCAGGTCCCCCGCCAGTGCAGAGTATTTTCCATCCGTCCCCATGGACATGATTGTATTTGGTACATCCTTCGACGCGCCAATGATGATGTTGCCGCCGCTGCCGCTGTACCGGATGACGCCATTCCATGAAGTCAAGGGCTGGGCGGAGACGGTACCGCCACTCGTTGACACCTTGGAAAACTGCCCGTTGTTGGTGAGGTTCATAATGCCACTGGATGCGCTTGGGATGAAATTCATGTTTTGTATGGTCGTACCATTGGATGTTGCGCTGAAGGGTATGTACGGCACGAGCGCACTGCTGGCGTCGCTGGCATAAAACCCGGAACTCCCAAAGCTGTTGAAAAACGCCGACGCTATCAGGATGTTGGGGATGTAGTAAGCGATGCCGTGCTCGACGTCGTAAATAAAGTACGCGAACACAGTGGAATCATTGGGAGTGGAGTAATACAATGTCGTTGCAAAAGGAGTGTTGGAAAAGACGAACCCAGCGGAACGCACGACCATGGACGACGACGATGAAGCGCTTACGTAAATATAAATTAGTACTTCTTTGGGGACAACCAATGCTGCGCATATTGGGAATGGTGTCGGAGTGCCCAATTTCGTGGTTGTCGGGTCTTTTATCAAAATAGTAAACGTGAATGGAATACTGGCGGTGAAATTATTCACTAGCACCACGGACATGTGCGAATTCTTTGCCACTGTTGTGTTGCAATACACAGTACACATTTATGTATTTGAGTCGATTTTTGAAGTTGATACCAAGAGCACAAAGACGAAGAACGCGCCGGCAAGACATCCAAGGACGGTCAGATAAAACTGCGTCTTCTTCGTGAGGACGTACCATTTAGGGATTTCCACAGTAGCCATGGACTCATTAGGGAGGAGGTGCGAGATAGCGCCCATGGCGCACCGAATCTGAACATCGGACCGGTTGTAAATGCTGACCACATCAGAGCTGCACGATTTGCCCTTCAGACTCGGAAGTGTGACATTCTGTTCGACGACATTGCCAGCCAAACATCTCGTGGATATGTACGTGGACAGTTTGCTCTTCACGGACGATGTCGTAGTGTTGAAATATTTACTGAACGGGTTTTTAGCTTCCGGATCGTTCAGCAAGTAATTGTCCAATCGCGCCAATGTAGACGATGACAGTGCATTGCTGCTGCTGTCGACCATGGCATTCACCGCAGACTCGTTAATGTAACTGGATGTGCACGACAAGATGCTTGCGTTCGCATCGTTGCAACACGCTAGTGTTAAGTTGTTGCAATCCTCAATCTCAATGTTCCCTAAATTACACGTGGATTTCTGAGTGGTTCCAATACTACACTGCGTGGAATTGTATTTCGAGATTTCCTTGGTGAATTTCCGGACGGCCAAGTCTGCCCTGCTGCCCGTTTCAAACAGTTTTGTAACCCCGTCGAACATCTTGACGCAATGCGGGATACGTAATATTACTAGAGACAACACAAATATGTGAAACAGGCACACGTCGAAATTTCATGCGAAAGAACTGTAATATGCCCGCTCCAAAAAATCCTCATCGTCTGCCTCTGCATCCACACCAACGACAGCTTTGGAGACACAGGGTCCTTCGCTGGCTTCCTCCAGAACGCGGACGCGTTTACGAAGATCCGTGTTCTCGGACCGAATGTCGTAAAGTTCACGGCGGAGGCACTCAATCGCCATCTCCACGGACGCCATCCCATTAGCAGAATTCCAATACTCTGGCGCAGACGCAACTGGCGCAGCGGATGACGAGGGAGCGGCGCACTCCTTGGCCGACTCGGACTTGGACGGAATGCTGGACTTAATGCGGATCATGGCATCCTTGTCGTGCCGCAAGAAGTAAGGGTGCATGAACTCTGTCCGGCTGTGCTTGGTGAACTGGTAGATGGTCAGCTGGCGCAAGAACGCATTCACGAACTCAGTCTTGAAGCCGTAATTCCGCAGACACGGGCCAAGCCTATCCAACTAAAGATATAACAAAACACAAAACAGTAAAAGACATGACAGGTTACATGGCAGGTTACATGGCAAAAGCCGTACATTGTGGATGGTGAGGCCATTGCCGGCTTCGTTCCAAGAGATGATAGCACCCATGTTCGCACCATCATCCAGCATGGCACGTGTCTTCAATAAAAAGGCAGGCATCTTGCGCGCGCGCTTCAGGTACGTGGACGGACGCTTGCTCGGCGGGAAAACAGTGGTGGCTGACATTCTGAATTCAAACGTTTTATTTTCGAGCGGGAATATTTTTTGTAATGCGAAATGGTACGTAAACTGTCCTTTCCGTTTCAGGACCCTTAAACAAGCCTTTTAAGCGATTACACAACACGACTCGTTCTCTGTAGCGTATTGTAAGTTGAATATGAAGGTTAAACCATCTGGGAGCCGTCTAATCTCAACCGTCAACCATTTCGTGAATTCTTCTTTGGGGTCAATCACCTGCTTGAATTTGTGCCGCCTGTACGATACGACCCCGCTGAGTGCGTACGCATCGCCTGAAATTGGAAGCTTGAAAGCCTCCACCGCCCATGCTGCGAAAGCACCCATAGTCAGGAAGGAGCCGCTGTCCACCGTGAATACCAAATTGTTGAGGTATACGTGCATGGCGCGTTTGTTACAATGTCACACGGGAATATTTTTTATTTCATTTCAAACTTAAAACTAAAGACTTTAAACACGGCAAGGTCTTCGAGACGGTGCTGACCATAGCCTTGCACTTAATGCGGAGCTCCGTGTCACGTAACGGCTGCCTGCAAATACTGACTATGAATTTAAAGGCCTGTGAGTGTACCAGGCGCTTGCCCACTTTTGGGCACTTTAAGTACATGACGTGCAGGCAGTCGACACAAACAACAGCTGCGTCCGCATCCTGGTTCGCACATTTCAGGGAGAGCGCACGGCCTAATACCGTAGTCAGGATATCACACTGTCCAACGGTCAACGTTATGAACGGGAGGATGTTGCGGATGGCAGCGGTCGACGGGAAAAACACAGACACAGTGCTCGTGTAACACGAAATGAGCTTGAGGAGGTCGCCGTAATACTGCGTGTTGTCGATGGTGTACCGATTCGTCCACGCGCACAGTATCCTTGCCACGCATTTGCACTGCATCTCATCCTCTTCGAAAAAAGGCCTGGCGCCACGAATCAACTTCCTCACACTGTCGCAGTAGTAGTGCGCGTTCGCGGTCGTTACCTTGACCAAGCAGAAGCCCAGTAGGCGCATGGCGGTGACACTCACCATCTTGTACGCGGCGGCATCGTCCTTCATCCCCGGCTCATCACAAAACAAGGACGTGCACTGGCCCACAATACTATGAGCCGTCTCTGAAAACTTGGACAAGTGCAGGAGGGAGTAGTAAGAGCTCAGGCACTGGAAGCCGGCAAGGAGCAGCGGCTTGCACCCACGGTGTTTCATCAGCGCAAACTGGACGACGTCAATGTACGCCTTCTTCAGCTGCGCGGCTATTTCCTTATTGTTAGCCACCAGCCCGTACAGAACTTGACACCCATAGCACTGTATGTTGGCATTGTCCGAGAACCGTTCCATGGCAAGGTACACTGCGTGCGCAAACGACAACTGCTCCTCCACTGTAGTCGTGCTGACGTACGCCAAGCTCGTAAAATACAGGCAGCCACTGGCTTGTATGGCAGCCACGGTGGGATGCGTGTTCATAGCAGTCAGGAAGAAATCGCTGAGGTCGGGCGGCCCCGCCGGTGCCTTCGCGCACATGTTCAATGCGCTCATGCAATTCCCCAAAAACGTGAGGTCCTTGCCGTGTACGTGCGCACTGTCCACCAACACCTTTACGTGGACACCGTCAATCCAAGCAGGATCCGCCTTTACAAAAAAGTACGCGCACGCCATCGCCGTCATCAAATTCCGAAAGCACAATCGCCCGGATGTCTGCAATGCTCGTATTAGCGCCTCGTCCACAGTGATGTCGAACTTGCGCATAACCAGCAGTATCTGGCACGCCTTCTCCGCAATGTCAACCCTGGCAGGGTGACAGTTCATGGCGTATATGACGTACAGACGCACAGACTCGACGACTTGCGTGTTTTCCTGGGACCCATTCTCTGGCAGTGCGAATGTAATCGCAAAATCAACTGTCACAAGCAGACTGAGGACATTCAGTAAATGGGTAACTGGCGGATGCAGTACTAGCAAGTCGTCGCACGAGAACGCGACAGCGTAATGCGTCACTAACGTGGACATGATACTAGCCGCGCGCTCAAGTATAGGCAAGTCGCCAGGATATTTGGATGTCAGTTTGTGTGCCCATCCAGAAAGCGATTCGGATGACGTGCCTCCGTACTTATAATGACGGACGATGACGTTCACGAATTGAATAGCTGCTCGGGCAAATTCAATGTTAACCAAACTATCAATTATAGCCGCGCAGAAAAAGGCCTTCAATGCATGCTCCGGCAAATCGACACCTCCTTCCCAGGCATCCAAAATCTCAAAGAATAAATCCAAGACTGCCATTTTTGCAACCATTTTTCAAGTGATTTATATATTTATTTCTGGGGTGTTTTGCTGGGTACCCGGTACCCTGTATGTATGTGTGTGCCGGAATGGTCTAACGGCGGTGTGAGCGCGAGCGAGACCTGTGCGTAGACTTGGATTTGGACCGGGTCTTCTTCACAAACTGGCCGAGTTTGTTGCGCTTGCTAGATGGCGCCCTCTTTTTGCGGTGTACCTTCTTCCCGCCTGCCGACATGCCACCTTCGTAATTCCCACCCAGAGAATGGCCGCCAGCTACACTGTACGTTTCAATCGCATCAGTATCAGACATTGGTAAAACTTTGTTTAGACAAGGAGTGTGTGAGTTAATTGTAGTGTACATTTTTCATGGTTCAAAGATCGATGACACGGTCTCGTCCTCAATCGATGCGTGTGGGTATTGCGAGGGAATTTGCGGGAACGGTGACTCCACATCCCTGAACAAGTACTGCTTGCGGGTATCACGACACACCGGACACGTAGTCCTCCACGATGGCGGCCCGAACCATTGCTTGATACATGTCTTATGGAACATGTGCCGGCAGCTCAAATACGCCCACCCTTTCAGCCCTATGCTTTCATAGCATATGCAGCACTCGTATGGGAGACACGGCACGAAATCCACATCCCCAAATCCCAGCATGGCATGGTAGCAACCCTGTTCATGGGCGGATGCGCACATGCACGGCAAAACAGGCACCACTTCCACAGAGCCGCATGCAAGCCGTTGCAGGCGGATGACCTGTGTGTGCAAACCAGGCCACTTGTTGTCCGCAATTTGCAAGAGTGTCAACAGCGTGGCACGAGACAAGATACCGCTCCTAGCTATGAATTCCACGGCTACGGAGGCGCCGGATGTTGTCAAACTCGCATCCAGTAAAACAGCCTTCATGGCCAGTATGCACATGAGGACCCGTATTTGGTACGAATCCGTCTCGTACTGCTTTAAAATATCGACGGCAAGGACCCAAGGCGATGTCCCCGACACCATGTCTGCATTCGATGGCAGCTTGCACAGTATGGACGGGCCATCTAACGATCCCACCTGTATCAAATCAATCGCCGCTCGCGTGAAATACGCAACCTCTGCCGTGTTCAATGACAATTTCCCAGTGGATATGAATGCTTCGGCAGCTTCGTATAAAAAGCACGCCAACGCATCGTCATCCTTCTGGAGTATAGTCCGCAGCAGTGAAATGTACTTTTCGCTCGCAGGGACATGCACCCCCATTCGTAGCATCCTCATATTGCCGGCGTACATGTTCCCCGAACAGAGGTCTTCGTACGCCTGCTCCAATATTGGCGCGTACGCATCGGTCCAAGGACACTTGGAAATCATGGTGAGGGCACCAGTGCGCGCATCGTCGTGACACCATGGCTGCACCAAGAATGTCTCCCATGGAATGTGGGGATCCGGGACGACGTCCAATCGCAGTACAATTTCAAGGAGCGATTGGCACTCCACGGGTATAGCGCTTACGGACATGGCCGCGCGCGACAATGTGGACGCCAGATTTTTGTACAGCGTAGAGCACGTTTTCAGGCGCACCACCGAAGGGCGTGCCCGCACCGCCGTGCTCACCGCTAATGCCAGGTCCATGTTCGCACCCATGATACTGTAATCTTGCAAATGATGCAGGCAGCATGTAATAATTTTAGAGAGTGCAATGGTGGGTATGCTGGTGTGGCTGTCTAGTACGCGCGCAAGTGTCCACGTCTTCCACACGCCAGCCTCCACCGGGATTTCCATAGCAACCGCTTGTAGAAACACAATTAATTTGCTGTCCACGCGGCCCACCGCTTTTTCCAGCATCGTCTGCAAGACGACACTGTACATTTGATCGTCCATGGGATGGCCAGGTCGCAGACACCGCCGCAGCCACAGGCACCAAAAGTACGAATCGCGGGTGTCGCAAAACATGGATGCGACCTTCCAATACGTTACGCTCGCCTTGTAACACCGCCACACAATCTCAGTCAGGCAGGTTTTATCGGGACCACCGTACTCTTGCCATAACCAGCCTAACAGTGCGAAATCCTTCATGTGACTGCGTCTGAACCGTTTTGGTAATTTAGGGCGGAGGACTAAGACGTCAATCATGAGATTCATCAGCGTTTCTTCTCGGCACAGGAAGTGTATGAACACGTGCATCCAAGCGGTGTCTACGTACTGGACCGCATCTGCTGCGCGCGTGAACGCGAACAAGTGCGCGAGCTTGTACGGCACCAAATCTTCCGTCGCCATGAGCCGAGTTGTGTAACTCACAAAAATTGCGTGCGCATGTGTAAGGTTCACATTCGCAGCGTACTGTGCAAGGCAGAAGAGAGCACCCGGGTCCACCAATGGTTTCCCGTCCTCCCACGAAAACTGCTTCGTGAAGAAGGGAGACCAGTGCGTGTCCGCATCCGTAGCGTGCTTCAGACCAAGACCCGCCAAATGCCACACGCAGTCACTGTCGCCCAAGGCGTCCAATCCTTGCACGTACGCATCGCTCACGCGCCGCATGATATCCTCGCCGAACGATGGCACCATCCACATGGCCCTTTTTAGGAGGTTTACAGGATCAGGGTTGCGCGCTGCGGAGACAATCGTCCGATGCACGATTGTACTCGTCACATCCGGTGCAAAGTGCGCATTGTTGCGAACGAGTGGCAGCAACCGTAGTTGCAGATGCATGTCCGCAGCAGTGTACAGCGGACGCAGTTGTGTGAGCGTAGCAATCGTGGAAGGCGGCAGCGTGCCAGTTACGGCAATGGCCCGTGATACGAGATCGTCCAAAATGTTGGCAGGCTGCATGAGACAGCTGGCGCACATGAGCCAATCGCGCTCAACAATACGGACGACGACTGCATCGGTCAGGTTTTCG
>Ga0105053_10009495_pt1 | contig 12367 bp, 11 predicted proteins | sample BON01_FD_78093 | JGI IMG/M metagenome (GOLD analysis project Ga0105053, IMG submission 78093) | Freshwater microbial communities from Lake Bonney liftoff mats and glacier meltwater in Antarctica - BON-01 | ecosystem: Environmental > Aquatic > Freshwater > Ice > Glacier meltwater | place: Lake...
CCTCTTGATTCTTTTTTGCCACTACCTCTTCCTGGGCCCTTTTCTTGGCCGTCTCCTCCTCCTCCTCCTTCTTTTTAGCCGCAGCCGCCTCGTCGTCGACCTTTTTCTTGGCCACCATGTCCTCCTCCTCCTTCTTTTTAGCCACAGCCTCAGCCCCCTTGGTAGCGTCGTCCTCCGCCATTGTCTTAGCCGCCGCTGCCTCTTGCTCCTCCATCTTCTTCTTGACGGCCGCCTCGTCGTCGGTCTTTTTCCGGGCCGCATCCTGCAAACCAGATATTCAGGTTTAGTTCAGTGCTTGGAGTGCATGTATGCAGTTGACCAATACACACATAAATGCATACATATGGGGTGGCTACGATTAGTGGGATGCTTAAAAATGTAGGTCTCTTTTGCAAAAGAGACCTACAAAAGAGACCTATATTCTGCAAAGAGACATATATTTTTAAGCATCCTACTCATCGTAGCCACCCCATATTAGTTCGTTGGTATTAGTTGTTTGGTCACAGGAGGTATGTATGCCAATACGCACATACATGCATACATACACATGTCAATGCATACACCCACAGATACCAATACAGACATTAACACGGACGCGGATGCGGACACAGGTAGACTCACAAAGGCACAGACAGACAAAATTAAACATATTTCCACACACACACACACACATACAGGCAGTGCACGTACCTACCAGAATCAACCCCCTTCAAACACAAAACACATTCACGCATACATTCCTCACTCTCCGTTTCTCTTTCTCTCGCGGGTGCTCTCTCTCAAAAACATCAACACGTAGCAGGTGGAGGACCGTCCAATTACCTCTCCCCCTACACACCCCCTCATGATTCCCTGTCTCTCTCTCTCTGACACACCCACACTCACAACACACCTCCTTTTCCGTTTTTTTCTCAGCCGCCACCTCATCCTCTGCTCTTTTCTTGGCTGCCTCCTCCTCCCCCTTCTTCTTTGCGGCCTCAGCTGCTTCGTCGTCGATCTTCTTCTTGGCCGCCGCATCCTCCTCCTCTTTTTGTTTAGCCACAACCTCTGTCTCCTTCTTAGCGTCCTCCTCCGCCGTTTTCTTTGCCGCTTCTGCCTCTTGCTCCTCACTCTTCTTGGTGGCTACTGCCTCATCATCAGTCTTTTTCTCGGCCGCATCCTCTTCCTCCTTCTTTTTGACTACCGCCTCCTCCTCTTCTGCCTTCTTCTTCGCCACCGCCTCGTCGTCAACATTCGCCAATTCCACCGCCTCCTCCTCCGCCTTCGTGTTGTCTGATGTCGTCTCATCTTGGACTTTCTTCTTCGCCACCGCTTCATCCTCGCCCTTTTTCTTGCCCTCCTCCTCTGCCTTCTTTTTTGCCGCCTCCTCCTCTTCCCTGCCCTTAGCCGCCGAGTCCCCTGCCAAATTCTTGGCAGCCACAGCGCCTGTTTCTTTAGCCGGGCTTTCAATGCCAGCATCCTCGAAATCATCATCTCCGTAGTCATCCTCCACTTCCTCTGCAGGCGACTCGCCGCCCACATCTGCCGCCGGCGCCACCGTCATGATTTCAAGCGCTGCATACGAGCTGAAACTCCAGATGGGCACACGGAGAGCTGCACGACCATTGCTGCCAACTGCCAGTTTCGACCCGCACTTTTCGTCCCAGTCATTGGTGTGGGAGTTGTACTTGAAGATGCCTACGCGCCTGCCCGCTGCCGGAGGTCTCCTCAGCTCTAGCTCTAGAGTGACGGCCTTTTGAAAACAGATGCCCGACGGCGACAATGTGACGACGTCGGATGCTAGCATGCGTGACGCGCCGCTCTTGCTCTCTCTGACTACGGGTGGAATTGGCATGACTTGCATGCCGATGAGCTCGCGCTTCGACAGCGCGCCCGCGGGGAAGCTGAGCTGCCCGCCCTCGTGCGCTAGCGCAATGCTGCTGTTGCTTACGGGATCCATGTGCTTGAAGACACTCTGCATGCGCTTGCTCAGCTGCGGGTCGGCTGCTGCAGGTGCGTGCGCACTGGGTGCTCTCGCTGTCGCGGCTTCTGGCCACGCTGTTATTGGCACGTTTGGCGTGTACATTGCAGCGCTGTCGTGCTCGCACGCCACACAGTCTCTCTCGCAGCGTGTTGCCTCCTTATGGTGCGGGTACTGAAAGATGTCGCGTCCTCCTCGTCGCAGGTCCAAAAAGATGGATTCAGTCACGAGCGGTGCTTCCTCTTCTTCCTCGTCCTCTTCCACCGTCTCCCTTGCTGCCTGATCCTCTGTGTGCTCGGTACCTAGCTCAACGAGATCATCATACTGCCCCCACGCCACTTTTGGATGGGTGGTTTCAAAGATTTCTTCCTCGTCGTCCTCGCCGGCCAGGTCGTCTGTTGCTGCTCGCGTATGGCTTGCAACGGCGTGTGCACATTCCCGCACGTCTGCGCCTCCGGGGGCGTGCTGCGCCTTTCTCGTTCCGTCCTCCCCTCCTTCTGGCGCCCCCTCCTCTGCGGCAGCAGCCTGGGCAGCCGCAGAAACAGCATCAAACAAAAAGCCATCGGCCGCTGAGATCGCTGCCGCTTCGCTCTTTAGCAACTCCTGCAGCTTCAGCAAATTGGCAGCAGTCAGCAAGAAAGCTGCCGTTGCATCACCCGCACCGCCAGCTTTGCACGCAGCTGTGGCAACGTGTGCTGCAGCCTCGGGCTGACATGCCTTGTCCTGCTGCTGCCGAATGTACTGCTGCACACCAAGCTGCTGCTGCTGCTGCTCACGCCGCCGCTGCTGCTGCGCGTGCGTTTTATCAATGCGTGCCTCATCCTCGGCTTCCTTCATGTGTACAGCTGCGCGCTCTCCATCAGCAGTCCCTCCCGCACCCTTCTCCGTATCTCTGCTTGCCTGATGGTGGAGATGCATATGTGTCACTCCCCCCCCCACCTTCACTCCTCCTGCTTCTGTCGTGTCGTCGTTGTGTCTCTTCTCCTTCTCTTCCTCTTGCAAAAATGAAGTCTGAGTTGCGGCAACTTCTGCGGTGACCGCAGGCACGGGAGGTTGGACTGCATGTGCCTCGTCAAACGATGTTTGCGTTGCCGCCTCTGCCGCTGCTGCTGCTGCAGCATCTACTGCTGACGCTGCCTCGGTTGATACTGCACTCCATCCTATCGCTGGCCGGATGCTAACTGTGTCTCTCTCGTCAAAGGACGTTTGCGTTGCCGCCACTGCCGCTGCTGCTGCTGATGCAGTTACTGCTGATTTTGTCTCATTTGATACTGCACTCACTCCTACCTCCGGTGGAGTGCGGACTGTCTGTGCCTCGTCAAAGGACGTTTGCGTTGCCGCCTCTGCCGCCGCCGCCGCTGCTGCTGCTGCTGCTGAATCTAGTGCAGCTGCCACCGTCTCTGTTGATACTGCACTCACTCCTACCGCTGGAGGAGTTGCTGCTGCAACGCATATGCGGGCAGTCGGGGTGCTAGTTGTAGCAACTGTAACTGTTGCGTCGACCTGCAACACCCTCTGCTGCTGCTCTTGTATTCTCGCGCGCTCTCGCTCGCTTCGTGTGTCTTGCTCGCGCAGTCGCTGCATTTCGCGGGAAGCCTCTCTCTCGGCATCGATGTACTCGAGCTGCGCCAGCCTCTTTTCGAGAATGGATAATCTGTTGGATTTCATTCTGCGCAGTCAGCTCATATACGAGTATGTATATAGATATGTGTGTATGTGCGTCTCTCTCTTTCTCACACACACACATACACACACACTCTCTCTCTCTGTGAGTGTACATCTCTCTCCCTCTGTATATATACATATACGTGTAAATATGTGCGCGTGTGTGTGAGTACGCGTGTGTGTACGCGTGCGTGTGTATATATATCTACATATTCGCGTTGTCACCTCTTGTCAGCAGGAGTGTGCGGAGCCTGGGCATGCGCACCCATTCTCAACAAGTCCATCTGTGTGTCAGTCCCAGTTTTTGCCGGCGATTCAAACACCCGCGTGTCTGCCTCTCCCTTCGTCTCTTTCTGCGTTGCGCCCACGTATGTCTGCGTCCGTGTGCGCGTTTCGATGTGTTGTGTGCTTGAGCCCATCATCATGTGCGCTTCGCGACACGTCTCCGTCGCTGCATACATGAGCGCAATCTCAGGCAGTGTTTGCTCAAGCCCCACATTCTCCTTCGTTGCACCAGCCACCGTCACAACCAGTACATGCGCAACATTCCTCTCCCCTTCCTCTCTGAATGTAGCACTCTGTATCTTCTTCTCCTCTGTGGCACATATTGTCTCCACCCGCTTGTGCGCATTCTCCGTGTCCTCTCCCGCTTTGACTTTAGCACTCTTGAACTTGTTGCCCGACAGACAAAGGCGCCGGCTGACACCAGCCCCAGGAGCAACCAAGGGGCTCGTCGGGAAGAGACAGCGCGGCGCGAGTTGCGACTTGACTTCCTGCAGCGAATTGAGAAGCAGTCGCGTTTCGTAATGGCGTTTGCTAGAGGCTTGCGTGCCCACACTTCCCTTGGCCGCACTCGAGTCTGCCTCTGTCGGCGCTGGCGCCAATGTGCTAGCTGAGGTACCACACATGCGTCAAAAGTGACCTACATCCATCAAAAGAGACCTACATAAGAGACTTTCTGGCATTCTTGACATATGTGTCGTACCTGGGGTAGGATCAAGGGTCCGTTGGTCTCTATTACAGGACCTATTTACATCAGAAGAGACCCATAAAAAAGACCTGGTGGCTATATATATACGTCTGGCTAAATATATATGTTCATCGTACCTGAGCTTTGCGAGACTAACGACTTGCTGCAGCTTGCGGGCGTGTCTGCCTCTGTTTGCGTGTCCTTCGCGTTGTGTGCAGAGGCGGAGGCGGAGACACTTGTGGCTGAGTGCGACGACCTCGCAGTACCTGCGTCCTCGCCCAGAGGTGTTGCCGTAGCGCTTGCCTCTGTCTGCACCGCTCGCGCTGCCCCTCTCGCGTCGTTGTTCGTGGCGCTTCTCTCTGTGTCTGTCTCTCTCCTTATCTGTGTCCTTCTCTCTGTCTCTGGGCTGTGTTCTGTCGGGGACTGCATCTCGCTATAGTGAGATGCAGTTGAGCCCTGCGCGCGTTCTTGCATTAGTGCTGCTGCAGCAGCTGCTGCTTCGGCCTCGGCCTGCGCTAGCGCTGCTGCTGCCGTGGCGGCCCACACGGCTGCTGGACTATCCGTGCCACGTGCCGCAAACTCAACCTCTGACGACACGTCATCATGTGCGCAGTCCTGCCCCTGCGTGTGCTTCTGCTGCTGCACAGCCGCGCTGCGGCGCTGCCGCCGCCGCTCCTGCCGCTGATGCTGCTCCTGCTGCTCTAGCTTTCTCGTGTGCACACTTTCACACAGCCGCACAACCCGATCAGGCGTGGCCCGAGCAAAATTCTCCAGAACTAGCTTGCGCGCGCGCATCCTTGCGCTCCATCCCCGCACCACACACTGCAACGTCATTGCGGCCTCAGATGATGCCTCCAACACCTTCTCGCGAGCGCGCATTCGAGCTATCCACCCCCGCATCACATATTGCAATTTCACCGCGGCCTCTCGTGCTACAGCCTCTTTTGCTGCTACCACCTCCTCCTCGGCCCGGACCACCGCTACTACCGCCGTTGCTTCTGCCACCAATGCCGCAGCCGCCTCCACCGCCCGAGCTACCTCCGCTGCTATTGCGCCGGCCGCTGCCGTTGCGGACATGGTGGAACAACATGAGGATTCTGCGGACATGTCGTGGGTGCGAGGATGCGAGAGGTGACTCTCGTCTCCTGCAATCATTGGCGATGATGTCAGGGCTGACATACACGTGCACAGGCACAGATGCAGAGAGATAGAGAGAGAGCGAGAGAGAAAGCGAGACAGAGAGACTGGAGACGGAGACGGAGACGGAGACGGAGACAGAAACAGAAAGACACAGGCATTTGTACAGACAGTGATACATATGCCGCACACACATTCACACATACGCACTCACACATGTTTATGTGTGTGAATCGCATTTATATGTGTGGGGTTGCGTGTGTGTGAGAGAGAGAGAGAGAGAGAACGAGAGAGAGTGTTTGTATGTATAAGTATCTCCATATGATACCGTCACTGAAGACAATATGACCCTCCTCCTCGACTTCTTGCATCGTATCATCCTCGTCTAGCGTCTCACCCTCCTCTGACACCTCCTCCCTCTCATCCTGTCTTCTCTCTGCGCGTCTCGCCGCATCCCTCAACAAGCCCTTCACCACCGACTTCTCCACTCCTTCCTCCTTCTCCATCTCCCAATCTTCCTTGAGTCGAAACGGAACAGCCGAGACAAGAGACGTCTTGAAAGTATTATCACTCAGAACTGACGTATTGCCACCCACAACTGACAGATTGCCCGTATTGCCACTCGAAACTGACGAATTGACCTTCGCAATTAACGAATTGACAACGTTCGCTACTGACGCATTGCCATTCACAACTGACGTGCCGACACTCGACTCCACACCCTTCAGCATCAACACGCCGTCTACAACGCGACAACCCTCTCCTCCATCTACGATGCTGCCCATCTCCTCCCGCAACGCAATGTCTTGCTGCGACACTACCGCGTCTGAAACGCGTACCTCAGAATGGGAGGAAGGGCAAGATAGCAGTGTATTGTGGGACACATCGCCTTCGCGCAACGTCTGGCTGTCATCCAGCGCTGTGCTGTCGCACGTAAGTACCGAGTGTTCGTCGGTCAGTACTACGTGGGAGTCATTCAGCAACGTCGGCCGCGCTGCAGCCACGAACACGCCTGCCCCATCCTCCGCCACCCCACCTCCTCCTGCAACCCCCCCCACTTGCACCGCGCCATCCACAGCAGTGACCATTGTCTTGACACCAAGCAGCGCCGCACACGAGTCCATCTCCACAAACACAGATACACTCACAGCCTTTGGAAACGCGCTGTTTGGGTCGTCGATAGCCACGCGGACCTCAGGCAGAATGTACTCAGTGAGTGAGTGGGGCGTGACATATCGCACGGGCACACGCCATTCTCCGCAGATGAATGATGCATTATCGCATGATGAATGAGCGCTTCTCATCTGCTCCTTCCTTCCATTTGCATCTGCCTCCCCCCCCCCATCTGCATACGTCGTGTTGAGTGTGCGTGTATGCGTATAGGGAACAAGGGGCGCCCATCCGATGCACATGTCTGCACAGCCTCTCGCTTCCCCTCCTCCGCGCAGCAAAAGTGTGAGCACAACAGCAGCAAGTGGGTGTGGTGCGTAGTGTGACACGAGCAGAGGCTCGTGTGCTTGCCATGTGGTGCTCTTCTCTCCTTCCTGTTATGCGTGTGTTGTGTGGGGGTGCCATTCACTCTCTACTCAGTATGCGCCAATTTACATGCACACGTGCGCATGGGTGCACACACACTCACACACATACACATACACAGACACAGACACAGACACAGACACCCACACACCCACACGCACACACGTACATCGCACACACCCACAGGCACAGGCACAGGCACAGGCACAGACACAGGCACAGGCACAGGCACAGGCACAGGCACAGGCACAGGCACGGGCACGGGCACGGGCACGGGCACGGGCACGGGCACGGGCACGGGCACAGGCACAGGCACACAGGCACACAGGCACACAGGCACACACTCAGGAACACACACACACACAATCACAATTCAACACACGGAGGTCACAGTATTCACATCATTTGTGCACAAATGACTCTTTGCCGGGCAATACAAACACACACACGCACACACACACACACAATCACTCTCGCTCTCTCTCTTTCTCTCACACGCACACCGGTCGCAATTCGACGCACGACGCGGAAGAGGTCATGGGCACACCTAAATATTTGTGGCCATTATGCATCTGTGCACGCACGACTAGCCGCACATCATTCTGCGCGCCTAGAACCATATTTTCTTTGCCTACTACCGTGCGTGCCATTGCCAAAAAGGTGCTTTTCAAATGCTGCGCCGAGTACTGGCCGTTGAAGCACACTCGGACGTTTGCTATCCGCACATGTGACACTGTGGCATGTGTGTGTTTGTATGTGAGAGTGAGAGAGCGAGAGACAGAGCGAGAGAGCGAGCGAGAGAATGAATGTGTGTGTAATGGCAGTTGACGGACACTCGGACTTTTGTTGTCCATACAAGTGACACTGTGCGCGTGTGTGCGTGTGTACTTGTGTGTGTATGTGTGCATTTGCGTGGTAGGTGATGTGTGTGTGTGTATTATGTGTGTGCGCGGACGTGTTCGTGTGCTTGTGCGCGTTCCTGATCAATACACATGGATGGGAGGGGGGCATGCGTTTTGAAGCCATGTGCAAGCAGATACATGGAAACGTATGGATATAATCATATGCATATACAGATATAGATATATATATATACATGTGAATGTGGATATATATACATATGAATGTGGATATATACATATATCTATACTGGTTAATTCACATGTTTGTGGGTGTGTGTTTGTAAACATGTATATACAAACATTCATTCACAAGAGAATGAACGTTCATTTGCACGCACATCTATCTGTACACACATGTGTACATGCATATGCTCTCATGCATGCCCTCTCTGCCACACACTCTCTCGCGCGCGCACCCACACACACACCCATCCCCACCCACACCCACACACCCACACCCACCCACACCCACGCTCTCTCTTACAAGTGGGCAGGGTTGAGGAGGCAGGGCAGTGGATGTGAAATTGACGAGTCAAATCCTGAAGCAGCATCAGCTCATGTTCGCGCAACGCGCCAACAATCATGGTGTCCACCCTCTCATCCTCCTCCATCATCAGTACCGTAATACCTACCGCGGCTGTTTATTTGATTTGAATTCAATTAGATCAAATACCAGTTTTCTGTTGTGTAAGTCTGCTTTGTGCGTCTTTTTTCACATTTCGTGTCTCTTGTTTTTCTGTTTTTTCACAGCAGTGGTGTGGGTGGCGACAATTCGCAAACGCATACACACATTGTTGACGTCCATATCATGCCCAGCAGTAGCAAAAATGTAAATACTCTCTTTCTCTCTGGCTTTGTCGTTGTCGCTGTCGCTCCATCGTGTGCACAAAAAACAGACCTGCGGGAATCTGCCACCAAATCATGTCCAGCAGCAGCACAAAAGTAATTACTATCTCTCTTTCTCTAGCTTTGTTTGATTTTCTGTCTCTCCGTCGTGTACACACCAAACAGACCTGCAGGAAGCTGGGCTTTTTTAGACAGCGTCTTGGTATCAGTACCCAGCAGCTGGTGCACATTCTCAAAAGTCAGCTCTACAGTCATTTTATTCAGTAAATTGAGTAGCGAGCTGACTTTTTGAGAATGTGCACCAGCAGCAACCGCGGCGAGCCGGCAAAGAGCGGAAAATAGGCTATCCGTGGCGCTGCTTGGCGTTCTATTGCAGCGGCCAGTGACGGCGAGCTGTAACACATGTTGTTAACACCGAATTACTTGCGACTCATTCAAAGGGCTTTTTTGGTATGTATATATGTATGTGTGTGTATGTATATATGTATGTATATGCATATATATACATATGTATAGCTGTGTGTGTGTGTGTGAGAGAGAAGTGTGTGTGCGTGTGTGCGTGTGTGCGTGTGTGCGCACGCGCGCGTGTGTGTTTTTGTGTGTACATATATGTACATGTACATATACATGCATATATATATATATATATATATATACATAAACGTACATATATACATATACATACATATATGCATACACACACACACACGCACATACACACGCGCACACTTAAGCACCGGGGTATGTTGGTATACCATGTAACAACAGCACTCGCGACTCAATTGGGACAAGTCTCTCATCTTTGCGCCAAAACACTACACGCAAACAAAAATTGTGGGCAACCTCCTACTATTCGCTACGAAGACATATGCATCAGTCAAGTAGCCCCCCATCATTGATTCATGTCGCATTTACAGATACAGTGATGCCAGACGTTGGATCAAGACGATGTGTTGCACATACGAATAGACATGGCGCATGACTCGATGAGTCATGTCGCATGAGACTTGACGAGTCATGGTCCAATGGAATGACTCAATGAGTGATCTCTCGCATGATTTAATGGGTCGTGATTCAATGGCATGACTAAACGAGTCATGTCACACATATGAATAGACATCGCGCACGACTCGTTGAGTACTGTCGCATGACTTAACAAGCCATGACTCAAGGCCATGACTCAATGGGTCATGACTCAATGGCATAACTCACCGAGTCATGTCGCACATATGAATACACAACATGCAGACAGTCAGCACTGGTTCAACAAGACCATCACAAAAAGAGACCTACAGATATGAAAAGAGACCTACCAAAGAGACATATATAAAAGACCTAGAAAAGAAACCTACTAAAAAGACCACAAAAACAAACCAATCAAAGAGACCAATAAACAGGAGATTTGTAAAACAAAGTACTTGGAGTCAGCATGGTATCAAAAAGATCACCAAGCACAGTGCACAATTTTTCAGAGTCCACACCATTTTGCACGACGTAGCCTAGATGCCTTCCACAAATACTTGGCAGGAAGAAAGAAACAAAGAAAAAGAAAAAGAAACGCTTACGTGAGGGGCATAATTGTCCAGCAGATGGAGTCATGGGACAGATCCACATCGCCCTCGGCGGTTGAGACGGTTACAACGAGCTCGGCTATCACGTTGAGGTTTTTGAGCGGCAGTCGCGAGTGCACACAAACCTCACACGCCTTTTCGAATTCTACTCGGCACAAAGTCGTCTCACGTCCTCGAGTCACCCCCCCCTTCCATCCACCCCCGCCTATTGCGCCCGCGCATCCTGCACCGCCGTCGTCGCCGCCGCTGCCGGAAGTAGTGGGACTAGATTCGCTTTTGGCAAGGCGCAGATCCACTCGAGCGCTGCTGACAGTGTTGCCGAAAAACTGAAAGGCATCAAATGCCTGCCTTATGTCGTGTATATTTTTGTTTTTGATAAAGCCGAACACCCCGTGTGCGGCCGTTGTAGACTGCGCCGATGATGTGTGGGTGCCGGCAGTTTTGGTTGCGCTGCTGCTAGTGCTAGAGTCAATTGCTGAACCCAGCGAGATGTTGAGAGAGGCGCTGACTTTGTAGACGCTTGGGGCGTGTGCCTTTTCGAGCAGCTGTTTGGGAATGGGTACTCGCGACATGCCTGCGTTTGATGATATCTGAGATACTGCAAGGCTACAAATGTGTGTATACATGTGTGTGTGCGTGTATACATGTGTATTCGTGCGTGCGTGTCTGTGTATGTGTGTGTGTGTGGGTGTGTGTGTGGGTGGGTGGGTGTGTGGGTGTGTGTATGTGTATGTGTGCATGTATGTGGGTGGGTGTGTGAGTGTGCACGCGCTAATGTGATTGTGCTTGCCATACACCTGTGATGCGAAGTGAGTAGGCGCGAGACTCCGCACGCACCGACGCCGCTGGCGCTGAAAGCATTTTGTTGCTGTGTGCTTCTCTGCTCCCAGCAATCATTGCGTATCAGTACAAGCTCAAACGACAGTAACTTCATGTCAGTTATGGTGCATACCATAGTGCATGCATGGTGCGTGGGACCATAAGGCGGTTAGAACACAACGAGGGAGAGGAAGAGGTCCAGTTCACTGTAATCCCAGCCCTATCTCGGCCTGCCTCGGCACTCGTTGGTCATTAGGGTGATAGGCTCTCTCTACACTATGCTGAAAAATTCCCACATACATGTCGACCAAGAGATCGTCCCCACCCCACTGACGGCCGTACGGCAGCGGGGCCGTGGAGATGACGGGAGGACGAGGGGTGAAATAGTGTTGCCCCCAACCCCCCCTATTTACCAGGGTACAAGTGTGACACTCGCGAAATAGCGACTAGGATTTGAGTCGTGGACGGGCGGCAGGTTATGCAGACTAACATGGGGCAACCGTGGCAAGAGGAGGGTGAGACCGGGTCCAGCGGAGGGCCTGGTGCTCCGCGAGCGCCTCGCACACCGCGGCATTGCTGGGCACAATGTGTCCGCGGCAACCACTGCCCCCAATGCCCCGGCGTCGCGTGCTCCGCAGCCCGCCCATGACCTCCGCCATTTCCTCTTCCGTACGTACGTCTACCCCTATCGTGCGGAGTGCGGGAGCCTGAGAGTGCCTCTGCACCAGCGCCACCTCCGCTGCCACCGGTTCGACCACAGTGTGTGACGGATTTCAGCGGCGCTTATGCCCGCTGCTGGTGGTATATACACTTGCGTGCAGGTATGTGCGCGGTGTTTTCATCATCGCATTGACCCTGAAATTTCAGAAGGGATCTTTGGCGGGGGAATCTATCAGCTGGGAATCTATGGACGATTCAAATCGGATTGTCTCCCCCCGATCGCGAGCGAATGACCGCCATC
>Ga0105053_10009497_pt1 | contig 12366 bp, 6 predicted proteins | sample BON01_FD_78093 | JGI IMG/M metagenome (GOLD analysis project Ga0105053, IMG submission 78093) | Freshwater microbial communities from Lake Bonney liftoff mats and glacier meltwater in Antarctica - BON-01 | ecosystem: Environmental > Aquatic > Freshwater > Ice > Glacier meltwater | place: Lake...
GGGGGGGTGGGGGGGGGTTATGTGGAGCACACTCGTGGACGTGTTGAAATCATGGAAGACGAAGATTGATTTGTCCCAAATTCATTTTTTTGGCTCCCATGGAGCATGCATATACATGCATGTGCGCACACATGTATATTTTTTTGATAGAGATATTTACACGTGTTTGCATATCTTGGGGTGTGTTAGAAATATGGTACAGGATTGCGTGTAGACACAAAGGTGCATAGACACGCGCATACATACATACATAGACACACAGACGCACTTACTCGTGCTCGTTGCAAAATGGAGGCGTCACAACAATTTGTATGATCCCTGAATTGTATATTTCTATATACACGTATAGATATATATATATATATATAAATGTGTGTGTGTTATATTTCTATATACACATATATATATATGTATATGTATATATATATATATATATAAATGTGTGTGTATGTTATACATATATGTATATACATATATATATGTGTATACATATATGTGTTTGTGTACATGAAAATATAAAGCACGGGCTGATGTTCAGGGAGGCCACACATCGTTGCCAAGAGTAAGCATGGTCTCCCACGTATATACATATTATTACTTATATATACATATTTTAGTACACATATTATTACTTATATATACATTTTTTTATAGATGTATACACATACGTGAATACATATACATTTATATATATAGAGTCATGGTCGCACATGTGGCTGAGTCATGTCACGCATGTGAATAAGTCACAGGCACCCGATATCCATTCGCAAAAGCCCTACACCCTCTCCAAGGAGCCATACACGAACTCAAAAGAGACCTATATACACTCAACTGGTCGAGTGTACATAGGTCTCTTTTGAGTTCATGTGTGGCTCCTTGGTATTTATTCGGAAAAGCCCTACGCACTCTCCAAGGAGCCATACGTGAACTCAAAAGAGACCAATATACACTCAATCGGTTGAGTGTATATAGGTCTCTTTTGAGTTCGTGTGTGGCTCCTTTGGAGAGTGTGTAGGGCTTTTACAAATGGATACCAAGGAGCCATATATGAACTCAAAAGAGACTAATATACACTCGATCGGTTGAGTGTATATAAGTCTCTTTTGAGTCCATGCATGGAGTGTGTGTAGGGCCCTTGCGAATGAACATCGAGTTCTTGGAGCCCACGAACAACGCAGCAGTTGTTGCTATGAGAGACGACGCGCAGATGCGATGCCTTATCTTTATAGGTCATTTCCCGCAAAAGCGCCCTATAATTAGTGGCTAATTTGCGGAAAGTGATCTATGAGATAAGGCATCCCATGGGTCTTCGCCACCCTGTATGAGAGACGACGTGCAGATGCATCAACTTGCACTGCGCAGATAGATCGACGCAAAGTTGATAGATAACTTCAGTCACGAATTAGAAAGAAGTCTTTAGGGACGTGACGTCTGATTCGTGACTGAAGTTATCTATCTACTTTGACGCAAAGTTGTTAGATAACTTCAGTCACGAATCAGACGTCACGTCCCTAAAGACTCCTTTCTAATTCGTGACTGAAGTTATCTATCAACTTTGCGTGATCGACAAGAGAGAGGATGCACAGATGGATAAATGCGTAGATGGGTCAACCTTCAGAGAGGTTCATAACTGTTTCCAGGATTTCCTAACGCATTCTTGAGAGGCAGACCGTTGACTGAATATTTTTCCCTACACTTTTTTCTTGAAGTGTATCGGAAAGACTTTAGTCAACGGCCAGATCATCATATGATGATCTGGAAACGGTCATGAACCCTCTCTGAAACTTGAGAGACGATGCGTAGATAGATGAAGTTGCTCTCGTTGATTTATCTCGATCGAAAGAACCCCCCCCCCCCGGGGGGGTTTCCTATTTTCTATGTTCCCTGACCAAGAAGCGGGAGGAAAAGGACTCCACCTGAAGAACAACCAATACAAAAAAAATGGGTCAACCGGTCAATTTTAGGGGTTTTTCTTCAGGGGGGGTCCTTTTCCTCCCGGTTCTTGATCACGGAACATGGTAAATAGGAAACCCCCCCCGGGGGGGAGGGGTCTTTCGATCAATCTGCGCATCGTGAGAGACAGTGTGCAGATAGATCAACTTGAGAGACGACGCGCAGATGCATCAACGTACACACATTGACGTGCAGATGGATCAACTCAAGCCCTCTATGTCCGCAAAAGAGCCCTGTTTATCCGCAGAAGAACCCTGTATATCTGTCAAACGGCCCTGTATATCTACGAAAGAGCCCTGTATATCCGTGAAAGAGCCCTGTATATCTGCAAAAGAGCCCTGAATATCCGCAGAAGAGGTGTTTCAACTTGCACACACCCATGGATCAACTTGCACACATTTTATCAAACAAACAAACAAACAAATAAAAACCCTCTTCACGCCGTGCATGCAGACACGCACTGCGGTTGCACGTTCGTGTAATTTACGACAGATCCAAGATTGGATAAATCACAGAAATTTGAGCGAAGCGATAACAGCGCCCACGAACAAGATCTGCCGCCGCGCGTCAAGTGAGCAACGCCCACGAATGAGATCTTGTCACGAACAAGAACGTTCAGTTTAGGCCCTTTTAGTTCAAACGTATGTTTTGTGACAAGATCTCGTGCATGGGCGTTGCACAGTTGACGCGCGGCAGCAGATCTTGTTCGTGGGCGCTGTTATCGCTATTTGCCACCAAAAATGAGACAAAGCAGGTGACAGAAAGAAGTAATTGGTGATACAGTTGCCACGTGTTTCGAGGACAAGGTCGTCTAAGATTGGCCGAGCTATTACATGACTTTTGCTCTGCTTAGAACTCCTTGTCAGGAATCCGATTGTGGCAAGATCTTTCCGCACCCGAAGGAAAAGTGCCCTCGGATTGATGTGATGTCGACATCATCACTGACATCAGTCTTTAGGCGAAAACACTTCAGTGTAAGGTTCAATTACCGAAGTTGCGAGACAGCATCGCAAAGTACAAAACATCAGGAGCACTCGCCAGGCAGGTACTATGGGGTGGCTACGATTAGTAGGCTCCTTAAAATCATAGGTCTCTTTTGCAGAATATAGTCTCTTTTATAGGGCTCTTTTGCAAAAGAGACCTATAATTTTAGAGAGCCTACTAACCGAAGCCACCCCATATAGATCCGAAGACCAATCTGGCAAGCTTTGTGAGAACAACACTGCACGTGTTTTACCATTGCCCTTGCAGTTTCGACAAGTACACGTACACGTACACACTGAGTCACTCTGGACAGTGCACTGAAATTGCGTGTGTGCATTGAAGGTGGGGGTCGAGGTTTGAACGTAGGTACGGGACTTAGACAAGTTTCCACCGGAAGAAAAGGAAAATGGGAAAACAACAACAATAGATTGAATTTTGATTTAAATACTCCACAATGAAAAAGTCTAAAGGGTGAAGGATGTAAATGAGCCCCGACGAATCAAGAAAACGCCAGGTATTGGAGATCATTATTGATCTTCATTTTGGTTTCTTTCCAATAAACAACATTATCTCTCAAACGCCAGGAGCACTAGTCACAATCCCGCCGAAGAAGGGACAGGGTTTAGTCTCTAAATCCTTAGTTTCGTGGTTGTCGACGAAGAAGGAGGGAGCTTTTGGCTTGCTGCAGTCGTGCATGCTCGCCTTGCTCAGCTCCGAGAAGAGAAGTAATCTCTGACTAAAGTCATATTAGTCAGACGTACATGTTACAACTTAAAACAGGCGCTAATGGACGAGGACTGGAAAAATTTGAAGATTTTTTTGACATGCATATGCATGTCAAGGGATATTCGTGCATGCAAATCATACGGCAATAATTATCACAGCATCATCATCAAAAACACCCCACTAGGTGGGTAACATCTGATGGGTCAGATGTAAGATTTTGACAGGTTTCTGATTTCGGGTGATTTTGTGTCATAATTTCAAAAAATGGGTATTAAAATTCATCATTTTTTCATCACACACTTTCTGTCGCAAACCACCTACAAATTTTCAAGAATTGCCCACAAATATTATCTCCCATTACTACTGAACGCCCCAAGCTATTAAAACCATTGGCTAAAAAATATCTAATACAAAATTAATAAAAACAAAATCAAGTGAGGGGTATGAACAAGTCTTTTGCAAGTGTTGTATAATGTGGATTATGTAGGTTCTGGTTTCTACCAAACCAGAATCTCAATAAACCAGACATCAACGAATTACCACATCCGTCTTCGAGTCGCCCCCCCTCAAATTATTACAGTTTTTGGTGATTCTGAAAAATCACCCACAAATCGTTTGAACAAAAAAAAGCCATCCACCCAGTTTTCAATATGAAGATGATGATTGCTTTTATTACTTTCAAAAGTAGTTTAGTACCCTTGTTGGAGGGTCTATGAAGTTCAACTTCATGAGAATTTGAGGTATCGGGTTTTAGACGGAATCGAACCGACGACCTAGGGATTGACAGTCCCTCGCTCTGACCAACTGAGCCACGCTTGCACGTGAGGTCGCTAAATCATATCAAAATAATCCCCCTATCATTACGTACTTGATCATCTCCCACGTGATTATCCCTCACTTGATTATCACCCATGCGATTATGACCCGGAAAAAGTGCGTCGTACTCGATTGCGATCCAAAAAAATTTATTAATCATTTGTCTCACGACCTACAGCTGCACCCCGCAACCGGGAAAGATAGTGCAAGAGGGATAATGACTGTATGAATAACCAGCCCGCCGCCCATTCAATAAATTCGCTCTCTGCTCCAAGTTCCACTGGTACTATTTTCGGGGATGTGTAAGAATTGTTGCCATTTTTCTTGGGTTTGGTACCTATTGTATGGGCCTGTCAGACTGAGATTTGGCACCGAGGTGAATTTGTGGTCCCAATTTGATATTTTACTGAAATAGAGATTCTCCATTTTTTTCAGTAACTATTGTAAGCGGTAAAGTCAAATTATTGTAAACTGTCACGTCAAGACCGACGAGCTTCACTCGCTGAGAGTAAGACGTGGGTTCGTGGTTTTCGACAGGTGTGACAGTAAATTGAAGGCCATGTAGTTCCACTTCGGTTTGATTTGAGGTTACAAGTGGACTAGTTTAGCTCGACAGAGTCCTGTCCACTGTTCCACCCTGTTCCATCTAATATAAAGACCCCCCTGTTCCACTTCAATCCTGTTTCATTCACAATGGAGATCCCACTGTCTCTGTTTCACCTGTTCCAACTACTTCAACTATCCACCCTGTTCCATTTGGTTGTACCACCTGTGTTATTCCACATTTCGAAAAAGAAAACAATTGCCTGACATGATTTCTTCAATTATCGTGTTGGACAAGCGAGTCCGCGTCAATGCTTGATGTCTTTTGTGGATCCTGATTCCTCGATTTCTCAACCCCTTCTTCCCACCCTTAACACCACTTTGGTATTTACGAACCGCCAGATTGTGTCACCATGACACACAGTGTTTCCGAGTTCAGTCAACCCCCTCCTTTGACTCGGAATTGGAAAATTCCACACAAAAAGACTGCAGACAATCATGACCATACACCCAAACACAAGAGTATGTTTTGTTTACAGTTCAGTTTTTTTCATAAGGAATTCCCGCAATTCAATTAGGACTCCTTTTTTTGTTGATAAGGAAAGCCCATGTAGACACCGGGCCAAGTGCTGACTAAGGGTTTGGCACAGACAGAGTGCCTGTACCATGTGGTACAAGCAGAGTGCATTTTCCATGTGGTACAGGCACATGCTACAGGCACGCTGTCTGTACAAAACATGTTCCAATTTCCAATGGAACAGGGAAAGGCCAAAAGAGACCTGTCCACTGTTCCAGGAAAAGGTCATATACCCACGCTAAAGGCCTGTCCCTGTTTCAGGAACAGGTTGTATACGGATAATATATCCAGGATGGCGCCTGTCCCAGATAGGAACAGGACGAGTGAGCTTTGGCTTCGAGCTTTGGCTTCGAGCACAGATAATGTCACAGTGCAGGAATGTCACGAAGGTATGACAGCTGTGCAACCCATACCATGTAGGATGCAGTATGTAGTAAGTTGTGAAAGTGTTCAGTACAGGTTTTTAAAAAAATGTTGTGAAGAGGTTTTGAATAATCGCTTTAATCTGGAAGCCTCACAGAGCCGCTGGAGGCTTGTGCCATAAGGATATTTTTGTTGGGAGCGTAGTGACAATGTCATAGCGCGTTGTAGAAGGTGTTGACGTGACTATTCAGCGTTTTTTTACTATGATATCCGACCCTCAATAATGATGTGTTTATGTGACATTTGTGTGACGGTGAATATACTCGAGGGTGTGTCAGCCTTCCCTGCCCTGTAGGAGTCGGACTTGACGGCATTTTTGATGAAGTGTCAAAATAGATCAAGCTTGATCAATCGTGACACGATGACCATCTCGAGTCTCATTTTTTTGGGTACCGAATATATCCGATAGTTTCACGTGGGTAGATTTTAGTTGTGTGGTGGGTGAATGGATCAAAAAGTGGGTCATTGACCAGGTTAGTGTAGGAGTGGTGGATATGGGTCATGTGGGGGGGGGTTGGATTAGAGAATACATAGGGGTTCTGAGGAGTTTTGACACAAGACCGGGTCAATTATATTTTGGTTGAGGAGTGTAGTTTTTTAAATGAAAGACTTGATTTTTCATAACCGCCCAAGAGATTTTCCATAACCGCCCAAGAATGGAGAAGTTGCACTCTTATTGGCCACGAACCGCTGATGTGTACAAAAATACGTTTCACAAAAATTCAATCAGTCCAATAACAAGAGCCAATAGTATAATATTTCAGCCACTTTTATAAATAAATTCAAGTGTACAAGCATAGTAGACTTGGATTGATGATGCTTTCATTACTTCTTAAGAAATAGTCTTGTAGTTTTGCTGGAAGCTCTATGTGCTGAAATGTAGGTTTGAGTTCTAGATTTTTGGAGTTTTTGCCGGAATCGAACCGGCGACCTCGGGACAGACAGTCCCGGGCCCATGCTTTGACCGACCAAGCTAGTTTTACATCGTCTCAGATTGAACTTATCTGTACCAGTAAAATAAGTCATTTCATTTTAGCGGCGCGGTTAGTACTATAACAATACTAACCAAACCGCCAAAACTCAGTTCGTGGCGTTTGGAGTGCGATTACTCCATTCTTGAGCGAAATATAATATTTGACGCCTGACGAATGGTTCGGACTTCACAGTCTGAGGCTTGTTTGTGTTGTTTGTCACTGAGCCACCTGTGGGGGGTTTTATGTACTGCCACCCCTATACAGGTCAGTTCTTCTTTTTCTTTAATAGTTTGTCCTTTGGTTGTGTGTGGGAAGGGGGTGGTTTGGGGGTGGTGAAACTATCGGATATATTCGGTACGGGCTGCACGTTTTGGTTTTACGCCAGAATCCTACACCGCCCCGGGCCTCTTGGTGCAACCAGTCTTTTCTTTCGTTTTAAAATCCAAAGTTAACTGAAAAGGTCGACCGTGACAATAACCTCCGGGAATCTCCGACATTCAAGTAACATTCGCATTTACAGGGGAAAATGAAGGTTCCAACGAGGGGATGGAGACTGAGCAAAAAAGGAAAAATAAAACAGATTTTTTGATACCCCGGCCCACTAAAAAAACCCAGCCCGGGCCGGATGGCTCAAACGCCTCGGGCTGGTACAGGCGACTCTGTGGGATGGTTTCGCCGTTGTCGTTGTTCAACTCAGTTCAACTATAATTGCAATCTTTGGCACTTTCATGCAAAGATTGCTCCCGCTTACGGATAATTGTGGATTACTGCCGACCCCAAAAGAGACCTATGCTTTAAATTTGAATGCAGTTACTCTGAGAATTTCGACATTTCGAATCCCAACATCAATTTTTGTACCAAAGAATTATATAATCCTGGTTTGCTTCTCTAACGAGCGTTTCTCAAAAGCAAATTCGAATCTGTACCAAGTCCATTTGGATGTGTACAGCAGATCTTTATTTAGTACAGCGCCCCCAGGGCGCAGTACTAAGTCAATCCAGGTTTAATTTTATCATATCAAAATTATGACCAGTACTAAGTCAATCCAGGTTTAAATTTATCATATCAAAATTATGACAACTTGTCGTGTTCTATACCTGTCGGATCCTTTCCTCAGGTTTGTCGTGAATTCCCCTTTACGTTCAGTTGATTGCAGACAGGGTGGCACAGAATCTTGAAAGATTATTTCTAAATACTTTGAATTTAGTACCAGGCGTACCAGGAGATTCATGGGATTTATCATCAGCACCATTTATTTAGTGGTAATAAACATAAATCCCATGAGCTGGTTCGTTGAAAGGGTTTTAGAAATAATCTCGAGATTATTTCTACAAAATCAAAAAAGTTTCAAGAATCGAGACTTTTTCTCGAACAAACTTGATCCTGCAAATGGCGTGACCAGAGTTGTGAAGGTACTTTAGCCTAGAAGGTACCATACCCTATGCCTACCATATGGTAGAAGGTACCTTACGATATGGTTGCTCGCTGGGATTCTTATGGTACCGTGAGGTAAGGTACCATAGGTTAAGGTACCATAAGATTTCTATGGTACCTTAACTTTACACTCTTGGCGGGCAGGCTGCGAAAATAAGTTTTGACTTCAATGAATGGAAAACAAAGGCCAAGGTGGTGCAGCTACATCTCCAATGGAGCAGCGGATTGGTGATGTGCAGCGGCAGGAGCTTCTGGCCACAGCTCTCAGGAAAGACGACACGCCCGCGGCAGCAACTTCTTTTCATACGAACAAAAACATTTACGGCCAGCCCGAGAACTTTTGTCGTCAAGCACTGCAGAGTGCTGCAGGGTCATCAGCAAGGGGGTACACACGTTTGTCACTCAACAAAACTAACATACTTTTTACACACATCCACACATACAGGTATGCGTGCTATCAAGGTAAAAGTAGAACACATGGAAGACAGACTCTACATTCATCGTAATTATTGTATATGTTTGTGTGTTATTTTTGACAACCATATTGTCTACAAGGTATGAATGGGAAAACTGGGTGGAACACTCAGGCTTGACTTTTCTGGAAGAGAGACAGATGCACCCCAACCTGGAAATCTTGACTGAGTACCAGAAAAGGGTGGATGAGCAAAGTATTTTGGCAAATGCGATCATGGTTATGTTTCAACTTGATACATCCTCTGAAATCGCTCGGATGTAGAGGATGAAGACAAGTAGGAGTGCATGACTACATGGGTAAACAGTTTGACAATCCAGAAAGTACTGCCGTGTTTGAGGTTTATATGAAAAGAGTTTCCTCGAACCATGTCCAATGTCCTCCCCTCTCGCACACTATCGTCACACGTGTGTCGGTGTGTCAATACATGTTGTCTACGTACGTGTCTATATACACATCGTAATGTAAATGTGCCCGGGAATGAGTCACGCTTCATAATACCTGGACACTGTAATCAAGTTTGCTTGAACACGGTTTTTTGTGTGGAGTCACATCCCTCGAGTCACGGTGTGTCAGCGAGTCCTCCTTCTGTTAACCATACCTACCATAAAATTACCTTATTCAGGCAGGATTGATATTTTTTCGAAAGGAACGTGTGTTTTCAGCGGAATCTGGTTTACAAGGCATTTCATCGAATTCGTTGTTGTCGAAACGAAACAAATTGTTAGTTGTAATTCAAACGTGATCTTGACGCGGCAAACCTGCGGCCAGCGCTCGGGCATGGCTGCAGGAGGCGAACGCCGAGCGCTAGCATATTTTTCAGTACGAATTTGCTATGTTTTCCCAATATCGAAATATAGAGAATAGTCGGATCTAGGTCTGTGCATGACTTCGGGAGTTGCAAAAAGAATGCCGCTGCGCAGTGCCGACTTCCAATTTTTAAACGTGTTTGGCCGCAAGATTCGTCAGAATTCGCCACTGCGCAGCGGCATTCTTTTTGCAAGTCCCGAAGTCATGCTCAGACCTAGATCTCACTCTCTTCTACATTTCGAGAAGAGGAACACATAGCAAATTAGTACTGGAACATAAAATGCTAACGCTTGGCGTTAACTTCCCGCAGCCATGCCAGAGAGATGGCAGCAGGTTTGCCGCGTCAAGATCCGTTTGGACTCGGATTACTACCGAAGACTTGGTTCGTTTCCACAAAAACGAATTCGACGAAACGCGTTGTAAACTGGATTCCGCTAAATACGCACGTGCGTTTCAACCCAACCCAACCCTACCTTAATCCATATGGTACCAAATGGTCAGGGGTGTAACTTCCCTTAAGAAATTATGGGAATGGAACGGGAAGGGAATGCATGAGGGTTGTGGACAGAGTTATGAGAATGGGAAGGGAACCGGAAATTATCCTATGAAAAAAATCTGGCCAAAAAAATTGAGAATCGCTAGCGAGTCAGAGAAGGTGATTGCGAGGATTATTGACGAGTTTTTTAGGTGTTCAGGTCTTCTAAAAACAAGCGCTTTTAGATGGACAATTCAAAATATCATGACCTTGACCCCACCCCCTGTATTTTGATATTATCAATCATTGTATTCGCTCACAAGAAAGTGTCCTTGATGGTGATAGTCAACATTCATTTTTGTAACATTAATGTATACAAACGTGTAAATTTCATACTTGACCATGTATATATGTATACTATATACATAAATATATTTATACATGTATGTATGTATGTGTGTATATGTAAATATATACATGTAAACGTATGTCATGTATATATAGTATGTCATTTATACATATATACATGTGTATATCTAGTCAGAGTCGATCTCGATAGCATTTTGCTCGTTGTCAGCGACGGTGATGATGACAATGCCAAAAGGAGGAAATCTTTGTTTGAGAATCTATGTCCCAACCCCAGCTCCCCCCCCCACTGGGCCCGCATGTTCGCCAGCCACACTTCCCTCCGAGGCCCCGGATCGTCCGACATTCCTCTGACCCTTGGGAGAAAATTGCTTTGTCGGCGGGAAAAAATTCGTGACTTCGAACCGATGAGAATTGACCTGTGCCCCACAGGGGGGTCGCCACGGGAAGGGGAAGGGAATGGGAATTACTGGAACGCAACGTTTACCGTAAGCGTTCCTGGAATTAATCATCCCCAGGAATTATGAGAAGTCACACCGATGCATATGGTTCGTGCAACTACCATAAACTTGAAGTTACCTTAAAATCTATGGTACCGTCACAACTCTGGGCATGACATCAACCTTCGGGAATCTCCGACATTCACCTAGTCACGTAACATCCGCGGGGGAAAAATGAAGGTTCCAACGAGCGTTGCTCAGCAAATTCGAATTTGTACCAAGTCCCTTTGGATTTGTACAGCAGATCTTTGTTTAGTACAAGCCCCCAGGGCGCAGTACTAAGTTAATCTAGGTTTTCAATATCAAAATTGTGACAACTTGTCGTGTTCTGTACCTGTCGGATCCTTTGCCCAGATTTGTCGTGAATTTCCCCCTGTAGAACCGTCCTGTGAGTCCTAGGACTACCTTCGAACCTCCCTTTTTTGAGGTTCGAAAACATTTCACAGGCCATTCAGTACCATATAAATTGCTTAACTTAATGTCACGATCTTAATGTCACGGTCAACTACAAATCTGAAAAAAAGTCAAAAAGTCCGATTTTACAAAGCCTCCACTTTCCTCTCTCTCCCACCCCCTTCTCTCCCCTGCCCGTCCCGCCCCTCTCCCTCAGTTCTCGCGCAAGGCAGGATCATCTGGAAATGGGCTTGCCACAACCGAGTCCTCAACTTCCGGTTTTAGATCACATTTTAGATCTTTCTCCTACTTACCTACCTGTGTTACAGTGCCTCCTTCTCAATGATAATTCTGTTGAGCAAAAGAAAACGATATGCTACTGGGCTCGGAACCAGAAGCTATGCCAAACTGACCAGAAGCTATGCAAACTAATCAGAAGTTATGCAAACTAGTAAAGGATTCCGAAGATTGATCATTGCGCTGAGTAGCCGGCCACCGGACAGTGGCAACGTGTTTCACAGTGTTGTTTTGTTTTCTTATGATGATTGCTTTTATTATCACTCTCGGAGAAATAATGTAGTAATTGCGTTTGATTTTTTTCCATCTTTTCTTACCTAGCTTCACATTCTTACCTAGCTTCACTTTTTTCTCTTGTTCCTTTTTTTTTGTTTCCTCTTTGCCTTTTGGTCCATTTTCTCTTCTTTTCTTTCTTTCTTCCCTGACCCCCCTTGTTCTTTTTTTTTCCCTTTCCTCTTTTTTTTTCCCTTCCCTTTTTTCTTCCTTTTTTTTGGTGCGTGTGTGTGTGTGTGTTCGTATGTATGTGCGTGTGTATTTGGCAATTCCAAGTGTGTCAGCCAAGGGTGACGTCAAGCGTATACACTAAAATGCTAGATACGTGATTTACAAGAAAATAAATCAAA
>Ga0105053_10009499_pt1 | contig 12365 bp, 12 predicted proteins | sample BON01_FD_78093 | JGI IMG/M metagenome (GOLD analysis project Ga0105053, IMG submission 78093) | Freshwater microbial communities from Lake Bonney liftoff mats and glacier meltwater in Antarctica - BON-01 | ecosystem: Environmental > Aquatic > Freshwater > Ice > Glacier meltwater | place: Lake...
GGCCGCATCGGGCAGGTGCATGCCGCTGCCATCGCCTCGGTTGCGGACGCTGCGCTGGTGGCGGTGGCCGACCCGGCGGCCGCCGCCGCGCAGGCGGTGCGCGACCGTTTCGGCGCCGAGGTGCGCAGCATCGACGCCATCGCGGCATCGGACGATGTCGAAGCCGTGATCGTTTGCACCCCCACCGACACCCACGCCGACCTGATCGAACGCTTCGTGAGCGCGGGCAAGGCGGTGTTCTGTGAAAAGCCGGTGGACCTTTCCCTTGCCCGGGTGAAAACCTGCCTCGCCCATGTCGAGGCCGCCGATGGCGTGCTGATGGTCGGCTTCCAGCGTCGGTTCGATCCCGATTTCATCGCACTGAAGCAGGCCATCGACGCGGGCCGCATCGGCACCGTCGAGATGTTGACCCTCACCAGCCGCGATCCCGGCGCACCGCCGGTGGAGTATATCAAACGATCCGGCGGCTTCTTCCGCGACATGACGATCCACGATTTCGACATCGCCCGCTGGTTGTTGGGGGAAGAGGTGTCCTCGGTGCAGGCCGCCGCATCGGTGCTGACCGACCCCGCCATCGCGGCTGCGGGCGATTACGACAGTGCCAACGTCATCCTGACCACCGCCAGCGGCAGGCATTGCACCATCACCAACACCCGCCGCGCGTCCTATGGCTATGACCAGCGGATCGAGGTGCATGGCTCCAGGGGCAGTGTCGCGGCCCGGAACACCCTCACCGCGCGGATCGAAATCGCCGATGCAGACGGATACCACCGCCCGCCCCTGCTCGATTTCTTCATGTCCCGCTATACCGCCGCCTATGCCGCCGAAATCGCCGCCTTCGTGCACTGCGTGCGCACCGGCGCGCCCCTCCCCACAACCGGCCATGACGGCATGATGGCGCTGGCCCTGGCCGAGGCGGCGCTGATCTCGGTGGCCGAGGGGCGGCGCGTGGCCCTGGCCGAGATGCTCTGATGTTCGATTTCTCGCACCCGTTCTACAAGCCGTTCTGGCGGCGCGTTGCCATCACCGGCTTTGCCACCGCCTGGGCGCTGTTTGAATTCGCCATGGACTCGCCGGCCTGGGGTGCCATCTTCCTCGGCATCGCGGCGCTGTGCGCATATCATTTGCTCATCGCATGGAAAGACGATTGAAACCGCATGCCCACTTCACGGGAAATTATAGCGTTTCGGGAAATCTCGAATCGCCAATACCCTGCCGCGCTTCGCGCTCTCGGGGCATTGGCGATGCCTTGTGTCTCAAGTATTTCCCGAAACGCTATGAAACCTCAGCGCAGGGTCCGCGCCGCCAGCCAGGCCTGCCAGTCGGCGGCGCTGCCGGCAAAGGTGTTCAGGTCGACCTTGCCGTCGATTCCGCCGATCAGCCCTGTGCCGCTGTATTGCCAGAACGTCCAGCGCGCCCCCGGATACACCTTTGAGGGGTGCCCCGCGACCGAACGCAGCCAGGTTTCCTCGCCCAGTTGCGCGATGCCGTTGGTTTCCCAGAAGTCGGGGGTGGTATAGATCACCGGGCGCTGGCCATAGTGGCGCGCCACGATGTCAAGGAACACCAGCGCCTCGGCGCGCACGGTTTCGCCCGGGGGCCGGGTGCGGCAGGTGGGCGAACGGTGGTTCCATTCCAGGTCCAGCACCGGCGGCAGGTCGCCCGCCCGGCGCGGCACGTTGGCGATGAACCAGCGGGCCTGAACCGCAGCGGGCGTGCAGAAATAGAAGAAGTGATAAGCCCCCGTCACCACCCCCGCCTGTCGTGCGCCCCGGGCGTAGAAGGCGAACATCGGGTCCAGCAGATCGCCGCCTTCCGTGGCCTTGAGATAGGCGAAATTCACCCCGTTCGAGCGCGCGGTGGCCCAGTCGATGCTGCCCTGCCAGCGCGAGGCGTCGATGCCGTGCACCGGATACCGGTCGGGCGCGCGCCCGTCCCAGGGGTGCGGATCGGCATCGCCGAAGTCGGGCGGTCGCGGCGCGGGAAAGCCGATGGCGGCGGCGCCCACATCGGGGGGCGCGCGGCGCGGCCCGCCACAGGCGGCCAAGGCAAGGATGAGGGTAAGCAGGATCAGGCGGCGCATGGACAGAGCTTAACGCAGCGCGGGGATTCGGCAAATGCCGTTCGGGTGAACCGCGCCGGGGACACGGCCGCGATCGTCACAGCCACCGGCGCCGCTGCGCGCCCGTTCACCAGATCGCCCCGCAGATCGGCGGCAGGGGCGGGCTGAAACCCCTATCCGCCTTGCCCCGCCGACCGGCATATCGCCGGATCAGCGCGACAGCGCCGCCGTCGCCAGGACACAAGCTTTTCCGCCGACGATGACGACAATGTCGCTCAGGCTTCTTCCAGACGGTCCGTGGCGGGGGCGGGGGTGGGCGACAGGGCGGAGATTCGGGCATAGAGAACGTCATCCATCTGAAACGACAGGGCATCCAGCGAGGGCTGCACCTGCGCCGTGCTGCGCGCGCTGATGATCGGCGCCGTCACATCGGGGTGGCGCGCGGCCCAGGCCACGGCCAGCGTCGCCGGGCTGACCCCCAGTTCGCGCCCCACCTCGGCCAGCAGAGCGGCGGTTACATGCATCCATTGCGGGCCATAGCGCGTGTTATAGCGGTGGTCGTCGGCCAGCCGCCCGCCTTGCCCGTCGACATATTTCCCCGTCAGCAATCCGCCACCCAGAGGCGAATAGGGCACCACCGCGATGCCTTCAGATCGGGCCATGGGCAGGATTTCGACTTCGACCTGCCGTTTCACCAGATTGTACATCGGCTGAATCATCGCGATCCGCGTGCCCAGCTTCTGCGCGACGCCCTGCGCCTTGACCACCTGCCAGGCGGCGAAGTTGGACACGCCGATATGGGTGAATTTGCCCGCCTGCTGCAATCGCGCCAGTGTCTCGAACGATTCCTCCAGCGGCACGCTGTCATCCCAGCGGTGCAGGTACAAAATATCGACATGGTCCATGCCCAGCCGCTCAAGGCTTTCGGCAAAGGTGGTCTCGATGTTGGTCCGCCCCGATCCGCCCTCATATCCCGCCTTGGTGGCGATGATCAGGCTGTCGCGCTCGGATGCCGCGAACTGGCCCAGCAACCGCTCGGACTGTCCGCCGGTATACGCATGGGCCGTGTCGAAGAAATTGATGCCTGCCGCGCGGCAGGCGTCATAGAGGGCGCGCGAGGCCCGGGCATCGGCCTTGTCGCCAAACTGCATGGTGCCGAAACAGAAACGCGAAAGCGGGGCGCCACCCGGCGCGGTGATGGGATGTGTCATGGGAGAGAGGATTGCACAGCCCCGGCCCGTTGAACAGCGCTGCCGTGGCCTGATCGCGCGATCCATCCATCCGTGCAGACCGAAAATCCGTGCCCGCCGTGCCCGCCGTGCCCGCCGTGACTGTCACCTGTCTTTTCCGACCCGATCGGCGCGGACAAACTGGCGATGACCTGCATATCGACGGCAGATACCGTCGACATTGTCGCTCAGGTGATCCTGGCCGAGTGCCAGACGTGCTTGACCGTCATGTAGTTGTCCAGCCCCTCGGCGCCGCCCTCGCGGCCATGACCGCTGGATTTGACGCCGCCGAAGGGCGTTTCCGGCATCGAGGCTTCCAATGTGTTGATCGACAGGTTGCCGACCTCCAGTTCGTTCACCAGACGGTCGATGTGGTCGGCGCGGTTGGTGAAGGCATACCCGGCCAGGCCAAAGGGAGTCGCGTTGGCCTGCGCGATGGCTTCGTCCAGCGAGCCGACAGGGTTGATCACGGCGATGGGACCGAACGGTTCCTCCTGCATGATCCGCGCATCGTCGGGGACATTCATCAAAACCGTGGGGGGGAAGAAATATCCCCTGTCGCCGTGGCGGATGCCGCCGGTGGCCACCTTCGCCCCCTTGCGCTCGGCGTCTTCGACGAGGGCGGCAAGTGCGGGGATGCGGCGGTCGTTGGCGCAGGGGCCCATCTCGGTCGCCGCGTCCATGCCATTGCCGACAACCGTTGCGGTGGCGCGTTCGACAAAGGCATCGCGGAAGCTGTCGAAAAGGCTGTCATGCACGAAGAACCGCGTGGGCGATGTGCACACCTGACCGGCATTGCGCATCTTGCGCTCCGCCCCCGACACCCCCGCCGCCCGGGGATCGGTGTCTTCACAGACGATCACCGGCGCGTGGCCGCCCAACTCCATCAAGACCGGGGTCATGTGGTGCGACGCCAGCGTGGTCAGATGCCGCCCCACGGCGGTCGAGCCGGTGAAGGCGACAAGCCGGACCGCGTCCTGCGCGATCAGATGGCCCGATATTTCTGCGGGATCGCCGAACACGAGGTTCAGAACCCCGGGGGGCAACCCCGCATCCGCGAAGGCGCACGCGATATGGATGGCGCCTGCGGGCGTTTCTTCGGCAGCCTTCAGGATGATCGAACAGCCCGCCGCCAATGCACCGCCGATCTTGCGGGCGGGTTGGCTCATCGGGAAGTTCCAGGGCGAAAAGGCGGCCACCACCCCGATGGGCTGGTGATGCACCGAGAAGCTGTGGCCATGGGCGGCGGGGATGACCCGGCCATAGGTGCGCATCGCCTCGCCCGCGTCCCACTCGAAGAATTCGGCGCCGCGGATGACCTCAAGCATCGCCTGCCGCAGCGGTTTGCCCTGTTCCAGGGTGATCGAATGGGCAATCTCATGCTGTCTTTCGCGCATCAGCCGCGCCGCCCGCAGGATCGTGTCTGACCTTTCGCGTGGCGCGGTGCGGCTCCAGACGCGCAATCCCGCCTCGGCGGCGGTGAGGGCGTCGTCCAGATCGGACCGACCGGCACGGGGCAGGCGGGCGATTTCCTGCTCGGTCGCGGGGTTCACCACCGCCAGTTCCTGCGCGGCCTTGCGCCATTTGCCTGCAATGAAAAGCCCGAGATCAGGATACATGAGCCGCGTCCCTTCTTGCTGTGCTGTTGCCAGATCAGGCAAAGCCGCCCCCGGGTTCAAGTGAATTGGCCAAATACAGGTATCGCTTTGCGGAATACCCGATCAGGCGATTGCCCCGGCCGCCCGGCGCAGCGCCAGCAGAAAGGCCCGCCCGGCGGGCGACAGGCTGTTTTCGCTGCGGTACGAAACGCCCACCGGCCCCTGTCCGAAGGGCACCTGCCACTCCAGCCGCGACAGAAGGCCATATTCGATATCCTGCGCCACCACGGAGGTGGGCATCAGGCCGATCAGATCGCGCGATTGCAGCAGCGCCCGGTTGGCGAGATAGGACACCGATTCGATGGCCAGCGGCGGCAGATACTGCTGCTCGCCGACGAAGAACTGGTCGACCTGCCGGCGCAGCGTCGTTTCCAGCGGCGGCAGCACCCAGCCATGATCCCTGATCTGCGCAAAGGTGACGGAGGTTAGACCGGCCAGCGGGTGCTGGTTGCCCACCACCGCCGTCACCGTATCGTCGAACAGTTTTTCCTGCATGATCCTGTCGCGATAGCGATGGGTCGGCAGACGGCCCACCACCATGTCGATTTCGCCCGACAGAAGGGCGGGCATCAGGATTTCATTGGTGCCCTCGCTGATCTTGATGGCAACCTTGGGGCGATCCGTCAGCAGCAGTTCTATGGCGCACGGCAACAGGCGGGGCGAGGCGGCAAGCAGGGTGCCGATCACCACCCGACCGCTGTTGCCCTCGCTCAGATCGTCCAGTTCCTGCGCGGCACTGGACACCTGTGCAAAGATTAGCTTGCCGTGGCGCACGAGGGTTTCGCCGAACACCGTCGGCACCACGCCGCGATTGGTGCGGGTGAACAGTCTGACCTCGAAATCCACTTCGAGATCCTGGATCATCTTGGTGGCGGCGGGTTGCGAAATGCCCAGTTCGCGGGCCGCGTTCTGGATGTTGCCGTGACGGCCGACGGCGATCAACAGCCGCAGTTGCCGCAGTTTCAGACGGGTCAGGGCACGGTCGACGATGCGGGAATGGCGGGCGATCATCGTCCTGCCCGCTTCACGACGGGCTGGCAAAACCGTTCGGGGCGCACCAGCACCGCGTCGATGCCGTGGTCAGGGCGCTCAGGCTTCTGCGGTGCGAAGCCCGCAATCGCGCCAATCCAGATCTTCATTGCAAACCCTGTCGTTTGACCTCAACCTATACGCATCTTCAGCGCCGCTGATATGTTTTTATTCGATACCCAAATGCGCTGTTTCAGTTTGGCGCAAGGCCGGATTCTCTCCCATGCATGGGGCATCCGATCTGTCACCCCGGGAATGAGAGTGCACGCCGATGAAATATTCCAGGCACGAGGCCAAGGATCACGCGCGTCAGAACATGCGGGGTATCTGGGCGGCGGCGCTGAACCCGTTCGACGATGACGGTGCGCTGGACGAACCCGGCCTGCGTGCCAACATCCGCCACTGGATCGACGATCTGGACATTCAGGGCCTGTTCATCGCGGGCAAGCAGGGCGAATTCTTTTCGATGACCGTGCCCGAGCGCAAACGCAACTTCGAGATCGCGGTGGAGGAATGCGCGGGCAAGGCGGGGGTGATCGTTTCGGTGTCGGACCAGAACATGACGATCGCGCTGGACCTGGCGCACCACGCGCAGGCCTGCGGCGCCGATTATATCGTCGTGCATGCGCCGGTGCTCAGTTTCGTGCAGGATCGCGGCGAGGTACTGTATCGGTATTACAAGCGCTTCTGCGACGAACTCGACATCGGCATCGCCATGTGGAGCCATCCCGACAGCGGCTATCTGATGCAGCCCGAGGAATGCGCGCGCATTGCCGACCTGCCGAACATCGTCGCCATCAAATATTCCGTCCCGCGCGAAATGTATGTGAAACTGAGCCGGATGCTGGGCGACCGGATTCAGGTGTCGACCTCCGCCGAGGAGGACTGGCTGGACAACATCGAGGAACTGGGCTGGAAACTCTATCTCTGTTCCTCGCCCCCCTATCTGTTGCAGACCGCCCATGACCGACGCATGAACGACTATACCCGCCTTGCCTTCGACGGGAACCTTGCCGAAGCGCGCCGGGTGCGCGACAGCCTGAACCCGGTGCGCGCGGCGATGAAACGGGCGCGCCCGGCCGACAAACCTCAGGCCTTCGGGAAATACTGGCAGGAGTTGCTGGGCCAGACGGGCGGGCGGGTCCGCGCGCCGATGCTGGAACTCAGCGAGACGGAAAAGGCCGTCATCCGCCACGAGTTTGCGGGCTGTGGCCTGAAGCCCTGAAACCGCCGAGGGACCCCGCTTCTGTCAAATCCGCGAAGATGCGGTGACAGCTATAGTAAATTCCGATAACTGAATATGGAAAATTGCTTTGCAGTCATGCGCAAACTGACCAGAATTTTCCCCGAGGGAGATCGACATGTCCAAGCTCAAGGCGTTCAACTTCAAGACCTGGATCGACGAACACCGCCACCTGCTCAAGCCGCCGGTCGGCAATCAGCAGGTCTGGCAGGATGCCGACCTGATGGTCACGATCGTGGGCGGCCCGAACAAGCGCACCGATTACCACGACGACCCGGTCGAGGAATTCTTCTATCAGCTTGAAGGCAACATGGTGCTCAAGCTGTATGACGGCGAGGAATTCTATGACGTGCCGATCCGCGAGGGCGAAATCTTCCTGCTGCCGCCTCATGTGCGCCACTCGCCGCAGCGCCCCGAAGAAGGCTCGATCGGGCTGGTCATCGAACCCAAGCGGCAGCAGGGCGAACTTGACGGGATCGAATGGTATTGCTTCGACTGCGGCGCCCTGGTGCACCGCGCCGAACTGCAACTGCACTCCATTGTCGACGACCTGCCCCCGGTTTATCAGAAATTCTATGCCTCGGAATCCGACCGCACCTGCCCGAACTGCAAGGCGTTGCATCCGGGCAAGGAACCCCCGGCAGGCTGGGTCAAGATCTGAAACCGCAAGAAAACAACAGGGAAAACGCATGAAACACTCGATCAGACTTCTGGCGTCCGCTGCCATGGTTGCCGCAACGGCCTTCGCGGCGCAGGCCAATGAATTCCGCCTCGGCCTCATCACGCCGCCGCCCCACATCTGGACCAAGGCCGCCGAAGCCTTCGGCGCCGAACTCGCCGAACGTAGTGGCGGTGCGCACAGCGTCGCGGTCTTCCCCGCGCAACAGCTGGGCAACGAGGCCGAGATGCTGCAACAGTTGCAGACCGGCGCGCTTGACATGGCGTTCATGACCGTGGCCGAAGTGTCGAACCGGGCGCCCGATCTGGGCGCCTTCTATGCGCCCTACCTCGCCAGGGACATCGCCCATGCCGGGCGCATCCTGCGCTCGGACCTTGCCAAATCGCTGCTCGAACCGTTGCCGGCTCAGGTGGGCGTTGTCGGTCTGGGATATGGCATGGCCGGTCTGCGCCAGATCGTCAGCCGGGGCGAGGTCACCAGTGCCAAAGACCTCGAAGGGCTCAAGCTGCGCATCACCCCCTTCGCGCCGATCCTCGATTTCTACAAGGCGCTGGGCGCCGCCCCGACACCGATGCCGCTGCCTGACGTCTATGACGCGCTGGCCAACGGTCAGGTCGATGCCATCGACATGGACGCCGAACTGATCTGGCTGCTGAAATACTATGAAAATGCCGATACGGTCGTGCAGTCGGACCACATGATGTTTCCCATGGTCGGGCTCGTCTCGGCCCGGGTTTGGGCCGGGCTGTCCGATGACGACAAGGCGCTGATTTCCGAACTGATGGCCAAGCATGTCGACAGCACCATCGACGCCTATATCGAGAAAGACCCCGAATGGCTCAAGCTGGTCGAGGGGACGGGCAAGACCTATACCAAAGTCGATTCGACATTCTTTGGCGATGCCATCGGCCAGTGGAACGTGATCTGGTCGGAAAAGGCACCGTCGCTTGACGCCCTGCGCACGCTTGCGGCAGACCTTCAATAGGCTGCATCAGATGACCACGGGGCGCGGGCACAAAGCCCGCGCTCCATCTTTTTCCCGGAGTCAGGCATGTTGTTTCGGATTTCTGCGGCCTGGGCGAAGGTCGAACTCTGGGCCGCCGCCGCGCTGGCCCTGTCAGTGACTTTGCTGATCCTGCTGAACGTCGTGACCCGCACGATGGGCAACGCGCTGTTCTGGGTGGACGAACTGGCCATCTATGCGATGGCCTGGATGACGTTTCTGGGCGCGTCCGCCGCGCTGCACTATCGCACCTCGATCGCCGTCACGATGCTGCCCGATATGGTGCCCCCCGGCTATGCCGCGATCCTGGGCAGGGTGGTGGACGTCATCGTGTTCCTGTTTGCCATCGCGATGCTGTGGTTCTGCTGGCGCTGGTTCATGCCGTTGGATCTGATCCGGGCGGGCTTTGACGTGACCGCGTTCCAGGGGCAGACGTTCAATTTCATCTATGCCGAACCCACCTCGACGCTGGGCGTGCCGAAATACATGTTCTGGCTGGTGATGTGGCTGTTCGCCCTTGGGGCGACGCTGCATTCGACGATGCACCTGCTCACCCCGTCCGGCGACCGCACCCCGACATGAGCCCGGTCGTCTTCCTTGCCGCGCTTTTCGTGTCGGTGCCTGTGGCCATCGTGCTGGTGATCACCTCGATCTGGTACATCTGGGAAAGCGGCAACACGGTGCTTTATGACAGCCTGGCCCAGAAGATGTTTGCCGGGCTCGAGAACTACGGCCTGCTGGCGATCCCGCTGTTCATGCTGACCGGAGAGTTGATGAACGAGGGCGGCATGACCAAGCGCCTGATCAACATGGCGCGGGTCTTCGTGGGCGGGTTTCGCGGCGGGCTGGCCTATATCAACCTGCTGGCCAACATGTTCATGGCGGCGATCATCGGGTCGGCCACGGCGCAGATCGCCGTCATGTCGCGCGCCATGGTTCCGGCGATGGAGGATGAAGGCTATGACAAGGGGTTTGCCGCCGCCACCACGGCGGCGGGCGGTCTGCTGGCGCCGGTCATCCCGCCGTCAATGATGTTCGTCATCTACGGCGTGCTGGCGCAGGTGCCCATCGGCCAGATGTTCATCGCCGGTATCATCCCGGGCCTGCTTCTGTCCGCCGTCTTTGCGCTGGTCATCACCCTGATCGGCTGGAGCCAGCAGTTTCCCGCCGGATCGTGGATGACCCGCCGCCAAGCCGTCCGCGCGCTGTTTCACTCGGTGCCCGCGATGCTGATCCCTGTCGCGATCATCGGCGGCATCCTTCTGGGCATCGCCACGCCGACGGAATCCGCCGCCATCGCATCGCTGATCGCCTTCCTCGTCGGCTGGCTGTTCTACCGCGAACTGAAACCCTCGCACCTCGCGGCGATCTTCATGCGCACGGCGGTCAACGCCTCGATGATCATCTTCATGATCGCGGCGGCGGGTGTGTTTGGCTGGGTCATCATCTATGAGGAGATGCCGCAGAAACTGGCGGCGCTGATCACCACCGTCACCTCGAATCCGTTCGTCTTCCTGCTGATCGTCAACCTTGCCCTGCTGCTGGTTGGCATGGTCATCGACGGCATCGCCGCGATCATCCTGATCACGCCCATCCTGCTGCCCATCGCCGTCGGCTCCTACGACATCAGCCCCTACCAGTTCGGCGTGGTGATGTGCCTGAACCTGACGTTGGGCCTGCTGACGCCGCCGGTGGGCATCGGTCTCTATATCGCCTCGTCGATGAGCGACACGTCGCCGGGCAGGATCCTGAAATCGCTCTGGCCGTTCCTTCTGGCGGTGGCGCTGGTGCTGGTGCTGCTCAGCTACATGCCATCGCTTTCCACGGCCTTGCTGTAAGGTCGTCCCGGCAGCGGCGGATCAACCTGTTGCCGTGTCGGTGGAATCGTGTCAAACCATTCCAAGCTATTAGTGAACGGATGAGTTCAGTCCATGCCCGACTTCGCGACACGCCGAAACATGATGGTGGACAACCAGATCCGCCCTTCGGATGTGACCAAGTTTCCGATCATAGATGCCATGCTGACCGTTCCCCGCGAGGCCTTTGTGCCCGCCGCGCGGCGCGAAGCGGCCTATGTCGGCGAAAACATCGATCTGGGGGGCGGGCGCGTCATCCTCGATCCGCGCACCATCGCCAAGATGCTGGACGCTGCCAACGTGCAACCCGATGAAATGGTTCTGGATATCGGCTGCGCACATGGCTATTCGTCGGCGCTGCTGGCGCGGCTGGCCGAAACGGTGATCGCCGTCGAGGAAGACCCGGCCATGGCGCGCGACGCCACCGGCAATCTCAGCGAGGCGGGAATTGACAATGTCGCCGTCGTCGAGGGGCCGCTGGTCGAGGGTGCGGCACGGCATGGCCCCTATGACGTGATCCTGCTTCAGGGCGCGGTGCAGCACCTGCCCGAGGCGCTGCTGGCGCAACTCGGCGAAGGCGGGCGCATCGTCTGTCTGTTTCAGGAGGGCGCGGTGGGCACATGCAGGGTCGGGCATTGCGTCGATGGCGCAGTCAGCTGGCGCTCGGTCTTCAACGCGGCGGCGCCGGTGTTGCCCGGGTTCGCCCGGGCGCCGGCCTTTCAGTTTTAACCGGACGCTTTGAAACCTGCGGGGGTTGGTGGAATGAGAATGAACAGGATCGCGGCGGGCCTTGTTGCCCTGTCGGTGCTGGGCGCGGCCGGCATGGCCCGGGCCGAATCCCTGACCGATGCGATGATCGGCGCCTATCGCAACAGTGGCCTTCTGGAACAGAACCGCGCCACCCTGCGCGCCGCCGACGAGGATGTTGCACAGGCCGTCGCCACCCTGCGCCCGGTGATCAACTATCTCGCCACGGCAACATATGGATTTTCCCTCTCCTCGGGCCAGGATGCGTTCGGCAGCGATCTGTCGATCACTCTGGAACAGGTGCTGTACGATTTCGGCGCCTCGCAATTCGGCATCGAGGTGGCCAAGGAAACCGTGCTGGCCACCCGCGAGGGCCTGATCGGGGTCGAGATGCAGGTGTTGCTGGCAGCGATCACCGCCTACCTCGACGTGCGCAACGCCGGCGCCCAGGTGAGCCTGCGCCAAAGCAACGTGCGCCTGATCGAACAGGAACTGCGCGCCGCGCGCGACCGGTTCGAGGTGGGCGAAGTGACGCGCACCGACGTCGCCATCGCCGAATCGCGCCTGGCCGCCTCGCAGTCCGGGCTGGCGGCGGCGACCGGCACGCTGGCCCAGGCGCGCGAAAGCTATCGCGAGGCGGTGGGTCGCTATCCCGGCGCGCTGGCCGCACCTCCCACACCGCCGCGCACCGCCAATTCGCTGGACGATGCACGCGCCGTCGCCCGGCGCACCCATCCCGACGTGCGCCGCGCCATGCGCCTGGTCACGGTGGCGGAACTGGGCATCCTGCGTGCTGAATCGTCGATGCGACCGCGACTTTCGATCCGGGGCACCGTCGGGGTCGACGAAGACCTGAACA
>Ga0105053_10009500_pt1 | contig 12363 bp, 23 predicted proteins | sample BON01_FD_78093 | JGI IMG/M metagenome (GOLD analysis project Ga0105053, IMG submission 78093) | Freshwater microbial communities from Lake Bonney liftoff mats and glacier meltwater in Antarctica - BON-01 | ecosystem: Environmental > Aquatic > Freshwater > Ice > Glacier meltwater | place: Lake...
GGCTCGGGCGCTATGATGATGGGGGAATGGATGGAGTGAGGGAGTGAGTATAGCTAGCTATATCAGTGCCAAGCTCACCAAAATGAAGCCGCGTCCCTCTAGGCAGTACACCTGCCGCACGCCGCAAGGGGTGCCCATGACAGCGTCGTGCGTGAGCATGACCAGAGCGCAGAAGACGAAAGTCCAGAGGGGCAACTTGCTTGCGGCGTGGCGCGAACCGAGAACGAGGAAGCGCGTGCCGCCGGGTATGGTAGCGTTTGAGCAAAAGGGGAATGAGAAGGAAGTCGTTTGCTTGAAATCTTATCATCCTTGTGGTTTCGTTTCTTCTTTTTTTGTTTTTGTTTTTGGTGTGTTGTTTGATTGTCCAGGCATCCATCCTTGTGTGTTTGCTTCCTCTCCCTCTCTTCTTCCCCCTGCCTCACCACCTCCCTTCCACTTACACACCAAAACCGAGAGGTGGACGGAGTTCAGGCCGACAGCTTGCTTATAGAAATCAGAAGTCTTTACATATATCAAGACTCATCCGAAACGCGCGCCTACATCACGTCGACAAAACGTCCAAGGTCGCAGCCCTCCCTCCCTCCCTCCCTCCCTCCCTTCGTCCTCTGAACCCCACCCCCTCCCTCACGTCTTCCCTTCCATCTAAATCTTGCCAAACTGCGGGTGCAAGGGCAAGGCCCCCCGACTGACCGCCACCCTATTCAGAGCACTCAAATAGGCTTGTGTCGCCGCCACCACCACATCAGTATTAGCACTGCGGCCATAATAAATTTTACCCGTCGAGAGGTCCTCGAGACGCACGGTGACTTCCCCCAGGGCATCGATTCCCGCGGTGACGGACGAAACGGCGAATTCGAGGAGCTGGGGAAGGGAGGGGGGGGGAGGGAGGGAGGGAGGGAGGGAGGGTTAAGTAATCAGTGGTTTTGCCCGTGGACAGGTCTTCGAGACGCACGGGTACTTCTCCAAGGGCGTCGATTCCCCCAGTGACGGACGAAAGAGTGAATTCCAGGAGATGGGGGAGGGGAGGGAGGGAGGGAGGGAGGGGAGGGGAGGGGTGGGTAAGTCTGCTGGCTCACCTGTCACATCCTCTGTCAGTCGTCAAGCTGCAGTCTCCCTTCCCCCCTCCCTCCCTCCCTCCCTCCCTCCGCACCTTAATGTTATCAATGCCCAGGGCTTGAGTCACTGCCACGTAGGCCGCGTCCACGGGGCCTGTCGTAGGGTCGAGGGAGGGAGGGAGGAAGGGAGGGAGGGAGGGTTGAGATAATTTGAAAGAGGGCAGGATAGGAGGAAAAAAGGGAGGGAGAAAGGAAGGGAGAGTTGGAAGGCAATAATGAGGAAGGAGGGAGTGAGGGCAAGGACGTACCAGTGCCAGTGGCGGCGACCATGATTTCTTGGTTCGTCTCCTTGTTGAGGAGGCCGATGGTGGCGGTGGGCACTTGGCTGTCACCGCAGATGACCTGGGGGGGGAGGGAGAGAGGGAGGGAGGGAGGGAGGGAGGAGTAAGTGCTTCTGCTCATATATATGCTGGACTGATAATGACCTACTAGACCACATGCCTCCCGCCCTCCCTCCCTCCCTCCCTCCCTTCCTACCTGGCACCGCAACAGCTCAAACTTCCCTGCGTCAAACTCCAGGCGCATCTCGTCGTTCACAATCGACTCAAGGTCCAGGTTGGTGATTTCCTGGGGGAGGGAGGGAGGGAGGGAGGGAGGGAGGGAGGGTTAATTTTCATGTGTCAAGACTCCTTGTTCTACACGTCTACTGCACCCCTCCCTCCCTCCCTCCCTCCCTCCCTCTCTCACCTTCTTCTTGTCCGCCACCTCCTTGAACCTGACAAAGGCCTTATTCAGCTCCGCGTCTGTCAGCGCCTCGTACCCCAACTCGGTGAGACGGGCACGGAACGCAGCACGCCCTGAATGCTTGCCCAGGACGAGGCCTGGAGGGAGGGAGGGAGGGAGGGAGGGATGGAGGGATAAGCGTGCACAAGAAGGAGGGAAGGAGGGGAGGTGGGAGGGAGGGAGGGAGGGCATACCCTTCTTGGCGAGGCCGATCGATTCCGCGTCCATAATTTCGTAGGTGGATTTGTTCTTGAGCATCCCGTCTTGGTGAATGCCGCTTTCGTGGGCAAAGGCGTTGGCGCCGACGATGGCCTTGTTTGGTTGGATTACCTGAGGGAGGGAGGGAGGGAGGGAGAGGTGAATGATTGCACATTCGTGTTATGTATTTCCCTCTACTTCCCTCCCTCCCTTCTTACCATGCCCGTCAAGGTGGACACCAAACGAGAGGTCTTCCAAATCTCAGTTGTCTGGATATTGGTCAGGGCTTGCTCGTTCCCTCCCTCCCTCCCTCCCTCCTTCCCTCCCTCCTTCCCTCCCTCCCTCCCTCCCTCCTTCCCTCCCTCCCTCCCTCCTTACCATGCCCGTCAAGGTGGACACCAAACGAGAGGTCTTCCAAATCTCCGTCATTTGAATGTTGGTCAGGGCTTGCTCGTTCTCGGGCTCGCGTCCGAACCTGGGGGAGGGAGGGAGGAAGGGAGGGAGGGAGGGAGGGGTGAGTGGCTGTTTGGATGTTGGTCAAGACTTGCTCGTTCTCAGGCTCTCGTCCGAAGCTGGGGCTGGGAGGGAGGAATGGAGGGAGGGAAGGGAGGAGGTGAGAAGAGGGAAGAAGAATGGAACGAAGGAGGGGGAGGTGGAGGGGGGGAGGGAGGGTAGTGCTTACCTAGGGTTACAGGATGACTTTCTAACGTGGAGGGCCATCTCTATTTCCTCCAGCGCGGCGTTTCCTGCTCGTTGTCTCCGATCCCCTTGATGGTGCACACACACGAAGAGGGGCGGGAGGGATGGAGGGAGGGAGGGAGGAAGGGCAAGGCTTACCTAGGGTTATAAAACGACTTCCTAACGTGGAGGGCCATCACTATTTCCTCCAAGGCAGCATTCCCTTGTCTGCTTGTTCCCCCATACTATTGATGCTGCACACACACAAGAGGGGCGAGGGAGGGAGGGAGGGAAGAGGGAAAAGACAATCGTACCTGGGGTTATAGAAGGACTTCCTGACGTGCAAAGCCATGACTATCTCTTCCAAAGCAGCATTCCCTGCTCGTTCTCCGATCCCGTTGATGGTGCATTCGACTTGCCTCGCCCCTCCTTCAATCGCAGCCATGAAGTTGGCGACGGCCATGCCGAGGTCGTCGTGTCTGAGGGAGGGAGGGAGGGAGGGAGGGAGGGAAGACGACTTTTTCTAAATATCTTATAATGCGTGAAACAGGAACGAGCAACAAAGGCCGGGAGGGAGGGAGGGAGGGAGGGAGGGAGGGAAGGGCTGGCTTACCCGTGCACAGAAATAGTAACGCCTTCGACGCCCTTCACATTAGCCCGGATGCCACGGATGAACGGTTAAGACACGGAGGGAGGGAGGGAGGGAGGGAGGGAGGGAGGAAGGACTTACCCGTGCACGGAGATCGTAACGCTTTCGACGCCCTTCACGTTAGCCCGGAGACCACGAATGAGCGTCTTGAATTCACTGGGAGTGGTGTAACCCACAGTGTCGGGTACGTTCAGAGTGGTGGCGCCCTGAGGAGAGAGGGAGGGAGGGAGGGAGGGAGGGGAAACCTGAGTATTTATCCGCCCACGAAGTATTTTATCTATCCAAAGGTCATCCCTCCCTTCCCTCCCTCCCTCCCTTCCTCACCGCTTCCACCGCCATCGGGCAAACTTCATAATGGAATTCAGGATCAGACCGCAGGGCATCTTCAGCTTCAAACCCACACCCCACCCACCCCTCCCTCCCTCCCTCCCTTCCTTCCTCACCGCTTCCACCGCCACTGAATAGACCTCATACAAAAACTCGGGGTCAGACCGCAAAGCATCTTCAGCCGAGAACTCGACGTCCTCACACAAGGAGCGAGCGTAGGTAACCATCTCGCGCGTGATTTCCAGGACCTGAGGGAGGGAGGGAGGGAGGGAGGGAGGGAGGGAGGGTGAGATGACACACTCGGGATAAATGGATGAATGCTGAGAGGTAAGGAGGGAGGGAGGGAGGGCTAATGTACCTGCGCCCGGCTCTTCTTAAGCTTGTGCAGCATATGAATATCACTGGTGGCGATAAAGGTGTGAATCCGGGGAAAGGCCGCGTGTTTCACCGCCTCCCAACACGTCTCAATGTCCTTATGCAAGGCCCGGGCAAGCCCACAGATAATGGGGGGGTTATCCGTATTCCCCACAGTCTGTGCAATCCTTTTGACAGCATCGAAATCACCGGGGCTGGCAATAGGAAAACCCGCCTCGATCACATCCACACCTAGCTTGGACAGCTGACGCGCCACCTGAGGGAGGGAGGGAGGGAGGGAGGGAGGTTTGAGTAAGTGAATGTGTTTCCCATCAATTTGCGCAATCCTTTTCGTAGCATCGAAATCACCGGGGCCGGCCTCGATCACATATACGCCTAGCTTGGACAGCTGACGCGCCACCTGAGGGAGGGAGGGAGGGAGGGAGGGAGGGAGGAAAAATAAAATAAAATAATAAAAAATAGCTTGGACAGCTGACGCGCCACCTGAGGGAGGGAGGGAGGGAGGGAGGGGAGGGAGGGAGGGAGGGAGGAAAATAAAGTGAATGAGCTACGTTCGATCGGTCTCCAGAAGAAATGATCATGGAGATCACCCAACCAATTCCGCATCACGAGAAAGAGAGAAGGAAGGAGGGAGGAAGGCATACCTGCAGCTTCTCCTCCGCCGTCATGGTGCACCCCGGGCTCTGCTCCCCGTCCCGGAGGGTGGTATCAAAAATCTTAACACGCATGGGGTCCCGGCCCGTCTTAATGTCGTGGCGGGTAGGGATTGGTCTGACCACATCGTCATCTTGAGGGTTGGAGGCAGTGCTGCTGCTGCTGCTGCTGGTGGTTTTGCTGACGGTGGTGGCCATCATGCGGATTTTGCTATTGGAAGGGGGGGCGGCATGGTGCCGCAAAAGGAAGGGGGAGGAGTGACGGGGCGTGGAGGTGGAGGTCGAGCTGGGGAGAGGCGTCTGTCTTACTGGCAGGATGAAGGCCTGGGCGCTGGTCACCGAGGCGGCGGCCACGGCGAGTGCCAGGAGGGAGGAGGCTACCACCACGCGTTGTCTTATGCGGCCGTTGGACGAATAGGACGAGGTGGTGGTGGAGGAGGAAGAGGGCTGAGAGCTGGAGCTAGTAGACGGCATGGTGATGGTTTTGTGCGGCCAAGGCACTTATGCGGGTGCTGTCAAATGGAATGGGGCAGCAAGGCGGAGGCAAGCGGCGCGCCCTTCCTGCTGCTTGTGATGATGATGTCTGTTGGGTTTGTGTTTTGAGGTGAGAGTGGGTTGGGATTAGCACGGGCAGCATAATACGAGGGTGCAGGGCTCTGCTGTCATGTCGTTCGTGGGGCTGTGCGGCTGTAGGATGGACGTGAAGGGGCAAGCGGTGGAATGGTGTGCTTGCATCCGTGCTTGTTCTTGGTGGGGAGACGGGAGGCTAACCGCGAGGCGTTGCTGCACTGGACAGGCAGCTAATCCCAGCTACTACCACCACAAGAGACAAGGCACACACAGCTCGAAAACAACGTTGTGCATGCATCTAGCAGCCGCAAGTGTGCCGAGAAGGGCTTTTCAGGACATGCTTGCCCCTTCAAGTCTCAAGGAGCCTCCTCTCAATATCATCTCAGAACCAACGGAGCGATGGGCCACCAACCTCGAATTCCCAAGCAAGGACACAAAAGCAATATAAATTAACTCACAAGAGCAATTCCAACACAACTATAATTGTGCCGGGGTCAGAATCGAAGCTTTGTTTTCACTTCAGTACTTTTTTTACAACCGCGCCCTCCTCTTTCGCCGCCTGTCTTCCTCACTCCCATCTGCAACACCACTATTCGCATCAAAAAGCACGTGGCACTGGGTCAAGTACCGCCCATCGCTCTTGCGCGTAAACCACACGCGGTAGGAAGTAGGAATAATGGATCCTCCCTCCTCTTGTGAGGACGAGGAGGGCGAAAGATTGGGAAACATAGAAGAGGAGGAAGAGAAAGAGGAGGAGGAAGGAGGGAGCTCGGTCCTCGTGCCCTCAATCACCAAGAGCAACTCCGTGTTTTTGCTGCACGGTGACATGTAATCAACGCTCAACGTCCTCACCCTCGCTCTCGTAACACTCTCCTCCTTCCCTGCCCATCGCGCGGCTTGTTGGTAGAGAAGAAGGGCAGCACGCTCGGCTAGCATGGCGACAGCTCCGCCGTGCAAGCTGCCGAAGCTATTGCACACGGCGGGGGCCACAAAGAAGGTGGCGGATGCTTTTAAATTGGAGGAGAAAGAGGAGGGAGAGGAGAAGGGGGAGGAGGGGTCTTGGACGACCAGGAAGTTTTGTAGGTTCAGGAGGAGGTTTATGTCAACTGCCGAGAGAAGAGGGAGGGACGGAGGGAGGGACGGGTAAGTAAGCGAACATAAAGGGAAGGTTAGGATCTTGTACGGCTGCAGTTGTCAATAAAGGCACACACGTACCGTTCCGTTCTCGCCGTCCGACGACTGCCCCTCCCTCCGCGTCAGAAGGCAAGAGCTGGATCCCCTTCTTCCCTCCTCCTCCTCCTCGCAACCCGGGCAAGTAGAGGGTAGAGGCCAGGAAGTGCGCAAAGGGAAAAGCCCAGGGATGCATGGCCACAGCCCAGGCAGTTCCCATTCTCAGGAATTTGACATGTCGGCCGGTGGCGAGCTTGTAGAGAGGAAGGGGAGGGAGGGAGGAAGGGTGAGATGATAAGCATGCTAAGCACCCCAGCAACTCCCCCCTCCTCCACCTCTCCCCCAACAACGTACCTCCCTCCCCGTCGCCACCTCCCGCAGCACCATATCCGCAAAGCCCAGCGTATCCCCCACCTTCTTACACTGCGACTCGATCTCCACCTCTGCCCCTGCCCCCACCCATCCCAACAAAGTAGTGTTCAAGCTCACAGAAACGCCTGGTCGATGCCTCCCATCCCCGGAAACAAATCCCCACGAAGAGACCTCATCAAACCACGCCATGATGGCCCCTGAATTTAAAAAGGCATCATTATCGCAGAGATGGAGAGGGACGCGAAGTCGCACGCGGACACGGGGGCCGGGGCCAAGGTCAAGGGCTTCGAGCGAGTGCGGGTTATCCTGTGAGCCTTTGTTGCCGTGCAAGAGGACGCCGGAAAAAGCGCTGTGGGAGAGTTCGCGCATGAGCTGGAGGATCTGCCGGCTGGTGGTGTCTTGATGGGAAGGTCTTGGGGTAGTTGTGGCTGCTGCGGCTGCTGCTGCTCCGTTTTGACTGCTACAACATGCCGCTTGAGTTGAGGAGGCGGCTGCTGCTGATGATGGTGCAGTCGAGGCGGCTGGAAGAGGAGCCATGCTTGCCGACAAGGCCGCAGCAGCTTTCCGATGGCTCAGTCTGCCTGTTCTTGTTGTGGTGGGGGTGATGCGGGTAGGTGTCAGTGCGTGATTGACCTCGAAATTGGCGGCACAATCTGGAGGACCGGGCATCCAGCCTCCTGCCTCCTGCTCCTGCCCCGACGCGTTTGCTTGCCCTCGTGCTTCCTTCACACCGCACCCAAGGCCTGCTACTTAGGACATACCTGGCCCTCAAAGCCACCCTATACACAACGCAGACCAATGTTTCTTCCTGCTGGGCACGTTGTGAGCGCACCTTCCCTTTCTCCACACCGCCTCTGTCATCCCCCATCTCTCCATCTCACATAGCTAAGCCTCCCCACCCCCCTTCCTCCCAACACAGAGCGACTCGCACGGGGTAGTACACGCGACAGCACCTCTCCCAGCAAAGCATGCCCTAGCGTGGCGAGTACCTCTTCATTGCCGTGCAGCTGCTACCAGCTTCGGATGGCCATCACCAGCCCTGGCGGCGTCACAAGGAGGGAGGACAAGAAGCCGCCGCCGCTACTTGCTGTGGAAGGGGCGGCAGTGGGAGCGCACACCGCCACCAGCAATAACAATGGCAGTGGTGGGGCCGGGGGCTTGCGAACGGAGGGTCGCGTACATATGGCGCAAAAGGGTGATAACAGGGAAACGGCAACGCTCCCCTCATCCACTACAGGCGGCAGGAGGGGCGGCCCCTTTTCTTCCTGCCTAGAGGCCTTCCGGGAGGTCTACGACCAAGAATGGCGAGGACGCGTGCGTGCACACTTTCGGCAGAGTCTTGGAGGGGAACCAAACGATCCCCTGTGGGCACCTTTCCAATTCTCATACCTCTTGATGGCGCTCTGGTCGGGCCTCCTACTCGTCGGCGCAGTGGTGGCCAGCTCCCACGTCGTCCTTTCCGGCGGGGTTGTCTTGCTCTGGTTCTTCACCCCTGCGTCGACCCTCATCCTCTGCATCCAACCGCGGGTCTGCTGGCCGTACACCGTTGCAGTCGTTATCAGCGTGGAGTTCACGGCTGTCACGTTAGGGCATGGGCGCATCTCTCGTGACACGTTGGCGGCAATCATCCTCATCTTCGTCGACCTTGCCAACATCGTCTTGGGCACGCTCCTCCTCCGCCCCCTCGTCGCCAGCAGCATCTACATCGTGCGCACTTCCCCCTTTGTCCGGTACTTGGTCGCGTACGTCCTCGTCATCACCCCAGCTTTCTCTCTTATCAACGGCGGAATAATTGTGCTCCTGCCTTCCAACAGCATCAACTGGCTCGGTGGGCGCCAACTGGTCGTTGCCTGGTTGCTGGGCGATTTCTTCGCTACCTACTTCACAGTCTACGCCGTGCTTGTCACTCGACACACGATCGCACAAGCAACGCATGCTACTTATCGGATCCGGGACTTATTTGCGTATCTGCAACAGCGGCTCAGTGCGGGAGGGCTTTGGCTAAAGCTCCGCTTTGTCGAGTATGCAGGCATGTTAATTATCACGTATATCGTCGCGCACGCCATTGCAGCTTCCTCGACCTCCCTTCGCGAGTTCCACCTGGGGCCGCGGATCGCGTCCAGACTGATGTTTCCGTTGTTGGGGTTGGTGACGTTTCGATTCGGGCAGTTTGGGTCCTGTGTCGCGCTGATTGTCGCGTCGTCCGGCATTTTTACGGTTACCTACGGAGAGCTCTATCGAGGGGACCGACTGACGGATATCTTTTATCAGATCGACTTGTTGCTGAGTCCGATTCTGGTGGTTTTGATTACCTGGAGCATGACGTTCTTGGCGGTGGCGCTGGCGGAGAAGCAGGATGGGTTGAGCCTGTTGGAGCAGAGGTAGGGAGGGAGGGAGGGGAGCTTGAGGGAAGAGGGAGGAAGGAGTAGCAGGGGTTTTGAACGCGAGCCTAAATGTGGGATTTTAGATGATCACCCATGGCACTCTCGACAATGATGTGCTGGTGCGGCTCCTTCAGGTCCCGCTCCCTCTCGTCTCTCGTGTAAACAACGCCACCTTCTCACCACCGTCCCTCCCTCCCTCATTCCCTCCCTCCCTCCTCTCCTCAGAAATTATCAGCTACTGGTGCAAGGCCGCGAGCTCCAGCAAGCCAAGTTGGAAGCGCAGCGAGCCCTCAGCACCAAGACGGAATTCTTTGCCCGTGTCTCCCATGAGTTTAGGACGCCGCTGAACATCATCCTGGTACGTTGCCCTCCCTCCCTCCCTCCCTTCCTCCATCCTTCGCTCGGTCCGCCGTCTCTACATCCCTCTACATCGCTTCAATTAAGCAGAGGAAAGGACAAATACAAATCGTCGTCTACGCCCCAACACCCGCTTACCCTCCCTCCCTCCCTCCCTCCCTCCATAGGGCTTCGCCGAGGAGATCAAGCGGCAAGATCTTCCTCCCTATGTGCAGGAACGCATCGGCTACATCATCACCAGCGGGGAGAGTCTTCTCAGGTAGGAGGGAGGGAGGGAGGGAGGGCAGCGGGGAGGGAGAGAGGGAGGGAGGATCGTGGTGGCCGCCTTCAAATCACGTTCTCATTTCACATGCCGAAGGGAAGGATCAGCGCTCAGTCTACACGCTCACCTTCTCTCCCTCCCTCCCTCCCTCCCTCAGGATTGTCGACGACATTCTCGAGCTGTTCCGTCTCTCCTCCCAGCGGCTGCAGATCGATGAGTCCGTCGTGGACATCCACACCTATTTTATGACGCTGTGCGATTTGGTCCAGGTGATTACGGATAAGAACCAACGGCGGCTGGAGAGGTTGCTTGATCCTTCTTTGCCGAGGTGCGTAAGTTGAAATATGGGAGAGAGGGAAGGAGAGAGGGAGGGAGGGACGATATACACACATATTGTATGAACTTGTGTGATTTGGTCCAGGTGATTACGGATAAGAACCAACGGCGGCCGGAGAGGGTGCTTGATCCTTCTTTGCCGAGGTAGGGCGGGAGGGAGGGCGGGCGGGAAAGAGAGGAGATGAGTCTTTGTGAGGGAATCACACATCTATTTTGATTTCCATCATGTCTTCTCTCCATCTGCTCTCATCATTGACGCATCTCATTTCTTCCTCCCCTCCCCCCCTCCCTCCCTCCCTCCTTGCTCCCCCCCTCCCTCAGATACGTCCTCCTAGACAAGATCCGCTTCTCGCAGCTCATAATGAACCTCTCGAGTAACGCTGCCAAGTTTACGGGCACTGGAGGGAGGATCGTTTTGAGGCTTAAGGCGGGGAGGGCGGGAGGGAGGAAGGGAAGGAAGGGGATGTTGATGGGAGCAGCGGCGGCTGCAGCGGCGGCTGCAGCGGCGGCAGTGGGTGCTGGGGGAGGGAGGGAAGGAGGGATGGAGGGGGGGATGGAGGGGTTGGATGGGAGGGTGTCGACGACGACGATGGCGACGGTAGACGTGGGCATGAGCAGTAGTAGTAGCAGCAGCAGTAGCAGCATCAGCATCAGCAGCAGCGGTAAGAGCAGCTTCCCACTTCTCCCAGTTGCGAGCGATGCTACTGCAGGCAGGGGCCCGTCCTCCACTCCCTCCCTCCCTCCCTCCCTTCCGGGCAGTAGCAAAGCTGACGTTCCCACCGACAGCAACAGCAGCAAGAGCAGAAGCGGTAGCCCCGGCCAGCTCAATACAACCAAAAATACAACAGGAGGAAATAGAACAAGAAAAATACAGGGTACGAGAGGAGGAGGGGGGAGGAAGGGAGGGAGGAAGGGGCATCGTGTCATTTGGCTCCGGTTGGAGGTGGAGGATGATGGGATTGGCATCCCCCAGAGTACACAAGACCAGATTTTTAATTGTTTTTTTTCGGGGAATCAGCAGTCGGGCGGGGAGATGGGACATGGGTTGGGACTGGCGATTACTAAGGAGCTGGTGGATCTGATGAAGGGAACGATTGAGGTCGCGAGTCAGGTGGGGGTTGGGAGTTTGTTTACCGTTGATTTGCCTGTGAGGGTGGTGGAGGTGCTGGGGGAGGGAGGGAGGGAAGGGGGGAGGAGAGGGGGGATGGGAGCCATTGGACCTGCTGTTGCAGCTGTTGCTGCTGTTGGGGGTGGTGGTGGTCGCTCTCCTCCTCCTCTTTCTCCTCATGGTGCTATTGCCCCTCTTACTCACCTCCTTCCTTCCTCAATCCCTTCCTCCTCTTCCGAGCACGGCTTCACGCGGAGCAGCACCAACGGGAGCACGAGTAGCAACAACAATAGAGAACAACGGAACGCCTCCCTCCCTCCCTCCCTGCCCTCGTTGAACAGACGCTTGCAGGGCCTAAGGATTATGGCGGTGGAGGATTTGTTGCCGAACCAGATGGTGTTGGGGGGGATGTTGAGGGAAGACGCGCATCATGTCCAGTTTGTGGAGACGGGCTTTGGGGCGTTGGAGATGCTATCCAGGCACCCGGGGCATTTTGACGTGGTTTTGTTGGGTACGTTATCTTTGTATGTGTGTGTGTCAAGTGTGCTTCTGAACTTTTCTCTCTTACAATCTCTTCACCGTCCTCCCATCCCTTGAGATCCTTTATCTTCGCATCCACTCACCCTCTCTCCTTTCCTCCCTCCCTCCCTCCCTCCCTCTCCCTCCCACCAGACATTGAGCTCCCCGACGCCCACGGTGTCACCGTCCTCACCCGCATTCGTTCCCATCCCTCCCCCCGTATCGCGGCCATGCCCGTAGTGGTGGTCACGGCCGTTGCGATGGACGGGGAGAGGAACCGGTGCTTTCGTCATGGGGCGGATGATTTTGTGACTAAGCCTATTAGACTCGCGACGTTGCGGGCGTCTTTGTTGGCCCTGTATGTCCGAGGGCGGCTCAAGGCGAGGGAGGGGGTGGGGGTGGTGGAGGATGGGGGGGTTGAGGGAGGACTGATGTAGGTGGTTGGAGTGGGTGTGGCTGCGTCTTGAGCAGCGAAAAGCCACAAGGGAATGGATTGCGTAGGAAGGAGGGAGGGCTTGTGTGAGTGTGCGTGTGCAGAAAATGGTGGTGTGTGATGTCAAAATCGAA
>Ga0105053_10009503_pt1 | contig 12358 bp, 10 predicted proteins | sample BON01_FD_78093 | JGI IMG/M metagenome (GOLD analysis project Ga0105053, IMG submission 78093) | Freshwater microbial communities from Lake Bonney liftoff mats and glacier meltwater in Antarctica - BON-01 | ecosystem: Environmental > Aquatic > Freshwater > Ice > Glacier meltwater | place: Lake...
ATTCAGATTGGCGAGAGAATGTTCTTTTACTTCATGCTCTTTTGCATTAGGGTCGAAATTGGCGACATAGGTATAACCCCATTTTGTTGAAACCTGAATACTTAGGTCGTTCTTTTCCTTTAGCCAGCCAACCATTAATGCTTCCGCAATACCGTACCCTGGAGAAGTATCGAAATGTCGCACATCTCTATTATAGGCGACTTCTAATACTTGTAATCCCTTTTCTTTGAATTTTGACAATGAGAATGGGGCCACGTTTACCTCTTGATTCACATTAATGTAAAGTGGTCTACCAATGGCCGCTGTTCCTAATCCTATGTTGTTTTTTGTTTTCAATTATTCAAAATAAGGTGTTCCGCCTTATGCTAATTTACGGCGTGCTCAAACATCCATATTAATAAATGGGCAGAAATTTAAAATGGGAAGAATACTGTATCATGCCTGTTTCTTAATTAGGATCTTATAACCTTCAGGCAATTTATTCCATTTTGTATTCTTCGTATATGTTACCTTTAGTAGGTCTATTTTTTTTACCTTTCATTGGTAGGTATATTGACCTTTCAATATCATACACAAGCCCCTACTTATATGAATTATTATGCTTCTGTTTTAAGAAAACTATCTTCAAATCTTAAGAAGTGACAGGTATAACCATTTGGATTTAGAACCAAATAATCTTGATGTTCTAGTTCTGCTTGCCAAAATGGTGCAAAAGCCTCCAAGGTAGTTACTACCTTTCCTTGCCATTTATTGGATTCATTAACAATACTAATGACATCTTCTGCTGCGTCCTTTTCTTCATCATTTTGATAGAAAATTGTTGAACGATAGCTAGAACCTCTATCATTTCCTTGTTGATTTACTGTGGTAGGGTTATGAATTCTGAAAAAGAAATCGAGAATTTCTCTAAAAGATGTTACGTCTGCATCATAAGTTAATTCAATTCCTTCCGCATGTCCTGGATGGTTTCTATAGGTAGGATTGTCATTTTCTCCGCCTTGATAACCAACTTCGGTATCTATGATTCCCTGACGGGTTCTAAAAAGGTCTTCCATTCCCCAGAAACATCCGCCTGCTATATATGCCTTTTTAATAGTACTCATTTTCGTTAGTTTTTATTTAATAGTATTATTTTTCTCACCCTGTAAAGTTACGATTAGCATATCCAATTCTTTTTTACATAGCACCATTAGTCACATCCATTTTACTTATTATTCGAGAACTTTAGATTATTTAACGCCTTCGATTCTAGTATAATATAGACAAATATATTCGGATGTAAGCGTAAACAAATGCTTTTATTAGAATACAAGAGTTTAAACACCTACTTATTTTTGGAGGGCTCTTCCCTTTGTGCTGTCGATTTGAAACAAAGACATTTTGGCATAAGCGTATTACATTTTAAAACATTAAATAGAATCAATTATGAATACAGTAATATTAATCGGCAACGCAAATAACAATGTAGAAATCTTCAAATTTGACAAATCTAAAAAGGCAAGTTTCAGCTTAGCCACGAATGAAAGATTCAAGCAAGATAATGAAGGAATAACGGTAAGCAGCGGGCATAATGTAATAGTTTGGGGGAAAATAGCTGAGCAATATGAGACACTTATTAGCAAATGGAAATTCGTAAAATTGGAGGGTAAATTGGTTTATATAAACTACACTAATAAGGATAATCAGTCAGTTTATGTAACGGAAATACAAGTTTATAAAGTGGTGGCTTCGGAAAACGCTTGATTCAAAATATCTTGCAAAGGAACTATGTCCATTGCATCTTAATACTTTTGAGTTTATCTACCTTTTTGAAAAATAGTTTAAGACCACTGCAAATTAAGTTGTTTCGGCGAGTACGCTTTTTACATTTTAACTTAGTGCTATGTGTTTTCTTAATTACCCATGGGTGGCACTTTCTCCTTAACCATTGCTGGGCATCCTTCAGGTTTAATAAAGGCTGAAGCATGTTCAGTTGCTACTATTTCAAATCCAGGTAGAAGCTCTATGTTTTTTAGTGAATTTAAAGAGAATGATGATTGACTATTTGTATTTAAGTCTATTTTTTGATTTAATCGGACACCTTTTGTTGAACCTAAATTTATCGTATTATTGTAAGAGCTATCTGGCGATATATAAGCAAAATAGCTATTTGTATCACATGGAAATTTTATAAATTTGGCTTTGGACTGATTAGTGAAATAACCATTACTCGAAAGAGCTATAAATAGTAGACTGTCTGTTATTATATAAGAGGTGTCTGAGCTAGTTTGGTCAATTTTAATTGAATCTAATTTGAAAGTTAATTGACCTAATTTGTTGATTTTATAATATCCAGACGCTGTCTTAAGGGTGTCTTGGAAACCAGCTAAATTAGGGTTTATATCCACATTTTCCCACGGTAAAATGCTTTCACTGCCATTATTATTTGCTAAAAAAATCATGGTTGTATCACCTTTATTAGAGGCTAAACGTTGATTGAAAACTTTTGGGATTTGCAAGGAGTCAATACTCCTAACCGGATATTTCCATAAGGCTCCTGTGAAACCAATCTGTTCGTTTGTTCCATAGCCATAGCCATTAAACATATATGTGAAATTCTTTGTGGTAATATGGCTTAAATTACATACCTGTGCACCAGGCAAATTTTCAGTATTGTTATTTATTATGGGAATCGTATTTATGGTATTGTTTAAACGAATAGAGTCCCATTGGTACAATAAAGGGTCATATTGCCACATATCACTAAAGAAATTATTTCCAGTAGTACTTCCTCCATAGAGCATTAGTTTGCCATTGCCATTTACCCAGCAATAGGGAGCATTTCGGGAACCGGGGAGGCTATCCGCTCTCATTTTGTTAATTGTATCTGATCCCTCTATTAATTCCCATTCTAATTCTTTTGTATGAAACTTCCACAAATCACTAAAATTATCAGCACCATGATTGGATAAGAAACCTCCAAAAATCCAAAAATCTCCTTCATGATCTACCCAATATCCATAATCAGATCTACTTCTTGGGAAATATTCCGGGCCTTTAATTCGTATGGAATCTGGATAATGACCATTTGTAGGACTACTTGCAAAATCTGCAGGATGAGAGACATTTTTGTCTCCCTTAATAAAATTCCATGTCATGGTAGTTAAATCAAGATACCATAAATCATTTAAGGCGAAAATACCCGATTGATTATCGTAAACACCTCCGTAGATCCAAAATTTATTATCATGTACCCAACCTCTAGATCTATATCTAAGAATTGGGCCATTAGGAACTTCCCAAAAGGTCCATTGATGCGTTTTTGAATTTAAACTCCATAATGCATTAGAACTTTGGAAATTAGGTTTTTGGCCACCAAAAACCCATAAATTGCCGTTATTGTCAAAGGCTGAGGCTGCTCTATTTAATCTGCCAGGGGAGTTATTGTTAGATTCCCCATTTATTAAATCAATAGTTTGATTTGTATTGAAATGTTTTACAAAAGCCCACTTTGATTGTGATATGTCATAAATCCATAAATCAGAATCACTTAAATAGTTACTACATTGGCCGCCATATATGTATATTTCATTGTCGTTTAAAATATCACCAATAGCATGCTCTCTAACACTTGGTTTAAACGATGGTGCTAAATTTAAATATTCCCCTCCAATATCACTCGGTGCAGGGTTTGGGCGAGTTACCATCCACGGAGTGTCACTTACTTCATATCCCGCCTCAAATTTCCATTCAAACTGGGCAGATGTAGAAATGTAAGCTAAAATGAGACAATATGTTAGAGGTTTCCTCAATTATAAACGTTTGAAGAAATACATAAATTCTTAGCTTCTTTTCCTGAGTAGTAAGGTTTTGTTCCATAATCATACCAAACCATATTCCAAACTTCCCATTCTATACCACACTTTGGGTCTTTTTCAAAAGATTCTTTTTTTGATCTATAACGAAGGGCAATGGCACCAGCTAACATTTCCTCTACATGCCAATAATTATTAATTCTTACTATCCAGAACCCGTGTTTGGTTTTATTATCTTCATGAAAATAGGAATTTGTGCCAGCGTCTTTACTATTCCTAGTCCATGGATTTATTGGATAATTATCAAGTTTAAGGTATTCACCCTTGATTTCTGGGTAAAACTCAACATTGGAAACAGTAAGCTGAGCATTAGACATACCACTGCTGAATAGCATAGATATGAAAAACATTCGTGAAAAATCCTTAGATATTTTAGTGTAAATGATAATAACAAGCAACGTAATAATTGCCAAATATAGAGTGAATATTAGTTTTAAAGCTAGATTTCGATTGATATTTATTAATTGGACTAATCTATTTTATTTTATATGAGCAAGTTATGTAGGCTAATCGTTGAAAAATATTCAATAAAATGGGCATCGAAAGTTTCAACTCATTGCCCGCCAGGTATGCAATTTTCTTTTAGAAATTTTGTAAACATGGTATTTAAATGAAGGGTGGTCCCTTCGCCTTCCCTTATTCCATGTGTACGGTTTGGATATTCCATAAATTGAAATTGTTTGTTGTATTTCACCATTTCATTAATAAGCATTTCGGCGTTTTGATAGTGTACATTATCATCTCCACCACCATGAATATATAGCAAATTTCCTTTGAAATTCTTCACATGGTTCATGGGAGAACCTTCTATAAAGCCTGCCATATCTTCTTGCGGTAAGCCCATATAACGCTCTTGATAGATATTGTCATAAGTTAGCTGATTTGCGACAGCTGCTACGGCTATCCCAGTTTGATACATATCAGGGTATTTAAAAAGTAAGTTTAATGTGGTACTTCCTCCACCAGACCAGCCGTGCACAGCTATTCTTGTAGGGTCTATAAAACTATATTTCTTCATTAATTCTTGGGCTGCTTCTGCTTGGTCTTTCACATTAATAATGCCTACATTTTTATAAATGGCTTTTCTCCATGAACTTCCTTTTGGTGCTGGTGTTCCTCTTCCATCAACAGAAATATAGATATAGCCATCATCTGCCATACTCCCAATATACTGGCGGTTTTTACCCGCAGAAAAATCATCTAAAGCGATTTGTTTTGCCGGCTCTGTATAAACAAAAAAGACAGTTGGATATTTCTTGTTTGGGTCAAAATTTGTTGGCAATGCCATCCAGCCTTCTATGTTTACACCACTTTTAGTTTCTACTTCTACAAATCTAATATTTGAAGCTGCCTTTTTTATGGGGTCTATTTTGCTATTTACACCATTTCTTTCATCCAATGCTTTATGATCTGGTAATGTTACCCATTCGCGTACAACATTAGTATAAAAATTTTGGAAAAGGTGGTTTGCAAATTTGCCATTGGCAGCTATTAAATAAGTATTTGTACCTTCTTGATTTAAAGGAGTAATACGCTCAGCAGTACCTTGTTCTCCAACGGAAACCCTATATAAATACTTTTGCATAGCGTTGTCTGGCGACGCCGTGAAATAAACATTGTCCGTGTTTTTATCATACATCAGCGGGTCAATCACATCATAAGCTCCATCGGTCACTATACTTATATTCTTTCCATCTCTTGAAATTTTGTAAAGATGATTCCATCCATCTTTTTCACTTATCCATAAAAAATCTTGGCCGTCATTTATCCATTCCCATCCGGCAGGGTTATCATCATGCCATATGGTTCGTACGTCTACCCAGGCTTCATCGGTTTCTTCAAAAATTGTTTTAGTATCTCCTGTTTTTGCATTGGCATACATAATTTTAGAAACCTGCTGTTTTCTATCTAGCTGCTGAACCATTATTTCGTCCGAATTACCCGCCCATTCCATTCTTGGAATATAGTGCTGTTTAGTATCACCAGGAATATTCATCCATCTTGTTTTACCTCTTTTAACATCCATCACACCAATTCTGCAGGAGGAAGGGTCTTCGCCTACTTTTGGGTACTCTATAGGTGTAACTTTAGAATATATATCATCGGTATTGTTTATAATGTTGAAGTATTTTATGTCAGAAGCATCCAATTGCCAGTAAGCTATTTTTTTACTGTCTGGACTCCATCTGAATCCGTCATAGCAGCTTAACTCCTCCTCATATGCCCAGTCAAAAGTGCCATTGATAAGCTTCGGGTTGCCATTGGTTTTGGTCAATTGCTTTATTTTGCTGGAGCGTAAATCTTCTACATAAATGTTTCTATTGCTCACATAAGCTGCTTTTTGGCCGTCAGGTGAAATCTTTGCAAACATAAGTGTAGCCTCTGGCAATGTTTTGCCCAATTGCTTTAACTCATTAGTCCTTAAGTCCAAAATCCAATAATCACCTCGGGTTTTATATCTCCAAACTTTTTTAGCATTGGTAAATACTATAACTTGTTTTTGGTCTGGCGTAAAATTGAAATTGGCTATTTCCAAAGGTTGTGATAGCCCCGCGGGAATAAACTTATTGGCGTAAATTACGATTGAAAATGTTTGGCTTTTTAAATCAAACTTTAAAATGGAATTTTGACTTTCAATATAATAAGCGTCCCCTTTAGGAGTCCATTTGGTGCCTGTACCTGGTTGGGCATTAGCAGTTATACAGATAATGCTTAATAAAGAGAGGAAAGATGCAAACCTTTTGTTCATAAGAGAATTGTTGAAGTTAGTATTTAACAAAACTAATAAAATAACACTCAATTTTGATAGCAACATTGCTTTTGAAAAACAAATGGGTTTGAATTTTAAAGAGAATAGCTACTTTTGAGACTCATAACAGAACTATCTTATTAAAGGAACCTTACATGCGAATAGCGGTAATTAAAGAAACGAAAGACTTCGAAAACAGAGTAGCATTAACCCCTGACCTCATTAAAACGCTTGTAAAAAAGGGTTTTGAAGTTACTGTGGAGAGCGGCTCAGGTTTGAAATCGTCATTTTCAGATGAACAATATACTGCGGTTGGAGCAAGTATAGCAGAAAACACAAGGGAAGCTGCCCAAGCAGATGTAATCCTAAAAGTAAATTCTTTTACACAGGAAGAAATAAGCTTGATGCCAGATGCATCTGTATGCATATCTTTTATGTATGCCTATACTATTCCTGAAGTATTAGAAGTAATGAAGAAAAAGAATATTTCTTCTTTTTCGATGGATGCCGTGCCTCGTATTTCTCGTGCCCAAAAAATGGATGCTTTAAGCTCTCAAGCAAACTTAGCTGGTTACAAAACAGTGCTTTTAGGTGCTAATGCTCTAGGTAAAATATTTCCATTAATGATGACTGCTGCCGGCACCATCACCCCAGCAAAAGTTCTGATATTTGGAGCAGGAGTGGCTGGTTTACAGGCCATTGCTACTGCTAGAAGACTTGGAGCAGTGGTGGAAGTGTCAGACGTAAGACCAGAAACCAAAGAGCAGGTAGAGTCTCTAGGTGGACGATTCCTCTCTGTAGAAGGTGTAGAAGGCGTTAAAGTAGAAGGGGGTTATGCCAAAGAGGTTTCTGCCGAGTTTCTTCAGAAGCAAAAGGAGCTTATTCAAGATAGAATCAAAGATGCTGATATCGTGATAACTACAGCCTTAGTAATAGGTAAAAAAGCACCAGTTTTAGTTACGGAAGAGATGGTGAAATCTATGAAAATAGGTTCTGTCATAGTTGACATGGCAGTGGAGTCTGGAGGTAATTGCGAAATAGCAGAAATGAACAAAACTGTTGTAAAGCATGGCGTTACTATTATTGGTGAATCAAATTTACCTTCCCTTTTACCAATCAATGCCAGTCAATTATATGCGACTAACATTAGTGCTTTGCTTTTGCATTTAGCAGATAAAGGCGGTTTTAAATGGGAAATGGAAGAAGACATAACCAAAGGCTCTCTTATAACCCATAAAGGAGAAATAGTACACGAGTTTACGTTGGATATTTTAGCAAAAAATAAAGAGTAGAGGGAAAACAGAAGTTGGAAGTTTTTTATATCGGCGTCTAAAAAAACTTCAAGCATTCCACATCCAGCTTCCAACACATATACAATAATTACTAACAAAGAGTACCTTATATTATGACAACAGAATCATTAATCATTCTTTTTTACATACTCGTTTTGGCCAGTTATTTAGGCTTTGAGCTAATAACCAAAGTGCCCCCCACACTTCACACTCCCTTAATGTCGGGTAGTAATGCCATTTCTGGTATTACTATGGTAGGAGCCATTTTGGCTTGTAATGAACTGGGTTATTCCACGGTTAGTAAATGGTTGGGTATGTTAGCTTTGGTTTTGGCCACTATCAATGTAGTAGGAGGTTATATGGTGACCGACAGGATGCTCAAGATGTTTAAAAAAAGAAAATAGAGTTTGATGTCGGATGTAGATGGTTTTTTATAAGGCAGACATCCAACATTACAAAACTAAGTCATAAGTAAAAGTAGATTTTAAGATATGAACATATTTATTCAAATAGCTTATTTAATAGCTTCGATACTTTTCATAATTGGTATCAAAAAAATGGGCAAAACCCGTGAAGCTCGTTTTGGAAACCAATTGTCCTCTTTAGGTATGCTAATAGCCGTATTGGCTACGGTCATCCAAGTAGAAGCAGTTTCTCTAGTAGAAATATTGATATGCGTGGTTATCGGTTCTGCCATCGGCTTAATCATTGCCTTTAAAGTAGAAATGACCCAAATGCCAGAAATGGTGGCCTTGTTTAATGGTTTTGGAGGATTAGGTTCCTTAGCGGTTGCTTTGTCATATTATTGGTTAAATGCCCAAGAGTTAGGACGAACAGTTGATGGTATAACGGGTACTAGTACGACCTTAGGTATTTTCATAGGTGGCCTAACTTTTACGGGCTCCATCATTGCCTTTTTAAAGCTAAATGGTAGAATATCTGGCAATGCTATTACCTTCAAAGGTCAGCATTTTATCAATCTTATTTTATTGATTCTGTCAATTGCTGCATCATTCTTTGCTATCACATATCAATTAGACATTGCATATATATTAGCCTTGGTTGGCTTGTCTTTACTTTTAGGTGTATTAACCGTTTTACCTATAGGCGGAGCAGATATGCCAGTGGTCATTTCATTGCTTAATTCCTATTCTGGAATGGCGGCATGTGCAACAGGTTTTGTGTTGAATAATAATGTTTTAATAGTCTCTGGAGCATTGGTAGGAGCATCAGGAATTATTCTTACACAGATAATGTGTAAAGCGATGAACCGCTCGCTTATAAATGTATTGTTGGGTGGTTTTGGTCAAACTATGAGTGAAGCTGGTGTAGAAACAGACGATATCCATGTTAAAGAAGTAGGCGTGGAAGAAGCGGCTATGCTTTTTGATTCTGCTTCATCGGTGATAGTGGTGCCTGGATATGGTATGGCGGTGGCTCAGGCTCAGCATGTAATTCGTGAATTGGCCGAGCAATGTGAAAAAAGAAATATTGAATTCAGGTTTGCTATACATCCGGTGGCTGGACGTATGCCAGGTCATATGAATGTACTTTTGGCTGAAGCCAATATTTCATATGATAAATTGATAGAAATGGACGAAATTAATGGCGATTTCCAAAATACAGATTTAGTTTTTGTGGTTGGTGCCAATGATGTGGTTAATCCAGCAGCCAGAGAAAATCCTCAAAGCCCTATTTATGGTATGCCGATTTTGAATGCGGATAAAGCTAGAACGGTGATAGTGAGTAAGCGAAGCATGGGTAAAGGTTATGCGGGTGTTCAAAACGAACTTTTCGGATACGATAATTGCCTTATGCTTTTCGGGGATGCTAAGACCACAATTGGAAAGTTAGTGTCAGAAATGAAGGAGATGTAAAGAAACACATTCTGTAAAATTGCTTAATTTTGAGTATTATAAATTAAAATGCTAGATATGAAAATTTCCCTCTCGCTTTTGTCTTTGGTTGTAGTTTGCCTTTTAGCAATGAATTTTACTACACTTAAGAATTTATTGTCTGATAAAGGAGCCTCTGCCACTTTACCTCAAGACAGAAATGTTTTAGGTTCTTTTTATGACTTTAAAATGAATTCACTTATTGGTGAAGAAATTGATTTGTCAAAATATAAAGGTAAGAAGGTAGTCGTACTTAATGTGGCTTCAAAATGTGGTTTTACACCACAATACGCTGATTGGCAGAAATTTCATGAAGCATATGGTGATAAAATTGTTGTTTTAGGATTTCCTGCCAATAATTTTGGTTCACAGGAATCTGGAACAAATGAAGAAATTGCCACTTTTTGTGAGGTCAATTATGGGGTGAAATTTCAACTATTTGAGAAGATTGATGTCATAGGTGAAAATCAGCATCCTTTATTTAAATGGCTTAGTAAAAAGGATTTGAATGGCTGGAATGATAAGGCACCCACTTGGAATTTTTGTAAGTATGTTATCAATGAGCAGGGAGAAGTAACTCATTTCTTCGCTTCAAAAATTAAACCTGATGATGCTGAATTTAAAGCGGCAGTAGGTATTTAATTATTTAAAACTCTTAATATGTCTCCGTGGATTTCGGCCGCTCGGCCGCGTACGCTTTCTTTAGCACTCTCCTGTATTTTAATGGGTAGTTTTTTAGCTGTTTATGCAGATAAGTTCAACTGGATTATTTTTGGATTGGCTTGTTTAACCACCATTTTGTTACAGGTTTTATCAAACTTTGCCAATGATTATGGCGATACTCAAAACGGAGCAGATACATTAGAACGTGTAGGGCCGTTAAGATCCGTACAAACTGGCGAAATACCTGCTCAGAGGATGTTTAAAGCCATTGTTCTTTTTGGTGTTCTTTCTTTATTCTCAGGTGTAGCATTGCTTTATTATGCCTTTAAAACAGCAAATGCAATACTGTTTATTGGCTTTCTGGCTCTTGGCTTATTGAGTATTTTGGCGGCATACACTTATACAGCTGGAAAAAAACCATACGGCTATGCAGGATTAGGCGACATTTCAGTTTTGATATTTTTCGGATTAGTTGGTGTATTGGGTAGCAATTTTCTCTTTACCAAATCATTCGATATTACTAATATATTACCCGCAATTAGCTGTGGCCTTTTAGCTACAGGAGTATTAAATTTAAATAACATTAGAGATATCGATTCAGATATAAAGGCAGGTAAAATGACCATACCAGCTAGACTGGGTAAAGAAAAGAGTTTAATTTATCATTATATTTTATTGAGCTTTGCCATTATTTGTATTATCTCTTTCGTGTATCTTAAAGGAGATATTTCTTGGTGGTTTTTATTAAGCATTCCGCTTTTCTTAATGAATGCCATAATGGTTAAAAAACTTTCTAATCCAGACCCACTTTTAAAGCAATTGGCTCTCTCTAGCTTGTTTTTTGTGTTGTTATTTGGAGTTTCTGTTCTCTTTTAACTGATTTTTGGAACTTATACCGTTTTTGTCTTCCAGAAATCCTAATTTTGATACAACCTTTTAATTTAAAATAAATGAGAATACGATTTCTTTCCTTTTTAATTCTTTTGGCTTCATCAGCAATAGCACAACAGACGGCTGAAGATTTTTTTGAAGCGGGTGTTATAAAAACCAAAGCTGGTAATTATACAGGTGCTTTAGCAGACTTTAGTAGGTCTATTTCAATGAATCCCCAGAATGCCCAAAGCTATTATAATAGAGGTTTAGCAAAACAAGCATTAAAAGACCACAGAGGTGCAATTCTGGATTTTGATAAGACAATAGGTCTAAATGCTAGAGAGCCCCTTGCACATTTATACAGAGGTATTAGTAATGCCGAACAAGCTGAGCCGCGTGCCGCCATTCAAGATTTTAATAGAAGTATTGAGTTAAATTCTGATGATGCGTATGCCTATTTACAAAGAGGCTTTACACAAACAAAACTTTCAGATTTTGGGGCAGCAATTGCAGATTTTAATAGAGTGATAGAACTCAACAGTGATAAAAGCAGTACCTATCAAGCTTTCTTTTCAAGAGGTTTGTGCAAATCTAAATTAGGTGACTTTAAAGGTAGTATTTCAGATTATTCAAAATCAATTGACATTAATCCTAAGCGAGCTCAAACTTTTGCAGAAAGAGGATTTAGTAATGTGCAAGTAGGAAATTATTTAGCAGCCATTTTAGATTATGATAAAGCTCTTGAATTAAATCCACAAGATTCAGAAGGATTTTATAATAGAGGTTTTGCAAAAGCTAAATCCTCTGATTTTAAAGGAGCTAAAGTGGATTTTGATACAGCCTTAAATATAAACCCATCAAATACTAGTGCTCTTTATGGAAGAGGGTTTTGTTTTTCAAAACTGAACAATCAAAGAAGTGCCATTATTGATTTAGATAAAGCCATTCAATTAAATAATACTAGTTTAGACGATAAAATTTACTATTCTAATACTATGCCTGAATCAAAACTGGCAGTATTTAGAAATGCTG